>Ga0137306_100173_pt1 | contig 106476 bp, 103 predicted proteins | sample Inofroosms_March_FD_97187 | JGI IMG/M metagenome (GOLD analysis project Ga0137306, IMG submission 97187) | Mouse cecal microbial communities from Vienna, Austria - N-Acetylneuraminic and N-Acetylglucosamine D2O microcosms_March | ecosystem: Host-associated > Mammals > Digestive system > Large... | reverse complement strand
CCAATGAGTAAGACCCCTTAGAGAGAATGAGGTAGATAGGCTTAAGGTGGAAGTGCAGTAATGTATGGAGCTGATAAGTACTAATCGGTCGAGGGCTTGACCAAAGGAGAGGAAGCATAGGCGGAAAGCGTATGTGGAGGGCATGGATGTAAGAGAGAGTGACCGGGAGGAAGATCCCGGGGAGAAGTCATTGTTCGGTTTTGAGGGTACTCCAAAGAGATGAGGAAACCTCATGATCCTCGATAGCTCAATGGTAGAGCACTCGGCTGTTAACCGAGTTGTTGCAGGTTCGAGCCCTGCTCGGGGAGCTGATTACTTAATGGACTTGAGCAGATTAAGTGAAGAGCTTGGCAGGAAGTGCGAAGCGAGAAATAAGGCTCCGTGGTCAAGCGGTTAAGACATCGCCCTTTCACGGCGGTAACACGGGTTCGATTCCCGTCGGAGTCATTTTTACGATAATGATTCATATAATTAAATATGGCGCAGTAGCCAAGTGGTAAGGCAATGGTCTGCAACACCAGTATCCACCGGTTCAAATCCGGTCTGCGCCTCTAAAAACCTTAGAAAACCTTAGAAAACATTAGTTTTTTGAGGTTTTTTTCATAACGATTTAAATGAGCTGCTCTTTGCACTTCTAATCGGAGCTGAGATTTTAATTTCTGTTACAAAGGCTGACATCTATTTCCCAACAAAATGACAATGAAAAAATGTCTTTACCCAATTTGTAAGGATATAAAACAGTATACGAAAAGGTAAAAGTCTAATAAATATATTAACAAAGATTAATGATTAACGATGATTGACCGATATATAATTTAACAGAATAAAGGAAAAGGAAAGCAGAGCTATGGCGAAAGAAGAAATTACACAGAGTGAATGGCAGATTATGGAGGTAATTTGGGCGGATGAAGCGCCACTGACATCCTCCGACGTTTATAAAAGGATGCAGGGGAATGCGGATATGTCCCAGAGGATGGTACGGGTTCTGATGAATCGTCTGAACCAGAAAGACATTCTAGGCTATATGGTAGATGAACGGGATTCAAGAGTTTATCATTATTATGCCTTAAAGTCAAAGGAGGAATGTGTGAAGGAAAAAACACGGAAGTTTGTAGAGAGCTATTTTAAAGGCAGCCAGAAAAATGCAATGGCGGCGCTGCTGCAAAGTGCAGAACTTACGAAGGAACAACTCCGGGAATTAGAAGAAATCTTAGAACAGTGCAAAGAAAAGGATTGTGACAGCCAATGACGGTACAGGAATTTTGGAATAGTGCAATCAGCTTTTTGAATTTATGCGGTGTCTATTATGTCACACAGCTTCTAAAGTGTGTTCAGATCTCTTTTCCGGTATTTGCATTCGTGTTTCTTCTGCGGAAAACCTTGTTGAAAAACAGGGTGTTTCTAAAGGGTGTCTTATGGAGTCTCTTTATTCCGGTCTTATTTGTGGGAAAGATGAAATTTTTTTATGAAAACAGGGTAGGTGCCATAGTGTTTTCATGGTGGACTGAAATTTGCAAAACCCATGTATGGATAAATTGGATGTATTTTTGTGCCGTGCTTGCATATGCGGCCCGGCTGTTTTATAAAAAAAGAAAGTTGAATAAATTGGTTGCAGGCATGGAAAAAAGAATCGTGGAAGACACGGTTATTTATGTTACGGAAATCCCTGTTACACCGTCGGTTGTAGGAGTGTTCAGGCCCAGGATTGTGATGCCGGAAATCATATTGAAGGAATATGACAAAACGGAGCTGCAAACTATTTTACTTCATGAAAAGACTCATATCCGGTTAGGGCATTTAGTGTTTTATTTTTTGTGGGACGTATTGAGGGTGCTGCTATGGCTAAATCCGCTGCTTGCCATAGGTACAAACGCTTTCCGGGAGGATATGGAAGAAATCTGTGACATCGTTACAATTCAAAGAAGTGAAGGAAAAGCATATGATTACGGACAGCTGTTGTTAAAGAGTGTGAGGGTACTGCAGGCAGAAAGTGAAGGCTTTAATATGTCGGCTGCCTTTGCAGGGGATAAGGAATACAAAAATATCCGGCAGAGAGTGATAAGAATTGTCCGGTATAGGCCATATAAGCGGATTGTAGCAGTCATAACACCGGCGGCTGCCATATGGTGTATCATGACAGCTATTGTATGGATACATTGTGTTTCCTATGACAGATATAATGAAAATGATGTTATATTAGCTTATGGTTATGATGGCAAAGAGGTTACTTTCTTTGATGCGGGTAATGCTTTGCATCAAATGATTTCTTATGATGAAACTTACGTTTATGTGGATAGGGAGGCATTTGAAAACTATTTACAGGAAAACAATGCGGCGGGGGATATTTTTATTGTTTTTGGAGGTTTTTACAAACTTCCGGGAATTGGAGGCGCCGGATGTTCCTGTTATTATGAGTCCGGTTCGAAGGAACGGACAGTTAAAATTCCATATACAAACCCATCGGATGACTGGAGGGGAAAATTGATTAAAATGCTATAAATGTAAAACGGAAACGGATTTCAAGGAAATTATTTATCAAGGAGGAAAAATTATGGCAATGGAAATCAACAGGAATTACAGCAGCTATGGGGCGCAGGGGATAAGAGAAAGCGGCGCAACAGGCAATGTAAAGAAACAGGAAACAGAAAATATTGTAAAAAAGGCAGGAAGCGGTAAAGCAGAAACCGACAAGTCAGAGAGTACTACAGACTATGCCGGAAAACTTGCGAAGCTGGTTCCAAGCGTGGAATTTAAAGTGGGAAATACTTTTTCATCAGCCGGGACAGGAAAAACGTTGACTGTGAATCCAAAGCTTTTGGAAAAAATGCAGAATGACCCCGAGAAAGAAAAGGAAATGAAGGAACTGATCAAAGGCGTCGAGACAATGACAAAGCTGATGAGCAGTATTAATGCTGCCAGTGGATGGACCGTTGTATATAAACATTGTTATATAGATGAAAATGGAAAATTTTCTTCTATCGCATATCTCAGAAATGATTTTATGCTGAACATGAGCGACGAACTCCGGGAAGAAAGACGGGAAAATGAAGAGCGATTGCTTGAGAAAACCAAGGAAAAAGCGGCAGAAAAGAAAGAAGAAATAGAGGAACTGCTACAGGAAAAGAGAGAAGAAACAGGGAAAAAATCTGCTGTTGATGAAGCGAAACAGCTTTTGTTAGAGAAAGCCTCCGAATCCGGGGATGGCATCATTTATCTGGATCATGAAGATATACAGACGATTCTTAAAGCTGCAAAAGATGGCAACAGAGGTATAGAAGATAAAAAGGAAAAGCCCGTTATCGGCGGAAATCTGGACTTACAGGTATAAAGAAAAGGCTTTATACCTGTAAGAGATTATTAAGAGGTATTTTAGAAACTTCTGGCAAACCGTTTGACAATATAAGTATTGGCAGTATGTTCCAGGGAGTCAGGCAGTGCTGTCAGCCTGATATTTCCGCCGTATTTCCGGGTCAAAGCCTTTTGAAGGAGATAATCACATATTTCCGGATTTTTCGGAAGAAGGGGGCCGTGGAGATAGGTGCCGATGATATTTTTGTAGGTTACTCCTTCATAGCCGGATTTTCCGGTATTTCCCAGGCCGAAAAGAACTTTCCCAAAGGGGGTGTAATTTCCGATATAGGTTCGCCCACCGTGATTTTCAAATCCTACAATAGGATTGAGGAAGAAAGGATTTTTAAGGATAATATTTTGTACCAGGCGCTTTTTTGACCACTCTGTATAGATATCCAGAATCCCCAGCCCTTCAATGGTTTTTGAAGAAGTTTTATAATAGTTTCCGAGGAGCTGATAGCCGCCGCAGACAGCCAGAACAACGCCGTCCTCTTCTACATAATCCTTAAAATCCTTTCGGACCTTCTTCAGATATTGGCAGACAAGCTCCTGTTCCCTGTCGGAACCGCCGCCTAATAGTACAATGTCAAATCTTTCAAAATCAATTCTGCTTCCTGAAGGGCAGGAAACGATGTCCACATCTATACCGCGCCATTGGAGCCGCTTTATAAAGCATTGAATGTTTCCGCGGTCGCCGTATAAATTGAGTAGATCAGGATATAAATGTCCAATGGTAAGTTTCATGTCAGGCCTCCCTTTTCTTGGCTTTGCAGTTCTTCTAACAAAGCGTTTGTCTGATAAAGTCCGGAATAATTAACAATGATATACAGGTTTTTAGTGCCGCTTATGGTAAGCCTTTCTATTGCACTGCGCATATCCGAAGCGGAATTGCAGGGAATATCTTCATATTTTAAACGAAGCTCCATATCATAACGACGGCTTCCGATTGTAAGAAGCGTCACGATTTTGGCTTTTAAAAGGTACTGAAAATCCACATCCCAGAGCCAGGAAATATCTTTGCCGTCCAGAGCGGTATCATTAATTAAAATAATTAAATCCTTGGGGCGTGAATCATTTACAATAAGAGATATTTTCTGTTGAAATCCTATGGGATTTTTTGCTAAATGCAACTGTACGGAAGCATCATTTATCATAAAAGTATTTTCGCGCCGATTGCCATAATCAAAGGACTCTATGGCGGACTTAAAGTCAGTTCCAAGCGCATTTAAAGAGCAAAGGGCTGCGCAGGCGGAAAGCGTATTATATATGTTATAGGCAGTGTGCGCATTGGAATGAATATAGGAGCCGTTTATATAAAAGGAATACAATCCGTCATAATGGGTAATATTTTCAGCGGTATAATCCGGTGTGGGACGGGAAAATCCGCATCCGCGGCAATGATAAATGCCTAACTGTCCATAATGAAAAAAAGAAAACTCCAGTTTTTTTCCGCAGAAACGGCAGAAAATACTTTCTCTGGTTTCCGATCGGGAAGCGCCGTCAAAAATTTGCTGGCTGATGCCGTAAGTAATTACCGGGTTTGGGCATTTTGAGGCCAGTGAATAGGAAAGGACATCATCACAGTTAAGGATCAGCTTTGCTGCAGGTACGGCGGAAACGGCCTTTTGAATCATATTGCAGATACTGTCTGTCTCCCCAAAGCGGTCTAATTGATCTCTGAAAATATTGGTCAGAATGACACAGTGGGGATTTAACAGGGGGAGAATATGCACGGATGCCGCTTCATCTGCTTCAATGCAGGCATAATCCACATCCAGAAAGCCATGTCTGCCGGTGGCGAGAACAAATGCGGAAACAATGCCGTTTACCATATTGGCGCCGGTTTCATTGATCAGAACTGCTTTGCCGTCAGATTTCAGCATATGGCATAAAATGCTGTTTGTTGTTGTTTTGCCGTTGGTGCCTGTAGTAACTATGATTTTCTCCCGTACCATGCCCGCAAGTATGGAAAGAATATGGGGTTCGATAAGCCGCGCTACATATCCAGGCAGCGTCAGCCCGTTTCCCTTTTTTAACTTTTGTATAAAGACGCTTACTGCCTTTGCACAGTAAATGGCCAGTTTTATCCGTAAATTTTTCATATATTTTCATTGTTTGTCCTCTATGGCACAGGACTTGCATGTGTATTTATCGAATCATTTTATAATGAGCCGATTTTAAAAAGTTAAATTAAGAATAACACGGGTGTATCTAAAAATTCTCTAAATCCGGAAATCGGGCAGCTGCAAGAGTGTACAAGGATTAATTATAATAGAACGAAAATAGAAAAGAAAAGCCGTTGCATTCCGGATGCTTCAATGCTATAATCAATCCGTGATAGACTGTATGAAGCTTTTACAAAGCATTGGGAATGAGGTTTTCTGGTGCTTTTTTCATGCATATTAAGGAGCGAAAATTATGAATACATTTATAGTCATCCAGCAAATGCTTGTGCTGTTTGCCTTGATGGTAGTGGGATATGCCTGTTATAAAGCATCGTGGCTGGATAAAAATGCATACGGCAAGCTTTCTAAAATTGCTGTGAATGTGATGAATCCCATGTTGATCATTAACGGAGTTCTGAATAAAGATACAGGGAACGATTATCAGAAGGTGCTGGTAAATCTTGCTCTTGTGGGCATCTATTTTCTTCTTTTAATCGCATTAAGCTTTCTCATTGTGAAGCTTTTAAAAATCAGGAAGCCTTTAGAAAGTCTCTACAGGCTTATGCTGATCTTTTCGAATGTGGGATTTATAGCTATTCCGGTAATAAGCAGCGTCTACGGAGACGGAGTGGTATTATATATTGCATTTTACATCTTAGGATACAATTTCCTTTTATACACTTACGGGCTGCATCTGGTGGAGGTTAGCGTGAATGGAAATGAGAAGAAGGAAAAGGGAAACTCTTTTAAAAAGATAATGAATTCAGGGGTTATTGCATGCCTTGTTGCTATTCTTATTTTTGCAACGGGTATCAGGGTGCCTTCATCCGTAGAGGCTTTTGTTGCTTATCTGGGGGAACCGGTTATACCTTTATCTATGATTTTGATCGGGGCATCTATGGCACAGCAGGATTTAAGGCAGCTTTTTACAGATGTTAAGATATATCTGTTTTTATTGATCAGACTTTTGATCATACCGGTTACGGCTGCTTTGATAATAAGGGGATTTCATCTGGACGCCCGGATAGCCGGAACGTTTATCCTGATGCTGGCTATGCCTGTGGGAAGCATTGTGGTGCTGCTGGCGGCGGATCAGGGAGCGGATGAGACTTGCTGTATCAAGGGAAGTATTTTGAGCACGATCTTCAGTGTGATTACGATACCTATAGTTTCTCTCCTGCTTTAATTTCTAAAGCTTTCGTTACTTAAAGAGAGAATTACAAAAAAGGGAAACTCAAGTTTAGTTTTGCTTGAAACAAAAGGAAGAAAGGTGTATAATATCCATGTTTAGCTTTCGGAAAATTGAATAGAAATCATCGAAAGCAATCCATGATATATTTAAAAAATTTAGTACGAAGGAAGTATGGGTTTATGGGAGAGAATGCAAAAAAAACAGGTGGATGGCGCACGAATAAATGGGTTCGGGCAGCGATTCCCGCATTATTACTGCACTGCAGTATCGGAACTGTGTATTGCTGGTCGATTTTCAGCCAGGAAATTGCGGACTATATAGGATTTTCAAAGGGCGCAACCGAATGGGCATTCAGCTTTGCAATCTTTTTCCTGGGTATGTCGGCGGCATTCTTGGGAAATGTAGTTGAGAAGGATATACATAAATCTTCTCTGATTGCTACAATCTGTTTTGCGGCAGGTATGGCAGGTACAGGATTTTTTATTTACTATGGCGGTCTGCATAAAGGAAGCGCACTGGCGCTGGTTGGCATCTATCTGTGTTACGGATTTATTATGGGTATCGGACTGGGTACAGGCTATCTGTCTCCCGTTAAGACATTGATGCTCTGGTTCGAGGACAGAAAAGGTCTTGCCACAGGTCTTGCTGTTGCAGGTTTCGGTGCGGCAAAGGCTATTGCAAGCCCGATTATGCAGTCTATGTTAGATAATTTGGGAGAGGGCGGCATTTATAAAATGTTCCTGATTCTGGCAGTTGTTTACTTTGCTATGATGTTTGTGGGACATTTATTATTAAAGAAGCCGGAAGGCTGGCACGAGCCGCAGAAGAAGGAAAAAGGCCAGAGCATGATGGCGGTTATCAAGTCCAAACCTATTGCCAATTATATCGGAATCTGGCTGATGTTCTATATTAATATTACATGTGGTCTTGCCTTGATTTCACAGGAAAAGATGATTGTAAAATGTATCGGACTTGCAGGAGCTGCAGGAATTATTTCTACCGTGTCGGCTATTTTTAATGCAGGCGGACGTCTTGGTTTTTCCGCATGGGCAGATACCATGAAGGACAGAAATACAATCTATAAGCTGATATTTATTCTGTCTATTGCATTTACCGGAATTGTACTCTTGACAAGCGGAATCAAAAACGGGGAAGGAAATACCATGCTGATTATCCTTGTACTGGGATTGATCTTTATTGTCAATGCCGGATACGGCGGAGGATTCTCCAACGTGCCCACGTTGTTGTCCGACCACTACGGTATGGGCAATATCAGTGCAATCCACGGGCTTACTTTATCCGCATGGGCATTTGCAGGACTGACCGGCAACCAGATGGCTACTTGGATCGTTAACACGTTTGGAACTCCCGTTGATATTGAGCATGCTCTGGCTGACGGTTCGGTTGAGATTCTTACGGTAAATCCTACGGGTTATCAGTATGTGTTGTATGCAACCATTGTACTTTATGTTATTGCATTGCTTGTATGCTTCCTTCTGGTAAGGCCCACGGATAAGGCATTGGAAGCGAAGAAAGCAAAGGCAAAATAATAGTTTTCATATAACTTACAAAAATCGGAAGAGAGTGGTATTTTTTTATAGAAGAAATACCGCTCTTTTTGCTATATAAGATTCTGCCGGCGAAAGAGTCCGGCAAGATAGCGAAAGGGCTAAATCATTCGGGTTATGCTTGCAAAGAAAAAGATAGTCATATATAATATGAATAATAGGGCAATTTTAAATGCTTTTAAGAACTGGTACTAATTTCCTACAGTGGGGTGTGGAAATGAGCGAGAAAAGACTGAATATAGGTTTGTTAATAAGTGAATATTGTGATATTTTTGCCAGAGAGGTTTGCAATGGAGCGATGTATGCGGCTGAGGAAATGGACGCAAATCTCTTTATTCTGGCCGGCGGTTACTTTGATGCGCCTTACATGGAGCGGAATAAAAGTAAATATGAATATCAGAATAATTACATATTTAATTTTGTAACAAAGAAAAATATTGATATATTGGTGGTACTGTTAGGCACTATCGCCAGCAATGTGGACGAAAGCGTCCAGAAGAAGTTTCTTGAGCGGTATTCTGGGATCCCTGTCATTACCATTGCCAATAAGGTCGAAGGATACGCCAATATTTCTTTTGACAACAAAGCGGGCTTTGCAAAAGAGATAGAATATCTGATCCGTTGCTTAGGCAGAAGGAAAATAGGTATTGTCTGCGGACCGGCTACCAATGAAGATTCCATAGAGAGACTTTCTGCTTACAAAGAAGTTTTGCAAAAAAATGGAATAGAGATAGAAGAAAAGAAAATTGTATACGGAAATTTTACCGAATACAGCGATGACGTGGTGGAGGAGCTTCTTGCCAACAATGATTCGGATCTGGATGCCATTGTTTTTTCCAATGATCATATGGCAATCGGCGGTTACCGTGTGTTGGAGAAGCACGGAATAAAAATAGGAAAAGATGTTTCGGTGGTGGGGTTTGACGACTCTCCTTTTTCCGCCTTGATGGAGCCTAGTCTTACCACTACAAGGGCGGAGTCCACGGAGCTGGGTTATCGTGCCATTAGGGAGGCATGTAAGTTAAAGAGCGGAGAGTATAAAGATCTGCGTATTGAAACAGCTTTTATTGTAAGGGAGTCCTGCGGCGGAAGGGATAAAGATTCTGTTGCAAGGATCGAGAAAAAGTTTAAGTTTGATCCGGATAAGGATGATATAAATGTTTTGGTACAGCAAATCAGCGAGGTGCTGTTTGATGCGCATGCCCAAGAAGATGCAGTATCCATGGTTGAAAGGGAACTGGAAAAATTTACGGCATGGATGCTTGAAAATGTTTATGGTAAGAGCATCAGTGACGGGTTGTACGGAGAGATTTCCGATCATTTTTTCAGACTCAATGCGGAAATTTTTGCAAAAACGGATAATATCAGCCGCGTATATGAAGTGGGAGAATATTTGATGCTGCTCTTTGCCAAGTCTGTAGCATCTGATAAAGACAGGATTAAGCTTTATGTTGCTTTAGCACAGTGCTACAAGAATATGCTGGTTTTAAATGAAAGGCACAAAAACCAGAATTCCAGGGAAAGGGATATGCTGAATCAGGTTTCCATGGCTATTACCAGGGATATGATCAGCGACGATAATACGGAAAACTATGATACCCTGTTGGCTAGGATGTATCAGCTGAATCTTGCGAAGAGCTATCTTCTGATGTTTCCGGAGATTATCAAATGCAGGAAAAACGGTAAATGGCAGCGCCCGGATAAGCTTTATATCAAAGCGTATCAAAAGGGAAGGAATAGTTATGTGCCTTCCGTCAACGAACAGGAATTATCCGTTGATGATATGTTTCATAATCCTTTTTTGGAGGACGGCAGACGGAAAACCTATGCGGTATCTTTTCTGTTTTCCAAGGATGAGCAATACGGATTGTATGTAATGGAGCCCACAAGAGATAACCTAATAGCGACGGAGCCGGTATCTTTTCAGATTTCCTCTGCGATTCAGACCATTCGTCTGCTTAGGAGCAAGGAAGCGGTCAGCGCCCAGCTGGAGGAAAGCCTGGAGCAGTTAAAGGAAACCAATGCCTTTTTGGATGAGGTATCCAAGTCTGATGAATTGACGCAGATATACAATAGAAGGGGATTTCTGGTTACGGTCCGCAAGACCATGAGATTGGCGGAAAATCAAAATAAATGTGCAGTCATTATTTATGCGGATATGAACAATCTGAAGCTGATTAATGACAAATTCGGTCATGAGGAAGGAGATTATGCCTTAAAGGCCGTTGCGCAGATTTTAAAGGACGCGTTAGGAGAAGAAAGAATTATAGGCCGATTTGGCGGAGATGAATTTGCCGCGTTCCTTTTTACAGAGGACAAAAATTATGAAAAGCTTTTGCGGGATAAAATAACGGATGCTACGGTTTTGCTCAATGACAGCAACGACAAGCCTTACTATATCAGCATGAGTGTGGGCATGAGTTCTTTCATTAACGAGGAAGAGGCGGTTTTAAATGACGCCATGGTCCGGGCCGATGTGGATTTGTATCTGCAAAAAAAGCATAAGAGAAACAAAATATTAAAGTAAAATTTACTGGTCCGGACCGGCTGGCCCGGACCTGAATTATTAGAATCGGGATAAAAAGATGGCTAAAAGAAAAAAGAAAAAGAATACAGGAAATAAAGAAGAACATAAGAAGTCCGGACTTATATACAAAATCTGGATATTTTTGGGGATTCTCTGCCTTGTTTATTTTACCGGTCTGGTTACTTATGCAGGATTGGCTAATGCATTTTATCTCATTTGGTTTATAGGCGGCATTTTCTTTTTTGCTTTTGCATGGATGGCAAAAGTGCATTTTGTCAAACGGTTTCTACCTGGGTGGTTTAAAGTGATTTTGATCATTTTGTTCTGTATAGGGCTTGGCATTTTTATTACGGTAGAGGGATTTATTTTGTCCGGATTTTACAAAACACCGTCCACGGAAGTGGATTATGTCATAGTATTAGGGGCTCATGTAAGGGATGGCAGACCCAGCAGAGTGCTGGCAAAAAGGCTGGATGAAGCCTATGACTATGCCCAATCCCACGAGAATGTAATGGTTGTGGTTTCGGGAGGAAAAGGAAAGGACGAGACAACCACAGAGGCATTTGCTATGGCGGCATATTTAAAGGAAAAAGGTCTTGATGGGGAAAGAATCCTTTTGGAGGATAAGTCTACAAATACAAAAGAAAATCTGGCATTTTCCAGAGAACTAATAGGAGAAGGGAAACGAATAGTGGTTGTAAGCAATGACTTTCATATTTTCAGGGCCGTACATCTGGCTGCGCATCAGGGATTTGAAGAACCTCAGGCTTTGGCGGCGAGAGATGATATCGTTACAATGCCGGCAAATCTGGTCAGGGAATTTTTTGGTGTGGTAAAGGATTTTGTCTGCGGGAATATGAGCCTGTTTCCTTTGTGGTAAAAGCATTCGTAAATGATGCTGGTTTATTGATGCGGGGGGGATATCTGTTACCCGCAGTGTCATTCGATTTCATTTCAGAATAAAGGAGGATGTTTATGAATGAGGTTGAAAAGCTTCAAAAGATGATTGATGAAAGCAGTTCCATTGTGTTTTTCGGGGGAGCAGGTGTATCTACGGAAAGCGGCATTCCGGATTTTAGAAGTGTGGACGGATTATATCATCAAAAATATGATTATCCGCCGGAGACGATCTTAAGCCATACATTTTACCGGAACAGGCCGGAGGAATTTTATAAATTTTACAGAGATAAAATGTTGTATCTGGATGCAAAGCCCAATGCGGCCCACTTGAAGCTTGCCGAGCTGGAAGCGGTGGGGAAGCTTAGGGCTGTTATTACTCAGAATATAGACGGGCTGCATCAGGCGGCGGGAAGCAAATGCGTATATGAGCTACATGGCAGTGTTTTGCGGAATTATTGCGAGGAGTGCGGAAATTTTTATGGCGCGGAGTATATTCTGACCTCGGAGGGAGTGCCCAAATGCAGCTGTGGCGGACCCCTTAAGCCGGATGTGGTTTTGTATGAAGAAGGTCTGGACAACAAGGTTTTAAGTGGTGCAATTAAGGCGATCAGCCAGGCGGATATGTTGATTATCGGTGGAACATCCCTGGTGGTTTATCCGGCGGCGGGGCTCATTGACTATTACAGTGGTTCCAGGCTGGTTCTGATAAATAAAGCGCCTACCTCCAGGGATAATACGGCGGATTTGGTCATCAGCGGGTCTATTGGGGAAATACTTTCAAAGATAAAGGTCCACGCCTAGTGTTTCGGGGTATAACCGGCTAAACAGCGGTACAATTCACTGTACGGGAATAAAAGGTAAACTTGGAAAGGAGTTTTAAGATGGATTATCAGGTAGGCGACCTTGTAACGCTGAAAAAACCCCATCCTTGCGGCAGCAGGCAATGGGAGGTTCTGCGGGTGGGCGCGGACTTCCGTTTAAAGTGCTGCGGCTGCGGGCACCAGATCATGATTGCCAGGAAGCTGGTGGAGAAAAACACAAAAGAAATACAGAAAAAAGCTTGAAAAATGTGGAAAACCATGCTATCATATCCTTCTGTGATATATTTTATCCTTGCTCCTTACATGGATAAGGGGCCAGAGACCAAAAGGAGGTAACGAAGCATGAACAAATATGAATTAGCCGTTGTTGTCAGTGCTAAAATCGAAGACGATGAAAGAGCTGCTACTATCGAAAAAGTAAAAGCTTATATCGAGAGATTCGGTGGAACAGTTACAAACGTTGATGAATGGGGCAAGAAGAGACTTGCTTATGACATTCAGAAAATGAAAGAAGCTTTCTACTACTTCATCCAGTTCGATGCTGAGGCATCTGTTCCTTACGAAGTTGAAAACAGCATTCGTATCATGGAAAATGTCATCAGATATTTATGCGTAAGACAAGACGAGGCATAATAGAAAGTAGGAAATAAAGATGAATAAAGTAATTCTAATGGGACGCTTAACAAGAGATCCGGAAGTAAGATATTCACAGGGCGAGACTCCTCTTGCCATTGCAAGATATTCCCTGGCGGTTGACCGCAGACAGAACCGCAATAACCCCGACGGACAGACAGCAGACTTTATTAACTGCGTTGCTTTTGGCAGACAGGGCGAATTTGCTGAGAAGTATTTCCATAAGGGGATTAAGATTGCTGTTACAGGCCGCATCCAGACCGGCAGCTATACCAACAAGGATGGCGTAAAGGTTTATACGACGGAAGTGGTTGTGGAAGAACAGGAATTTGCAGAGAGCAAGGCCAGCCAGCAGGGCGGCGATAACGGTGGTTATGTACCGATGCAGAATGCGGCTCCCGTTGCGGCAGGCGAAGGTTTTATGAATATTCCCGATGGAATCGAAGAATTGCCGTTCAATTAGAAACTGATTAAGAATGGAGGCAATGACATGGCTTTTAATAAGACAGAGAAATCCGATTCTCCCATGAAGAGAAGAGGCGGAATCCGTAGAAGAAAAAAAGTATGTGTATTCTGTGGAAAAGATAATGTTATCGATTACAAAGATGCTGCTAAATTAAAAAGATATGTATCTGAAAGAGGAAAAATCCTTCCCAGAAGAATCACAGGAAACTGTGCAAAACATCAGAGAGCTTTGACGGTAGCTATCAAGCGTGCGCGTCATATCGCACTGATGCCTTATGTACAGGATTAAGCTTTAGCCCGCAGACTTGGATTTGCGGTTGAAGTGGCAGATTAGTTAAATAATATCATAAGTCAGAGACCGGCTATTTGAAAGAGTAGCCGGTTTTTTTGCTTTTTGCAGCATTAATCTTTTGTGTTTTTTATAAGAGTGGGAGAAGAATTTATTCTTCCAGAATATTTTCGATGGCAAAGGAAATTGACTGCACAATAAATTCATTACGGCTGCTGTTGTTTTGTGACGTCAGTCGGTCAACTTGTTGCAAAAGGCTTTTATCAATACGGATAGAAATCAATTCTTTTTTTGATTTTTGCGGTTTAAAAGGCTGTGTACAGCCAGCCTGCCTGGTCTCTGTGCGGATATGATGCAGTTTTCTGCCGTCATGACAGACATAATGCGTTTTTATGCTTTTCTAAAATCGGGATCAGCGTGTCATAATCTGTCCGGTCATGCTGTTCCTGCCTTTTCCCATGATCTCAAAGCACTCTTTGTATCCCATAAGACGTTCGCTGCAGACCTCTAATTCTTCATAAAGCTGCTGGATATCCGGTTTTCCTTTTTTGTAAACAAACGCAATCTGTTCCTTCTGCGCGATCTGTTTCAGATTTTTCTGAAGCTTCAGGATTTCCAATGGGGAACGTCATGTTTTACGCCATACTCATTTTCATCAATCAATTCGTTATATTTCTGGTACAACGAATCAATCGTATCCAATAATCCTGCAAGACGATAATTGACTGTTCCTCTCCATACAAAGGGATAGCGGTTTGCATTGGCTTCTATTTTAGTTCCGTCAATAAAGAGTTCTTTCGATGTGATCAGATTTTCTTTTTGCAGGCGGCGGAGAAACTGATCATTCAATTTATCCAATACATCTGCCGTCAGCCTTTTGTTTTTGAACTCATAAAAGGCATCCCTTTTGTGTGTTATGGGTCCCGTTCACATTTGACGATTTTATAATGGTAAAAATGTTACTTTAATGTTATAATAAGCCATATATAGATTTTTTACCTTTTTAATATTTTAAGTGAATAAAGAGGAAATCGGATATATGAAAAACAATTTGAAATTTAAGGGAAGGCTGCGGCTGTATTTTCAGATGCCGGTGTGGTTTGGTATTCTGTTGGCAGCGACGAATGTGGCCATATATACTGTGAATGTGAAGGCGGGGATTATTTTATCCTGCTTTACCTTGTTATACCTGATTTCTTTTTTGCTTCTGGAGCATTTTAACCGCCCGATTATTATGACGGAGCTGGTCAGTTTCGCGACGCAATACGGGCAGATTCAAAAAAGGCTGCTTCGGGATTTGGAACTGCCCAATACGCTGCTTGATGAAAGCGGACATATTATATGGGCGAATAAGGCGTTTATGCAGATTATAGGAAAGGAAAAGCCGGAAAATAAAATGATTACCAGCTTTTTCCCTACTATAACCGTAGATAAGCTGCCCACGGGAGATGTGGATGAAACAGAGGTGGAGTTTCAGCAGGGCGATAGGGACTACCATGCAAAGCTGAAAAGGATTCCTTTGGCTGAGATGGTGGAAAACAGTGATATTTTTGAGTCGGACGGAGTATACGAGGGCTGTCTTATTTCTATTTATCTTTTTGATGAGACCGCGCTTAAAATAGCGCTTCGTGAAAATGACAACCAGAGCCTGGCGGTGGGTCTGTTATATATTGACAATTACGAAGAGGCTTTAGACAGTGTGGAAGAGGTCAGACGGTCTTTGCTGACCGCGTTGATAGAAAGAAAAGTAAATAAATATTTTGCTTCTATTGATGGCATTGTGCGCAAAATGGAAAAAGATAAATTTTTCTTCATTTTGAGAAAACAGTCCTTAAATGCTCTGCTTGAAAACCGCTTTGATTTACTGGAAGACGTAAAGACGGTCAATATCGGAAATGAAATGTCAGTTACTTTAAGTATTGGCGTGGGTGTAGGCGGGCTGACCTATGGACAGAATTACGAATATGCCAGAACCTCTATTGATTTGGCCCTGGGGCGCGGCGGAGATCAGGCGGTGGTAAAGACGCAGGAGGGCGTCAGCTATTATGGAGGCAAGAGCCAGAGAGTTGAGAAAAATACTCGTGTAAAGGCTCGTGTAAAGGCTCATGCCTTAAAGGAAATCATTACGTCCAAGGACAGAGTGATCGTAATGGGACACCGGATGACGGATGCAGACAGCTTCGGAGCGGCGGTGGGAATATACAGGATTGCCAAAGCCCTGGGAAGAAGCGCCTTTATTGTTTTAAATAATGTTTCCATGTCTATTAAACCTATGGTAGACCATTTTATCAGCCATGAGGACGAAGAAGAACTGATTCTTTTGAACAGCAGTCAGGCCATGGAGTATGCCGGCGCCAATACCTGTCTGGTAGTTGTGGATGTAAATAAGCCAAGCCTTACGGAATGTCCGGAGCTTTTAAAGCAATGCCGTTCTATCGTTGTGCTGGATCATCACAGGCAGAGTGAAGAGGTCATTGAAAATGCCACCCTTTCCTATATTGAATCCTATGCATCCAGCGCCTGTGAAATGGTCACGGAAGTCATTCAGTATGTGGAAAGCGGTCTGAAATTAAAAAGCGCAGAGGCTGATTGCCTCTATGGCGGAATCGTCATTGATACCAACAACTTTATCAGCAAGGCAGGCGTAAGAACCTTTGAGGCGGCTGCATATTTGAGACGGAACGGAGCGGATGTTACCAGAGTGCGTAAGATGTTCCGGGATGATGCTTATGATTACCGGGCAAAGGCCGATGCAATCAGCAGGGCTTCTGTTTTCAGGGAAGTATTTGCCATATCTGCTGGCAGAGCGGGAGAAGCCCATAATCCTACGATTGTGGGAGCCCAGGCGGCGAATGAACTCTTGAATATTACGGGAATAAAAGCAAGCTTTGTGCTTACAGATTATAATCAGGTTATTTATATCAGCGCACGAAGCATAGATGAGATAAATGTCCAGATTATTATGGAAAAATTAGGCGGTGGCGGTCATTTAAACGTGGCGGCGGCCCAGTTAAGAGATGTGTCCCTTGAAGAGGCTACAGAGCGGTTGAAGGATACTTTGACCACAATGCAGGAGGAAGGAGAAATCTGATTATGAAGGTTATTTTATTAGAGGATGTGAAATCATTAGGGAAAAAGGGAGAGCTGGTCAATGTCAATGACGGATATGCCAGAAATTTTATTCTTCCCAAAAAGCTGGGAATGGAAGCAACTCCCAAGAATCTCAATGATCTGAAGTTGAAGAAGGCAAATGATGATAAGGTGGCGGCGCAGTTATTGCAGGAAGCCAAGGATTTTGCGGCGGAAATGGAACAACAGAGCGTTAGCGTTAAGATGAAGGCCGGGGAAGGCGGAAAAGCCTTCGGTTCTATTTCCACCAAGGAGATTGCCGCAGCTTATAAGGAACAATACAAAAAGGAAATTGACAAGAAAAAGATTGTACTGCCGGAGGCAATTAAGAATTTTGGCGCCTATGAGGTAAAGGTAAAGCTTCATCCCAAGGTAAGCGGAGTATTAAGAGTGAAAGTGGAAGAGGCATAGGAAATCTTTAGGCGGAAGCAAGAGCTATGGTCGGAAGAGATGCATGCAGAAGATATTCCGGCGAGAAGAGGGCCGGATGCGGAATCGGATAAAGTACTGGAAAGAGTTAGATTTTTATGGCAGCAGAAGAACAGGTAATGAAAAGAATAATGCCCCATAGCGTGGAGGCGGAACAGTCTGTCATCGGCTCCATGATGATAGACAGAGATGCTATCGTTACGGCGTCGGAAATGCTGTTGCCTGATGATTTTTACGGGAAACAGTTCGGAACGCTTTTTGAGGCCATTGTAGAGCTTCAGGAAAGCGATGGAGTGGTGGATGTTGTAACTCTTCAGGACAAGCTCAGTGAAAAAGGCGTTCCTATGGAAATCAACAATATGGAATATCTGGGAAATCTGGTTGCCGCTGTACCCACGTCGGCGAACATAAAGCAATACTGCCAGATTGTGTCGGAAAAGGCCCTGCTTCGTAAGATGATCCGGTTAAACGAGGATATTGCCAATGCCTGCTATGCAGGCAGGGAAGAAACGGATGTGATTCTGGAAGAGACGGAGAAAAAAATCTTTTCTCTGGTGCAAAAGCGCAATTCCGGAGATTATATACCCATCAGAGATATTGTTATGGAGGCCATGAACAAAATTGAAAAGGCTTCCCAGACAAGCGGGGCGGTTACGGGAATTCCTACAGGCTTTTTGGATTTAGACTATAAGCTTGCGGGCTTGCAGCCTTCCGATTTAATTCTGGTAGCGGCCAGACCTTCCATGGGGAAAACCGCTTTTGTATTGAATATTGCCCAGTATGTGGCGTTTAAGCAGAATTTTACGGTTGCTATATTCAGCTTGGAAATGTCGGAGGTTCAGTTGGTAAACCGTCTGTTTTCCCTGGAATCCAATGTGAATTCGGGAAATATCAGGACCGGTAATCTCTCCGATGACGATTGGGATAAGCTGATTGAAACAGCCGGTGTGGTAGGTAATTCCAACCTGATCATTGATGCCACTCCCGGTATTAGTATTTCAGAGCTGCGCAGCAAGTGCAGAAAGTACAAAATGGAAAAGGATTTAAAGCTGATTATTATCGACTATCTGCAGCTGATGAGCGGCAGCGGCCGTTCGGCATCGGAGTCCAGACAGCAGGAGATTTCCGAGATTTCCCGTTCTTTAAAGGCATTGGCAAGGGAATTAAATGTACCCGTTGTTGCATTATCCCAGCTTAGCCGTGCAGTAGAACAAAGGCCGGACAAACGGCCTATGCTTTCAGATTTAAGGGAATCCGGCGCTATAGAGCAGGATGCGGATGTAGTTATGTTTATATACAGGGATGATTATTACAATAAAGATACCCAGGAAATGGGAGTTGCAGAAATTAATATCGCAAAGCAGAGAAATGGCCCAATTGGCGTGGTAAAGCTGGCATGGCTGCCTGATTATACCAAGTTTGCGAATTTGGAGCGGCAGAGCGGGTATCATAATGAGGGTTAAAGTTATTCTCCGTTTCTCCATTTTGGGTAGGTAAAGATTAACTGCAGGATTAGAGTAATTGCTAATACAAAGATGGCGGCTACTGCATATGCCGTCCGTAGAAAGACAGGAGCGAGGATACATGCAATAATGACAAATGGCGTTATAGCAAGGGTTCTTATGAATTTTTCTTTATAGTTTAGTTCGTTCCATGGTTTCATGAGGAAAATACTCCTTTGTAAAAGATTTTAATAAAAAAGCCGTATACCAGAAAGAGAACTTTCTGATATACGGCTTTCATATTAGTTGATTATTCTGCTGCAATAGCACCGGTAGGGCACTGTCCTGCACAAGTACCACAGTCGATACATTTGTCGGGATCAATCTCAAATTTGCCGTCTCCCATGCTGATTGCGCCTACAGGACAGCAGCTTTCGCATGCACCGCAAGCTACGCAAGCGTCTCCGATTTTAAATGCCATAATCATATCCTCCTTAGAATTATAGATCTTAATAAATAATTATAATCCACAATGTTATTCTAATACAAATATATGCAGAAAACAAGTAGCAAATATTAGAAAAGTACCTGTTGATTTGCAGATATTATAAAATGAATAGGGCGGGCTTTGGAATTAAAGCATTAGTTGTGATGGGTAATGCCAAGCTCTTCACGACGTTTTCTGATACCGTTTAAAATGAACTCCTTTTTCCCGGGAATCAGATTCTTATCCATGGGCGGAACGTCCTGCAGCTTATAATCCATGTTTAATTCCTTGTACTTTTTCTTCGCCATATCGTGATAGGGCAAGACGTCTAAGGCCTTTAAATTAGTAAACTGTCCGATAAAATATCCCAGTTTATAAAGGGATTCCTCATCGTCGGTAATGCCCGGCACGACTACATGTCTTATCCACATATCCACTTTTTTCTCGTTGAGATATGCGGCAAAGGCCAGAATGCCGTCGTTGGGCTGTGCTGTCAATTCCTTGTGCTTGTCAGGGTCAATATGCTTAATATCCAGCATAACCAGATCCGTCAGCTCCATCAATGCATCCAGTTTTTTGTTATATTCCGTATTGTCCGGCTTGTAGGCGATTCCCGAGGAATCAATGCAAGTGTGGATGTCACGCTCTTTACACAGGGTAAAAAGCTCAATTAGAAAATCAATCTGCATTAAAGGCTCACCGCCGGTAACGGTAAGGCCGCCTCCATTTGCATAAAAGGGTTTGTTTCTCTCGTATTGCTCAATAATTTCTGAAGCTTCCATAACAGTGCCGCCGGTCATAGGCCAGGTGTCGGGATTGTGGCAATAAGCACATCTCATGGGGCATCCCTGCACAAAAACGACAAAACGTGTGCCCGGTCCGTCTACAGTGCCGAAGCTTTCTAAAGAATGAATTCTTCCGCTCATAAAAAACTTCCTTTCTAAATTCCTGCTAAAGCTATATGCCCTGCCGTTTCAGATTATGGCCGGGCTTAGCCGCTATTGATATTTTATCATACTCCGGGGGAAAGAAAAAGCCTTTCGGAAAAATCCAAAAGGCTTTCAAATCTTTATAAGCTATATTAAATATTCTCGTGGAATGTTCTGCTGATAACGTCTGCCTGCTGTTCAGGTGTTAATTTGATAAAGTTAACAGCATAACCTGAAACACGGATTGTTAACTGAGGATACTTTTCAGGGTTTTTCTGAGCATCAAGTAAAGTGTCTCTGTTTAATACGTTAACATTTAAATGATGTCCGCCCTTTGTAGCGTAGCCGTCTAATAAGTTTACTAAGTTATCAACCTGAGCTGTATTTTCTGCCATGATAATTACCTCCTGTTATGATTGGGGGAATGCACGGGGCACTCCCCCCCCTGAATTGTCTGAATCTGCTTATTCGTCTCCGTCTAAGCCTTCGTGAAGAGTAGGAACGCTGCATGCAAGCGGATTTTTGGAACATTCTGCACATCCCATGGTTTCCACGTTTTTGGAACTTTGCGCCTTTTCATCCACTTCAACATTAATATGGCCTACATTGCCTGCCATACCTTTATCCAACTGTTTGATCAGGTCTTCAATCATTGCATTTTCGTCCATGACTTTCACCTTTCTTTACTGAATGAATTATTTGTTTAAATCAAGTTCAATGTCTCCGGCAAATACCTGGTCTTCTTTTCCGAGAGCTCCGGGGATAATGGTAAAGGTATTGGAGATACCATCCTGAGCGTCATTGAAAGGAAGCTTGGATACAGAAGATAAGGAAGCAACAGCACCATGGGTGTCGCGTCCGTGCATCGGGTTAGCGCCGGGAGCGAAAGGCTGACCTTTTCTACGTCCGTCAGGTGTGTTACCTGTTGCCTTACCGTATGTTACGTTGGAAGTAATGGTAAGGATGGATGTTGTAGGAACACCGTTTCTGTAGGTGTGGTGTCTTCTGATTGCCGTCATAAATTTGTGTACGATATCCTGAGCGATTTCGTCTACGCGGTCATCGTCATTGCCGTATTTAGGGAAGTCGCCTGTTGTCTTAAAGTCAACAATAATGCCGTCTTCATCGCGAACAACTTCAACTTTGGCATATTTGATAGCGGACAGGGAGTCAGCTACGATGGAAAGACCTGCAACACCCGTTGCGAAGTAACGCTTAACATCTCTGTCATGTAAAGCCATCTGAGCTCTTTCATAGCAGTATTTGTCGTGCATATAGTGGATGATGTTTAATGTATTAACATATACATCTGCCTGCCACTCCATCATATCGATGAATTTATCCATTACGTCGTCATAATCAAGAACGTCGCCGACAACAGGACGGTATTTAGGTCCAACCTGTTTCTTGGTAACTTCATCCACACCGCCGTTTAAAGCGTACAGTAAACATTTTGCCAGGTTAGCACGAGCGCCGAAGAACTGCATCTCCTTACCGATAACCATGGAGGATACGCAGCATGCGATACCATAGTCATCGCCGTGTGTTACTCTCATTAAGTCGTCATTCTCGTACTGGATGGAAGAAGTCTTAATGGACATCTTAGCACAGAATTTCTTCCAGCCTTCCGGTAATCTGGTGGACCAGAGAACTGTTAAGTTAGGCTCGGGAGAAGGTCCTAAGTTATTTAATGTATTTAAGTAACGGAAGGACATCTTTGTAACCATGTGACGTCCGTCAACGCCAACACCGCCAAGGGACTCTGTAACCCATACAGGATCGCCTGCGAAAATCTGGTTGTACTCAGGGGTACGAGCAAATTTGATGCAGCGTAACTTCATGATGAAGTGGTCAACAAATTCCTGAATCTGCTCTTCGGTAAATGTACCGTTCTTTAAGTCTCTCTGGGCATATACATCAAGGAATGTGGAAGTACGTCCGAGGGACATTGCAGCACCGTTCTGCTCTTTAACTGCTGATAAGTAACCGAAGTATACTGCCTGAATAGCTTCCTGTACGTTCTGAGCAGGTCTGGAGATATCGCATCCGTAAGAAGCAGCCATCTCTTTCATCATCTTTAATGCTACCATCTGCTCGGAAATCTCTTCACGAAGACGGATAACATCGTCTGTCATAACACGTCCTGTGGAAGCTTTCTGTGTTTCTTTATCCTCGATCAGTCTGTCAATACCATATAAAGCAATACGTCTGTAGTCGCCGATGATACGTCCGCGTCCGTAAGCATCCGGAAGACCTGTGATGATATGAGCGGAACGGCATGCCCTGATTTCAGGATTGTAAGCGTCGAAACATCCTGCATTGTGTGTTTTTCTGTGTGTGGAGAAGAACTCGGAGATTTCGGGATCTACTGTGTAGCCGTTATCTGTACAAGCTTTCTCTGCCATACGGATACCGCCGTAAGGCTGCATGGAACGTTTGAAAGGTTTGTCGGTCTGGAAACCTACGATAGTCTCTTTACTCTTATCAAGATATCCGGGACCGTGGGAAGTAATAGTGGAAACAACCTTGGTGTCCATATCGAGTACACCGCCTGCTTCACGCTCCTTTTTCTGTAAATCCAGTACCATGTTCCATAAATCCTGGGTGTTCTGTGTAGGTCCTGCGAGGAAACTCTCATCTCCGTCATAAGGAGTGTAGTTTCTCTGGATAAAGTCACGTACATTGACTTCTTTATCCCATTTGCCGCCTACAAAATCTGTCCATTCTGGTCTCATTTTGAAATAGCCTCCTATTAAAATTATAATTTTTTGAACGGAATTTATCCGTTAAGTCACGCATAAATAATATGCTCATCCCATGCCTCAATTATAGGTTAAAAGAAGTGGATACGTCAAGGTTAGCGTTGTACTTTTTTACATACAAATTGTGAGAAAATCGAAAGATTTTCATAAAATTTTACTAAAAATTTATAAAGTGTTCTGACAGATTGTAATTGGAATATTGATAAAAACACAAGATAGGGTTATACTAACCAAAAACAATACAAAATAAGGAGGAAAATATACATGACAGGAATTACCAAGGACATGACTATCGGAGATATCATCAGGGCAAACGCGGATGTGATCCCCGTTTTGATTAATGCGGGAATGCATTGCGTAGGATGCCCCTCCGCCCAGGGAGAGACTTTGGAGGAGGCGGCCATGGTGCACGGAATGGATGTGGACGATCTTATGTCGAAGATAGAGGCTTTATAAATTAAGGCGGCAAAGGGCGGACTGAAGGGAAAGGAAACGGAGGAGACTGAGCTTTTATGAGGAAAAAAGAAAGCGGGCACAGAAAGCCGGACAATAGAAAGAAATTAAACCCATTGGCTGTCTTCCTCTGTTTTTTTCTTGTATGTATCAGCTGTGGCGGCAGCAGGACAATGGCAGCAGCCGGAAACGGGCAGGAGCCGGGAGATTTTGAGGGCAGCATCCGCGAGGAGGAACTTGAGGCACAGGTCCGGGAATATTATGAAGCGGTTTCAGAAAGGGACGCCCGTAGAGCAGAAATGTTGGCCGGAACGAAAAGCCGGCAGAGGGAAGAAAGAAATGAAGCGCTTTGGACATCGGGACTGGAAACGTTGGATGTTACAGACCTGATCATATATCCTTGCGGGGGATACCGGATTGTGATCGTGTCCTACGATATGAAGATTGAAAACATAGAAACAAAGTTCCCCGGAGCCGAGACGTTTGCGGCGAAGAGAACTGCCGAAGGGGAATTTTTACTGTTATTTTCCGAGAGTATGGAGCAGCTGTCCGAGGACGACCGGGAAATGATATGGCAGAGAACAACGGAAATTATGAACAATCAGGATGTTATGGATTTTTTTGGAGAAATAGACCAAAGATACATAGAAGCGAAAGTGGATTCCGACCTGAGAGAATGGGAAGAAAACTGGCTGGAGAAGCGAAGCCGGGCGGTACAGGAAGAAGAGATAAAACAGGAAAGTGAAATAGAGCAAAAAACAGGCGGGGAAGTCCCCAAGGTGCAGGAAGACGCTGATTTATCCGCAGGGGGTATATGTTGTTTAGGAAGGGGACTGTCTCTGGAATGTGGCAGGAGACATGCTGGGGGACTGCGCAAAATGGAACGTTATATATGAAAAAAACAAAGATGTCATTGGAGAAGACCCCGGTTACATTATGCCGGGAATGAAATTACAGCTCCCGTAGGCGGCTGACGCCCAATACGAAGCTGTTCATTGCAGGCAAATTCTCCGATTTTATCATTTGGGAAATAGAAAAGGGCGTGTCGCATTTGGAAATCTATATCCAAATATGACATGCCCCTTATATTGTTTTTGTAATTATATTTCTGCAAGAGATTGCAATGCGTGCTCCAGGCAGATGGGCTCAAAATGCTCCTTCAGGTAGGAATTGGCGCCGGAAGAACTCTTGAGACAAGTGCCGTATTCCGAAAAAATATTGCAGAGCTTGTTGAAGTTTTCCGCACTCATTTTGCCGCAGTTTATGATCAGGCGGTAATCCATTGCCCGGGGGTCTTTGTATAAAGAATTGTTCCCAATGGACATACCGGATACCACATGCGCAAGCCGGATGACATGATTTAAATCCGAAAAGGAATAAATCTTGGAGGAAACCATTTCCGGCTTCACAGGGGAAGGCTGTTTTGCCGGGGAAGGATGCCGGGACTGGGGGGAGGGCAGCTTGTCGCTGCGGGAAATATCGCTTGCCAGACCGCTATCGGCATTCTGTACCTTCTGAAACAGGTTCATAACCTCGTCGGTAATATCTTCGGCTTCCATTTCCGCCATCATTTCTTCATGGACTGAAGGGGCAAATTTGGAAAAACGGGTATCCAGCTCCTCGGGGTCTTCCACTTTTGTAATCGTCAAGACAATGCATTCCGCACTGATGGGGACCGCTTCAATCATGAGAGGAATGTCATCCGCTTCAAAACCGCATTCATAAGAAGCCATTTCCATCATATCCTTAAAAAGCGTTTTGGCCTTTTCACTTCCGTAAGCCAGTTCGCTTATTTTTAGTTCTCTATCTGCCAAATCAGTTTTGGTCAGTGTACAACGTATTTGGTTTTCGTTAATCTTTTCAATTTTCATATGCTCACATCCTCACTGGCAGCTGAAAAAATAGTCGTTTCATAAAACTTCTTTACTGTAAAATTGTAAAAGTATCTTATACTTATTAATTTATTAAGTCAATAGAGGTAAGTGCCAGTTTTAAAAATTTTAATAAATTTATAATAAACGGCTTGCCAAATTTATAGATATACCCTATAATAAACAGAACGAAATGCTTCCGGGACAATCCGTAAAGGGAAGGAGGCATACAGAGTTAAAATTCTTTAAAGCAAATCAGATTTACAACCAATACCCACAGGGTAGTCTAAAGCTTCGTGCTTGATCATTGATTCTAGAGAATCCTAAAAATTTCCAAACGTTATCATTCAAACTGGTTTTAAATTTTCTATAGGTCAATATATATTATTTTTGGCCACACATCTGTATTTACATGTCCCGATGCGTTTCGCATTTGTCACTCTATTATATTATCGTCATATCAGGAAAAAGTATGTTAACAAATTTTTGGGTTAAAATATATCACAATCCTTTTGGAAAAATCTGAAATTTCTGCTTTTTCCGGACGAAGTCCGCTATTACTCTGACAGGAGGTCTTGCGTGAACAGGATAAAAAACAAAAAGGCACAAAAGAAAATTTCAAAAAAATTGTGCCAAACCATAAAAGAAGGGACGCTTTTGTACATGGATGGAGAGCTTGCGCCGCCGTCTAAAATCAGTAACATGATGCTGCAGGAAAGAGGAAATTATATGGCCGATTATGTTACGGACGATTTGGGCTGCATCAGGGAAATCCATTACAATAAAATCAAAGAAATTTAATAAGGAGGCATGTTTTATAAAAGCCATACGATGCTTAACGGGTAAAATAAAATCAGGTCCTTCTATGCTGATTGACGGAGTGCCGAAAGGTAAAGGGATTAGGGGAGTTTAAGCATTGTATAAGTGTCGAATTTTTGGTATAATCAGAACAAATTGGAGGATATGCGAATGAAGAAAAAAATAATTCCTGCGGCAGTGGCCGTAGGGCTGATTGTAATTGTGGCAGTAATAGGGATTTTGCTGAAGCTTTTGGACAAATACTCTTATTCTCATGAAAAAGCGGATTCTTACGCATATTTCGGTGTTACGGGAGAGGAAGAAACGGCTATTGTCTTAAATGATGAAATTGTTGAGACAAAGGCGGTTTTTAAAGACGGACAATGCTATCTTCCTATAGATTTTGTGAACGAGCAGATGAATAACCACTTCTATTATGATTCCGTGGAAGGACTGGTCATATTTACGACCGATTATGATAAAGCCGTTACACAGGTGGGAAGTACGGATTATACCATGGCTGATACCTTTACTTCGGAAAATTATGTTTTGACTACATTGTCAGGGGATACGGTCTATCTTTCCCTTGATTATCTGAAAAAATTCTGCAATTTTTCATCCGTTTATTTTGCGGAACCCAACAGAATTGTGCTTTCTACCATCTGGGAAACGGAAAAGCACGCGCAGATCCAAAAGGATACCCAGGTAAGGGTTCTCGGAGGAATCAAAAGTGAGATTTTGACTGAAGTGGCGGCGGGAACCGATGTGAAAATTTTGGAAACAATGGAAAACTGGAGCAAGGTAAAAACCGCCGACGGTTATATCGGTTATGTGGAAAATAAACGTTTAGAAAACGAAGGGGAGATGACGCCTGCGGCAGTTACGGATGTTCCGGTACCGGAGTATGCTTCCATTAAGCGGGACGGCAAAATCTGCCTTGCATGGAATCTGATTACCACCATGACGGCAAACGGGCAGACAGGAGAGCTTCTTGCAAATACTCAGGGAGTAAATGTAATTTCCCCCACATGGTTCATGTTAAGCGACGTGGAAGGTAATTTTGTTTCTCTTGCAGATGCGGCATATGTACAGGAGATGCATGGAAGGGGAATTGAAGTCTGGGCGATGATTTCGGATTTTTCCCACATTAATTATGAGGATAATCTTAGTAAAGAGGAAATTAAAGAAGTACTAAGTATTACATCACGGAGAAATAATTTAATTACCCAGTTAATAGATACAGTGCGTTCTTATGAAATCGATGGAATTAACGTTGACTTTGAGTATATATCTCAGGAGGCGAGTGCAGCCTACATCCAGTTTTTGAGGGAACTTTCCATTGAATGCCGGAAAAACGGCATCGTTTTATCGGTGGATAATGGTTTTTCTGTGAATTATGACAGGGCGAAACAGGCAGAAGTAGTGGATTACGTCATTATCATGGGATATGATGAATTCGTTTCCGCAGAAGACGGAGGCCCCGGCCCCTGTGCATCCATAGATTTTGTAAAGAGGGGCATTGAAAAAACCCTTGCGGTCGTACCAAAAGAAAAGATTATTAATGCGATTCCTTTTTACACCAGGCTTTGGACTGTTACCGGAGATATCGGCAACAGGGCTTACGGCATGCAGGAAATAGAAAATATTCTCGTTGAAAATAATGTACAGACCGAATGGGATGAAGAAACCTGTCAGTATATTGCGGATTATACCGTTGATGGCGTGGGTTATTCCGTCTGGGTAGAGGATAAAGATTCCATAACCGTAAAGCTGAATGTAATGGCCGGATACCAGCTTGCCGGTGTGGCATGCTGGAGACTGGGGCAGGAAAAGGCCGATGTATGGGAACCCATAGCCCTTTATCTGCAACAGTAGACGGAAAAGAAATAAATAATGAAACTGATTCTGCCTGATTTTTTCTAAGCGTCGGCGTTTGGCAGATACCGGGGCTAAGGATAAAGGGCAGAATCTTTTTGCTTTTTATCCATATAATGTAATAAGGCTTAATCGGAATGTGTTAGATATGGAAAAAAGAGTAGTGGCACTGACTATGACTGTCTTTTTACTGGTGGCAATGTATTTTCTGTCAAAAGAAGCGGCCGTATATACAATGGCACAGAAAACAGAAGAAAAGAGAATTGTGGTTATCGATGTGGGACACGGGGGAAATGACCCGGGCAAGGTAGGCGTTAATCAGGTTTTAGAGAAAGATATCAATTTACAAGTGGCATTGAAGCTGGAAATGTTTTTGCAGCAGTCCGATTTAACGGTTATCCTCACAAGACATGATGACATGGGGCTGTATGATGAGGACGCCAGCAATAAAAAGGTTCAGGATATGAGGAGAAGAGTCGGCTTCATTGAAGAGGTTCAGGCGGATTTAGTGGTAAGCATCCATCAGAACAGCTATAGCGATGCATCGGTCAGGGGACCCCAATGCTTCTATTATAAAGGGTCTGAGGAAGGCGGCAGGATTTCGCAGATCTTACAGGAGCAGTTGAATACAGGACTGAAAGTTGAAAGACCCAGGGAAGCGAAGGAGAATGACAGCTATTATCTGTTAAAGAAATCTTCGGTCCCTACGGTCATTGCCGAGTGCGGTTTTTTATCCAATCCGGAAGAAGCGGCTCTTTTAAGCAATGAAGCTTATCAGGAAAAATTGGCCTGGAACCTATATTTGGGAATTTTAAAGTATTTCAATACGAAATGATTTATGGTAAAATAGGGCGAAGCAGGAGAACTGCGGCAGCCTACCGGCGGTAAGTGAAAACGCCTGACAGTTTTGGAGATGAATAGAGTGGATACCAAATGGGAAAAGATTTCCAGAGAACACATAGATGAGGATTTGCTCAGGGAAGCAGGCGAAATCATAAGACGCGGCGGCCTGGTTGCTTTTCCCACGGAAACGGTTTACGGACTGGGTGGAGATGCCCTGAATCCGGAATCCTCCCGGAAGATTTACAGCGCAAAGGGAAGGCCTTCGGATAATCCGCTGATTGTACATATTGCCGATTTGCAGGATTTGGACAAAATTGTTTCCCATATACCAAAAGCGGCAGAAGCCTTGGCAAAGCATTTCTGGCCGGGGCCTCTTACCATGATTTTTTCAAAAAATGAAACGGTACCTTATGAAACCACAGGCGGGCTTGATACAGTGGCCGTGCGTTTTCCTTCCGATAAAACGGCGCAGGTCTTGATTAAAGCGGCGGGAGGATTTGTGGCAGCGCCCAGCGCCAATGCTTCGGGGCGGCCTTCACCTACCAGCGGAAAGCATGTGTTTGAAGATTTACAGGGTAGAATAGAAATGATCCTGGATAGCGGAAGTTGCGAAATCGGGCTGGAGTCTACGATTGTGGATATGACAGAGGATATTCCCGTTATTTTGCGGCCCGGGTATGTGACGGAGGAAATGCTGGAAGAGGTTTTGTGCAGGGTTGAAGTTGACCGTACTATTTTGAGTAATTTATCGGGAGCAGCGCCCAAGGCGCCGGGGATGAAATACCGGCATTATGCACCAAAGGGAGAACTGGTTATTGTCAGCGGCGAAAGCCGGAGGGTAACGGCGTATGTAAATGACAGAATCAAGGAAGGGGCGGCAGTCGGAAAAAAGGTGGGAATTATTGTAACCGACGAAACCATTGATTCCTATGAGGCGTGTCTGAAAAAAAGCGTGGGAAAGAGAGAGGATGAAGCAGCCGTTGCCAGAAGGCTTTATGAGATACTGCGGGAATTCGATGAAGAGGGAGCTGAAGCTATTTATTCAGAGGCTTTTGATTACGGGGGAATGGGACATGCCATAATGAACAGGCTGTTAAAGGCGGCAGGACACCGGATTATAAAAGTGTAATTGAAGTAAGGGGTTTAAAAGGATATGATATTTTCAGATCATCATTTGACATCATAATCAGGAAAGGCAGGAAAAAAGCATGATAGCAATCGGAAGTGATCATGGAGGATATGATTTAAAGGAACTGGTAATCAGACATTTGGAGGAAAAGGGCGTAGATGTAAACGACATGGGATGCTATGATAAGAACTCATGCGATTATCCCGTATTCGGAAAAGCGGTGGCAAAGGCTGTAGCTGACGGAAGCTGCGATAAAGGAATCGTAATCTGCACTACGGGAATCGGAATTTCCATTGTTGCCAACAAGGTAAAAGGAATTCGCGCTGCTTTATGTGCCGATACCCTTTCGGCGAAGATGACACGTTTACACAATGATGCCAACATACTGGCAATGGGGGCCGGCATTGTAGGTCCGAACCTGGCGCTGGAAATTGTGGATACATTTTTAAATACAGGATTTTCCGAAGAGGAAAAGCATAAACGAAGAGTGGATGCAATAGAAACGGATTGATTATTTTAGGGAGCGGACGGCATGTGAAATGTTTTCCCGATTTACGGAGGAAGAGTATATGAGCAGAGTGATTGTTATGGAGCACCCGCTGATTCAGCACAAAATCGGCTATATCAGAAGGTGTGAAACCGGCACCAAGGATTTTCGGCAGACAATTAGTGAAATTGCCATGTTAATTTGTTATGAAGCAACCAGGGACCTGCCTCTTTCGGAGGTGGAAATTGAAACGCCTATCTGCAAAACAACAGTAAAAGAATTGAAGGGCAAGAAGATGGCGATTGTACCGATTTTAAGGGCGGGACTTGGTATGGTTGACGGAATGCTCAGCATGATTCCCGCGGCAAAAATAGGTCATATCGGTCTTTACAGGGATCCGGTTACTTATAAGCCTGTGGAGTACTACTGCAAGCTTCCGGCGGACTGTGATGAAAGGGAAGTATTTGTGGTAGATCCTATGCTGGCCACAGGAGGGTCTTGTGTGGCGGCAATTGACATGTTAAAGGCAAAGGGCTGTAAAAACATTCATTTCATGTGCATTATTGCTGCTCCGGAGGGAGTAAAGGCCTTGCAGGAGGCTCATCCCGATGTGGATATTTATATTGGCGCTTTGGATGAAAAGCTTAATGACCACAATTATATTGTACCCGGCTTAGGAGATGCGGGAGACAGGATTTTCGGCACCAAATAAAGGGGGAGTTTCTTATGTCCGGTCAGAGAAAAGACTATATTTCATGGGATGAATATTTTATGGGGGTGGCACAGCTTTCGGGGATGCGCTCCAAAGACCCCAATACGCAGGTAGGAGCCTGTATTGTGGGAAATGACAACAGAATTTTGTCTATGGGATATAACGGATTCCCCAACGGCTGCTCCGACGATTTATTTCCGTGGGCAAGAGAAGGCGGGGAAATGGGGACTAAGTACCCTTTTGTGACCCACAGTGAGTTAAACGCCATATTGAACTACCGGGGAGGAAGCCTGGAAGGAACGAAGCTCTATGTTTCCCTGTTTCCCTGCAATGAATGCGCAAAGGCGATTATTCAGGCGGGAATTAAAACGGTAGTATATGCCACGGATAAGTATAAGGATTCCGAGTCGGTTAAGGCGTCCAAAATGATGTTTGATGCCGCGGGAGTTGCTTATTATCAGTATCGGTATTCAGATAAAAAGATTGAATTGGAACTATAATGAAGGATAGAGGTAATGTGATGAAAAAAGCGGCGAGGATTATCCAGGCGTTCATAATGGCAGCAGTGTTGTTTATGACGGCAGCGGCGGATGTTCCGGCCTCCACATACACTCAGCTGCAGGAAGCCCAGGGAGAAAAGGAAGAAGCAGAAAACGGCATTGACAATACCCAGAGCGATTTAAACAGTTTAAACACGGAAAAGGCTGATTTGCAGACTTATCTGAATCAGTTAAACGGGCAGTTAAACCAGGCCAGCGGCGAGTTGGCCAACATAGAAGGGCTCATTAAAGAAAAGGAAATCGAAATTGAAGAAATAAAGGTGGCTTTAGAAAAGGCAAAGGAAAACTCCAAAGAGCAGTATGAGGCCATGAAGGAACGGATTCAGTTTATGTATGAGCGGGGGAACGCCGCATACCTGGAGCTGTTTTTTTCGGCGGAGAGCTTTGGGGATTTTTTGAATAAAACGGAATATGTGGAAAAGCTTACAGAGTATGACAGGCAGATGCTGGAAAATTATGTCAGTCTTCAGGAACAGATCGCAAAGGATGAGCAGGCCTTAATAGATGAAAAAGACGCTTTGGATGTTTTGAGAGAAGAGGCCCTTAAGAAAAAAGAAGAAATTTCGGGAATGGTAAAAGAGACCAGTGCAAGCATGGCGGCTTATGAGGACCAGATTTCCGAAAAAGAAAAAGAACTGCTGGAATATGAGAAACAGCTTAAGGAAAGCGAAAATGATATTGCGACCCTTCAGGCAAAGCTGGAAGAGGAAATGAAATTAAGTCAGCAGGCGGCAGCAGCGGGATTTACAGATTTATCGGATGTTGCCTTTGCGGCAGGAGATATTGATCTGCTGGCGGCAATTATTGAGTGTGAGGCAGGAGGAGAACCCTATACGGGAAAGGTTGCCGTAGGAAATGTGGTTATGAACCGTGTAAAAAGCGCGGTATTTCCCAATACGGTTTTGGAGGTAATCTATCAGAACAGACAATTTTCGCCGGTGGGAAGCGGACGTTTTGCCATTGTTCTTTCCAGAGGCGCTAACGCAGAATGCTACCAGGCGGCTTCGGATGCCATGGCGGGCGCGGCCCCTGTGGGGAACTGTCTGTTTTTCAGAACGCCCATACCGGGGCTGACGGGCATGCAGATTGGCGGGCATATTTTCTATTAGAATTTCTACCGGATTTTTTACCGCTTATGTATTTCGCTGATGTTATGTTTTTTTATGATTTTGGATTTTCGTATTTTTCCAGATATTCCTGATATTTTTTGAATTCCCCGGAATAAATTAAATTTAAAAGGGTACTCAAGTGGGTCAGGGCGGCCTTTAGCAGTTCTATGCTTAAAGCGCCGGAATTAAGAGCGAGGGTCAGCTCGTCCAAATCTACGATTTTTACAAAACCGTCGGGATAGATGATGACGTCGGCAAGTAAATCGGTTGCGACGAGGCAGTCGCCGGTTTCGTCCAAAGGAATTTCATTTGAAAGCTCTTTTGTGCTGCCGGCAGGTTCAGGGACCGGATAATCCACATGGATAATATCGCAATACCAGTATAAAAGGCTGCCGTCTTTCTGATAGAATTTGCTTACTTTAAACCCCAGGTCATAAAAATAGCAGGAGTAGCCGTGGTGCAGATCTTCCCTTGGCTTCAGGGCATGCCACCGGGTAACGAGAATGTGTTCCTCCGGGGAAAAATAAAGAATTTCGTCATTCTTAAGGCAGATGCATTCGTCAGGGATGATTCTTTTTCGAAACAAAACAGGTGTTTTCATTGGAACTCCTTTCGGCAGAAACGGTGGATATTTTTATAAATACTACACTTTGGAGGGGTAAAAGTCAACGAAAATGCAGTCTGTTGTTTGTATAAATTTTAAGTTGATTTTGCAAGTATTAAGTGGACATAAACCGGAAAAATGAGTATAATAAAAACAGTCCGGCTGGAAGAATAAGCCTTTTAAGGCAGAATCAGGAAGTTTGAAGGGGCCGTATCTATATGAAATATAACAAAAATGTATATCGTGCTCTTGCTATGATAACCCAGTTTGGGCTGAATATGCTGGTTCCCATTTTTGGCTGTGCGTTTTTGGGAAATTTTATTGATAAAAAGCTTGAAACTTCTTTTTGGGTCATTGTTTTCTTTTTCATCGGTGCATTGGCGGGATTCAGAAATGTGTTTCTTTTTTCGAAAAAGATATACGAAGATAAGGAGAAGCCGAATGAAAAAACCAGGAGAAATAAATAGTTCATTGCCGGATCTGCTTACGGGCATTTTGATTTTTGGAGCTGTTGCAGAATTCATTCCGGTATGGTTTGTAAATGATAAAGCGGGATATACCATCGGGCTTACGATTGGTATAGTGACCGCTATGTTTGTTGCGTGGCAGATGGCATGGTCTTTAGACAGGGCATTTGGTTATGACGAGGAAACCGCTACAAAGCGCCTGCAGAAAAACAGCGCTTTGCGATATGGCATTCAACTGGTTGTTCTGGGTATTCTGATGATTACGGAAGTGGGGAATCCCCTTTCGGCGTTTTTGGGAATGTGGAGTTTGAAAGTAGCGGCGTATACGGCGCCGTTTACTCATAAATTATTTAGGAGGTGAATGTATGGGGCAGGGAATTTTGTTATCCGGAGGAGCCGATATTGACTTTATGGTTCATGGGATATTCTCCTATGAGATATTCGGTCAGACGGTCTGGATAACAACGACACATGTCTGTGTGCTGATTGTCTTTTTGCTGATCATAGGCTTCTGCTTAGCGGCAAACAGGGCAGTGAAGAAAGCCGACGATGTTCCCAAAGGGTTCCAAAATGTAGTTGAACTGATTGTAGAGATGTTAGACGGCATGGTAAAGTCCACCATGGGTAAAAACGCCACAAAATTTGCCAATTATATTGGCACGATTTTCATTTTTATACTAATCAGCAACATTTCAGGACTGTTTGGTCTGCGTCCACCCACTGCAGATTATGGTGTAACACTGGCATTGGGCGTTATGACTTTTTCTATCATTCATTTTAATAAGTTCAAACATCAGCATATCAGCGGTGTTATTAAAGGACTTTGTGACCCATGGCCGATTTGGGCGCCAATTAACCTTATCGGCGATGTGGCTGTGCCGATTTCGTTATCGCTGCGTTTATTTGCAAACGTATTGTCCGGTACGGTTATGATGGCACTGGTCTACGGGCTGCTTTCGTGGATTGCCACGGCTTGGCCTGCTGTTTTGCATGTGTACTTTGATTTGTTCTCGGGAGCAATTCAGACATACGTATTCTGTATGCTGACCATGACCTATGTGACAGATGCAATCGGCGAATCATAAGGTAAGAAAAGCAAAAACATATTTGCATTATTATTTCAAGGAGGAAAAAAACATGGAATTCAATCAAAACTTTATTTTAGGATGTTCAGCAATCGGTGCAGGACTTGCGGTTATCGCAGGTATCGGACCTGGTATCGGTCAGGGTATCGCAGCAGGACATGCGGCGGCAGCAGTTGGTAGAAATCCCGGGGCAAAATCCGACATTACTTCTACCATGTTACTTGGGCAGGCTGTTGCAGAGACAACAGGTCTTTATGGTCTGTTAATTGCCATGTTATTATTATTTGTAAAACCTTTGGTCTAAAAAACCTTTCACAAAAAACAAAGAAAGGAGGCTTAAGGCTTGAATACGTTATTAAATACAGGACTCATCCTGCTTAGTGAGACATCGGTGGCACAGACGGGGATGACGAGGCTGTTTGATTTGGATTTTCAGCTGTTGCATGATGCAGTATTAATGATTATTGCAATCTTTTTCCTGTTCTTAATCGCTTCCAACAAGTTATTTAATCCTGTCCGCAATATGATGCAGAAAAGGCAGGAAAAAATTGCGGATGATATTGAAAGCGCAAAAGAAGACAAGGAAAGCGCCGCTGCATTAAAACTGGAATATGAAGATAAGTTAAAAAACATTGATAAGGAAGCTGAACAGATTTTAAGCGATGCGAGAGCAAAAGCCCTTAGAAACGGAGATCAGATTGTTGAGAAGGCAAAGGAAGAGGCGTCTGCCATCATTGCCCGCGCCAATAAGGAAGCAGAGCTTGAAAAGCAGAAGGTTGCCGATGAAGTAAAGAGAGAAATGATCGTTCTTGCCAGCGTTATGGCAGGCAAAGTGGTAAAGGCTTCTGTGGATATGGCAGTTCAGGATAGCTTAATCGATGAAACATTAAAGGAAATGGGTGAGAGCACATGGCTAAGCTGATTTCAAAAACCTATGGAGATGCTTTATTTGAACTGGCAGTGGAAAAGAAGTGCGAGGATAGCCTGCTTTCCGAAACAGAAGAAGTTTTAGAAGCGCTTTCCCAAAATCCCGATTTCTCAAAACTTATGACCCATCCCAAAATCCTGAAAGAAGAAAAGCTGAAGATTTTGGAAGCGGTTTTTAAGGGGCGTGTTTCCGATGAGCTGACAGGTTTTATGACCATAATCATCAAAAAGGACCGCTTTGTAGAAATGGAAGAGATTTTCCGCTATTTCATTTCCAGAGTAAAAGAGCATAAAGGAATCGGAGTTGCATATGTCACAACGCCTTTTGTATTGGATGAGATGAAAAAAGCGGCAGTCAAGGAAAGACTGCTTGCCACCACTTCTTACCGGAAAATGGAAATTCATTACAATGTGGATGAAGGGCTGATTGGCGGAATGGTAATCCGCATAGGCGACAGGGTTGTGGATAGCAGCGTTCGTACAAAATTAGAAGAGCTGAAACGGCAGCTTTTAAAGGCGCGGCTTTGATGCCCGCATGAACCGTAAATAAAAAGAAAGGTGCGTAAAGATCCATGAATTTAAAACCAGAAGAGATCAGTTCGGTAATTAAGGAACAGATTCAGAGATATGCTTCATCTCTGGAAGTTTCCGATGTGGGAACTGTTATTCAGGTAGCAGATGGTATCGCCCGTGTTCATGGTCTTTCCAATGCTATGCAGGGAGAGCTTTTGGAGTTTCCCGGCGAAGTATACGGTATGGTGCTTAATCTGGAGGAAGACAATGTAGGTGCCGTACTTTTGGGAAGCCAGAAGAATATCAATGAGGGGGATATCGTAAAGACAACGGGTAGAGTGGTTGAGGTTCCGGTTGGCGATGCATTGGTTGGACGTGTAGTCAATGCCTTGGGACAGCCGATTGACGGCAAAGGACCGATTCAGACCGACAAATTCCGTCAGATAGAAAGAGTTGCTTCCGGCGTTATAACCCGTAAGAGCGTTGATACACCCTTACAGACAGGTATTAAGGCAATCGACTCCATGGTTCCTATCGGAAGAGGACAAAGGGAGCTGATTATCGGAGACAGACAGACAGGAAAAACTGCTATCGCAATTGATACGATCATCAATCAAAAGGGACAAGGCGTTAAATGTATTTATGTGGCAATCGGACAGAAGGCTTCTACGGTTGCAAGCATTGTTAAAACATTAGAAGAGGCGGGAGCAATGGCTTATACCACAGTAGTGGCTTCTACAGCCAGCGAGTTGGCGCCTCTGCAGTACATAGCTCCTTATTCGGGATGCGCAATCGGAGAAGAATGGATGGAAAACGGCGAGGATGTGCTCGTAATCTATGACGATTTGAGTAAGCACGCAACCGCTTACCGTACACTCTCCCTGCTGCTTAGGAGACCGCCGGGACGTGAGGCTTATCCCGGAGACGTTTTCTATCTGCATTCCAGACTGTTAGAGCGTGCTGCGAGAATGAGTGAAGAATACGGCGGAGGCTCTTTAACGGCCCTTCCCATTATTGAAACACAGGCGGGCGATGTATCCGCATATATTCCTACCAATGTTATTTCCATTACGGACGGACAGATTTATCTGGAGACCGAAATGTTTAACGCAGGTTTCCGCCCGGCGGTAAATGCGGGCTTATCCGTATCCCGTGTAGGTGGTGCGGCACAGATTAAGGCTATGAAAAAGATTGCGGCGCCTATCCGTGTGGAGCTTGCCCAGTACAGGGAGTTAGCGGCTTTTGCCCAGTTCGGCTCCGAGCTGGATGCAGACACAAAGGAAAAACTGGCACAGGGCGAACGAATCAAGGAAATTTTAAAACAGCCCCAGTACCAGCCTATGCCGGTGCAGTATCAGGTTATCATTATCTATGCGGCGACCAATAAATATCTGTTGGATATTCCCGTAGAGGATATTACAAGATTCGAAAAGGAGTTTTTTGACTTCCTTGATACCAAGTATCCTGAGGTTCCGGAAAACATTGCGAAGGAAAAAGTAATTTCTCCCGAGACAGAGAAGGTGCTTGTTAAGGCAATCGGAGAATTTAAGGCAGATTTTAAGTAGGCGGAAACGAGCAATTAAGAAAGAAAAGGTGATAAACTATGGCTTCCATGAGAAGTATCAAGAGACGTAAGGGGAGTATTCAGAGTACCCAACAGATCACCAAAGCCATGAAGCTTGTATCTACCGTAAAGCTCCAGCGTGCCAAAGGCCGTGCCGAAAAATCAAAAGCCTATTTTGAGTGTATGTATGCCACCGTAAAAAGTGTGCTGGCAAAAGCAGGATTTATCAATCATCCTTATTTAAAGCCGGGAGAGAGCAGCAAAAAGGCGGTTATCGTCATTACCTCCAACAGAGGTCTTGCGGGAGGCTATAACTCCAACGTCATTAAGCTGATTACCAAAGGCGACTTCAAAAAAGAAGACATAAAAATCTACGCCATAGGAAGAAAGGGTAAGGATGCGTTTACCCGTTACGGATATGACATAGTAAAGGACTATTCGGATGTGATTGAAGAACCGGTTTATGCAGATGCCATGCGCATTGGAAATGACCTTCTGGATGCTTTTGCAAAGGGAGAGATCGGCGAAATTTATCTGGCCTATACCGCATTCAAAAATACAGTCAGCCATATACCCACTCTTTTAAAACTTCTTCCGGTAGAAGCAGGAGCAGAAGTGGAAGAGGCGGATGACGACAAGGCTTTAATGAACTTTGAACAGGATGAAGAAGAGGCGTTGAATCTTCTGATTCCCAAGTATATTACCAGCCTGATCTACGGCGGCATGGTAGAGGCGGTTGCCAGTGAAAACGGAGCCAGAATGCAGGCAATGGATTCGGCAACGAGCAATGCGGAAGAAATGATCGAAAAATTATCCTTACAATACAATAGAGCCCGTCAGGGATCTATTACACAGGAATTAACCGAAATTATAGCGGGTGCGGAAGCAATCAGCTAGAAAAGGAGTGAAAAATAGAAAATGGCAGAAACAGCAATCGGAAAAATCACTCAGATCATCGGTGCCGTACTGGATATTAAGTTCCCGGAGGGCAACCTGCCGGAAATTAATGAAGCAATTAAAATAAACACCAAAGACGGCGGTGTTTTGGTTGTGGAAATAGCGCAGCACCTTGGAGATGATACAGTGAGATGTATCGCCATGGGTCCTACTGATGGTCTTGTAAGGGGAATGGATGCAATTGCAACCGGAGCTCCTATTACAGTACCTGTAGGAGAAAAGACACTGGGACGTATTTTCAATGTCCTTGGCGAAGTAATTGATAATAAACCGGCTCCTACGGAGGTTTCCTATGAGCCGATTCACAGACCTGCTCCCGAATTTGCAGAGCAGTCTACAGAAACAGAATTATTAGAGACCGGTATCAAAGTCGTTGACCTGCTCTGCCCTTACCAGAAGGGTGGTAAAATCGGTCTGTTCGGCGGCGCCGGCGTAGGTAAGACCGTATTGATTCAGGAATTGATCCGTAACATCGCAACAGAGCACGGCGGATATTCCGTATTTACCGGTGTAGGAGAGCGTACAAGGGAAGGAAACGACTTGTACCATGAAATGACGGAATCAGGGGTTATTGATAAGACCACCATGGTATTCGGTCAGATGAACGAGCCTCCGGGAGCCAGAATGAGAGTCGGCCTTACCGGACTTACCATGGCTGAATATTTCCGTGATAAGGGCGGAAAGGACGTATTGTTATTCATTGACAATATCTTCCGTTTTACCCAGGCAGGTTCAGAGGTTTCCGCGCTGTTAGGCCGTATGCCTTCAGCCGTAGGTTACCAGCCTACCTTACAGACGGAAATGGGCGCTTTGCAGGAGCGTATTACATCCACCAAAAACGGTTCCATTACATCCGTACAGGCAGTATACGTGCCCGCCGATGACTTAACTGACCCGGCGCCGGCTACAACCTTTGCCCATCTGGATGCTACAACGGTACTTTCCCGTGCGATTTCAGAGCTGGGTATCTATCCTGCGGTTGATCCTTTGGAGTCAACTTCACGTATCCTTGACCCTCGTATCGTAGGAGAGGAGCACTATCAGGTAGCCCGCGGCGTACAGGAGATTCTTCAGAAATATAAAGAGCTGCAGGATATTATCGCAATTCTTGGTATGGATGAGCTTTCCGAGGACGATAAGCTGGTCGTAAACAGGGCAAGAAAGATTCAGAGATTTTTATCACAGCCCTTCTTCGTAGCAACCCAGTTTACGGGCATGGACGGTAAATATGTACCCATCAGCGAGACGATCCGCGGATTTAAAGAGATTCTCGAGGGCAAGCATGATGATGTTCCTGAAAGCTACTTCTTAAATGCCGGCAGCATCGACGATGTTGTTGCCCGCAAAAATAAGGGGTGATTAAGTGGCAAGCGAAAGTGCATTTGAATTAAAGATTATTACGCCTGACCGCGTTTTCTATGAAGGAATGGTAGAAATGGTGGAGTTTAATACTACAGAAGGGGAAATCGGCGTCTACAAGAGGCACATTCCCATGACTGTGATTGTGAAACCGGGTATTTTAACCATTACTGAAGAGGAAGGAACCAAGGAAGCGGCGCTCCATGCGGGCTTTGCTGAAATTCTTCCCGACAAGATGACGATTATGGCGGAAATTGTGGAATGGCCTGCAGAAATCGACGAGGAAAGAGCGGAGCATGCAAAAGAACGGGCTATGGACAGAATCCATAACAGGACTACGGAGACAGACATAGCAAGGGCTGAAACGGCTTTGCAGAGAGCTATTGCACGTATCGAAGTATTAAAGTAAATCACGATTATGATAAGAAGAGAGATGCCGAAGCGATATGGCATCTCTTTTTTTGGGGGTTTTTCGTTTGGGGGCCTTTTATGGATAAAAGATTCTCTGCATCCGGCTGCCAAAGGGGTACGGGCAGGAATAAAACATAAGAGAAAAGGAACTATCTGCCAAATGGGAACATAACATAATAAAAAACGGAGTCATTTCAAATATGGACCATCGAAAAATTCTCCCCTTTTATATGACCTATCCCCTTCCCTTATATTATGAAGACGAGCATGAACTGATTAAAGATATGGAATATCTTCAGGGACAGCATCCTATAGGAATCAGAACCTTACAGGGGGAAATTGCCCAGACCATGAACCTGATGGACTACAGCGGCAGCATGATTTATGATGAATATCCGGATCGTTTCCTTTTGCAGAAGCACGGAAAAGATATTGCGGACAAAATCAGAAAAAAATACAAGGATGATGTGGAAAATCCTCTTTGTGAAATGTTAAATTGGGACGGGTTTGAAGAAATTGTCATGCTGTTGCTTCATGAAGAAATTTTGAAAAGACGACACAGAAAAAACAGGGGATATCTTAGGTTTTAATGAGCATTTATCTCTCGGGGAAATACGGGCGGAAATCTTTTTATACTTTTTATAGAGAAATTTTAGTTGTGGTTTTAGAGGAAAGGAATTAGAATATAGTCATAGTCATTTTACTATGGCTATATTTTTGCGTAAATCATAAGCCGAAGGCGGGAGCGCCCGTTACATTCGGCAGGACAGGAATGAAGCGGACATAGGATGGATAAACTGGAAGCGGTTCTTTTTAGAATCTTAAACGAAAATTTAACACAGATTACTATAAGCGGTATAAAGAGGGCTGTAATGCCAAAAGAGCATGAAGGAATTCAAAAAATACAGATTCGCCCCATATTGATAAAAGGGCAGTTGATGTTTCAGGCGGCCGGCTATACCGAAAAACAGGTATTTCACAGCAACCTTTCAGGGGAAGAGACAATTACCTTCATAAAGGAAAAGATGAATTTCTACAAACAGCTTCAGGCCCATGGAAAGGGAATCAAGGTCAGTGTTTTATCAGGTAAAAAAGGGAACCTGGCTATTAAGAGTGAAATTGAAGAGAAAAACGAAGACCTTGTAAATGAAAAGGAAGATTCCCAAAGGAAGAAGGCGCTTTCCCACAACAGGGAAAAGGATTATATTCTTCCAAAGGATGTGCCGGTTCCCTTTCTCGTGGATTTAGGGGTACAGACAAAGGATGGGAAAATTATAAACGGAAAGTATGACAAATTCCGTCAGATCAACCGTTTTCTGGAGTTTATCAGGGATATTCTGCCGGCGCTTCCAAAGGAACGCAGGATTTCCGTTGTGGATTTCGGCTGTGGGAAAAGCTATTTGACCTTTGCCATTTACTATTATCTGAAAATAATGAACGGTCTGGATGTGGAAATTACAGGCTTGGATTTAAAAGCGGATGTTATTGAAAAATGCAACAGATTAAAAGAAAAATACGGATATGACGATTTGCGGTTTTTAACAGGGGATATCGGAACCTATGAGGGGAAAAGCCGGGTAGACATGGTAGTGACCCTTCATGCCTGTGATACGGCTACCGATTATGCTCTGGCAAAAGCGGTAAAATGGAATGCGGGTGTTATTTTATCAGTTCCATGCTGCCAGCATGAACTGAATTGGCAGATTCACTGTGAACCGCTTGAGTCCGTTTTTAAGCACGGTCTGTTGAAAGAAAGGATATCGGCCCTTTTGACTGACGGAATCCGGGCGGCGCTGCTGGAAGAAGCGGGCTATGAGGTGCAGGTAATGGAATTTATCAATATGGAGCATACGCCTAAAAACATCTTACTCAGATGTGTAAAAAATACCCGTATGAAACCGAAAGGAAATAAAAATCCGGAAGAGCTGTCGGCATTTTTAAACGTACAGCCTACCCTGCAGAAGCTGCTTAAAAACCAGTGAAGAAATGTTTGAAAAACCAATGAAAGAATGGCAGAAAAAAATGGCCATAAACGCCAGCAAATTTAGGAAAAGAATGCCGGGAGAGAGCAGTTAGAACCGGAGTGGAGAGCAGTTATGAAAAAGGGATTAATTAAAGGAGCGGTCTGCGTTCTGACCTTCTTTTTATCATTATTTACCATAAGCTTTATTATGAACAGGGGAAATACGGATATGACCATGGAGATGAGTCCCGCATCCTTTCCCCTTATTTATATTAACTATGAAGGAGAGCATATAAACTGCCTTCACGGATACAGCAACGAGATGGATATTTCCTTTATGAGAGATACCATAACGCCTTTGGGCGAGGATAGGAAAATATCTTTATATTTGGAAAAATATAACAATGATATAACTTCCCTTTCCTTTGAAGTACGTTCCACTGACGGGGGGAGGCTGATTGAAAATTCGGAAGTTTTTAACTATAAGGAGCAGGAGGAATCCATTTCAACAGATATTGTGATAAAAGACCTGATTGACCCGGATACGGAGTATGAATTTGTAGTGATTGTGGGAACTTCATCAGGAAAAACTTTACGGTATTATACACGTATTATCCAGAGAAGTGAGAACCATGCGGGAGAAGAAATCCGCTTTGTGATGGATTTCCATAACAAGACCTTCGATAAGGAAGCGGCAAGGGATTTGACAAAGTATTTGGAGTCTGACGACACAGGCGATAATACCTCTTTTAGTAATGTGAATATTCACAGCAGCTTTTCCCAGATTACATGGGGAAATCTTGATGTGGAAAAGATTACGGATCCTCATATATACGTTACAGAATTTTTTTCGGAGACTATGCGGGTCAAGGTGGGATACTTTGTAAAAGTGAATACGGAGGAAGGAGAGCGCATTTGCAGAGTAGAGGAGTTTTACCGCCTTCGTTACGGAACACAGAGGATTTACCTTCTGGGTTATGAAAGAACCATGAATCAGGTCTTTGAAATGGATATGAAGGCTTTTACGAATAATAAGCTGGATTTGGGTATCCGGAACGGAGATGTGGAGATCATGGAAAGCGAGGATGGCGGTATTTTTGCTTTTGTATCGGAAAACAGGCTGTTTTGCTATAACTCCACAAGCAACCGCTTTTCCCAGCTCTTTGGATTTTACGGAGAAGATCATGGGGATGAAAGGACTTTTTACAACCAGAATGTTATAAGGATTCTGAATGTGGATGAGACGGGCAATGTGCAGTTCATGGTATACGGCTATATGAACAGAGGCACCCATGAGGGCAATATGGGAATTGCAGTGTATTTTTATAACGGAACGATGAATACCATTGAAGAGGAGGCGTTTATTCCTTATAACAAATCCTTTGCCGTGCTGAAAAGCGATATGGAGCAGTTGACATACTTAAATAGCAACAATGAATTGTTTTTGTATTTAAACGGCAGTATTTTCTGCATAAAGCTGGAAGAGAATTCCTATGAGACGGTGGTGGAAAACCTGCCTCAGGGCAGTTTAAAGGTTTCCGAGTCCAATCGTATGGTAGTATGGCCTGAAGGGACGGATTTATCACGAAGCGAGAGTCTTGCTTTGATGAATTTAAACAGCAGGACAATTTCGAGGGTAGAGGCGGGAAACGGCAACTTTATCCGTCCGCTGGGCTTTATGGAAGAGGATTTGATATATGGGCTTGTTAAAAAAACGGATATTTATACGGATAATGTGGGAGGCGTCATCATGCCCATGTTCTGTGTAAATATCTGCAACGGTTCCAACAATTCCGTTACCATGAATTACCAAAAGCCCGATACTTATATACTGAACATCAGCATAGAAAGCAATCAGATTAATTTGGAGCGGGTCAGCAAAGGAACGATAAGCGGAAATTATATTCCGGCATCAGATGATCAGATCATGAGTAATGAAATTGAATTATCCGGCGAAAATGCCGTGGAAGTGGTTGTTACGGGTAATCTGGAAAAGCTGGTCCAGATCGCCGTAAAAGGAAACATAAATACGAGGTCTTTAAAATTCCTGACCCCTAAAGAAGTTATGTATGAAGGCGGCCATGAAATACTTTTGCGCTATCCTGAGCAGGATACGAATAAATACTATGTTTATGGCTTTAACGGCATTGACAGGGTATATTCCAATGTGGCGGAGGCTGTGACCTATGCGGAGAGCACTTCGGGAACGGTCATAAATGAAAGTGGTAATTATATATGGGTAAGGGCAAACCGACCGGCAAGAAATCAGATTATGAGAGTGGAAACCGGTACGGCAGACGAGGAAAATTCCTCTTTGGCAGTATGTTTAAATTCCATGCTGGCGGCAGAGGGCATTACCAGAAACAGCCAGTATTTCCTCGACCAGGGAGAAACAGCTCTTTCCATATTGCAGGAACAGCTCCCGGATGCGGAAATATTAGACCTTAGCGGCTGCAGTCTGGATGCCGTGCTCTATTACGTCAGCAGGGATATTCCGGTTATGGCTATTTTAAATGACAGGAATGCCGTAGTCATTGCGGGATACAATGAGTTGAATACTATCATCATGGATCCCCTTACGGGAAATACCGCCCACAAGGGTATGAACGATTCCAAGGAATGGTTTAATCAAAACGGCAATCAGTTTATAGCCTGCTTTATTGAAAAATAATGTGACGGTATTTTTGCAGCAAAAATAGTAAAAGCATACCCAGAATGCCGCAGGAAATCACTTCCCCGATACCCACTGTCAGCATAAAGAAAGGAATGCCGCCGGGAAGGCCGTATGCGAAATGCAGTACGGGAGGAATGATCAGGATATTGGCAATAACAGGCGGAAGAGGAGCCAGCCATTTCTGTCTGCGGAGCATATAGGTTCCTGCTGCACCTAAAAGGGTTGCAAGGCTTCCGAACACAACATCCCAGATAGGAGCCCCTGTTAAGAAATTGCTTAACAGGCATCCTACAAATAAACCGGGGATGGCTGCAGGGGTAAAATAGGGTAAAATAGTGAGGGCTTCGGAAATCCGGACCTGAATGGCGCCGCTTGCCAGATCAAAGGCATTGATGGCCAATGTCAGAACTACGTAGACGGCAGCGATGACGGCTGCCTGAGTGATAAAATAAGCTTTTCTGTTTTTCATGATAGATTTCTCCTTTAGTTTTGTTTTTTCTCTGCTTATACAGATAGGTCAGGAAGGTCTCGAACTGACCGGCTGCTGTGACAGGAACCGTATGAAAAGATTGTCACAACGCATTCAGTATAGCATGGAAGTAGGAAATGTCAAGAAAATTCTGTCCTGATGTGGGATTGTCGATGGAAAGCGATTAAATATTTATAAACGCCTGTGAAAGCAATTGACTTTTCGGGAACCATATTTTACCATATAACATATCATTTATATAGAGTGAAAAGGAGGAAAGACTATGGACTTTTTAAGCAAAGTGTCTGCAAAAGCAGGGGAAACATTTCAGACCATTAAAGATAGCGAAGTGACCAAAAAAGCAAAAAATTATGCGGGAATTCCGGGGCTTCAGGTTCAGGTAGGCAAATGCGAGAGCCAGATTAAAAAGGCTTACGAAAAAATAGGCGAGGAATATTTTAAATCCCATGAGCATGAAGAGGAAAGCGAATATCCGCAGCAGTTTCAGATTATAAAAGAAAATCTGGAAAAGATAGGCCGTTTAAAGGCGGAAATCGAAGAAAAGAAAAAAGGCGGAGAAGCGGTGGTGGATGCCGAAAACAGCACCATCGAAAAGGTCTGTCCCATCTGTGGCAGAAGCGTTGCGGAGGATTCTGCATTCTGCAGTGTCTGCGGGCACCAATTCTGATACATATAGAAAAAGCAGTTTAAGAAGCAAAAAAATAGCTGACATTTTCAAAAAACGTTTTTCGTGTAAAATGTCAGCTTATTTTTTATTAAATTTCGCCGTTTTTGTACTTTTCTACTAGATTCTGAATCCTGTCGCTGGGATTCAGCAAATCGCTGATGGAAGCATCGTGATTTAGAGTATCTATAATGAAAGCAATATATTTGCTCATATCGCAGTCGATATAATAAGGTCTTTCCAAAAGCTCGGCCGGCTGATAAACCAGATTGGTGGTTAAAATATTATCAATAGTGCCTTCTTCGTATGCCAGATCAAATTTGGCGAATCCGTTTGTAAAAAGTCCGAAGGTTGCACAGATAAAAATACGGTTGGCTTTTCTCTTTTTCAATGCAGCAGCCACTTCCAAAACGCTTTCGCCGGAAGAAATCATATCGTCTACGACAATAATGTCCTTGCCCTCTACGCTGGTGCCTAAGAATTCATGGGCTACAATGGGATTCCTGCCGTCCACAATGCGGGTATAATCCCGTCTCTTATAAAACATACCCATATCCAGCCCTAAAACGTTGGCAATATAAATAGCGCGGCTCATACCGCCTTCATCGGGGCTGACAACCATCATATGGTCGGAGTCGATCGTAAGGTTCTTAACGTGGGAAAGAAGTCCTTTGATAAACTGATAAGCCGGCTGCACGGTTTCAAATCCGTTTAAAGGGATTGCATTCTGTACTCTGGCATCATGGGCGTCAAAGGTAATGATATTGTCTACTCCCATGCCTACCAGCTCCTGGAGGGCGATAGCGCAGTCTAAGGATTCCCTGGAGCTTCTTTTGTGCTGCCTGCTTTCATAAAGAAAAGGCATAATAACCGTAATACGCCGTGCTTTTCCGCCTACGGCAGCAATAATACGCTTTAAATCCTGAAAATGATCATCAGGAGACATATGGTTGGGATGTCCGCATAAGGAATAAGTAAGGGAATGGTTTGCCACATCTACAAGAAGATAAAGGTCGGTTCCCCGGACTGATTCTAAAATGACGCCCTTGGCTTCGCCTGAGCCAAAACGGGGCACCTTGGTCTGAACCAGATAGGAATCTCTCTGATAACCTTTAAATGCAAGACTTTCACTATGGGCATTTTCGCGCTCTGTTCTCCAACCGACCAGATAGTGGTCGACTTTTTCGCCTAAAGCCTTACAGCCTTCTAAGGCGACAATTCCCAAAGAGCCTACGGGAATTGTTTCCAGGTTTCTCATTTCTTCACGTTTGGACATGTGGAAAGAACCTCACTTTCTCTTCTCTTGAAATTTTTTTAGCATTCTGATATCCCGTCCCTCAAATTTACAAAAAGTGAAATGACTGCTGACACGGGAGAAAATCCTTTCGGAATAACGCCTGTTTAATTCATCTAAGGTCAGATTGGTAGAAATCAGGGTAGCTTTCCCGGACAAATCCCGGTTGTTTAAACAGGTAAACAAATCTGCCTTTACCCGTTCGGTAATTGCCTCTGTACCCAAATCGTCTATGATAAGCAAATCACATTGATTCATATCTTCTATGAAGGAAAAATATTCATTTTTATCATCGCCAAAACGCAGATCCACCAAATCCTTAAATAGTTTATCGGCGCTGTAATAGGTAACGGAAAAGCCCATCTCCATCAATTCTTTGGCAATGCAGCAGGATAGAAAAGTTTTACCAGTACCCACATTACCATAAAAAACAAGATTTTGGTAGTCCGTGTTGAAATTTCTTATAAAATTTTTTGCGTTGTTGATTGCATTTGAATAAGAAACGCTTTCTGAATCATTGAAATAATCAAAAGAAAGGGTGTCAAAGTTTTGGATTTGGATTAACTCAAATATGCCGGACTGCTCAAATAAAAGCCTTGTCTGGGCGGCAATAAAACAACTGCATTTCGTGCGGCTTTCGGGAAGAAAACCGGTGTCATGGCATTTGGGACATTGATATATGGGAGAAAGATAGTCAGAAGGATATCCCGCCTCCTTTAAGAGACGGTTCCGCCTGTCTATTAAAAGCTCCTCTTTGGTTTTCAGTTCCGTAAGAGAGGAGATATCCTGATTCAGCCTTGCATGGGTACGCTGCATGCGCAGGGAACGCAGCTCCTCTTCCAGTTCAAAATATCCGGGGATTTTATCGCGGACTTCATTTGCTCTTGCCATCTGCTTTCGATTGTTTTCCAGCCGGATGCTGTCATATTTTTCCATAATGGAATCAAATTGCCTGTTGCTTAAACCCATAATCTCTGCCTCCATGGGATAATGTGTCAGTTGCTTAAAAGCATTTTTTCAAGAGCGTCATAGTCGTAGGAACGCTGGGAAAAATCATTGAACCCGCCGTCCTTTTTGGAAACGGAGGATTTCTGATAGGAATGATCCAGCGCGTCAATATCCTTTATAGATTTAACATTGGCCTCATGCCATTTTACCAAAATAGCATTGGTATAAGGGAAACGATTGTGATCGGTAGCCAGAACCGCACGTTCGCAGGCCTTTAAAATGATTTCCAGAGAAAAGCCCATTTCGCCGGTCCATTTCTTAATGAAGGCTACTTCGGGTTCGGTAGGAGCAGAGCTCTTACCTAAAGCACGCATAATACTGTATACCTGCTTCTCATATTTGGTAGTGCGGAGCTTTGCCTGTCTTACGGTAGTAATGTGAGCCTGGGCCCAGTCGATAGCCACTTTTTCCATATAAGAAAACTGTTTTTTGCCTCTCTCCACACAATACTGGATCAAGTAGTCAATTAAATCTGTAGAAAAGCCCAGAGTGGTATAAATAAAAAGAAGGATTTCCAAATCATTCCGGGAAAGTATTTTGCCGGTATATTGCTCTGCAATAAAAATAATCTGGGCGGTTTCATTATCATTTTGGAATGTACTTAAATCATCGGCAGAAAAGGCTTCCCTTACAATAGGCGTGTCTTTGGGGGCGGAAGCCTTTGAAAGGGGTCTGGAATTGACCAAAACCGGTTCCAGCATGGCGGAAGGTTTGGGAGTTAAAGGCAAAACTTCACCCTCAGGGGTCAAAGATGGAAAGGGAAGGATATGAACTGCCTTTAAGGAACGTTCGCCGTCATAATCTAAGGAAAGGAGCTTTTGCTTTTCCCAATAACGGAGTGCGCGCAAAACATCCTTTTCCGTATAATTAAATCTGTCTGCAATATCGGAAATGCTAAAAGACAGATTGGCGCTTGTCATACGAACCAGATACAGATAAATTTTTATCTGCGCATCATTAGCAGCCACCATATATTCATCAATAAACTGATTGGATATAATGGTAGCGTTCAAATCCTGATCCTTGTAAACCGTTAAATTTGTCATCTCATCACCTGATTTAATTCATTCTCTAAAGCATATGAAGTATAGCATAAACGGAGAAAAAATGAAATAGGAAATTTTGCTGAAATGCCCGTAAATGCTGGGCTTTCGGATATTTTTGGGAAATGTGGATAATGTGGATTGCAAGTCCACATAACTTAAAATCTTTGTCGATATATCAGAGTGCGCCTTGTTTTTCTCAAGTAAATCAAAAAGCATTATGTAAACTAAAATATCCACAATGAAAAGTGGGTAATTTTAAACAATTCATTGTGGATAATGTGTATAATTATTTTTTCAAAAGGTCTTCTCCAATGTTTACAACGTCTCCGGCCCCCATAGTTATCAACAAATCTCCCGGGGAATAATTTTTCTTTAAAAAATTTTCAATTTCTTCAAAAGAAGGAAAATAATCACAAGCAACGCCCAGCTTTAAAAGCTCATTTTGCAAATCCTTAGAACTGATTCCAAGCAGATTCTTTTCCCTTGCCGCATAGATGTCTGCCAGTACTACATGGTTGGCTGCGGATAAGGACTTGGCAAATTGGGGAAGAAAAGCTTTTGTCCTGGTGTAGGTATGGGGCTGGAACACACACCAGAGCTTTTTGTGGGGGAAATTTGCTGCTGCCGAGAGGGTTGCGGAAATCTCGGTGGGATGATGGGCATAATCGTCAATGATCGTAACGCCGTCGCATTCCCCCTTTAACTGAAACCTTCTGTCAGTGCCGTGGAAACCGGCAAGAGCCCTGCTGACGCTGTCGGTAGAAAGGCCAAGAGCGTCGGCAAGAGCGATTGCCGCCATGGAATTATATACATTGTGTTTCCCTGAAACGCCCAGTGTGAAGGAACGGCGGGTATCTTTGTGGCACAGACGGTAAGTCGGTCTGGCAAATTCGTCATAGGTAATTTCTTCAGGATAATAATCGCAAGAGGAGTTGCTGCCGTAGGTTATGATCCTGCATTTTAAAGAGTCCGTAATCTCCGGTAAATTTTCGATATCCCCGTTTATGATCAGGATGCCGTCCTCGGGAAGCAGGGAAGCAAATTTGCGGAAAGACTCACGTATATCGTGAATATCCTTAAAGAAGTCCATATGGTCTTCTTCTATATTAAGAATCAATCCGATTTTTGGGAAAAAGCTTAAAAAGCTGTTGGTATATTCGCAGGCTTCGGTAACAAACAGAGGAGAATTCCCTACCCTGATGTTGCCGTGGATGGAAGAAAGAATTCCGCCGATAGAAAGTGTAGGGTCTGTATCCGCCGTAAGAAGAATCTCGCTGATCATGGAGGTTGTAGTTGTCTTTCCGTGGGTTCCGCTTACTGCAACGGGAGTATCGTAGTTTAACATGATCTGCCCCAAAAGCTGCGCCCGGGTCAGGCAGGGAATATTTTTTTCTTTGGCGGCGGAAAGCTCGGGATTGTCCTGGCGTATTGCCGCGGTATATACAACAACGTCTATATCTTCTGTAATATTTTCGGCAGACTGACCGTAAATAACGGATGCGCCTTTTTCGGTAAGATGTGCAGTCAGACCGCTTTCCTTTGCATCTGAACCGGATACGGTAAATTTCCGGTCCAGTAAAATTTCTGCAAGACCACTCATGCTGATACCGCCTATGCCGATAAAATGCACATGGACAGGATTGTTAAAATTAATATGATACATGGGATACACTTCCTATTCTAAAAAGATTTTCAACTTATTATAGCACAAAGCTGCCGACAGGGCGAACAATTATGTTCATTTGGAGACTTTTGCCCCCGGCAGATACTATGCGTTTACTATACCACAGATGGAGAAAAAGCCAACTGTTATTTTATTTGACAGGGGAAAAACACGAAAAATGTGGAATTATACATTTTTTACAATTGCTGGTACTTAAATACTAAAAAAGCAAGAGGGGAAATGTACAAAATAGCCAAAAATAACTGGAATAAAAAAGGGTATTTTGTATATATTTAACACATAGTTTAAAAAATAGGAATAATTTATTTGTAAAAAATATTCACTTTGCATAGATAGTATGCTATAATCTATATTGTCATTTAATAAAAATATTCTTTTCGTAATATTATTTTCAGGATATTGGGAGAGATAGCAAGAGGTGAGGACATGATTAAGAAAGAAATGATTGCCATGCTGTTAGCCGGCGGACAGGGCAGCAGACTTGGAGTGTTGACAGCAAAAGTGGCAAAACCCGCTGTATCCTTTGGTGGCAAATACCGCATCATTGATTTCCCGCTCAGCAACTGTATTAATTCGGGGGTTGATACGGTAGGCGTGCTGACACAGTATCAGCCGCTTAGATTAAATACCCATATCGGTATTGGTATTCCGTGGGATCTGGACAGAAATGTCGGGGGGGTTACGGTTTTACCCCCATATGAAAAGAGTTCAAATACGGAGTGGTATACAGGAACCGCTAATGCCATCTATCAGAATATTGCATATATGGACAGCTTTAACCCGGATTATGTCTTGATTTTATCCGGCGACCATATTTATAAGATGGATTACGAAGTAATGCTTGATTACCATAAGTCAAAGGGAGCAGAGGTTACTCTTGCGGCTATGCCGGTTCCTTTGGAGGAGGCCAAGAGATTTGGCATTCTGATTACGGATGAAGACCGCCGCATCAATGAATTTGAAGAGAAACCCGAAAATCCCAGAAGCAATCTGGCAAGTATGGGTATTTATATTTTTAACTGGAAGACCCTGAAGGAGGCTTTGATTGCCAATGCGCAGCAGCCTTCCCTGGATTTCGGAAAGCATGTCATTCCATACTGCCACCAAAAAGGCGCACCCTGCTATGCTTATGAGTATAACGGCTATTGGAAGGATGTAGGAACTCTTCATTCCTATTGGGAAGCCAACATGGAGTTGATCGACATTGTTCCGGAATTTAATCTTTATGAGGAATACTGGAAGATTTATACCAAGTGTGATAAGCTTCCGCCCCAGTATATATCTGCCAACAGCGAAATCGAGAAATGTATTATCGGCGAAGGCGCCCAGATTTACGGCAAGGTTTATAATTCCGTAATCGGCTGCGGCGTTACCATCGGAGAGGGAACCGTTGTAAGAGATTCTATCATTATGAACGACGCGGAAATCGGTTTCGGTGGAAACATACAAAAAGCTATTATAGCGGAAAGCGCATCAGTTGGAGACAATGTAAAAATCGGCTGCGGCGAGGAAGCGGACAACGATACGGCTCCTCATATTTACAATCACGGTCTGGTGTGTGTGGGTGAAAAATCAGTGGTGCCAAGCGGTGTTACCATAGGAAAGAACGTGGTAATTTCAGGCGTAACCGGCCCGGAGGATTATGAAAACATGCAGCTGGCAAGCGGAAAATCTTTAGTTAAGGCAGGTGATGAGGTATGAGAGCGATAGGAATTATTTTAGCCGGCGGCAACAATCACAGAATGGGTGAGTTATCCAGAAAAAGAGCTATTTCGGCTATGCCCATTGCAGGAAGCTACCGAAGCATTGACTTTGCATTGAGCAATATGACCAACTCCCGTGTTCAGAAGGTAGGAGTATTTACCCAGTATAACGCAAGAAGCTTAAATGAACATTTAAGTTCCTCCAAATGGTGGGATTTCGGTAGAAAGCAGGGAGGCCTGTTTGTATTTACACCTACGGTAACCAGCGAAAACAATTCCTGGTATCGCGGAACGGCGGACGCCATTTACCAGAATCTTTCATTCTTAAAGGAAAGTCATGAGCCTTATGTTGTGATTGCTTCCGGAGACTGTGTATATAAGATGGATTATAATAAGGTGTTGGAATATCACATCGCAAAAAAGGCGGATATTACGGTTGTCTGCAAGGATATGGATGCAAGAGAAAATGTAGACCGCTACGGAACTATCAAGATGAATGAGGATTCCCGGATTGAAGAGTTTGAGGAAAAACCCATTGTGGCAAAATCCAATACAATATCCTGCGGTATCTATGTTATCAGAAGAAGACAGCTGATTGAATTAATTGAAAAATGCGCGGAGGAGGATCTTTATGATTTTGTTAAGGATATTCTGATTCGCTACAAAAACCTGAAGAGAATCTATGGATACAAAATGACGGATTATTGGAAGAATATAGCCACGGTTGAGGATTATTTCAACACCAATATGGACTTCTTAAAACCGGATATCCGTAATTATTTCTTCAGAGAGTATCCGGATATTTACTCCAAGGTAGATGATCTTCCGCCTGCAAAATATAATGTAGGAGCAAAACTCAAAAACTGTCTGATTTCCAGCGGAAGCATTATTAATGGAACGGTAGAAAATTCCGTTATCTTTAAGGATGTATTTGTAGGAAATAATTGTACCATTAAAAATTCCGTTATTCTTAATGATGTATATATCGGAGACAATACCTATATTGAGAATTGTATTGTGGAAAGCCATGATACAATCCGTGCCAATTCGTACCTGAAAGGGGAAGATGGTATTAAGGTTGTAGTGGAGCAAAACGACAGGTTCGTAATCTGATCTGTAAGGAGTTTAAGGGGGGATACGAATGAATATTACAGACGTACATGTACGAAAGATAAATCACGAAGGCAAAATGAAAGCGGTTGTATCCATTACATTGGACGACGTTTTCGTAGTACATGACATCAAGGTAATTGACGGAGAAAAAGGTTTATTTATTGCTATGCCGAGTAAGAAGACTGCTGACGGAGAATACAGGGATATCGCACATCCCATTAATTCGGCCACCAGAGAGTTGATTCAGACGACAATTTTGAAGGCTTATGAGGAGGCGCTGGCGGCACCGGAAGCCGGCGAATAGAGGTTTGGTTTTTCGAGAAGGAAAATAGAGATTACAAAAAGAGGTCTGCGCCGGGGGGCGTGGGCTTCTTTTTATAAAAAATAATAAAAATCAAAAATTCAAGTTTATAAATGCCCCTCTTTTTGGTATGATATTAGAGCAAGAAGCTGTAGTTTTGAAATCCGGAGGCAGTTTGTCAAGGAGTTAAGTCCGTTTTTCAGAAGGAAACAGGAAAAGGAAGGAAATGTGAAATGAAAATAGGAATTATCGGTTATGGAAATTTAGGTAGAGGAATCGAATGCGGAATCAGACAGAATGAAGATATGGAACTGGCGGCTGTTTTTACCAGAAGGAATCCCGGAGATGTAAAAATCCGGACAGAGGGTGTTCCTGTATATCCCATAGAGGAGCTTGAAAAAATGCAGGGAAAACTGGATGTTGTAATACTCTGCGGAGGAAGCGCAACGGATTTGCCGAAGCAGACGCCGGAATATGCAAAATACTTCAATGTGGTTGACAGCTTTGATACCCACGCCAAAATACCGGAGCATTTTGCAAAGGTGGATGAGGCGGCAAAGGAGAGCGGTCATGTGGCGCTGATTTCCTGCGGCTGGGATCCGGGCATGTTTTCCTTAAACAGGTTATATGCCAATGCCATCCTGCCGGAAGGAAAGGATTATACTTTCTGGGGAAAGGGAGTCAGCCAGGGGCATTCTGATGCCATCCGCCGCGTGGAAGGCGTAAAGGATGGTAAACAGTATACAATTCCTGTGGAGGACGCATTAAAAGAGGTCAGAAGCGGAAGCAAGCCGGAGCTTACCACAAGACAGAAGCATATCAGAGAGTGCTTTGTCGTGGCAGAGGAAGGCGCTGATAAATCCAAAATTGAAGAGACCATCAAAAATATGCCTAATTATTTTGCCGATTACGATACAACTGTTCATTTTATCAGTGAGGAAGAATTAAAAAGGGACCATAGCGGAATCCCTCACGGCGGTTTTGTGTTCAGAACAGGGGCTACGGGCTTTGAGAAGGAGCACAAGCACATTATAGAGTACAGCTTGAAGCTGGATTCCAATCCGGAATTTACCGCATCGGTTATTCTGGCCTTTGCAAGAGCCGTGAACCGTCTTTATAAGGAAGGCCAGAAGGGCTGTAAGACGGTATTTGATGTGGCGCCGGCATATCTTTCCCCTAAATCAGGAGAAGAGTTGAGAAAAGAATTGTTATAAATGAAAAAGGAAAGATTGAAAGAAAATCTTTTCATCATGAGTCGTGGGAAAATAGGTATGGCAGCATGCCGCATATCCTATGGAGGCAAAAATGTTTATAATTGCAGGACTTGGAAATCCTTCAAAAGAATATGATAAAACAAGACATAATGCAGGCTTTGATACGGTAGATTATCTGGCGGACCGGCATGGCATTTATATGGGAGAAAAAAAGCATAAGGCACTGACGGGAAAAGGCGTTATCGGCGGGGAAAAGGTGCTTTTGCTGAAGCCCCAGACTTTTATGAACTTAAGCGGGGAAAGTGTCCGCAGTGCGTTAGACTATTACAGGGTAGATGAAACGGCAGAGCTGATCGTGATATATGATGATATTTCCCTGCCGCCGGGACAGCTGCGCATCCGTAAAAAAGGAAGCGCAGGCGGGCATAACGGAATTAAAAATATTATTGCCCATTTAGGACATGATACCTTTGTAAGGATTAAGGTAGGCGTAGGAGAAAAGCCTAAGGGCTATGACCTTGCGGATTATGTGTTGGGGCGTTTCTCCAAAGAAGAGCGCGCCATTATGGAGGAAGCTTTTAAAGAAGCGGGAGAAGCCGTAGAGGTTATTATAGAAAAAGGCCCCGACGCGGCAATGAATTTGTTTAATCAAAAAAAAGGATTAGTTTAAGAGGGATAGAACGTGAAAGTGTTGCAGGATTGCCTGAAAGGGCTGTCGGATTTTGAAAAAATGCAGAAGGATATGGGAGAGGGCAGGAATATTGCCCTTTCCGGCTGTGTGGATTCCCAGAAAGTACATATGATGTGGGGGCTTTCCGGGGACTTTCCCTATAAGGTAATTGCGACCTATTCCGATAAAAGGGCAAGGGAGCTGTATGAGGATTTTCTTTTTTATACCAAGGAAGTGCTGTATTTCCCGGCAAAGGATTTTATTTTTTTTCAGGCGGATATTCACAGCAATAAGGTTACCAGGGAAAGAATTGCCGTATACCGCAGGATTTTAGAGGCGGAGCCGGTTACCATCATTACCACCTTTGATGCTTTTATGGCGCCCTGTATGCCTTTAGACGTTATGGAGAACCATGTCATAAGGCTTGACGATGACAGCATCGTGGATGAAAGGGCCCTTTCGGAAAAGCTTTCCCGTATGGGCTATGAGCGGGTCCCCCAGGTGGAAACCGGAGGACAGTTTTCCGTCCGGGGCGGCATTGTGGATGTTTTTGATCTGACGGAAGAAAATCCTTATCGTATTGAGCTGTGGGGAGATGAGATTGATTCTATCCGCAGCTTTGATGTCTTAAGCCAGAGATCCATTGAGGAGCTTTCGGAGATAACGGTTTACCCCGCTACGGAGCTGCTTTTAACAAGAGAGCAGCGAGGCGCAGGGCTGGATAAGATAAAAAAAGAAGCCAAGGCGGTGGAAAAAAGCTTTCGGGATGCCCACCGGCCGGAGGCGGCGTCAAGAGTTAAAAACCAGATGGAGACCTTAAAGGAGCAGATGGAAGAGTTTGGGGTCTTAGCCAATTTAGACAGCTATATCCATTACTTTTGCGAAGAGACGGTTTCTTTTCCGCAGCTTATGTCGGAGGAGGAAACGGTATTCTTTATTGACGAACCCCTTCATGTTGCGGAGCATACGGGCGCGATTGAGCTGGAATTTGAAGAAAGCATGAAGAACCGTCTGGAGAAGGGCTATACCCTGCCGGGACAGACGGAAATCCTGTATCCTGCAGGGGAAGTCATGGCAAAGCTTCAGAAGCGGTTTCTGGTCTGCATTTCCACTTTGGACGGGCGCACACCGGGAATCGACATTGACAAAAAGTATTATATTACAACAAAGAGTATACAATCCTTTCACAATAGCTTTGAAGAGCTGTGTAAGGAGCTGAAGCGTTATAAAAAAAGCGGCTATAAGGTTTTGCTGGTTACGCCTTCCCGCACCAGGGCAAAGCGGCTGTCCGATGAGCTTCGTGACATGGAACTGCCCTGCTTCTACAGTGAAAGCGGATTGGAGGAGCCGAAGGAAGGGGAAATTATGTCTGTTTACGGGCAGATTTTAAAGGGCTTTGAATACCCTCATTTAAAATTTGCCGTAATTTCCGAAAGCGATATTTTTAGCAGCAAAACCGTCAGAAAGAAAAAGAAGAAGCGCTATGAAGGGCAGAAAATCAATGACTTTACCGATTTAAAGGTAGGGGATTATGTGGTTCATGAAAGCCATGGCCTGGGAGTTTACCAGGGCATTGAGAAGGTGGAAGTGGATCATGTGGTTAAGGATTATATGAAAATTGCCTACCGGGACGGGGGGATTCTCTATGTCAGGGCCACAGGCTTTGACGTAATCCAGAAATATGCGGCGGCGGATGCCAGAAAGCCCAAGCTCAATAAGCTGGGCACTCAGGAGTGGGAGAAAACAAAGACAAAGGTCAAAACCGCAGTTTCGGAGGTGGCAAAGGAGTTAGTGGAGCTTTATGCCGTCCGTGCCAACAAGGAAGGCCATTCCTATGGGGAGGATACAGTGTGGCAGAGAGAATTTGAAGAGCTTTTCCCTTATGAAGAGACAGAGGACCAGTTGACTGCCATTGAAGCCGCCAAAAGGGATATGGAAAGTCCTAAGATTATGGATAGGCTGATCTGCGGGGACGTAGGCTTCGGCAAAACGGAAATTGCGATCCGTGCCGCATTCAAGGCGGTGCAGGAGGGGAAGCAGGTGGTTTATCTGGTGCCTACTACGATTCTGGCCAAGCAGCACTACGATACCTTTAAACAGCGCATGAAGGATTATCCCGTTACCATAGAAATGCTTTCCAGGTTCCGCACGGCAGCAGAACAGAAACACACGATTGAGGAAATGAAAAAGGGCTTGGTGGATATTGTCATAGGGACCCACCGGGTACTTTCTAAGGACGTAGCCTTTAAGGATTTAGGGCTTTTGATCATTGATGAGGAACAGCGTTTCGGCGTCGGGCACAAGGAGAAAATCAAACAGCTTAAAAACAATGTGGATGTGCTGACGCTGACGGCAACGCCCATTCCAAGGACATTGCACATGAGCCTTGTGGGAATCCGTGACATGAGCGTTCTGGAGGAGGCGCCGGGCGATCGTATGCCCATTCAGACCTATGTTATGGAATATAACGAGGAGATGGTCAGGGAGGCCATTAACAGGGAGCTTGCCAGAAACGGACAGGTCTATTATGTATATAACAGGGTGGATTCTATCGGGGAAATTACAGCTTCGGTCCAGGCTTTGGTGCCTGATGCGTCAGTGGCGTTTGCCCACGGGCAGATGAAGGAATCCGAACTGGAGAAGATTTTATATGAATTTATTAACGGGGAAATTGATGTGCTGGTATCCACTACCATTATTGAAACGGGAATCGATATCCCCAATGTCAATACCATGATTATCCATGATTCCGACAGCCTGGGGCTTTCCCAGCTCTATCAGCTGAGAGGGCGCGTGGGAAGAAGCAACAGGAATGCCTATGCTTTTTTGATGTACCGCCGGAACAAAGTGCTGCGGGAGGTGGCTGAAAAGCGCTTAGAGGCCATTAAGGAATTTACCGATTTGGGAAGCGGCTTTAAAATTGCCATGAAGGATCTGGAAATCAGAGGCGCCGGAAACCTTTTGGGGAAGATGCAGCACGGCCACATGGAAGCAGTTGGTTATGATCTTTACTGTAAGATGCTCAATGAAGCGGTTAAAAAATTAAAAGGTATTGACTTAAAGGAGGACTTCCAGACAACCATTGATCTGGATATCAATGCTTTTGTTCCGGTGGAATACATTTTGAATGAATTTCAAAAGCTGGATATCTATAAGAGAATTGCCGCAATTGAAAATGAAGAAGAGTGCGACGATATGCACTCAGAGCTTTTGGACCGTTTCGGAAGCCTGCCAAAAGAGGTGGAAAACCTGCTGCAGATATCCTTAATCCGGGCAAGGGCGCACAGAATGTATGTGGAGGAAATCAAGGGCAAAAAAGACGGGATTACCATTATTATGAATGTGCGGGCAGATATTAAGGCGGAAAATATACCCTGCGTTCTTGAGGAAATGGAGGGGAAGCTGAAATTTACCTTAAAAAATGTCCCCACCTTTACTTACAGACTTTATCCCACGGGATTTGACAAAAAAGATGAAGAAATGCTCTTGGAAACAGCAATCAAGATAATTGCCTCCATGGAAAAATATCTGATTTAGTCTGTTAAAGGGGTTGGAAGGTGCAATAATGCCGAAGTAACAGCGGTAGGAACCATATAGCGGATATCCGGGAAATAACAAATGCGGATGTGTAAGCAGAAGAATAAAAGTAATTTAGAAGTCAGGGTACAAAGGAGAGGTTTGCATGTACAGCTATCTGCTGCAGCAATGGCTGCTGTTCTTTTTCATATATTGTTTTCTGGGGTGGTGCTGGGAATCCGCTTATGTTTCGGTAAGAAAAAGACAATGGGTAAACAGAGGTTTTTTAAAAGGACCCTTCCTGCCCATTTACGGATCGGGCGCACTGGCGGTATTGGTGTCTACACTGCCAGTCAGGGAATATCCGGTATTGGTTTATGTATTCGGGTTAATCGGGGCTACTTTACTGGAACTGGTTACGGGCATCTGCATGGAAAATCTTTTCCATGTACGTTATTGGGACTACAGCAATCAGAAGTTTCATTATAAAGGACATATATGCTTAAGCTCTTCCGTTGCATGGGGATTTTTTTCCCTTGCCATGATATACGGTTTTCATAAGCCCATAGAAAGAATGGTGTTAGGGCTTCCTTACCGGTTTACCAATGCCTCATCCTTTATTCTCACAGCGATCGTTGCCGCAGACTTTGCAGTCAGCTTCAAAACGGCCATGGAGCTGCGGGATATTCTGGATGGAATGGAGCGTATTAAGGACGAGATGAAAAAGCTCCAGAGAAGAGCCGAGATTATGGAGGCATTTATAGCGGACAGCGCGGAAAAACAGAAAGAGGAAACCATGGAAGAGCTGCGCCGGATTCGCGAAAAGCAGCAGATGTATAGGGAACGGATGAAGGCAGGCATCCGACGGAATGTATCTGTAGAACGTCTGTTAAAGAGAAATCCTACCGCGGCATCCCGTAAATATAGTACAGCCTTAAAAGAATACAGGGAACAGCTGCTAAAAGGTATCAGAGAAGAAATTGAAGAGAGAATAAAACGATGAAGATTACACCCTTGATCAAAAACACAGATTGGAATTTCATGACACAGGAGGCTTTGAAGGAGGAATTCGGAAAAGCCGGGAAATTCGGGGAAATCAGAATAGGGGAGAACCATTTATTTTACCGGGGTTTTATCAGGGTCAGGTTTGTGCCCCTTATAGAGTGCGAACGGATTTATTTGCGGGTGGAATTCGGGGAGTATGGGGATGTCCCCCTTCATGAGCATTATATTGTTGTCAGGACGAAACAGGGGAGGGAGTTTCCTTTAAGGCTGGAACGGCCTGATGACGCAAAAGCAGTTATGAGCTGTCTTGAAAACCATTCCTGTAAAGTTGCCTTAGGGAAAGAAAAAGCGGAATGAGAAAGAGAGGTATTCTATGGACGAAAACGAAATGATCGATGAAATACTAAAGCACCTGGATAAAGAAACGGGACAGGGCGTTGTGAGAATGAGCGTACAGATTGATGAGGATTCTAAAGAAGCAAAGCAGATTGATCATGGATGCTGCCATATGTATGGAAGGCGGGCCAGTGAGACAGTAGGTTTATTAGATATGTATACGGATGTCAGTCATGGGGATTCTGACAGATAAAATCACTTTGGCAAAGGAGGGGAAGCCGGATGATTTATACGATTATTAACATATTTCAGATTGCCGGAGTTTTGATGGGATTTCTGACCCTTCTTTTTATTGCCAGAAAAAAAGCATCCGAAACCCAGAAGGTATTGCTGATTGCCTGCTGCTGTGCTTTTGTGAGCATACTGGCATACACGCTGGAAATTCACGCCAGATCTTTGGAAGCAATGGTCATGGCAATTAAATTCGGCTATATAGGAAAATGCTATATTTTGCTGTTCTTTCTGATGTTTATGGCGTATTATTGCAATATTGACATTCCCAAAATAGTTTTCCGGGTTTTTCTGGTTTTTAATACTGTTATGTTGGCAATTATCATGACCTGTGACAGGCATCAGCTGTATTATAAGAGCATCCGGCTTTCCCATGAAGGCCTGTTTCCCCATGCGGAGCTTGAAAAAGGCGTCTGTTACTGGATGCTGATGACAGTGATGATAGGTTTGATGGCCTGGTACATTTTTCTATGTATGGTAGAAGTAAAAAAGAGAAAGGGGATAGAAAAAAAGCGTCTTATGCTTCTTTCCTTTTCGGGTCTGATTCCGGGTTATATGCTGACTGTATATCTGACCGGCATTATGGATATTCTGGACCCTGTGCCCTTGGGCATTGTACTTTCCTGTATGCTGCTGACCCTGAATGTGACCAAGTACGGCCTTTTGGATACCATGGAACTGGCAAGGGAAAAGATCATCGAAAATACCAAGGACGGACTGATTATTCTGGATGCAAGCTATAACCTTTTGTATGCCAATGATGTTGCAAAGACGCTTTTTCCGGATATCGACAACAGAAGAATCAGAGAAGAACGGATTGGGGAGATTTTTGAGGAAAATGCCACGGAAGCGGTGGTTAACATAGAGGGAAGGAATTATGAAATCCGTGTTTCCCGTATTGAAGACGATAATTATTCGGAAACGGTCAGAGGGTATCTGGCATGGATCTTTGATATGACCTTTGTCAACAGCTATACGGAAGAAATGATACGGCTGCGGCAGGAGGCGGAAAAAGCCAATCTGGCAAAAACCTCCTTTCTTGCTCATATGTCCCATGAAATCAGAACTCCCATGAATGCAATTATCGGGTTTTCTGATTTATGCCTGAATAACGGGGATGAGGGGGAAATGAAGGAGTATGTACAAAGTATCAGGGAATCTGCCGGAACTCTAATGGTCTTGATCAATGAGGTTTTGGATATTTCCAAGATTGAGTCCGGAAAAATTGTTCTGACCGATGTTGCCTACAGCATGAAGGAGCAGATGAAGGAGGTAATTTCCGCCGTTATTCCCCAGATAAATGCGAAAAACCTGACCTTTCGTTATCTTTTAGAAAAGAATATCCCGATGGTGCTGAAAGGGGATAAAAAAGAAGTGCGGCATATTATGTCCAATCTTTTATCCAACGCCATGAAATATACATCGGAGGGAACCATTCTTTTTAAAGTTAAGGAAATACAGCGAAAGGACGGAAAAATTTTGCTGGAAATTGTTGTAAAGGATACGGGAATCGGTATTAAGGAGGAAGACAGGGGGCAGATTTTTGACCGGTTTGAGCGATTTGATGTGAAAAAGAACTATATGGTGGAAGGAACAGGTCTGGGACTGGCCATTGTAAAAAATCTGGTGGAGTTGATGGACGGTTCCATAGAAGTGGAGAGCGCTTATGGGGAAGGAAGCCTTTTCAGGGCCAGAATATGGCAGGAGATTCTGGATGAGAGACCGGGAGAAGCGTATCGCGGTTCCAATTGCGACGATATAAAATATACGCTTGAGCAGTTAAAAAATGCGGTTTTCGGAAGCAAAGGAAAAAGAGAGCGGCGCTCCATACGCTTTCCGGGTGCGAAGGTACTGGTGGTAGACGACAATCCGGTCAATTTAAAGGTGGCCTCCGGTTTGATGAAATTATACGGTATCGATGCAAAACTGGTGGAATCCGGGGAAGAATGCTTAAAGGCTGTGAAAAAACAGACCTATGACATGATATTTATGGACCAGATGATGCCGGAAATGGATGGAGTGGAAACGCTTTTCCGTTTGAGAGAAACGAGAAAAGGGAATAAAAAAACGCCTGTTATAGCACTGACGGCAAATGCCCTTGTAGGAGTAAGGGAGGAAATGCTGGAAGAGGGATTCGATGATTTTCTGGGCAAGCCCATGGATTTGACGGAATTGGAAAATGTTCTTATAAGATTTTTGAAGGACATGATGGAAGAGGTGCAGGAAGCGGAAAAGGAGGAAACGGGGCTGACGCTGGAAATTGCCAAAAAATACGAAGGCCTTATTCAAAAAGGAGTGGATGTTCAGGCGGGCATTGAGCTTTGCGGGGGAGAGGAAAGCTATCGGGAGGTTTTGAGAGCCTTTTTGAAAAATGCTCAGGCACAGCAAAGAGATTTGTTTTTGACATTAAAACAGCAGGATTACCAGAGATATACGGTTTTGGCCCATGCCTTAAAAAGCGCATCGGCCTCCATAGGAGCTTTAAAGCTGTCAGAGTTTGCAAGAATGCATGATGAGGCAGGAAACAAAAGAAATCTTTCATATATTAACGAGGATTTTGTAAATCTCATGGAGGAATATCGGGAAATCGTAAAAGCAATAGAAACGGGAGATATAAGCAAATAATAAAATTTTGTATAAGGTATAAAATACCTCCATTTACAAATAATAGTATCACGAAATAGGAGAAACAATGATTGATAGATGGAGGAATTTTAATATGAAAGCTACGGGTATAGTCAGAAGAATCGATGATTTGGGACGTATTGTCATTCCCAAGGAAATCAGAAGGACACTGCGTATCAGGGAAAGCGACCCTCTGGAAATTTTTACCGGGAGGGAAGGAGAGATTGTTTTAAAAAAATATTCGCCAATCGGGGAAATGAGCTCCTTTGCCAAGCAATATGCGGAAAGTCTTGCGCAGGTTTCCGGCAAAGTGGCGTTGATTGCCGACAGGGATCAGTTTATCGCTACCGCCGGAGGAGGAAAGGCTTTTAGCGGAAAGGGCTTAAGCAGGCATTTAGAGGATGCTTTGGAAAGACGGGAAACCATTCTGGCGGGAAAAGGCGAGAAGCAATTTTTAGAAATTACGCCGGAAATCCAGGATGCTTATGAACAGGAAATGATTGCGCCTATTATTTGTGAGGGCGATGTGATTGGTGCGGTAATTCTTCTAGAAACCGATGATAAAGGCAAAATGGGAGAAGTGGAAAAGAAGCTTGCGCAGTCTGCCGCTGCATTTTTGGGCAGACAGATGGAGCAGTAATCAGGGATAAATATGAAAAAAACGTGAAAAATGGAGTGGAAGACTCCATTTTTTTCTGTTTTATGATACCATGATTATAATTAGCGGTTTTGTGATAAAATGATTCAAGCAAAATCCGTAAAGAAAGAAGATAACTCGGGGAAATGAGCGGTGCCTGTATGAAAAACTGTATGATAAAAACAACCTTAAGGGAAATTAAAAGCAGCTTTGGACGTTATTTTGCCATTATGTCCATTGTGGCGTTGGGAGTGGGATTTTTTGCGGGTCTGAGGGTAACCACACCTGCTATGGTAAGAGCCGGCGATGCTTATACGAGGGAAAATGCGTTATATGATTACCGGTTACTGAATACCCTGGGTTTTGAAGAGGAAGATGTGGAAGCCTTCTTAAAAAGCGATGTTGTTCTTGCGGCAGAAGGAGCTGTAACGGAGGATTTCGTCTGCGGGACGGATTCGGGAGAAGCATATGTTATTAAGGCTCATTCCTTTACGGAAGAAGTGAATCGTACGGTACTAAGGGAGGGCCGTCTGCCGGAGACTGACGATGAATGTGTGCTGGACAGCCGCGCCCTGGAGCTATCGGGATTGACAAAGCTTTCCTTAGGGGATGAGATTAAATTAGATGACAGCAACACGCAGGATACTTTTGACGCTTTTACATATGATGCCTATAAGGTAGTCGGTATTGTGGATTCCCCCTACTATCTTAACTATGAAAGAGGCACCTCTAATCTGGGAAGCGGAAAAGTAAGCGCCTTTGTGTATATACCTTTAGGTGGATTTACAGCGGAATATTATTCTGAAATATTTGTTTCGCTGAAAGATAAAGAGGGGATTTTTACAGAGGAATATGACGCCCTGATTGAGAAAACGGAAGATGAAATGACTGCTATTTGTGAAGCTCAGGCCATGCGGAGATATGACTCTGTCATGGAGGAAGCCAATGAGGAATTGGATGACGCCCAGAAGGAACTGGACGATGCAAAGAAGGAGCTTTATGATAAAAAAGAGGAAGCCGAGATAGAACTGGCGGATGCTTATGATGAACTGACGGATGGGGAGAAAGAATTAGACGATGCGGAAAGAGAGCTGAATGCAAAAGAACGGGAACTGAACGACCAGGAAAACAATCTTCTTGCCATTCCCGAGCCTTTGAGGCCGGCGGAAGCGGTGGCGGCAATTGAAGGCGGCAGGGCGCAGATTCGAAGCGGACGGGCGAAAATAGCGGATTCCCGCAAGGAAATTGAAGAGGGATGGACGGACTATGAGGAGGCAAAAGCGGAATTTGACGAAGAAATAGCGGATGCCGAGAAAAAACTGGACGACGCCCAGAAGGAACTGGATGATGCAAGAGAAGAAGTAGAGGATATGGAAGAGCCGGACAGCTTTGTGCTGAAGAGGGACAGCAATGTGGGATACGTCTGCTTTGAAAACGATTCCGATATTGTGCGTTCCATTTCCACGGTGTTTCCCCTGTTTTTCTTTCTGGTGGCGGCTTTGGTCTGCATGACTACCATGAACCGTATGGTGGAGGAACAGAGGACGCAGATCGGCGTGTTGAAGGCTTTAGGCTACAGCGGGGCCGGGATCATGGGAAAATATGTCTTTTATGCGGGAAGTGCGGCAATTGTAGGCGGCGTTGCGGGATTTTCTTTTGGCAGTTATCTGTTTCCCGAAGTGATCTGGTCGGTTTATGACTTGATGTACGGATTTGCTCCGGTAGATTATTTGTTTGATGTGCCCTTGTTCATACTCTCCATGGGAGCGGCGATTTTGTGTTCCGTGGGAGCCACCTATTTTACCTGCCGGGTGGAGCTTTTGAGCACGGCGGCGGATTTAATTCGCCCTAAAGCGCCCAAAAAAGGAAAAAGGATTTTTATTGAGCGGATAACTTTTATATGGAACAGGCTGAAATTTTTACAAAAGGTGTCCATCAGGAATTTGTTCCGCTATAAAAGACGTTTCTTTATGATGGTCATAGGAATCGGAGGATGTACTGCCCTTCTAGTGACGGGCTTCGGCATTAAGGACTCCATAGGAGGTACCGTAGATAAGCAGTATGATGAAATACAAACTTATGATTTACTTGTTTCCTTTGACAAAGGCCTGACAGAGGAACAGACGGAAATCTTTGAAGAAGAGACGGAAGAGATATTGGACGGCTTCCTTTGCGTCAGGGAGGAAGCGGTTAATTTACAGAGTGCCAAAGGCGATAAGGAGTGTACGCTGGTCGTTCCCGAAGATACGGAAAACCTCGGAGAGTTTCTGGATTTGCATACTGCCGCAGGCGAAGCAATTCCCTATCCCGAAAAGGGAGAAGCCGTGCTTACCAAAAAGATGGCGGACAAGTGCAATTTAAAAACGGGAGACACCCTTGTTTTTCGGGATGATGATATGAATACCTTTACCTGTAAGGTCAGCGGCATCTGCGAAAATTTTGTATACAATTATGTATATGTCAACAGTGAGACCTATGAAGAGAGCGTGTCGAAGAAGCCGGAATTTGGCCATGCCTTTTTACGGGTCAGGAAAGAAATGGATTTACATGAGGCGGCGGCGCTGGTAACAGAAGCCTCCCATGTCAGCGGCGTATCGGTCAACCAGGACTTCAGGGAGCGGTTTGACAATATGATGAAGAGCTTAAACTATATTGTTTTGCTGATTATCGTATGCGCGGGGGCATTGGCTTTTATCGTCCTTTATAATTTGACCAATATTAATATTACGGAGCGAATCAGGGAAATTGCCACCATAAAGGTTCTGGGATTTTATCCCGGGGAGACCGCATCCTATGTATTTAAGGAAAATTTTGCTTTGACCGCTATCGGAGCGGGGCTGGGGCTTCTGCTGGGAGTCGCCCTTCACAAATTCGTTATGTTTAATATTGATATCGATGCGGTAGCCTTTGACGAACGCATTACGGCATTCAGTTTTATTTTAAGCTTTTTTATTACATTCCTGTTTACGGCATTTGTGGATGTGGTCATGTACTTTAAGCTGGATAAGATTAATATGGTGGAATCGTTGAAATCCATAGAGTGACGGTTGTTTGCCGGGTTTCAAAACTGAAAAGAAGATTTGCCGTAGATAAAAAGTAGAAAATTTTAATTTATACTCTCCATGTGAGTGCATGGAGGGTATTTTTTATTGCTGTAACAGCTGCCGTTTTTGCCTTCTCCACCTATTCAAAATAATAATATAGATATATGTTAATTACAAGGATTTCCATAAAAATCCATCATTTATCAAAAAAACTACAAAATTTTTAATGTTTTTACAAATTATACTTGTAAAAGCTGAAATGCAGAAAGAGATAACGAAGGAACGTGAAGGAGAAAGGTACGTTTTCGAAAAACGGGAAGATATTACAAAAATGTAAGTAAAAGAACCAAAATGTAAGCCGGATTAATGGAAAGCCCGGGCCGATATTTTTTATAATGATTTTATGATTGATTAAATTGGTAAAACAAAGAAAAGTCGATTTAAAAGGCTGCTGAAGAGGCAGGAATTTGTTCAGATGAAAGAGGAGGATGCATGGAAAAAGAGTATATCATACCAAAGATTATGTGGCTGCCCTTACTTTTCTCAATCAGCGTTAACAGTGCGGTTTATTATGGCGCAAGAGCATTGACGGCAGAACGGGTTCATTATGACTTTACAGGCTTTCCGGATGAACAGATTCCTTTTTTGCCATGGACGATTGTAATATATCTGGGCTGTTATCTCTTTTGGGTCGTAAATTACATTATCGGCTGCAGACAGGATGAAGAAAAAGCATTTCAATTTATCAGTGCCGACCTTCTTGCCAAGCTCATATGCCTGTTGTGCTTCCTTATATGTCCTACCACGAATATCAGGCCGGCTATTACGGGAAATTCTGTATGGGACCGGTTAATGCGGCTGTTGTACTGTATAGATGCGGCGGATAATCTGTTTCCTTCCATACATTGTCTCACAAGCTGGTTCTGCTATATTGCGGTAAGAAAAAATGAAAAGGCGCCAAAATGGTATCGGATATTTTCATTTTTGACGGTTATCAGCATCTGCATATCCACACTTACCACAAAGCAGCATGTCATACCGGATGTGATTGCAGGGGTAGGGCTTGCGGAAATCAGCTACTTTTTAGCGAAAAAAAGCGGTTTTTCCCGCCGATATGGGGAAATTATCCGAAAAATGGCCGGCAGAATTTTGAAAAGGAGGAACCGGTGTGAGCAAAAAAATTAAAATATGGGTTATGTTAGGCTTTACTGTAATTGTCCTGCTTTTGCTAAAGCTTTTTTTCGACCGAAGGTTCGATTCCGTAGAATCTTTGCAGAATTATATGAAGGGCTTTGGAATGGCGGCACCTTTAGCGCTTACCGTATTTCAGGCGATGCAGGTGGTGGTCCCGGTGCTTCCGGGATATTTAGGCTGCGCGGCGGGAGCTGTGGCGTTCGGAAGCATGACGGGATTTTGGTGCAATTATATAGGGATCAGTACAGGCTCCGTCATTGCTTATTTTCTGGCTCGCAAATACGGAATGGATATTGTTCTTACCATGTTTCCGAAGAAGCAGTATGAAAAATGGAGCAGGCGGATAGAAAAGAGTAAATCATACGGCTGGTTTCTCTTTATTGCCACACTGCTTCCCCTGTTTCCCGATGATTTTCTCTGTTATTTTTCCGGATTGATAAAAATGAACAGCAGGAAATTCATATGGATTATCATATTGGGAAAACCGTGGTGCATTTTGGCATATAGCATTGCTTTCGGAATGATAAAATAAAGGAGATTGACCATGAAGAGAAAATTATTAGGATATTATGATTATACGGTGGTACTTACTTATTGTGGAATGCTCTGCGCTTTTTGCGGGATACTGCGAATCATCAATGAGGACTACTGGGACGCGGTATTCTGTTTGCTGCTTTCGGGCATCTGCGATATGTTTGACGGAACCATAGCCGCCACAAAAGCAAGGATTGATCATGAGAAAAAATTCGGGATTCAAATAGATTCTTTAAGCGACTTGGTCAGCTTTGGCATCCTGCCTGCACTTTTTGTTTATATGATTTCAGGAAAAAATATATTCGCAGGCCTCATAGGAGCTTTGTTCGTTTTGTGCGCACTGATACGTCTGGCGTATTTTAATGTACAGGAGGAAGAACGGCAGAAAAAGACCGGGGAGAAGCGGAAAAGCTATCTGGGCGTTCCCGTAACCACCATAGCTGTATTTCTGCCCGGCATTTATCTCTTATATGATTACAGAATATGCAAAAATATTGTCTGCTTTCCAATACTCCTTGCTTTAATGGGAGCAGGCTATCTTCTGCCCGTTGAAATAAAAAAGCCGGGGCTTTTAGGAAAAGTCGGTATTATCATACTTGGAGCTTTCGAGGTTGTGGGAATGTTGCTTTTTATGGGGTGGGATACTGTATGAAAGATTCGATTATGTTACGTTTTTTATATGGGACTGTTTGGGGAAGATTGCTGTTAAAGCTTCTTGTACAGCCTCCGGTGTCCAAAATCGCAGGAGTTTTTCTCTCCTCGCATCTGTCTGCAGGGCTGGTACCTTATTATATTAAAAAATGGAAAATCAATATGAAGGATGTAGAAATTCCGGAGGACGGTTTTTCTTCCTTTAATGATTTTTTTACAAGAAGGAAAAAAGTTAAATATGATAATGCAAAAAATGATTGGTTGAAAAGCCCCTGTGAGGGCTGGATGAGTTTTTTAAAAATCAGAAGGAATATTGTTTTTAATATAAAAAATACAAGGTTTTCCCTGGAGGATTTATTAAAGGATTCGAAGCTTGCCGAAAAATTCCGCAATGGCGCCGCCCTTGTGTTCAGACTGACCCCGGCGGATTATCACAGATATTATTACGGAGCCAGCGGCAAAGTGCTTTGCCATAGGAAAATACAAGGGAAACTGCATTGCGTCAGGCCGGTTGCCCTAAGAACGGTTCCTGTATTTGCACAAAATACCAGGGAATATGAAATCATTGCGACGAAAGAATTCGGAACAATCCTTCAGATGGAAATAGGCGCTTTGCTGGTAGGTAAAATTCACAATTACGAACGGTTTTGGGAACCCAATGAGGTGGAGGCGGGCATGGAAAAGGGGTATTTTGAGTTTGGCGGTTCGACGATCATGCTGCTATTTCAAAAGGACGCTGTCCGCCTGCTTGAAAAGCTATACGCAAGGAGTAATGCTGACGGAGAGATTAAAGTGGCGGCAGGAGAAGAAATAGCAAGAGCAGGCTGTGGGGAAATGCATAGGGTACCAGTCTTATAGCTCAGTTAAATTCCCGGTTAAATATCTTTACGCTGTCTGGATGTTAAGATATAATACTTGTAAGGTTGGGGACAAGTATGGTTTTTCGGGCCTCTGCCTTATTTTGTTTAAGGGTTACATTTCCATTTTTCAAACTGTGGAATTGAAAGAGAGGGTCAAAATATGTTGGAATGTCAAAAAACAAGAAGCTCGAAATACTATTGCATCGGTTACAGTAAAACTTTGCAAAAATATATTCTTTCTTCCGTTGTCAAATGGATTGCATGGTACAACCGATATTTTGAAATTTCAGAGGAAGAATATAATTACAGCAAGGACAAGCTGGAGCTTTTGGACGAAATTGCCAGGGAATGTTCTAAACAGGGATTGGAATCCGGCAGATATCTGTGTTCTGACAGAGAAGATGAGAATGAAGCAGGGAGCCGGAAAGACATTTATGTTATGCTGAAGAAGGGATTTATACCCTATGACGGGAAAAAGAGCAGTTCTTTGGATTAAAGGAGATCACAATGAGAAGAAAAGACCGGGAAGTAACGGATATTCATGAAATATTTAAAATGATCGACAATTGCCCTGTTATCCACATTGCCATGACGGATAACGGAAAGCCTTACGTTGTGGCGCTGAACTTCGGTTATGAGCGGCAAGGGGACGACTTGATCCTGTATTTCCACAGCGCTTATGAAGGACGTAAAATAGATATTCTGAAAAAGAATCCGGAAGTATATTTCCAGATGGAGTGTTCGGGCAGATTGATTGCGGGAACATCGGAAAATCCGTGTGCATATGCTTACAGCTACGACAGCGTAATGGGCAGTGGAAAGGTGGCATTTATAGAAACCGAAGAAGAAAAGATACACGGGCTTAATTGTCTGATTCAACATATAGGGAAAACGGATGAGAATTTCCGCTTTCCGGGGGCGATGCTTTCAAGAACCTGCGTGTATTGTCTGCGCTCAAGGGATTTTACGGGGAAACGCCATGAGTAGCTTTACAGCTTCAACGCCGGGGCTGCGACATTGGCAGGACTACTTATGAAAAATATGAGCAGGGGCAGCTTAATATCCGCATAAGCGTTCTTATAGAACTCCGAAAAATATATCAGTGTACTTACGACGACTTTTTTGAAGGGTTGGATAAAACAAAGGAGTCGTATTAGGATACTAAGATAAATACATTTTTTGTCAGACAGATAAAAAGGATAAAATAAATTTTAATTTAGATTTTCATAAAAATGAAAAACTGCGGCAACAGGAATTATTCCTCTTTTGCCGCAGTTTTTTTCCATATTGTTAAAATCTTTTATTCCGCCCCCATGCGGTCCAAAAGTTCAATTTTAATATCATACAGCTTCTTGGATAAATCCACATAAACCTTATGGGGATTTACAAGCCTTCTGGTTTCCGGCCACAGGGTTTCAAGCTCCTGTCTGCAATATTCCCTGATATCCATAACCTTGGGAGATTCGTAAACACATTCCCCACCAATAAAAACGGGAACCATCATTTCCCTCATGGTATAAGTGCCGCCCTTTAACTTGGTTTTTTTCCAAGGCTCTAAGGGATCGAAAAGGGATAAATTCTCATTTTCATCAAATTTCTCATCCACCAGACAGATCAGATCCGCTTTTACCTTGCCGGAATCTTTCTCATAAATACGGTAAATGGTTTTGTTGCCCGGATTGGTTACCTTTTCCGAATTTTCGGAAAGCTTGATCTTGGGAATGAACTGTCCGTCGGGGCCTTTTACGGCAGCCAGCTTGTATACGCCGCCAAAGGAAGGGCAGTCCTTTGCGGTAATCAGATGGGTTCCCACGCCCCAGGAAGTAATGGCCGCGCCCTGTACCTTTAAGGAATCGATTAAGTATTCGTCCAAATCATTGGAAGCGGATATAATCGCGTCGGGGAAGCCGGCGGCATCTAACATTTTGCGGGCTTTCTTGGAAAGGTACGCCAAATCCCCGCTGTCTAAACGGATGCCGTAATTCTTTAACTCTATTCCCGCATCCCGCATTTCCGTAAAGACGCGGATTGCGTTGGGGATACCAGATTTTAAGGTGTCATAAGTATCCACCAGAAGCAGGCAGGCATTGGGATAAATCTCGGAATAGGCCTTAAATGCGGTATATTCATCAGGGAAACTCATGATCCAGCTGTGGGCGTGAGTTCCTTTGACAGGAACATCAAACAGCTGTCCGGCAAGGACATTAGAAGTGCCGATACAGCCGCCGATGACAGCGGCTCTGGCGCCGTAGATACCTGCATCCGGTCCCTGGGCGCGGCGAAGGCCGAACTCCATGATACCGTCTCCTCTGGCGGCGAAGCAGACTCTGGAAGCCTTTGTAGCAATAAGGCTCTGGTGGTTGACTATGTTCAAGATAGCAGTTTCAATAAGCTGCGCCTGCATAATCGGCGCAATTACTTTTACCATAGGTTCCCTTGGGAACATGATGCTTCCTTCGGGAATGGCGTAAATGTCGCCGGTAAATTTGAAGTCCTTCAGATATTCTAAAAATTCCTTGTCAAAAAGGTTCAGGCTGGCAAGATATGCAATATCTCCCTCTGAAAAATGAAGATTTTTGATTAAATCAATGACCTGAGCAAGTCCTGCGCTGATAGAATATCCGCTTCCCATAGGATTATTGCGGAAAAAGGCGTCGAAAATGACGGTTTCATTCTGATCCTTGTTGCGGAAATATCCCTGCATCATAGTCAGTTCATAAAGGTCTGTCAGTAGTGTAAGATTTTGTCTGTCCATTTACTTTTCCTCCGTATTTTCTGCTTTCATGATTTTTTCCGATTTGCAAAGGAAGCAGAAGCCCATTGCAAATAATATGATTAAGGATAATACACCATATTTGGAACTGTGTAAAAAGAAGGCGCAGGCGGATATGATCAAGGGACCGAAAAAGTCCGCAAATTTGCCGAAAATGTCAAAGAAACCAAAATATTCGCTGGACTCCTTTTTGGGGATCATCTTACCAAACTGGGAGCGGGACAATGCCTGGATACCTCCCTGGCAGATGCCTACGCACAATGCCAGAATCCAAAATTCCAATGCCGTATCCAGATTGTAGCCGAAAGCACAGATACCCATATACAGGATGATGTATACCTTCAAAACCCGGATGGTGCCGAACTTTTTGGCAAATGTGGCACTGAAGATACTGCAGGGGAAGGCTACGATCTGCGTTAAGAGCAGGGCTAAGATCATCTGGGTGGAATCTATGCCCACCTCGCCGCCATAGGAAGTCGCCATGGAAATTATGGTGTAAACTCCGTCAATATAGAAAAAGTATCCCAGAATATAAAATAACAGCTTCTTATCCCGGCGAAGCTTTAAAAAGGTTACGCCCAAGCGCCTGAAAGAGTGGGAAACCACATTCTTTTTGGGGCGCAGATAATGAGTCTGCTTTACGTTTTTTAACAAAGGCAGGGACAGCACAAGCCACCAGATCATAGTAATAAAGAAGGAAATCTTAGTGGCGGTAACGGTATCCAGCCCGAAGGGAGTCAGAAGTATCAAAAGGATTCCGATGACAAAGGGAATACAGCTGCCGATGTAACCGCAGGCAAAGCCCATGGAAGAAATATAGTCCATGCGTTCATCGGTGGTAACATCTATGAGCATGGCGTCGTAGAAAATGTTGCAGGCCGAGTAACCGATTCGTGCAATCACGATGCAGGACAAAAAGGAAATCCAGCCCGGTGCAAATATCATTGCCGTGCCGCCTAAGATGCCCAGTGCCAGAAACCAGCTAAATATCCGTTTCTTCATGTTCTGATAATCTGCCAAAGCCCCCAGGATAGGAGAAATACAAGCCAGAAATAAAAGAGCGATGGAGGTGGTTGTTCCCCAGATGGAGGTGGCATGCTCCGGTGCGACTCCTGCCGCCGTGGATAGGGAGCGGAAATAAATGGGAATCGTTGCAGTGATGATCATGGTAAAAGCGGAATTTGCCACATCGTATAAAATCCAGCTGATCTCATGTTTTGACAGTTTGGTTTTTTCCATAAACCCTCTTTCCGGAAAACGTAAAGTTTCCTTACATTTTATGATTTTATGCCTTGCGGGGCGGAGTGTCAATACATATGACAAGACAGCTTAATTTTATATTAAAATGAATATTGGGTTGAAATTTTCCGGCTGTACCTGCTACGCTACCGCGCATACACTGTTTTTAGTATAACATTGGAATGTTGTTTAGACTATAACTAATATTTGCAGATTGGAGGAAAATATAGATTTGATAAATTTAAAGGATAAATGAAGTGAAACAATATAAATACAAAGGTCTTATACCCTACAACACTTTAAATGAATATCTATGGTTCGGTATAGACGGTATTTACAAATGTTAAATAATACGGTGCAAAGAGAGGAAATATCATCAAACATATTCAAATATACCCTGAATCGCATCAGATACATTAATCATCTCGGGAAGAGGCAAGCGGCCTGCTCTTTTATGACCACGAACAGATAAATCCAACAATGCAAGCTTTTCACATTGTATATATCCTTCTGCATGTTCCGTGGACATCCATATATGAAGAGGTCCCGGCTTAGAGTGCTTAATAACAGGACATCCTATTATTTGACCGCTGGTATTAAAAAAATCCTTACTGACAACTAATACCGGATGTTTAATTTTTTCTATTTTCAGAATATCTCCTTGATGCAAATATTCCATTACCATACCTCTCTTCCCATAGGTTCGCCCCAGTCGTATTCGCCGTCAAGCATCAGCTTTCCGTCAAATTCTGCAGATCTTTCTTCCAGTGTTTTATGACGAAAGGATTTTGCTAAAGTAATCACACCGTCTGATACCGTTACATCTAAAAACTCATTTAATGAAATTCCCGCACTTTTCAGTATTTCCTTTGGCAGTCTTATTCCCTGGCTGTTTCCCCATTCCTTTACTTGCGCTTGCATATAAAACCTCCTTACTATTGGGTATATACTTAGTATATACTGCTTGATAAAAATTATCAATGCATATTTACTTTACTGAATTTTTAACCGACCAACTATTCATTTTTCACATTGTAGCATAAAATTTTTTGCATTTTACTCTTAATCAGTATAATTACAAGAAAATGTGGTTAAGTGAATTGTTGTGATAATGTCACAGCTTTTTATTAGGCCAGAGTATTCCCTGTTTTTAAAAAATCATTGGACTATTACCAAAATCTCACAAAATATAAAAAAAGTGTCTAATTTGCAGAATAGCAAGGAGCATGAAAATCCCGGATTCTCTTGACAACTGTATTTTCCCCGAATTATAATACAAACAGTTTATAAATAGGAAAGACGTTGACGAAGAGAGTACGCTGCTTTTCAAAATCAAAGCGAGCCGGAGACGGTGTGAGTCCGGTATGAGTAGGAGGCTGCGGAAGATCACTTCCAAGTTGTGAAGACCAAAGGCAGAACCAATCGGAAAATATCGGTAAATTGGTAAATGCCCAGTAGTTTGAGACGGTATTCCCCCGTTACGGGAAATCATATGAATCTATTAAGAGAGTATGCTGTAACGGGTGGTAACGGATTTTTAACCTTCGTCCTTTTACGGGCGGAGGTTTTTTTATATCAGGCAAGACCATATTTACAGCAGGAAAGAAAGGAGTAAATCATGTACCGGAAAGTTGAAACCAATGTCAATTTTGTAGAGCATGAGAAAGCAACAGAAAAATTCTGGCGGGAGAGCAACATTTTTCAAAAAAGTATGGACAGCCGTAAGGAAGGACCTACCTATACTTTTTATGACGGACCGCCTACTGCAAACGGAAAACCTCATATCGGCCATGTGCTGACCCGCGTTATCAAGGATATGATACCGAGATACCGTACTATGAAGGGATATATGGTGCCGAGAAAAGCGGGATGGGATACCCACGGCTTACCTGTTGAGCTGGAAGTGGAGCGTCTGCTGGGATTGGACGGAAAGGAGCAGATTGAAGAGTATGGTCTTGATCCTTTTATTCAGAAATGTAAAGAAAGCGTCTGGAAATATAAGGGAATGTGGGAGGATTTCTCGGGAACCGTAGGCTTCTGGGCGGATATGGATGACCCCTACGTAACCTATCATGATGATTTTATCGAGTCCGAGTGGTGGGCGTTAAAGGAAATCTGGAATAAGGATTTATTATATAAGGGCTTTAAAATCGTGCCTTACTGCCCGCGCTGCGGGACGCCCTTATCCTCCCATGAGGTGGCACAGGGCTATAAATCCGTTAAGGAACGTTCCGCAACTGTCCGTTTTAAGCTGAAAGGAAAGGATGAGTATTTCCTGGCATGGACAACCACGCCCTGGACCCTGCCCAGTAATACCGCGCTCTGCGTAAATCCTGAGGAGACTTATGCAAAGGTAAAGGCGGCGGACGGCTATACCTATATCATGGCGGAGGCTTTGCTGGACACGGTTATGGCAAAGCTGGCTGAGGACGGAAAGCCTGCATACGAAGTTCTGGAAACTTATGTAGGCAGGGAACTGGTGGGAACAGAGTATGAGGCGCTCTTTCAATGTGCCGATGAAGCGGCAAAGAAGCAGAACAAAAAGGCGCATTTTATTACGGCGGATAATTACGTAACGCTGACCGACGGTACGGGAATCGTTCACATTGCGCCTGCTTTCGGCGAGGACGATGCCAGAGTAGGACGGGAAAATGACCTTCCTTTCGTTCAGTTTGTTGACGGAAAGGGCAATCTGACAGAGGAAACGCCTTTTGCGGGATTGTTTGTAAAAGACGCCGACCCTAAGGTATTGGTAGATTTGGACAGCAGGGGCTTGCTCTTTGACGCTCCCAAATTCGAGCATGATTATCCTTTCTGCTGGAGATGCGACACGCCCCTTATTTACTATGCAAGAGAATCATGGTTTATCAAAATGACAGCGGTAAAAGAGGACTTAATCCGCAATAACAATACCATTAACTGGATTCCCGAATCCATCGGTAAGGGACGTTTCGGCGACTGGCTTGAAAATATTCAGGACTGGGGCATTTCCCGTAACCGTTATTGGGGCACGCCTTTAAATGTGTGGACCTGTGACTGCGGACATATGGAAGCAGTGGGTAGCCGTCAGGAATTATTTGAAATGAGCGGGGATGAAAAGGCTAAAACAGTAGAGCTGCACAGACCCTATATTGATGAAATTACCATAAAATGTCCTAAGTGCGGCGACACCATGCACCGCGTGCCGGAGGTTATTGACTGCTGGTTTGACTCGGGGGCAATGCCTTTCGCACAGCATCACTATCCTTTTGAAAATAAGGAACTGTTTGAAAGCCAGTTCCCGGCACAGTTTATTTCCGAGGCTGTGGACCAGACAAGAGGCTGGTTCTATTCCCTGTTAGCGGAGTCTACTTTATTATTTAATAAAGCTCCTTATGAAAATGTAATTGTTTTGGGGCATGTACAGGATGAAAAGGGTCAGAAGATGAGCAAATCCAAGGGAAATGCCGTTGATCCCTTTGATGCGTTGGCAGAATACGGAGCAGACGCAATCCGCTGGTATTTCTATATTAATTCGGCGCCATGGTTGCCCAACCGTTTCCACGGAGATGCGGTTAAAGAAGGACGCAGCAAATTCATGGGTACACTCTGGAATACTTATGCGTTCTTTGTGTTGTATGCTAATATTGATGATTTCGATGCTGCAAAGTACACATTGGAATATGATAAACTGGCAGTTATGGATAAATGGCTGTTATCCAAACTGAATTCCACCGTTAAGGCTGTGGACGAAAATCTGGAAAATTACAGGATTCCCGAGGCGGCAAGAGCATTGACCGGCTTTGTGGATGATATGAGTAACTGGTATGTCAGAAGAAGCCGCGAGCGTTTCTGGGCAAAAGGTATGGAGCAGGATAAGATCAATGCTTATATGACCCTTTATACAGCTCTTGTTACCATTGCAAAGGCGGCGGCTCCCATGGTTCCGTTTATTACCGAGGACATTTACCGTAACCTTGTATGCAGCGTTGATAAAAATGCGCCTGAAAGTATCCATCTGTGCGATTTCCCTAAGGTAGAGGAAACCATGATTGATACACAGCTGGAAAAGGATATGGATGAGGTCTTAAAGATCGTAGTTATGGGACGTGCGGCAAGAAATGCGGCAAACATCAAAAACCGTCAGCCCATTGGCGATATGTACGTAAAAGCGCCTGCGGCCTTATCCCGGTTCTATGTGGACATTATCGAGGACGAATTAAATGTGAAAAAAGTGACCTTCGCAGAGGATGTCAGCGCATTTACAACCTACAGCTTCAAGCCCCAGCTTCGTACCGTTGGTCCCAAATACGGCAAACAGCTTGGCGGCATCCAGAAGACCCTGGCTGCTTTAGACGGCAGCAGCGCCATGGATGAGCTGAATGAAAAGGGAATGCTCAAATTTGATATAGACGGAACGGAAGTGACTTTATTTAAAGAAGATTTATTGATTTCCATGGAACAGAAAGAAGGCTTTGTAACGGAAGCGGATAATACGGTTACGGTTGTGCTGGATACGAACCTTACCGAGGAATTAATAGAAGAAGGCTTTGTATTCGAGGTCATCAGCAAGATTCAGACCATGCGTAAGGACAGCAAGTTTGAAGTGACCGACCATATCAAGGTGGCCGTTACAGACAATGAAAAGCTTGGCGGTATCGTTATGGCAAACAAGGAGTCCATCGCCACTAAGGTTTTAGCGGATGAGATGACAACGGAAGGCAGCTTTAAAATAAGTAAAGAGTGGTCTGTTAACGGAGAAAAGGTTACAATCTCTTTGGAGAAAGCGTAAGAAGTTAAAAGGAGTACTGAATGGAACCCAGAAAAGAAATGATTATAAATGAAGAATTGAAGACCGCCATCAAAATGATGGCGGAGGACAATAACAGCAAAAGCCAGAATGATATGATAGACATTTTGATGAAATCCAAGCTGTTAATTCCGGTAAAGATTTCTCCTGCGGCAAAAAGGGACGATCAGGGGAATTATATGTTGTCCCCCAAGCATAAGATTACTTTTGCCACGGTCAAGAATTACCAGGATACTAAAAATCCTGACTGGAGCTATTTTATTGGCTTTACGGACAGTGAGGAACTGAAGGCATGGGCTGGCGGAAAGAAAATCGACGCATTTTTAGCGGATTTTAACGACTATGCCGTTATGCTTTTAAAACCTGATGTGGTATGCAAGGGCTTTGTTTTGAATCCCGCCGGCGGAAATGTATGTTTCCCCACAGATGTGGTAAAGCAGATTATTAAGAGACGGGATGTAAAATAAATTTATGTGTTTAGCGAAAGATAAGTAAAATATATACTTTTTGTACTAATGATGAGAAAGCTGAAAGGGAGATACAAAATATGGCATTGGTTAATTGCAGCGAATGTGGAAAAGAAATATCAGATAAAGCAAGGGTATGCCCTCATTGCGGATACAAGAAAGAGGGGGATTTAGTAAAGCTTGTAAAGAATCAAAAGGGAAATTTAGTAAAGTATGTAAAGAATCCTAAAAATAGAATGCCAATATTTGCAGGGGGAATTATTCTTGCTTTCCTGCTTATAATACTTGTTGTAGTCCATGGGAAAATGGATTCTCCTTTTGAGAGAATAACCGAAAAAACTACAAGAAAAGATGTTATTAGACTTTTTGGCAAGGGAGATCAGATAGAAGGATCGACTGACGATGCGGCCCTATTTTATGGAAAAAGTAAATTTTGGGGATTAAAAGGAACACTTCGTTTTGTTTTTTTTGATGATGGGGAACTGTTTGGTGGATATTGGACCTATCGCTTAAAAGATGAAGAAACATTTGAAGATTATGATAGTCAAATAACAAAAATTATTGAATACTATACTGATTTATATGGCGAACCCAGGGAAAGCGGCGATGAGTATACTTGGTATGATGAAAACGAAAATGAATACACATTATATTTAGTCGATACAAAAATCCAAAGAGTAGCATATAAAGCCATAGAGGTTTCCTTTGACCCTTATTGATTCATAAAAAGCTTCAGTATATTTCATGTGATTAGAAAATGAAGTTAAAAAGTACCCACTTCCAACTATAACAGTTGGAGTGGGTATTTTCATTGTAGAATAAATGGGTTTATATAAGTAAAATATGATTATGAAAGATTTATGCTGAAAGTCAGGAACATCATGAACCAAACTGAAAAGGCCTATTTGTATAATTTATCCATAGAATGGGGAAGAGAGGTGGAAATATTTCACATTTTGATTTCTTTCAACCCTTTATATTTGAGGAAAATTATTGTATAATGATGATTGGTGTAGTGAAGATATTACACTTGAAATTTGAATTACATGCTACAGAAACATGAGGAGGAAGCTATGGCCAAAAAAGAAACAACAGTATTATCAACTTTTGATAAAGAGTTATTTAAAAGAAGCGTTCTTTATAATGTAAAAACTCTTTACCGCAAAACCCTTGAAGAGGCAACCAGCCAGCAGATATTTCAGGCTGTTTCCTATGCAATCAAGGATGCGATTGTGGATAACTGGTTAGAGACACAGAAGCAGTATGAAAAGGATGACCCCAAAACCGTTTACTATATGTCAATGGAGTTTTTAATGGGGCGTGCTCTGGGTAACAATATGATCAACCTTCAGGCATATACCGCTGTGAAGGAAGTATTGGAAGAACTGGGGCTTGATATTAATGTGATCGAAGATGAAGAGCCGGATGCCGCATTGGGTAACGGCGGTCTGGGAAGGCTTGCCGCATGTTTTCTGGATTCCCTTGCCACTTTGGGATATGCTTCTTACGGATGTGGAATCCGTTACAGATACGGTATGTTTAAACAGGAGATTAAGGATGGATTTCAGGTAGAGGTACCGGACGTCTGGCTGTCAGAGGGAAATCCTTTTGAACTGCGTCGTACTGAGTATGCAAAGGAAGTTAAATTTGGTGGTTATGTAACAGTCCATCAGGATGAAAACGGCAGGAATGTTTTTGCGCAGGAAGGCTACCAGTCAGTAACTGCAATTCCTTATGATATGCCTATCGTAGGATACGGCAACGGAATTGTTAACACTCTCCGCATCTGGGACGCACAGCCTGTAGAGTGCTTCCAGTTAGATTCCTTTGATAAAGGAGATTACCGTAAGGCTGTTGAGCAGGAAAACCTTGCAAGAAACATTGTTGAGGTTCTTTACCCTAACGACAATCACTATTCCGGTAAGGAGCTCCGTTTAAAACAGCAGTATTTCTTTGTTTCCGCATCTGTACAGGAAGCGGTTGCAAAATATATGAGAAATCATGATGATATCCATAAATTCCATGAAAAGGTTACTTTCCAGTTAAATGATACCCATCCTACTGTTGCAGTAGCTGAATTGATGAGAATTCTGCTTGACGAATATTATCTGACATGGGAAGAAGCATGGGAGGTAACAACCAAGACCTGCGCCTATACCAACCATACCATTATGTCGGAAGCTTTGGAGAAATGGCCGATTGAGCTGTTCAGCCGTCTGCTTCCCCGTATTTACCAGATTGTAGAGGAGATCAACCGCCGTTTCGTGCAGAAAATCGAGACAAAATATCCCGGCAATCAGGAAAAAGTGCGTAAAATGGCAATTATCTATGATGGTCAGGTTAAAATGGCACATCTGGCAATTGCAGCAGGCTATTCCGTAAACGGTGTTGCAAGATTGCATACAGAAATTTTAAAGAATCAGGAATTAAAGGATTTCTACGAATTAATGCCTGAAAAATTCAACAATAAGACAAACGGTATTACCCAGAGACGTTTCCTTTTACACGGCAACCCGCTTTTGGCAGACTGGGTAACAGCCCATGTAGGTGCGGACTGGATCACAGACCTGCCTAAGATTAAGAAGCTGAAGGTATTTGCAGAGGATGAGAAGGCTCAGCAGGAGTTTATGAATATCAAATACCAGAACAAGGTGCGTCTTGCCAATTACATTTTAGAGCATAACGGCGTAGAGGTTGATCCCCGCTCCATTTTTGACGTACAGGTTAAGAGACTCCATGAGTACAAACGACAGCTGTTGAATATTCTTCATGTGATGTACTTATATAATGAGATAAAAGAGCATCCGGAGATGGAATTTTATCCCAGAACCTTCATTTTTGGCGCAAAGGCGGCAGCAGGCTACAAAAATGCAAAGCTGACTATTAAACTGATTAATTCAGTAGCGGATGTTATTAATAACGATGCGTCTATTAAAGGTAAGTTAAAGGTTGTTTTCATTGAAAATTACCGTGTATCCAATGCAGAGTGGATTTTTGCGGCAGCAGATGTTTCAGAGCAGATTTCCACAGCTTCCAAGGAAGCATCCGGTACAGGAAATATGAAGTTTATGTTAAACGGAGCCCTTACGCTGGGAACCATGGACGGCGCCAATGTGGAGATCGTGGAAGAGGTTGGAGAGGAGAATGCGTTTATCTTTGGTCTTTCCTCTGATGAGGTTATCCAGTATGAAAATTACGGCGGCTACAATCCTATGGATATTTTTAACAGCGATGCGGATATCAGGAAGGTATTAATGCAGTTGATTAACGGTACATACAGCCATGACACGGAGCTGTTCCGTGATTTGTACAATTCTCTGTTAAATACTCAGAGTACGTCAAAGGCGGATACATATTTCATCTTAAAGGATTTCAAAGCCTATGCGGAAGCGCAGAAACGTGTGGAAGCAGCTTACAGGGATGAAAAAGGCTGGGCAAAGAGCGCTATTTTAAATGTGGCATGCAGCGGCAAGTTTACATCCGACAGAACTATCCAGGAATATGTTGATGAAATCTGGCATTTGGATAAAGTTGTTCTTCCTAAGAAAAAAGTGGAATCCAAATAGTAGTTTTGGGCAGAATAAGGAAGTAAAAATTGATAGAGTGATACGATAGAAAATGACTGATTTTCTATTGTCGTATATGATGATGATACCCGCTGATGGATTGTTGGCGGGTATCATTGTAACAGGAGGAAAGGAATGCTTTGGATCACGATCAGCTATTTGATGATGCTCATTTCAGGTTTTGGCCTTGGAATGGGAGCTGTCAAAGGTCTGGCGTACTTGTGCAGATGGAAGGATAAAGAAATAAATTCCCTTCATTATTTGATAACAGGCTTTATTTTATTGACGGTATATTCCCAGATCGTCAGTCTGTTTACTGCGGTTACCTATATTTTTTCTTTTATAGCCCTGGCAGCCGCGCTTATGATATTGCTGGTTTTTGGCAAGAGCGTTTGGACAGGGATTTGGAATTGCTTGAAAGAAATCCGTTGGTATGAATGGATTCTATTTCTGATTTTCATTATTTTTGTCATGTTTCTGACAAGTCTGTATCCGAAGCAGTATGACAATTACCTTTATCAGGCACAGATGATCCGCTATTACGAGGAATACGGCGTTATAAAGGGCATGGGAAATATCAGCACCAGACTGGGATTTAACAATTCCATTTATGGCTTGATGGCGCTGTACAGCTTTAAAGAAATCTATGGTTTTTCTCTTCACACAGTCAATTCAGCCTTCTGCATTTTTTTCGGTATTTTTTCCATTCACAGATTATGCAGGCTGCGCAGGACCAAAGCGTATGTGTCCACGGGGCTTTGCGGGATTATACTGGCATACGTGTTTTATAATGCGGAACTGCTCAACTGTATTGGAACAGACCTTTCTGCCAACATGTTTGGTCTATTGATCATGTATGTATTTGCGGAGTCTGTAGAGAAGAAAGAGAAGGATACTTTTGTCTATGGATTAACGGCTCTGTATATTGTATACGTGGTCACTGTTAAGGTTTCCATGGGCATGCTGGGAATTTTGATTTTATATCCGGTGGTTATGATGATAAAGAAAAAGGAGTGGAAGCGGATCGGTCTTTTTATTCCTGCAGGCTTGCTGGTTTTGGCGCCTTGGCTGGTTAGAAATGTATTGATTTCAGGCTGGCTGATCTATCCTTTTCCCGCTTTGGATTTGTTTGATGTGAAATGGAAGATTCCTTATGAATCGGCAGTTTATGAAATGGCGCTGGTCAGAGGATGGGCGAGAATCCAGACTTCTAAAGTCTTTGATACGATGGAAATGACGTTTTCCCAATGGTTTCCCATATGGTTCCGGGCGCTCCCTCTAAGGTACCGGCTTTTAATGTATTTAAACGGACTGGCAGTTATTTATGAAGCGCTGCAGGCACTATATCTTTTTTGGAAGAAAAAAACTGAACCGTTCCGTTTTGGTTTATTGAAAATATCCGTTTTAGCAGGTATACTTTATTGGGTTCTTTCAGCGCCGGATGTGAGGTTTGCATGGGGATTTCTGGCGGCTTTTCCTGTTATCTGCATTTTTTCATCCGCAATATGGGAAGGAATTTCCCGTTATAAACCGGGAACGGCTGACTGGCTTTTTAAAATTATGGCTTTTGCGGTATGCGGCTATGTCTTTACCAAAGCAAATTGCTTGGAGGTTTTCAGAGCTTCTATAGCAGGAAGAATCAATTTAAAAGCATTTTATATCTATCAGGGAGATTTCTCCGTGCTTCCCGTAGAAGAATATATTATAAACGGAGACACCTTTTACTGGTCCCCGGCAGGAGACCAGGCGGGATATTACGGTTTTCCCGGCACAACGGACAAAGCACTGTTGGACAATTTAGGTTATCTGGGAGAAAACTTTGAAGACGGTGTTTATTATAAAGGAGGACAATCATGGTAAAATTATCAAACGGCGGCGCTTATTTAGTAAACGGCACCGAACTGATTCCTGATGGCGGCGATGCGTTACAGGCGGTGGCTGCTAAAACAGGAAAAAATGTGACAAAGGAAGAGGCGGCGAAAGGCACTATCGCCTATGGCATTTTGGAAAGCCATAATACTTCCGGAAATATGGATAAGCTGAAAATCAAATTTGATAAGCTGACTTCCCACGACATTACATTTGTAGGAATCATTCAGACGGCAAGGGCTTCGGGATTGGAAAAATTCCCCATACCCTATGTTTTGACAAACTGCCATAATTCCCTTTGTGCAGTGGGCGGTACCATTAACGAAGATGACCATATGTTCGGACTGACCTGTGCAAAGAAATACGGCGGTGTTTATGTACCTCCTCATCAGGCGGTTATCCACCAGTTTGCAAGAGAGATGCTGGCAGGAGGCGGAAAAATGATTTTAGGCTCCGATTCCCATACCCGTTACGGGGCGCTTGGTACCATGGCAATGGGAGAAGGCGGGCCGGAGCTTGTAAAGCAGCTTTTGAACCAGACCTATGACATCAATATGCCCGGCGTGGTTGCCGTATATTTTACGGGAGAGCCCCAGAAGGGCGTAGGCCCTCAGGACGTTGCCCTGGCTATTATCGGAGCGGTATTTGCCAACGGATATGTGAAGAATAAGGTCATGGAGTTTGTAGGACCGGGTGTGGCAAATATGTCTCCCGACTTCCGTATCGGTATTGATGTTATGACTACAGAGACTACCTGCCTTTCTTCCATCTGGAAAACCGATGAACAGATTAAGGAGTTTTACGAGATTCACGAAAGGGCGGAAGAGTATAAAGAGTTAAATCCCAAGGCTGTGGCATATTATGACGGTCTGATCGAGATTGATCTATCCAAGATTAAGCCCATGATCGCAATGCCCTTCCATCCCAGCAATACCTATACCATTGAAGAGGTTAATGGCAACTTGATGGATATTCTCGATGATGTGGAGAAACGTGCGGCGGTTTCCTTAGACGGCGCGGTAGAATTTACCTTAAAAAATAAAGTAAGAGACGGTAAGTTCATGGTAGACCAGGGTATCATAGCCGGTTGTGCCGGCGGCGGTTTTGAAAACATCTGCGCGGCAGCGGATATCTTAAAGGGAAGCTATATTGGCTCCGATGGATTTACCTTAAGCGTGTATCCCGCATCCATGCCGATTTATATGGAGCTGATCAAAAACGGCTGTGCGGCTTCTATTTTAGAAACAGGCGCGGTTATGAAAACCGCATTCTGCGGCCCCTGCTTTGGCGCGGGAGATACGCCTGCCAACAATGCCTTCAGCATTCGCCACTCCACAAGGAACTTCCCTAACAGGGAGGGCTCCAAGCTGCAAAACGGACAGATTTCTTCCGTTGCCCTGATGGACGCCCGCTCCATTGCGGCTACGGCGGCAAATAAAGGCGTGCTTACGGCAGCTACGGATTTTGACGGCGAAATCGGTAAATACAAATATCATTTTGACACGAATATTTATAAAAACCGTGTATTTGATTCCCATGGTAAGGCAGATCCTTCCGTGGAAATCCAGTTCGGCCCCAATATTAAGGACTGGCCTGCAATGGTTGCTTTAACGGATAATCTGGTTTTAAAGGTAGTATCCGAAATCCACGATCCTGTTACTACCACCGATGAACTGATTCCTTCGGGCGAGACCAGCTCCTACCGCTCCAATCCTTTGGGACTGGCGGAATTTGCTCTCTCCCGTAAGGATCCTGCTTATGTAGGACGCGCCAAGGAAGTACAGAAAGCGGAGAAGGCGAGAGAGGCTTTAGTGGAAGGCACAGCCACAGAGCACCCCTGCCATGTATTGCCGGAAATCAAGCCGGTCATGGATAAGATTAAAGATGAGTTCCCGAATCTGTCCCATGATTCCTTCGGCATCGGTTCCACGATTTTTGCAGTAAAGCCCGGAGACGGTTCTGCAAGGGAGCAGGCGGCAAGCTGTCAGAAGGTATTGGGCGGCTGGGCCAATATCGCCAATGAGTATGCTACCAAGAGATACCGCTCCAACCTGATCAACTGGGGAATGCTGCCCTTTATCATCGATGAGGGAGAGATTCCGTTTAAAAACCTGGATTACATTTTTGTGCCGGATATCAGACAGGCGGTAATAGACAAGAAAACGGAAATACCGGCTTATGTGGTAAAAGAAGAGGGCTTACGGGAATTTACCTTAAAGATGGGCGAACTGACCGATGAAGAAAGAGAAATCATTTTAAAGGGATGCCTGATCAATTATAACAGGGTATCGTAATAAAGAATATACTTAAGAACGGTGTTCAGAAGATAAGCACTGAGAGAATGTGAAAATAGTTTCGTAAATTATTATAGCGTTCTTTTGGTGCTTATTTTTGTACAAAAATATGTAATAAAAATATTTGCGCAGGAATTTGCGAGGAGGATTCATAATGGACAGGCAGAAACTAGAAGCGGAAGAAATCTTATATCGGGAATATTCCGGAAAGCTCCGGCAGATAGAAGAAAAACGGGATGATATCGAAAAGGAAATTCGACAGGCAGTTTTACGGAATGCTGGAGGAGTGCGAAGACCGGTTTCGGGAACAGTATCGTGATATTGAAAAAAAGCTTGAGGAGGAAAAAGAAGTTTTAGAGAGAGAAAAGCAAATAGCCTATCGGGATGAGGACGAAATACAAAGGCGTTGGGAAGAGGAAAAAAGAACGTTGCTGAATAGTAACCAATAGAAAATAAACATGTCAAGATAAATGTGTTTATGGCGGAGGAGAAAAATGGGATTAGAAATGAGTACAGGTTCGGTAACGGCACAGCTTGATACCATGAATTGCAATATGAACCAGGTTATTGAAAATGCGGAAAAACTATTATATCAAATTTCCCGGCTTGAAGATACGAAAGATACATTGAAGGGATTATCTTATGACAGCATCAGGGAATATTATAATGACGCCCATACGGTTGTGGTACGCGGGATTATTTTATTGGCAGAGGCATATGTTCAGGAAAACAATGCTTACAAAGGATGCATAGCGGGAAATCTTGGCGGTATCGGATATGTAAACGAGGACGCATTGCGGGATGATAAGAGAAGCCTTGAAAGGCAGATTCAACAGGTATACAGCTTGATTGACAGGTCGAAGGGATTGTATTATACGGATTGGCTGGATAGTCTGGAGGATGCCTTGAGACTGGTTGAAAAGAAGCTGAAGCAGATTGAGGATTTTCTTGGGAGCAGCAACGGTTTGTACCGGAATGTGGAGGCCTATAAAGAAAATGTGGGCAGAGGAATAGAATGCCTTAATAATTCGGATTTTAACGGAAACATGATTCACTATCAGATTGGCAGTATAGACGGGGAATGGAGGAATACTGTTGAAAAGGAATGGCAGAAACGGAAAGAGCAGCGGGATTTGACAATAAAGGAACCTTTTGTCAATATTATGGTTCGGGAATTTGGATTTGATAAAGGAACGGGAGAGGCTCTGTACAAATTATATGAGCTCATGAGATTACAGGGCGTTGAGGACATCAATCGAAAATATTTCGCCATGCTTGCTTCCGTCTCCTATACATATGATAAAAATAGTGTATTCAGTCTTAATTTTTTGTGGCATTTTCTGGTGGGGACGGATTCGGAGGTAAATGTCAGGGAACTGATGATTTCTTATGGCTTGGAAGAAACGGAAGTGGATGGAATCTTTGGGTGTGTGAGCGCTAATCATGAGGTAAGCCAGCTGGATGAGAAGAAACTAGGTAATAAAGTAGAAAATGGCAATATGTTGGAAGAGGAAAAACAAAGAATCATAGAAGAATCAGGGGGATATTTTGGGAAAATAGACATGGCGCATATGGCGGTTACCCTTTCGACTATATTGAAACCGGATACGAATATTCTGGATCAGAACGGCTTTTTAAGCGGTCTTTATAATGGAATCTATGATTTAAACGGAAATGCGGGCTATGTGGGAGATGTCTACGGAACGGCGGGAAACGGACCGAAGCTTACTGCTGATGATTATAAGGCGGATTTAGACGCTGTGAATTTAAGTAAGCGGCTGGAGGAAGAAGATAATCTGATTTTAGTAATGAACAGATATTATGGAGAAATTGGAACAGGGAAGGCAAACCGTGCGGAGGAATTTGTTACCAATATGGGACAGGGAGACTATGACGCAGGGTTGTATCGGCTTACTTGCGAGGCAAAAGAGCATACCCGATTTATGAAGGAATGGAATCCGGATTTAGAGGAAGAAACATTGATAGAACGGAAAAAGATTGTGGCGAATTTTATTTTGAATCTGGAATATAAAAGGAACGAATATGAAGAATATATCGACGTAGACTGGGAAGCAGCAGAAAAAATGGATAAGGAGGAAGGCAAATGAAAAGAAAACTTCAATGGGGAACAAGAAGAAGGATAGGCACGGTTATATATATAGCGATGATTTTGGCAGTTGATATATTTTTAGTTACAAGATGGGTTACGGTTCGTCGGGAAAAAGTAAGAGAAGTGGAGAAACTGGAAACACCCAGAGAGATAGCAAATCATTTTATGAGGGAGGAATACAACAGGCGCTGGTATGATATGAAAGGAGTCGGACCTACAAATAGGCGTACCGGGGATTACATAGATTTAATATACGAAATAAGCAGAAAGGATGGGGATGATTCTCTATATTTTAGAATATTCAGGGATAGAGAAAATCTTGAAGCATGGGGAGATACGAAAGAACGGGCAATTATCTGTATCAGAGGCTTTCATTCGTCAGAAATGTATATGTACATTTATTTCAGCTATTATGATTGCGGAAACCAGATAAAAGGAATTTGGGGAGATGGTACTATTTTGGGAGAATGGAACGGACAGTGGCAAGAACGAGAATATTTTTCTTTTGATATCAGTTATGACAATGGAGAATATGTGTTAGTCCAACCATGGGAAATCGATGATGTTAACGAAATCGAAGATGAGGACGAGTTAATAGAAAAAACAGGAAGAACCCTTGAAGAAATCGTAGAGACAGCCTATAGAGACCAGGAAATTATGGAAAAAACAATGTACGAAATGAAGGCTTACGAGCTGGATTATTTGAACGGTACGGTCAAAAAGACTATGTGGAAGAAAATTTTATGGACGTGTGGAATCAGTCTGTTTCTGATAATCATTGGAATCATATCTGAGGCGGTAGACCGATGGTATGCGGAATGACGATTGGTTTCCGAAATACTTCCGAAATCGCCTCATTGCATTGCGAAGAGTTAAATCAAAGGTTATGATTTATCCCGTAACCAAATGTTTTGGGACATTTGGAATTTCATTTCGGACGGGAGATTTACTATGAACAGCAAAGCAAAAAAAATTACGATCACAGCTATGATCTGTGCCCTGGCGTATGTGATGGTTGTATTCTGCCGCATTCACATTGTCCTTTTTCTGGAATATGAGCCCAAAGATGCTATGATAACATTAGGCGGCTTTATCGGCGGGCCGATAACAGCCTGTCTTGTTTCAATTATTGTGTCCTTTATTGAAATGGTAACAATCAGCGAGGATGGAGTTTTAGGGCTTGTCATGAATATTCTGTCCACCTGCGCCTTTGCCTGTACGGCTTCCTTTATTTATAAAAGAAAAAGGAAGTTTTCGGGCGCAGCCCTGGGTCTGTTGTCAGGAAGCATTTTAATGACGGCTTTCATGCTTCTATGGAATTACCTCATAACACCTGTTTACATGGGGATTCCCAGAGAGGCTGTGGCAGAGCTTTTGGTGCCTGCCTTTCTTCCTTTTAATCTGATAAAGGCAGGAGCAAATACAGGATTGACGCTTCTGCTTTATAGGCCAGTTATAAAGGCTTATTCTGGTTATATGCAGGAACAAAATATGTTAAGATGATACTTATATTAAAAATATCCCATTGTATGTGGTAGAGGATGCATATTTTTGGAGTGCTTGTATTCTTGAAGTGCTTGTGCTTTTAGAAGGCTGATACGCTTAAGCATAATTATGGAATAATAGGAAATAGAAAGGATTCATATGAAACAGAGCTTTAATAGAATTCCTGCTTATATCCTGAGGGGCGAGGTCATATATGGTAAAGGAATCGGAAAACTGGTCGGGATGCCTACAGCAAATTTGCAGATTGCATGCGAAAGTATTCTTCCACCTGTGGGAGTTTATGTTACGGAAGTTGTCTTAAATCAGCAATTGTATTATGGTGTAACAAATGTCGGTACCAGCCCTACTATTGACAATGATGAAAAGGTTTCCGTGGAAACCCATATTTTGAATTTTAACGGAACTATATACGGGAACAGTGTAGAAATCAGGCTTTTTGAAAAGCTTCGCGCCCAGAAAAAGTTTGATAATTTTTCTATGCTGTTAGAGCAGATAAGAATGGATTGCCTGGCGGCACAGGAATTTTTTGGTATAAAACCTGTTTTTTCCCAGCTGCATATGGATATAAAAAAGCATCAGGTGAAAATTGATAAAGAGGAGATTTATCTATCGCCAAAGGAGTTTGACATCCTGTATATGTTGTATTCCAATCCTGATATAGCCTATACAAAAGAGCGGATTTATGAAGCCGTCTGGCATGAGCCTTCAAACGGATGCTTTCATGCAGTGGAAAACACGATTTTTCAAATAAGGAAAAAGCTAAAACCTTATGCGGATGGACACGACTTTATTAAAACAATGGTTGGATACGGATATAAGTTTCAAGGAAAAAGTGGGTAAAACGGAATATGGAATAGTACAGAAAGAAGGAACTATTGTGGACGGGGCGGGCGCCCATGAAGCTGGCGATTACTATTGGGGCGTAGTCTATTTATACTCCTTGAAAAAGCTGTTTACGACCAGGTATCAAATGATAAGTGCAGAGGATTTGGAGAGAACGATTTTGAAGTAAAATGAGTATGTAATCAGTGCGATAAGACTGCGGAGGCTGGAATGAAAAAAAGAATTGCAATTATAAGGAGAGCCGGCAGGGGAATCGGAAAAGAGTCATTACCGTTTCAAAGGACCTGTCGGATTTTACAGAATTAAATTCTATTAAGACAATGCTGGAAAAAGAAAATCCGGTTGTTATCTGACTGACCAATAATGATGAAACGGCCCAAGGTATTTGTGAGATATTATTCACGTGCATTAAATATGGAAGTGAAAGGAAAGGGCATCCGTGTGACGGCAGTCTGCCCCGGCTGGGTCGATACGGAGTTATTGATAAAGGAGATAAACGGTAAGAGAGTAAAATTTTCCGGCATTGTAACTCTCCCGTCAGTTGTGAGCCGGGCATTGAAGGATGGGGAACGGGTTTGCCGATCTGCTCCCTTTATGTAAAATGGGAGCATTTGTTTACGAAACTGTTTCCGGAAAGAACTGTAATGAATATCTGGCTGAAAGGAATCCGTAAATATGGATATTCAGGAAAATAAAGAGAAAAATTTCATATATATCGAAAGGGAAGAGTTGTTTGCCGCTTATGATTTATATCAGAACCGGATAAGCCTGAAGCTGGCGGAGATTATGGTATATAAAGGGGAAAAGACCAGGGAACTGGGAATAAGGAAAATGCAAGCAGAAAAGTGCTTGCATTTCTCCGGGGATTATGCTATCTTAGTAATCATCTGAAACAGACGGCTTTCGCCGTCATTCTATGGATGCCAAAGGCGTCGCATTTCGGGCTTCCTTCGAAGCGCTTATCCCGATTTGAAAACAAAGAAACTACACAAGGAGGACTATGCCTATGTGCATGAAAAACAGGCTGCAGAGCTGCTTTCCCATGATTCGGACAAGGGAGGAGGTGCTCGGCGAGATTTATGTACGTCCGGATTTGACGGATACCTTTGAACAGTGGAACAGGGAAAGACAAAAAGAATTTCTGGATTTCTGCTCCGGAACCAGGGGAGTAAAAATGCTTTATGACGGGTTTTTTAAAGAGATCATGGACCCGGACGCCACGCCAGAACGGCTGGAGGAATTCCTCTCCCTGCTGCTTTTGGAAAAAGTCAGGATCCTTTCCGTTCTGCCAAATGATTCCGCAAGGGTTGCAGACGAAAGCACCCTTTTGATCCTGGATATCGTGGTCATGTTAGAAGACGGCAGCATTGCTAATATAGAAATCCAGAAAATCGGCTACCGGTTCCCGGGAGAACGGAGCGCATGTTATTCCTCGGATCTGCTGCTGCGCCAGTACAAGCGGGTCAGGGGCAGACAAAAAAGTAAATTCGTCTATCATCAGATCAAGAATGTCTATACCATTGTCATATTCGACAAAAGCCCCCATGAATTTAAGGAGTTCCCCAATACATATATCCACCGGTTTGAGCAGAAATCAGATTCCGGACTCAAGATGGAATTGCTGCAGAAATATATCTATATCCCCCTTGACATATTTCGGAAAAACGTGCAGAATAATTCTATCAACAGTAAACTTGAAGGGTGGCTTGCCTTTTTATCTATGGACGCCCCTTCGGTAATATTGGAACTGATAGAAAAGTACCCTGAATTCAGGGAGCTGTATGGTCAGATATATGAAATCTGCCGGAATGTGGAGGATGTAATGGGATTATTTTCAAAGGAACTGCTGGAGCTGGACAGGAATACGGCCCAATATATGATAGATGAGATGCAGGAGGAGATAGAGCGGAAGAAAAAAGAACTGGAGGAGAGTACACACGAGCTGGAGGAACGAAAACGACAGCTGGAAGAAAGTAAGTCCCAGCTGGAGGAGAATAAATTTCAGCTGGAAGAGAGTAAGTCTCAATTGGAAGAGAGCAAATCTCAACTAAAAGAAAGGGACTCCCAATTAGCATATCAAAAAGATGAACTTAATAAGAAAGATGAACTTTATCAAAGAGCATTGAAAAAAATTGAAGAATTGGAAAAGAAATTGAACAATCAATAAATTTTTATGGTAGGATATGTTTGTAAAGAAAAAAAATTAGTAAGGCAGGTAAAACATGACAGCACATTTCGCTGTAAATTTGCCAAAAACAGAACGGGCGTTATTTTTTGCCGCAAAGGCATTTTTGAAATGAAATAACAATGTATAAATGCCTGTATTTACTGGTATGCAACCGAAACTTTACATTTAGAAAGACAAAAGTGATAGAAATATTTTCCTAAAAAATATAGTATAAGTTGAAAACAAAATAATCCGCTGCATGCAATAAGGTACATTACCTTGTAGCAATATTTAGGTATTTATGATCTTTAGGGTATTTATAGGTGGCATGTTGGCGGAAATATATGCACAGGGAGGAAAATATTATGACAATAGGAGATAAGTTATCAAAGCTGCGGAAGCAGAATAATTATACGCAGGAACAGCTTGCAGACATTCTGGGAGTATCGAGGCAGGCAATTAGTAAATGGGAGTCGAACGCATCTTATCCCGAGACAGAAAAGCTGATTCAGTTAAGTAATATGTATCATTGCTCCTTAGACTATCTGCTGCGGGACGAAATGGAATCAGATGATTTCAATAAAAATGGAAAAAGTGTTAATTTGGAAAAGCACTTTTATTATGAAAAGACCAGTGAAAAGAAAATAAAAGGCATACCCTTATGGCACATTAATATCGGACCCGGCAGGACTGCGAAGGGGATTTTTGCAGTAGGCTTACGGGCCAAAGGTATTGTTTCTGTGGGTATAGCATCCATGGGGGTCGTATCCGTAGGCATTGCCTCCATAGGTGTGTTGTCTATTGGAATTGCCACTTTGGGAATCGTAGCAGCGGGAAATATAGCGGTAGGAGTTATTGCAATGGGCGCAATCTGTGTAGGCGTCCTGGCAATGGGGGCTATAGCCGTTGGAGCCTTTTCCGGAGGTGCTTTGGCAATCGGTAACTATGTAGCTGCCGGAGATTATGCCAGAGGAGCCATTGCAATTGGCCAGTCTGAGGCTTATGGGCGTATTTATCAGAAGGTAGGGGAATTGTCTTCGGAGGAATATGGACAGGTATGCGATTTGATTACAAAGGAAGTTCCCTCTTATTTATCCTGGGCTGGTAATATCATGAAGGCCTTTTTAAAGTTTTAAGCGGATGAACCGGAACAAACAGTTCAATGTAGTGGACGGCATGGTTTATAAGGGTATCTGGAAAGGATTATTGATACGTTGGTTTTGGCGGAGGAGAAACAAGGAAATTAGGCGGGCATGAATAAAGCGTAATAAGAGATGATAATTGGAAGCGGGTATAGATTCAAAAACCGGCTTCCAATTTTTTTAGATAATTTTTGTAGTAAATTATGGAATCCTTACGTCTAATATGCAGAAGGAGGATATATATGAGCCGGCACATAGATAAGAAACAAAGCAACATAGAGATAGAAAAGCTGATAGACCTGTATGGAGATGCGCTGCTGCGCCTGTGCTATTTGTATCTGCATGACTGGCAGCTGGCCGAGGATGCGGTACAGGATGTATATATTAATATATTTCGCAAATATAAGGAATTTCAGGGACAAAGCTCCGAAAAAACATGGATTACGAGAATTGCCATCAATATATGCAAATCTTATCTACGGACACCATGGAAGAAAAAGGTGCTCTACGGGGACTTAAATCCTGTATGGGATGAGGAAAAGGAGGCTCAAGAAGCAGTTTTTCGGGATGATACGGTTATTCTGGCAATTTATCAATTAAAGCCCAAGTACAGGGAGGTTGTTCTGCTTTTTTATTATCAGGAGTTGAAGGTCAAAGAAATAGCGGGAATTCTGGGGATTTCGGAATCAGCAGTTACGGTGCGTCTTACCAGGGCAAGGGAGCAGTTAAAAGGTAAATTGGAAAGGTGGTATCTGGATGAATAAAATTAAAGAGCATTTAGACCGATGTTTGAAGGAAATGAGGATAGATAGTGAGCTTCAAGGGGAAATTCTTAATAAAACAACAGGGACATGGCAGAGTAAAAAGGCCGGAAAAAGACATTACCAAAAAATAGGCGCTGCAGCCGTGATCCTTTTTTTCTGCATGACTTCCGTTACCGCATTGGGAGCGGCAGTTCCGTCCGTGCAAAACTGGATTTTCCGGGTTTCCCCGGAGGTAGCGGGGCTACTTTATCCTATTGAAGAAAGCTGTGAAAAGGAGGGGATCCGTCTGTCCGTTGTGGCGGGAATAAATGATGAGCACAATGCAGATATCTATTTTACCCTTCAGGATATGGAAGGGAAGGGGCGGACCTCGGATAAAGCAGACCTTATGGACTCTGCAGGAATCAATGGAAGCAGTATTAGCGGCGTGGAATTTATAAATTATGAAGAAGAAACGCAGACAGCCTTTTACGTGCTTCATGAATCGGGCAATTTTGCAAAGCGGACAAATGTATTTCGCATCAATGAGATAATGTTCAACAAACATATATTTGAATGGTTCCAAACGGAAATCAATCTGGCGGATTTGGCGGGAAAGAAGCCTGAAACAGAGGATCTTTTTGCGTACGAATACGGAGGCGGCAGCAGTGAGGGAACGGATGCCTCCATATTGCTTCCCGACGTTATGAACTTGTCTTTGGGAGAAGAAATCGACTTTATGACCATCAGCAATATAGGCATGGTGGATGGAAAACTGCACATTCAGACAAAATGGGATAAAAGCTTTGATAATCACGGGGAATTCTGGCTGCTGGAAAAAGGAAAGGAGCCGGAGGAATATTCGGACGCTGTGCCTCATAACAACTACTATTTCAGGACAGAGGAAGATCTGGAAAATACGGGGAACGGTTATTTTTCCAATCATATAGAATTTGTATATGATATCGGAATAGAGGAATTGGAAAATTATGTGCTCTGGGCAAGAATCGTAAAAGACGGCCAGATTGTAAAAGGCGGCTGGCAGGTATCTTTTTCCATGGGAGATCTGGAAAAAATCGTTTTGGAACCTGAAACGGATGCAGTCGATAGAATCATCATTACACCTATTTCCATGTATCTGGAAGGCTTTAAAGGAAATGCAGAGGAATGTGAGGCATTTCTAAAGATGAAAGATGGCAGCCGGGTATCATTTTCCATAAAGGATATTCGAAATGACGAAGAATATGGCAAAGCTCATATGGAACAAGAAGCGGGAGAATGGAATATAAATTTTGTGACCGGGAAAATTGTAGAAATCGGAGAAATTGAATCGGTTGTGATAAACAGGAAAGAAATTCCGGTTAAACCGTAAGAAAAAGCCTCAAATTGTCCGATAAAAACATTACAGGCTGAATTAATTGATAAGTTTCACAGTCAAGTTTTGTCAAAGGACGAAAAGGGGGTATTAATTGAAAATTGATTCCAGCAGAATAGGAATGGAGTCCGCTAGAAGCTATGCTTCTATTGCTTCCAGAACGGTAAATTATCAGACACGGTTTGCCAACCTGGGAGTAGCCAAGGAAGGAAATGAAAAAAGTTTTTCGGATTTATTAGAATCCAAGGAAGGAGAAGGAGCCTTAGGAGAAACGGGACTGTCTATGCAGGATCGTTATTACTCCGTGGCAGGAGCCAGAAATTTGTCAAGTATGGACGAGAAGAGGGCAGTTGAGAGCGTCAAAATGCAGTGTCTTCAGTATTTGATTTATTGGCTTTTCGGCGGAAAAAGCCACGACCGCTTCAGAGACAGGCTGTCATCCCTGATGGAAAGCCAGATGCCGTCAAGGGACTCCCAGTTTATGATGGTGCAGACATCCCTAACCACAGCCCAGTATTTTGCGGAGGCGGAACAAACTTCTTTTTCCACAATTGGAACTGTTGTAACAGCTGACGGAAGAGAGATTTCCTTTAATCTGGGCTTATCCATGAGCAGAGAGTTTGAAGAATACTATGAGACTACCGCCCAGACCATAAAGACCGTAGAGATGTTGGATCCTCTCGTGATCAATTTGGACACGGATATTGCGTCTTTGTCGGATCAGAAATTTGAATTTGATATTGACGGAGACGGTATTCTGGACAGCATTTCCATGCTGCAGGGAGGCAGCGGTTATCTGGCATTGGATAAAAACGGCGACGGTAAAATCAATGACGGAACGGAGCTTTTTGGCACGTCGTCAGGAGACGGATTCAAGGATCTGGCCATGTACGACGAGGACGGCAACGGATGGATTGATGAAAATGATGAGATTTTCTCCAAGCTTTTAATCTGGTCTAAGGATGAGAACGGAAATGATGAATTGTATCATTTAAAGGATAAGGGAGTAGGCGCTATCTGCATTTCCAAGGTGTCCACTAATTTTTCCCTGAATTCTTTGAAAACGAACCAGACCAACGGTCAGATTCGTTCTACGGGAGTATTTCTCTATGAAAACGGAAATGCCGGAACCATGCAGCAGTTGGATTTAGCTATCTGATACATAGAGCAGACGGCAAAAATCGGAAAAACCATTGAAATATAGGATGGTCCGGACGGATATTGCGTGTCCGGGCGTATATATCCATATGGAAATTGAACAAAAAACAATAGAAGTCCTTATGCTCCTTGTTTTATAGGAGCATAGGGGCTTTTTTGCGGGAAATGCCGGAAAAATGCCTGCAGAAATCTTTAATGAACGTATATGAGGGAATGAGCCAACCTGTTTTTTCATAAAATACTGACAAATAGCTGCATAAAGGATAAGCAATGTCGAGTGGCAGGAAATTTTTTATAGTACTGTTAGGAATTATTTGCACAGCAGTCATTTTTTTATCCAGAGAACGGCCGGAAGAGCATGTTATGGTCAGAATAGAACAGGATAAGACGGTTACGGTCATTCCGGTGGAGGAATATATGATCGGGGCAATGGCGGCAGTCATAGATCCGGAATATGAAATTGAATGCCAGAAAGCGCTGGCGATTTTAATCAGGGGAAATCTGGAGGGGAAAAGAACAGGAGAGGAAATGATAATTGTAATGGATGAACCTTATTTTGACTTTTCCATAAGACGGAATTTGTATGGCGCCAATCAGAGAGCCTATGAGGAAAAAATGGAGGAAGCCGTTTATGCTACAACAGGACTGATAGCCGTGTCGGGAAACCATATTCTGGAGGGAAACTATCATGCGGTCAGCGCCGGGGTAACAAAGGAGGGAGTTGACAGCGATAGCGTATTTTGCGACAAATCCATGGAAGCGGAGGACTTCTTTTTTCAAAAGGAAGTTCAGAAGGAAGAATGGGGAACCATAACGATTGTCAAAAAGGATGCCCAGGGATATGCGGATGAAATAAATCTGAACGGAACCATTGTCAGTGGAGAATATTTCAGGGAGCAGATGAACTTACCTTCTGCCAATCTGGATATGGAAGAAACGCCGGAAGCTTATATCATAACCACCAGAGGAAAGGGGCATGGCTTGGGATTGGATTTGTACTATGCCAATGAACTGGCTAAACAGGGGTGGAACTACAATCAGATTCTGGATTATTTTTTTAAGGATTTCATTTTAAAGAAAATTATGGTATAAAGTTTTTTTTGCCGGGCAAAACTATTGCTGAGGTGAAAAAATATGAAGAGACACAAGTTTACAAAATGGAATAAAGAGAAAATTTCAATTTACGCTTCAGCCGCATTGGTTGTATGCGTATGTGTTGTTTCCGGTATATATGCGAACAGCCAGTCTCCCTCCAAAAAACAGATTATTGATATTGAGTCCGGGCAGGACGAGGGAAGCGCTGAAAACATAATCGGAGAAGAAACGGAAAGCGTAGGAGGCATTGCAGACAGCGGACAGGCGGAGGAAACCCTTCCTGTTACCAATAACGGGCAAAGCAATATTCCAACCGATGCACAGCTTGCCCAGAATAAGGCAAAAGCAGAAGCGACTGACGAGGCTCTTTCCGCAGACTTGACCGGAGATGCGGAAGTTGCAGAAACCGAAATTGTAGAAATGGATGAAGAAGCTTTGAGCGTTCCCACTATGACGGACAATAAAAGCGATGAGGCGGCAGTACTCCATTTTAACGGAGAGGACGGTTTATCGTGGCCGGTAATCGGAAATGTGATTATGAATTACAGCATGGACGAACGGATTTATTTTGCCACACTGAATCAGTATAATTATTATCCGGCAGTGGCAATCAGTGCAGAAGAGGGAGCGCCGGTAGCTGCGGCAGCCATCGGAAGAGTGACAAAAACCGGAATCAACGAGGAAATCGGCCAATATGTCATAATGGATCTTGGGGATGGTTATGAAGCCACCTACGGACAGTTGACGGAATTGACCGTGGAACAAGGCGATAAGGTCAGCAAGGGACAGATCATCGGCTATGTGGCGGCACCTACAAAATATTACAGCGTAGAGGGAACAAACCTCTATTTTAAACTGGAACAGAATGGGACAAGCGTTAACCCTGTGGGCTATTTTAAATAGAATGGGATGGAAAGAATGAAGCTTGCGATTATCCACGGAAAAATAGTAACCATGTCGGATAAGGAAAAAGAGGTCATACCCGGAGGCACCCTTTTAGTAAAGGACGGCATCATTGAAAGGATTCTGGAAAATAAAGAAGAAATTCCGGCGGAATACCGGAAAATTGATGCAAAAGGCTGCTTTGTAATGCCGGGATTTATTGAAGCCCACTGCCATATGGGAATTACGGAAGAAAAGAAAGGGATGGAAGGAGATGACTGTAATGAAGGAGTAGATCCCATTACTCCTTCTTTGCGCGCCATTGACGCCATTAATCCCATGGACGACGCCTTTCACAATGCGGTAAAGGCAGGAATTACCGCTGCCAATATCGGGCCGGGAAGCTCGAATGTAGTAGGGGGGCAGTTTGTTGTAGTAAATAATCACGGAAGATGCATTGACGAGATGGTTTTGAAAGCGCCTTCCGCCCTGAAGGTGGCATTCGGGGAAAATCCCAAAGTAAATTACAGTGGGATGAGCAAGTCTCCTGCCACCAGAATGGCGATTGCGGCCATGCTGCGAAAGGAACTGCTCTGTGCAAAGCAATATCTTTCAGGACATAAAAAGGACCAGGATACGGATTTGCGTTTTGAGGCATACCGGCCTGTTTTCGAAAAAAAGATTCCCATAAAAGCCCATGTACACCGGGCGGATGATATTCAGACGGCAATGAGGATTGCCAGGGAATTTGACGTAAGAATGACTCTCGACCACTGCTCGGAAGGACATTTTATCACAGATGAGATCAAAGCTTCCGGATTTCCCGCAATCGTAGGGCCGGATCTTGCCAGCAGGAACAAAATTGAAGTGCAGAATATGGCATTTAAAACGGCAGGCATTTTATCCAAAGCGGGGATACTCACTGCCATTACAACAGACCATCCTGTTTCCATTATACAGACTCTGCCTCTTTGCGCGGCGCTGGCAGTAAAAGAAGGAATGGAAATGGATGCGGCGTTAAAGGCGATTACCATTCATGCCGCCAGAATCTGCGGGGTAGATGATAAAATAGGCAGTCTGGATGCAGGAAAACAGGCGGATATTGTCATTTATGACGGACATCCTTTTGATATTTTTACAAAGACCATGTGCACTATGATCAAAGGAGAAATCGTATACCGCGCGCCCCAGTTCTTTATTTGACAGCATTTCTGTTATTGGAGAAAATTGCCGCAAGTACTCAATAAATTCACAAACCCGACTTTACCATATTTTTATCATAGGGTATAATGTACGGTAAGGTCGGTTTTATCTTAATTTACCCTTGGAAAAGGAAGATAAGTCTTGAAGAGTAAAAATTTTGTATGTCGGATGCTTCGGTTTTTCAGACCGCTTTTTTGCATTGCGGCAGGATTTCTTATTATAAATATGTATGGCTGTACCTTTTCGGGCAGCCATTCGGTTTCCGAAAACAGAGGGGGAATGCAGGAAGAAAGCGCGTTAAATGTGATTTCGGTTTCCGATAATTCCCAGATCAATCAAATGAAATCGCCCAAGGTTTTAATTGGCCTTAACGGCTATGGACCGGACGATAATAAAACCGCTTTCTTTCTCAATGGCGAAGAGGGAGGAGCGTTTTTTGTGGTGGATGCAGCTACAAAGGAAACGGTTTATACGGGAGAAATGATTGCGTCAGGGCATAGGACATCAAAGGGAGAATCCTTATTAAAAGGCGATTTTACAGAGGTTTCCGAGAAAGGAACCTATTACATAGAGGCGCCTTTTATAGGACGTTCTTATACTTTTGTCATTGATGGGGATTATCTGGAAATTCTTCAGGAAAATCTGAAAGAAGTTCTGCAGAATGAGGCAGAAAGCACAGAAGGCGTTTATTTATACAGAATCCAGACTTTATGCTGGATTTTACGCTATGAGGAATTTTATGGAGAGAAGAAGACTGCCGCCGGGTCTTTTGAATTGCCGGAAATGCTTAAATGCGCAAAAGAGCTGGGAGATAGCCTGATAGGGGAAAAAGAAGAGGTTTTAAGCTTGGAAGAAAGCGCTTTTTACTGTGACGCCATGGCAGGATTATATAAAGCCTTAAAGCCCTATGATGAAAGAGTGGCAAGGAATTATTTAAGAGAAGCGGAAGCGGCTTATCAGCAGCTGGAAAGCCGGCAGTATGAGGAAGGATTTGACAGAATATGGATTTTTTATGGAACGTCCGTTTTGTATAATGCTACGGGCAATGGAGTTTATCATAATGCTTTCGAGAGTTATTTAAAGGATGAGCAGGAAAGAAATCTTTTTGCGGCAGGAGGGAAAGAGGAACAGATTTTTAAGGATGAAGCATATATATATGGTGTAGTTGCTTATCTGACCAATACCTTTTCCGTGGATGTGGATTTATGCAACAAACTTATGGAAGAGCTGTTAGAGGGAACAAGGGGCATAGGAGCTGAATATAATGATAATCCTTATTTATGTGTCAGCAATGACTTACGCAACAGGCTGCTTTCCGGCCGCTTATATATGCTGGCAGTTGCGGAATATGCCACTCTCAGCAAAGAGTATATCCAGATCATGAAGGAAGGCATTCATTATATTGACGGCTGCAACGAGACAGGAATCAGTCTTTTGTCGAAGGAGGGCATTCAGGACCCGGGCAGGGATGATAAGGACAGCGACGCCTCCATAAGCGGGGCATATCTGTTTGTTTTGGGAGAAATTATAAAAAGGGAGACGATGGAATGAAAATTGTAGTTTTAGCGGGAGGCATCAGTACCGAACGGGATGTATCTTTAGTATCGGGAACCGGAGTTTATAAGGCGTTAAAAAGAAAAGGCCATGAAGTGGTGTTAATAGATGTGTTTTTGGGCACCAACATTTCGGAGGAAGAGAAGGAAAATATATTTTCCCTTGACAGGGACTGGAGCGAAGGAATCCGGCCGGTCAGGGAAGTAAAGCCGGATCTGGAGGAAATTTATGCCATGCGGCAGAATCCTGAGGATGGTTTTTTCGGACCTAATGTCATTGATATCTGCAAAATGGCGGATCTGGTCTTTCTTGCCCTCCATGGCATGAACGGCGAAGACGGAAGAATACAGGCTGCGTTTGATTTGTTAAATATTAAGTATACGGGAACGGATTATGTCAGCAGCAGTCTTGCAATGGATAAGGCGCTGACAAAGAAGCTGTTTGCCTTCCACCAGGTTCCTACGCCTTTTGGAATTTCCCTAAAGAAGGGGCAGAACCTTCCCAAAATGAAATTTCCCTGCGTGGTTAAAACCACTCATGGAGGTTCCAGTGTAGGTGTTTATCTGGTGGAACAGGAGGTGGACTTAAAGGAGGCTTTAAAGGACGCCTATACATATGAGGATGAGGTTGTCATCGAACAGTTCATTAAAGGACGTGAACTGACGGATGTGGTAATAGACGGTAAAGCCCTTCCCATTGTGGAGATCGTGCCCAAGCAGGGATTTTATGATTATAAAAACAAATACCAGGCCGGTGCCAGTGAAGAAATATGTCCGGCTCAGATTAGCAGCAGCTTAACGGAACGGATTCAGAAAATAGCGGTGGACGCCTATCATGCCTTGGGCTTGAAGGTATATGCCAGAATGGATTTTATTGTGGATGAAAAGGAAAATATCTATTGTCTGGAAGCCAACACCCTTCCCGGCATGACTCCCATATCCCTGATTCCCCAGGAAGCGGCGGCAATCGGTATAGATTATGATAATCTGTGCCAATGGCTGGTGGATTTATCTATGAAAAAATATGAGGAGCGGGCTGAAATATGATGAAGGAAATGACCTGTCTGGAGATTGCAGGGGTATGTAAGGGTAAGTTTTTCGGAACAGAGGAAGAGGGGAAGAAAATCATTGCAGGTATCGGCATCGACTCCCGGAAAATAGAAAAGGATTGGGTTTTTGGGGCCACTGTGGGAGAAAGAGCGGATGGACATTCTTTTATTCCACAGGTATTTGAGAAACAGGCGGCCTGCGTTATCAGCGAAAGGACCCTGGAAAACCCGGCAGGACCTTACATACTGGTGGAGAGTACATTCCAGGCATTAAAGGACATCGGGGCATATTATAGAAGCCTTTTGGATGCTAAAATCGTGGGGATCACGGGAAGTGTGGGAAAGACCAGCACAAAGGAGATGGTGGCAGCCGTCTTATCGGAAAAATTTAAAGTGCAGAAAACCTTCAAGAATTTAAATAATGAGGTAGGCGTGCCTCTGACGCTTTTTTCCATCGGAAAGGAACATGAAGCCGCAGTTGTGGAAATGGGAATCAGTGATTTCGGGGAAATGACGCGGTTGGGAAAAATGGTAAAGCCGGATGTGATGGTTATTACCAATATCGGACAAAGCCACTTGGAAAACCTGAAATCCAGAGACGGCATTTTAAAAGCAAAGACAGAGGTTTTTAATGAAATGGATGATTCCTCAGAGGTGGTTTTAAACGGGGATGACGACAAGCTCTCGGCAATTTCACAGGTTCACGGCAAAAAGCCTCACTTTTTCTCAATGGAGAACACAGAGGCCGAGGTATATGCAACGGATATTGTCAGTCAGGGATTGTTTGGAAGCGACTGTATTTTACATATAGGAGAGGAAACCATAAAGGTGCATGTTCCCCTGCCGGGCGGGCATATGGTGTTAAACGCTATCGGAGCCGCAGCAGTGGCAGCTGTCTTGGGACTTACTCCGGATGAAATTGCAAGGGGTATTGCAAAGGCAAAGGCTGTAGAAGGCCGTGGAGAGTTAATCCGGGCTAATGGATACACCATTATTGACGAAACCTATAATGCCAATCCTGCTTCCATGAGGGCGGCAATTGATCTGTTAGCCATGGCCAATACCAGAAAAGTGGCGGTTATGGGAGATATGTTTGAACTGGGACAAAACACGGAAGTTCTTCATAGGCGTATAGGAGTTTATTGCATCCAAAAGAACATAGATGTGATCGTTTGTATCGGAGAGCTTGCACGGCATATGGCGGAAGGCGCAAAAGAAGAGAGCGCTTTAGAAAAAGAGCGTAAAATGGAAAGCGGCAGGAAAGCATACGATGGAGAAGGCGGTGCAAAAGAAAAGGATGCTGCGGAAAAAAGTGAAACAGAA
>Ga0137306_100171_pt1 | contig 106963 bp, 102 predicted proteins | sample Inofroosms_March_FD_97187 | JGI IMG/M metagenome (GOLD analysis project Ga0137306, IMG submission 97187) | Mouse cecal microbial communities from Vienna, Austria - N-Acetylneuraminic and N-Acetylglucosamine D2O microcosms_March | ecosystem: Host-associated > Mammals > Digestive system > Large... | reverse complement strand
GAATTATAGGTAACTTTATAGGTAACTTTATAGGTAACTTTATAGGTAACTTTTGAGAAGTTCACTATATTTGCAATCGGATTGGTTCGGTTTGAATTTGAACCACAACCCAATCCTGTATATCAGATAATTAAACGAATTTGAATTATGGCAAAGACTCTCTCCAGATTCTACTTCCTCAAAAAGGACGAGAACAAGGATAAGGCAACCCTCTTCGTGAGGGTACAAGACCCCATACGCAAGATTGATGTTCAGTTCACAACGCGGCTCCGTGTGTCTGTGCCGGAGTGGAAAGTGGCTGTATCGAGCGAGGACGCATTAGCCCGTCATCGCAAGGAGTATCCCAAACTGCATGACAAACTCGGTCGCATCGAGGTCATGCTCAAACGAGAAATGGAAGCTCCGGAATTTGACCGCGAAAAGGTCAAACAGGAAATAATGGCTATCGCGGATCCTGAGAAATCCGAAATAGTACGCCGTCAGCAAGAGGCGGAAGTTATCGCAAAGGAAAAAGAAGAACGACAACTACGGGAAGAAGCGGAGAAGGCTCGCATTGCCGCAGAAGTCGAGCGGGCTAACATCTGGAAATTCCTTGACCGCTTTGTAGAGGAAATAAAATCCGGCAAACGTCTCAACGGCAATAACCGTTACACTGCGGGTAGCTGTAAGGCGTGGAGCAGTTTCCGAAAACTGTTTAACGGATTCGACCCACGCCACAAATTGACATGGGCAGATGTTGATCGCTCGTTGGTGACGAAATTTCTCGACCACCTTCAGAAGCTCGACTATATGGGTAGCTCAGTCAACAAATACCTTGTCTCGTTTCGTGCTATGGTTGGCTACGCATACGAGGATGGACTGCACAACAACGACCGTGCATTAAGCTGCTTCTCCAAGCGTAAAGTGGAAGAAAGCGACAAAGCCGCTGAAATATATCTTACCGAAACAGAGTTGCAGGCATTGGCAGAAATGGAACTCACCGGATTGAAAGACCAAGTGCGAGATATTTTCCTCGTCGGTTGCTATACTTGTCAGCGCGTAAGCGACTACAACAATATCCAGCCGGAGGACTTCACGACAACAGCGAAAGGCACACCGATTATCCGTCTTGTTCAGCAGAAGACCCGCAACGAGGTAAAAATTCCGATAATGAATCCCAACCTCAAAGCCATCTGTGAGAAATACAGCTATCGGCTTCCTTCGGTGGTTGACCAGATTCTTAACCGCTATATCAAGGAGATACTTAAAGAACTCTCCGAAAGCGTGCCGACACTTTCTGTCAAGGTTCCGACAAAACTCACCATGAAACAGAAAGAGAGGGAGAAATCCGGAGAACTGACGGTTGAGCGCAACGATAAAGGAGATGTGATGATGCCGCGCTATGATTGTGTCACCACCCACACAGCCCGGCGCAGTGGCATTACCAATATGTACCTCTCCCATAAATTCACCATCGTCCAGATGATGCACGTCAGCGGTCATAAGACACAAAAGACCTTCATGGACTACATCAAGCTCTCATCTGATGAAATCGCCGATGAGATAGACGCAATAGTCAACGGTGCAAAAGAGGAAGTCTTCTAAGAGGCAAAGCGCCTGCACATGACTGAAAATCAAAATAAAAGTATTAACTTTGTGTATGGAAACAGTTGTTCGTATTCATAACGAATCAGAATATAATGAAATACTGCGACAAGCCGTCGCAGTTATTGAGACTGCGAGAAGCAATGCCGCCAGAGCCATAGTCAGCACATCGAATGAAATGCACTGGTGCATCGGACAGTTGCTATATGAGCGTAAGCTCGAAAAAGCGCATGGGGCATCAGTTGTGAAACACCTTTCGGTTGATTTGAAACACCGTTATCCGGATATGGGTATGTCGGAACGTAATCTATGGGATATGAAGCGCTTTTATGTGCGATTCCGCCAATCCAGTCCAAAACTGCGACAGGCTGTCGCAGTTTTACCATGGTGGAACATCAATAAGTTGATTTCAAAGCTGGGCGATGACGATGAGGCCATTCTCTATTATGCAGAACAGACCGTCGCAAAGAGATGGGGAAGAGATTTGATGGTCAACGCTGTAAAGCTGGAGATGCACAAGCATCAGCCGGAAAACAACGCCTCAAATAATTTCGCCATTGCTCTCCCAGAGGCTCAGGCGGCATACGCCAACGAAGTTTTCAAGGATTCCTATTGCATGGGATTTCTTGGTGTGACCGAGCCACTTCTTGAACTGGAGCTTGAGCGGAGATTGGTAGAAAAAGTAAAACAGTTCCTTCTTGAACTCGGTCAGGGATTTACATACATCGGCAATCAGCATGTACTATCCTACAACGGCAAGGATTACAAGGTGGATATGCTCTTTTTTCATCGGGGGCTACGGTCACTCGTCGCCGTCGATTTGAAAATTTCGGAGTTCATGCCCGAATATATCAGCAAGATGAACCTCTATCTCTCGTTGCTTGACAGACTTGAACGTGGCAAAGATGAAAACCCATCAATCGGCATAATCCTATGCGCCGAGAAAGACAATGTGGCGGTTGAGCTGGCACTTGAAGGATTTACAAAGCCCATCGGTGTAGCCGAATACAAACTTATCGTTCCTCAAAAAGAGCTGAAACAACTAATCACCGATGAAATAAAAACCTTCAACCAAGAAGTTGCCGACAAATCAACAGAACAATCAGAAGGAAAAGACTGAGCATAGCCTTAGTTTTTCTTTTCACCAGCCCACATATATAGTTCGGTTTGGTTCGGGCATATATAGTGCCCGAACCAAACCGAACTCAATATCATTTTCCACTACGGTGCCAAATGTATAAAAAATACATGCGATTTGGCACGCTGATGTAAATAGACATAGGCACACAAACTCCACGAGAGTGCCAAATCGCTAAATTTAGACCCGCATTTGGCACCCTCGTGGATTTTTATTAAATTTGTAGCCTAATACAAATTCTATGATAGGAAGAAAACAAGAAATAGAACTGTTAGAGCAAGCATATCATTCTAACCGATCAGAGTTTATTGCCATCTACGGTCGCCGCCGAGTTGGCAAGACATTTCTTGTAAGGCAATTATTTGCAGATAAATTTGCCTTTACATATTCAGGAATGCCAAATGTCTCGACAAAGGTTCAGCTATATAATTTTTATAGAGAACTACAAGCGCAGGGTTGCAAGGCTCATTCTGCGCCAAAAAATTGGACTGATGCGTTTTTTATGTTAAGGGAGCTTGTGGCTTCTAAACCGGAAGGCAAGAAAGTCATATTTCTTGACGAATTGCCTTGGATGGATAGTCGTCAGTCAAGTTTTCTTCCTGCATTTGAAATTTTCTGGAATGCGTGGGCATCTGCACGAAACGATATCCTTCTGATAATATGTGGCTCTGCTACATCATGGATTGTGAAGAAAATTCTTCATAATAGAGGGGGGCTGCATAACCGGCTAACGAATCAAATTTGCCTTCAGCCTTTTAATCTGAAAGAGTGCGAGGACTACGTAAAAGAAATGAATTTGCCATTAGATCGCCAGCAGGTAATCGAGGGATATATGGTATTTGGTGGAATCCCCTTTTATTGGTCGCTTCTTGAACGGAACAAGAGTCTCACGCAGAATATTGACTTACTATTCTTTGGAAGGAATGCGAAGTTGAGAGATGAATTTCAGGAACTCTATAGGTCATTGTTTACCAAGCCGGAAGTTTATGTTGAGATAATAAAGGCTCTTGGAACTAAAAAAGTAGGCATGACGAGAGACGAAATTATCAGTTCCGCAGAACTTGATAGCGGAGGGAAATTGACCGGTTATCTTGAAGATTTGGAAAACTGTGGCTTTATCCGCCGTTATCAGGCTATTGGATCTAAGACAAAGAATGCACTGTATCAGTTAGTCGATAATTTCACGTTATTCTATTTCCGTTTTATGGATGGAAAGAATATTACGGATACAAATTACTGGTCTAAGATTCAGACTGCGGCAATATATCACAACTGGTGTGGACTCGCTTTTGAGCGTTTATGCCTTTTGCACTCAGAGCAGATAAAGAAGGCTCTTGGGATAAGCGGAGTAATCACAAACGAATATTCATGGCGCACCACTGCCACTGACGAACATCCCGGAGCACAGATTGACTTGTTGATAGACCGCAGTGACAAAGCAATAAATCTCTGTGAGATAAAATATTCCGACGGACCATATACCATTGACAAGAAATATATGGAGAACCTGCGCAACAAGGCAGCCCTGTTCCGGCAACTGACGAAGACCCGCAAAGGAATCGCCCTGACAATGATTACAAGTTCCGGCCTTGTGAAGAACTCATATTCGATGAACAGCATCCATTCGCAAATCACAGCCGATGACTTGTTTGTGAACGCATAAATCAACAACAATTTTCTTTTGCCCAGCCATTCCAATATATAGGTTTAGGTTTGGTTCGGGCATATATAAAGCCCGAACCAAACCAAACTATTAGTTAAAGAATCTCTTGACCTGTGCCCAGATATTCTCTTTTATGGAAATTTCGGAATCTTTTGACTTTACGTCTTCTACAGAAATAACCTTTATGACGATTGCCGAATGATTATCCTGATTCTCAGAGGTTGCCCCTTTTAATATCCGAACCTTTTCATCATCTTCAACTTGATTAGAGAAAATTCGTTTAATAGCTGAGCCATCTTCCATTTCTTCCTGCTCCAGCATTCCATCAGAACAGATATAAAACCAGTCCCCCGGTTGAATATCACTTATCTCAGTAACATCAGCCTCTGGACGGTCTGCGTTTGGCTGCATGGCTCTGGTTATAATATTCTTCTTAACAGATTGCTTCGCTTCTTCTGGGGATATTTCTCCAGCTTTGACCAAACTGTTCAATAAAGAATGGTCTTCAGTTTGAAATAGAATCGCTGTTTCATTCTCTGAATTGCCTGTCCGAATATGATATACTCGACTATCTCCGATATGGGCTACCATTACCCCAAGACGGTGAAATACAACCATTGCCAAGGTTGTCCCCATTTTTTTGGAACTACCCGTATCATTGGCATCCAACGCATCATACGCAACATTCAATGCCTGCTCTAACTCTGTTTTAGAAAAAACAGGATTAGCATTAAGCATTGAACTAATACTTTTCCCCAGCGATTCACATACAACAGAACTTGCAATTTCTCCGGCGTCATGTCCTCCCATTCCATCACATAAGATAAATATTCTGCTATTACCTGAGATTTCTGAACATGATGGGAATATACAATCCTCCTGATGGGGATTTCCGTCGGCATCTGTTCTTTTGCCTACCTCATAAATAGAGTACGCCGTAAGTTTATATTCCATAATGATTATATTTCAGTTAAATCTGGATCGGGAATTTGAAAAACTAAATCCAACCCCGGCAGATTTATTATATCTCCATGTTTCAAAATTACCCTATCCCCAAAAGAAAGAGGCACTCCATTGACTGCTGTAGGATTCATACGTTCTTTATATAATGATAAGGTATGTCTTAGACCTCGCCCATTAACCAAAGAAACAGAAATGATTAAATGCTCTCGACTAATTCTTTTGTTTGTTGAAGTATCCAAACCTATGGTTGCCTTGGTTATAGCAGCTTTACGACCGACTATATTCTCTCCGATTTTTAATTCATAGGATTGTCCTGTAGTTGAGTTTATAAGACGACCTATAAGGGGTTTTTCAACGGAATCAGCCCCAGTGTTATCTACTGAAGGATAACAGGTGTGTTCCTCCTGTGGAGCAATATACGGCTTATATTCTGCAAGAGATGAAGATCTCTTACAAACAGGACACGTTAGGCTCTTATGTTCTATCCCAGCCTGATATTTAATACTTAAAACAGCACTACACCAAGGGCATTTAATTTGACGTATTTCCATTGCTACCACTCTATTACTATTGTTGAATCGTTAAAATTACCCCACATAACCGGATGCTGAAGGCCGTTTGACTGAATAGCGACCCGACTGCTGACAAAGTTATACAATTCCTTTGTCGTTATTTTACGGTCTCTATTTGCATCGGCATTTCCTTTAAGCCCTTTTACCAGATATTCTGTAAAGAACCCATTTGTCATATCTCGGCGTTCTATGGAATTCTCATTATTTCTTGATGCCAAGAATAATATAGATTTGGTTCCGGAGTGTTCAACACCTTTTCGATTATCATTTTTTCTAAGGCTTCCAGAACGACAAGCATCAACAAACAAAAACTTATTTTTGCACTTGACTTTAGATAACGCATCTCTAATATCCCGGTATTCCAAGATTGTATCAGAAGCACAAATTCCTCCTGAAAAACCATGCCCGCTAAAGAAGAAAACAATCCGGTCATTATCGCCCGCCAAAGTATAGAGCTTATCCATCGCACGAAGAATATTAGACCGTGTAGCCTTTTTATCAGTTAAGGCAACGTAATCAACAGAAGCATTATGTGAATACAGATTTATTATGGCATTTGCATCCTTCACAGGGAGCAATAAATTATTGACCTGTGTAAAGAATGAACTATAGTCACAAATACCTACCGACAAAAGATATGTCTTGGCATTTGTGTTAAGAACACTAACTACTATGAGAATAGCCGATAGTAATATTTTACTGCAATTAAATCTCATAGGTGTTGTCAGCCATATAGTCAGGGAGAGTGTCCTCTCCTGTCATAGACTCCGTGATCCCAGAAATGCCTCCAAGGTCATTCACTGACATGCCTTGACCATGAATGTCAACGACTTCGCCCTCATCTACCTCGTTATTTTGGTTGAGGTCTGATGCCATAAGGTCAAACTCTAAATCTCCGTCAACATCAATCAGGAAAACATCCTGACCATCAACTGACATTCCTCCAATATTGCTTCCGGTTGACATATCGTGGACTACACCTAAAACTTCGATTTCAGGCTCAGCAGAGACCACCTCGACAGTTGAATCTCCTCCAACACTGGATGGTGTTTGACCGTGATCAACTGAGACAATTTCAATGTCATCGTGGTTTGTTGTCACGTTTGTATGAGTTGTTCCATTAACGGAAGACGTGTCTATGTTATTCCAGCTAAAGTGATTGTTGAAGTCTGCTTTCTCTGCCGGGGACATACTATTCCATTCCTCTGCATAATATGTACCATACACATTACCTCTCCATTCAAATGCGCCGCCGGCTCCAACTTCAGAACGTGCAGCAGCAAATGCCTCATTAAAAGACATCTCATCGTTGACTCCAGTGGCAACTGATATATTGTCATCTGCCCATTCTACCGAAGTTGCAGTTTCCTCGTTTGTTGCTTCTTCGGCACGCAATTCACTTACCGATTCCTTCACTTTTCCTATTATGAATGGGAATCCGGAACCGATTGCAGCTCCTGTAACCGCAGTTGCGATAGTCTTTGCAGAAGCCTTGATATTGCTGTTATCAGTGCCATTTGGCAGAGCGGCTGCTGAAGCCGAAGTGTAATTTGTTGTATCCATATTGATTGTTTTGTGTTGCAAAGATATATAGCGGTTTTCGCAATCTCGCATTATTTTGTTGTTATTGTATGAAAGTATCGGTTTTCTACATCAAATTAAATATATCATCTGGCATATACAGCACGCACCGGAAGTCCGGAACTTCTTAACCCGGTTCCATCAACATATCCGCATGGGTTCACATCTTCCAAAGAAAAGTATAAAATATAGGGTCTGCAATCCCATGGTTCCCATTGACCACCATTCGAGTTTAATTCTCCAGAACAGTATCTTCCTCGCATGTCAGCAGGTTTTATTATTAGTTGAGAGCCATAGGATTGCGTATCTTTGTTCCAATTTGCAGTCCTTCGAGATGTTACGGGAATGAATAACGTATTACCGTTCGGTCCAGTTAACTTTACACCAGATACGTTCTTGTATCTAAAAGATTCCCATTTGCAGTTTTTACTTAACTCCTCTAATTCTTTTTGAGAGGGCAAACGCCAAGGCCATCCCCAATTAGCCATTGCCATGTCATATCTTCGGTCTCCGCATATACTCATTGGAGGATCCTTTACGGGATATTTTGAGCTATATATTGATGTTTCCTTTCCGGTAGGATCTCCCCACCCGAAAAGAGTACCTTCTTGTTCTGGAGAGTGTGCTCCAATATTCCATGCTGCCCATTTGACAGAGAGACCTAAGTCAACTATCGTGTCTTGACAAATACCATAGCTATCCCAGTTAAATTTACGAGATAACTCCACAATATCATTTGTTTGTCTTACTGACCTGTCGTTGGGTTTTGATATTTGGTTTTGACGCTTGATTTGACCTTGTCCAAATGTAAGTTCTGGAAATGACAAACACAGCACAACTGAGATTATCAATATGAACATACGATTAACTCGATTCATCATGTCTAATCACTTTTTGATAATTAATGGTCTTATGTTATGTCCACAGTACCGTGTATGAGGTGTTATGCCTTTATTATACTGAGGATGATACAAGCAAAATGCGTATGAAAGACATTCATCTGAGGACTCATTATAATCTCCTGTCCAATAAACGCCATGTAACTCTTCACATTTTAATTGAACAGGACCTGCTTTTTCCATATATCCGGCGAGAGGGAAAAATATTTTATTACCATTGGGGCCAATTGCGACAAATCCCTTTTTACCACGTATTGTAATTTTCTTCCACTTACATTTGGAAACTAATTCTTCAAAATCTTTTTTTGATGGTAGTTGCCAATTTCCGCCCCATTTAGCTTTCGCCGCGTCATATTCTGGGTTCCCAATGATATAGTCAGTCGGTGCTTTGACATATAAACCTCTATCACTATCATTTCTCAAATCTCTAAAAACCCATTTTTGACTTTTACTTGTAAAAATAGAGTATTCTTCTTTCGGGAAAATTTCAGCCCACGCAAAATAATCTCCATAGTCAGTTGGAGAAGTTGAACCAATATTTTCGGTAGCCCATAGGTTCCCACTTGGGAGTCCTAAATCGACATAATCATGCCCGTTAATACTTCCTGATACATTTAGCTTGGTATGACTATTTTTGCCCGAAGATTGAGTATTTCTACTAATCTTGCCTTGACCATAACAGCAGAAACCAGAATAACTGAATATCAATATAAATAAGCTCAATATAACCTTAAACATCGTCGAATATTATTTACTTAGAACCGGTCTTATCGGATAGCCGACATTTTTATTATTACAGCTACTTGTGTTAAACCCTTTATCATCAAATGAAAAAAGATACGCCATTTCTGAATCTGTTGGGGTTGAAAGCCATATCGTCACACTAATCGCAGAATCAAACTTTATACCGCCGCTTTTTACACTGTTATCCGGAATGAAGATTGAATTACCATTAGGCCCTGTTATTACACATCCCTTAACACCATTAACCATACCTATCTTACCTTCACAATATTGAGTCAGCTCTAAAAATTCGGCTTTTGTCGGCATACGCCATTTTCCTCCCCACTTGGATCTGGCTGCATCATACGAGATATTGCCCGAAATATCTCCAACATTTTTGCCAAACAAAGGGGCATTCTGACGTGAGTAAATCTCATCTTTGGGTATATACTGACCACCCCACGAAAGATAATATCCGCAATCTTGGATTGCGGAAGCGCCGACATTACAAGTGGCCCATCTTGTACCGCTGGGTAGTCCAAGATCAACCCAATCATGACCATTTAATGTGCCAATAGTTGGTTCTTGGACAGATTCTTTCTTGGGAGAGGAACCCTGAGAATTCCTATTATGATTAGGTCTTGTCACTTTCCCTTGAGCAAAGGAAAGTACTGGCATTAAACACAGTAATATGCAAAAGAATAATCTTATCATTGTTTTCATTCAAAAGGTATTTTTAGTTGAGGGTCGAGCTGAATATCTGTGAGTCGGATTAACCTAACATTTTCTTTGGGAATGTTTACAGATTCTATGAAATGGTTAATGTTATCCTTATCTGTTTCAGTGAAATAGTTTATTTCCCATTGTACTGATTGTAAATCTATTTTTGAAATAATAGCAGAAAGATATGGCAAATCTATTGGAGAAAAAGAAAAGCCATAAACATGGATAGTCTTTATCTTGTTGAGCTTCTCAAAGAATGGCTGATTATCATCAATAATCTGTTCTACATCTTTTCTCAAATCGAGCATTCGCTCAATAGCGATTCTTTTAGCTTGCTCCGTCATGAAATCATCTGAATGGGAACTATACCATTCTTCCATTTCTTCAACAGATATGTCATCGGGACATTCTTCTCCACTTTCGCAATTTTCTTCAATCTCTTGATAGGAAAGACCATGCCCGAGAATATACTCATCTGAATCAATTGAACCGTGAATATATAATATGTTTTCACGTTGAATTTTATAGATCGATTCCAACGTGGGAGTGTAATTAAAAGTCAAGAACAACGATGACTCTCGTTCAATCGGCAATCGGAACCATTTTTCTCCGGGATGTAAGGATTGAATCCAGTCCCTGAATGTGTCTTTAATTTGAACAATCAAATTTGACAATTCAGTATCTGCTATTCTCTCGCCGGCATAGGTGTCGTATGCCCGTCTCTCTTCTGCCTGAATTGCTTCATTAAATGCCCGAAATGAGGCATCCTCGATATACTGCCGTATTGACAATTCTCCAAGACGTTGCTCAAAGTAGCTCCACCAGTTTTTCCATTCCTTATATTGGTCGTTATCATCTTCTTCATACACAGGAATATCAAACCACTCTTCAAATGAAGCGTATATGTCGGGGCGATTTTCCATGAGCCATCTACCATAGTCAGCTAAGCCGCTACGGTACTTATGGTGTAGGTCAAATCCATTCCCAATTATATATAAGTGAGCTGTCATATCAATCGCTTAATTTAAGATACTTAAAGTGCCACGCGAAAGCCCAACGAGTCTTTCTTATCGTATGCATTAAAATCATATCGCATATATTCAGGAGACCATGAGTTATAAGCATTTCCCCTCGCAATATAATTTTTTAAAGTACGTGGATGATTGTAATCTAAACTCGCATGATCTGATGTCCATTCGCTAACATTCCCTATTATGTCATATACACCAAAACTATTACATTCTTTTGTCCCTACTGAGTGCGGCATCTTGTCAGTATTATATGAAACCCATTCAGTTTTTCTAATATATGGCAGATATTCTGAGTATTTTGGGAGATTTTTTCTTGCAACATATTCCCATTCAACTTCAGTAGGAAGTCTAAACTCAATATCAGATAGTTGCTGAATTTTATTTATAAACGATTGACAATCATTCCACGAGACATTAGTTACCGGAAAATCATCTCCCCAATATCGAGAGGGATTATTTCCCATAATTGTTTCCCATATCTTTTGAGTTAATTCATATTTACTCAACTTAAATGAATTGACCCTTTCACTATGAGTTGGTTCATCAATGTAATACCTTTTTCCAGCATACTCCCAATAATGGTCATGCTTGTCAGAACCCATAATAAATGTACCTCCTTCTATATCAATTAGATTATTGACAATTGTTGTAATAGCTGTCTTTTGTTCATTTGTAACATCAGGACTCCACCGAACTAGAAGATTATTTATGTATTCTTCTTCTCTGGGTAAATTGGCGATACTATCAAGATAGTGTTGATTTTGATTGTCACTTTGTTGAGTTTGTGTTCTTTTGGGTGGCTTGTTGTGAGAATTTGACTTTGACGGTCTAGTAATCTGTCCTTGTCCGAAGCCATCGGTAACTGAACAGAATAGTAAAATCACAACAAAAATACGATATATGTCAAATTTTGTAACTCTCATGGTCTTAGTCAATACATTCAATTTCGTTCTATGTTAAGAAATACGTTCATAGACTATCATAGGAATTCGTAGCTTTCCTATTAAGCGCATCATTAGAATAAATTAGCTGATTAGTACTGATAGAAATAGTAATTTTCCCATCACTATATGTCCCTCCATCTTTGCTATACCTTGAATATTTATTAAATAAAAGCTGGGAGATGTTGGAAAATATTTCAGGGTCTGGCGTGGATGAGCCATATGTTTTATGTTCGCTGGGCAAGTCTGGTTTAAGAAAAACCACTTTATAGAGTTTGTTCTGATGGAAATACAATTCCACATCATTCCATATATACCCCGCAAAATCAACATAATGAGCCGTTAACTTAGATCCGTCAGGATAACTAAGAGAGTATCCTTTGTCATAAGTATATTTTTCTGCTCCACTCCTTGTTGTTATGCCAAGTTTGTATCCGGCAACGGTAGTTGGCAGAGATTGGTTTGAATAGGTTTGCCCCTGCTGAACAGGAGTCTTTGTTTTCTGCGGAGAGGTTATTTTCCCCTGTGCAAATAGGATCTGACAAGAGAAAAATAGAATGAGAAATGCGAGGATACGTATCATAAGATTATTTAATGAAGACCTTTTGGTCCAAGATAATAACTTTTATTCCACTCAAAGAGACGTGGCTTATCAAACCTTATGCTTTCGGGTGTGGATAATTTAGTTGAGTCCATTAAGCATATGGTTGACGCGCCAAAAGATTCATCGAATATGTAGCCATCATACTTTTTTTCAATAAGTAAAGACTTGAAGACTTCGCCATTTTCATAATCAGTCAGTCTCTGCCCTAAGAGACTATAAGGACTTCCCGGAAAAATGAATGGCTCATGCAATTGGAACCATTTATCATTGTATTCTTTCCCTCCTACTGCACTTTGCATAAGATAATAGTAGAGAGGCTCTAACACTTTCAATGGGATAGAATCCTTTAGACCAGTAATGGTAAGTGGGCTATTAAACACATCAATACCATTTACATAGAGATTATTTAAGATAACCAATGTGGCTCCTCCTCTCAAATCTAAAAGTTGAAGTGGTTTATCGACATATGCAGTGGTTAGCCAAAATTCAGTTTTATTATGTCGTTCCAATGCTCGCTCGGCCGTTTTAATGGTCGTACTTTCAGTTTCATAGAAGAATAGTAATCCACACTGATTCTTATGGATGTTTTCAATCCCTTCTTTAGTGCTATACTCTATACTATGATATGAGCCATTCCAAATAGAAGGAGTTTCTGACAAATCATAGCGATAGAAAGTTGTCCCTGCAGGAATACTAATTGAAGTACTCATGATATTGTTTCTTTAATGAGATTCAAATTTCTCTGATACAGTAATAAAATTTATACTACAAGCAAGCTCCTTATTTCATAACTGGTCTAATACTTTTGCCTGATTTGTGATAGCTCTGATCCACAGTTGTACTGAATCTATCACCAAAACCGAGCACCGTAGCGCCTTGACTGTCACCAAAATATTCTTTGTATCGGTCAAGAGATTGATATAACGTACTTGACCAATAATGACCTGTCTTACCTATTTCGATATCTCCAGAACCTCCCTTCCAACCGGCTGCAGGCAAGAAAATACTCATTCCATTTGGTCCAGTAACCAGATAACCATTATGTCCATCCTTATTGATCCACACCCATTTGCACTTATCAACCAATTCTTGAAATTCCGTAGCGGTAGGCATTCGCCATGTACCACCCCAGTTCATTCTTGCTGCATCGTGTCCACTTGAAGGTGTGATCTGCGTATCACCTCCAATTTTATAGATGCCCCAGTTGGTACCGGCCTCATTCCTACAGTCGAAACAGTTACTCCATGTATTATAATCAGACTTCGGAGAAATCTCCCCCCAAGCATAGTAGCTACCATATCCACTTGGAGATGATGCGCCAAGATTACAGGTTGCCCACTTTAATCCACTTGGAAGGCCTAAATCCACCCAATCATAACCATTTTCCTTTCCAGTTGAGTTTTTTTTCTTTTTGGGAACAATCTCTTTTGTGGGGGCATGCCGGGTGACTTTCCCTTGTGCCCAACAATAGCTCGGGCTAAGGAAAAACAGAATTATTATAATAGTTCTAACAACATCCTTCATAACTTCTTTCCATTTTTATCATACCAGTTTCCTTTATCAGGCTGACCATTCTTAAAGGTTCCTTCAAAGTATTCACCTGAAGAAATAATGGTGTATCGTCCTTGATGGTATCTGTTATTTTTGAAAGTCCCGACAAACATATCTCCACTGCGTTGAGTGTATGTGGTTTGACCTTCCATATTACCATTGACCCATTCACCATCATATTTCTTGCCATCACCTTTTGTCCATACAGCAACTCCGTGACCGTTTGGTTTGCCATTTTCATCCACTTCGCCAGAATATGAACATTCGCCCAATGCCGTCGATAAGGTTCGATTTTGTACAACTTCGACGACCTTAGCTTCTTCCACTGCAACGACTGAATCGGCTGGGAGCGCGGTATCTTCATTGTTGGAATCTGGCGTCCTATCGCAACTTTTTACCAGTAACGAAGGTCCTCCCACCGACACAACTATCCCAACGACAATAAGCGCAATCCAGAGGAATCGGTTACTCCGATGTGATTTCCTACTTGCTGTTTTGGGTGAGCTTGAAGTGTTTTGAATTGTCGGTTCTGATGGAGCTACTTCTTGACCATTTGCAGCTTCGGTAAATTCTGTGCTTTCATCTTCGCCATCTAATGCGTTGAGGAATAACGTAACTGAAGAATAGCGATTCTTCCGTGCCGACGCCATGCCTATTGATATGGCTTGTATGAGACTTTGAGGAAAACTTGGTGGAAATTGTATTCCATCCTCAATCATTTTTGTAGCATGGGGAGGAACAATTCCCGAAACAAGATAATACAAGGTAGCTGCCAAAGAGTAAATATCAGTTTGCGGTGAGAACTCTTTGACACCCCCATCATTATATTGCTCCAAAGGCGCAAAACCATGACTTATTCCAGTTGGAGTGGTAGAGGTTTGATTACCATCCAAATCATATTGCTTTGAAAGACCGAAATCTATCAATATCGGTATGTCATCAGACTCTCGCACCATTACATTGGCTGGTTTTAAGTCAAGATGATTGATATGTTTGGTGTGTATATACTCTAAGGCACTGCCAATGCCTTCAATGTATTTTAATGCTACTTCTAATGATAAAGGCCCCTGTCGCTTTACCTTATCAGATAGCGATTCACCCTTAATATAATCCATCACATAATACGCTGTATTATTCTCTTCAAAAGCAGCATGGATCTTTATGATGCCGGGGTGGTCCAATTTGGCGATATTGCGAGCCTCCTTTAGAAATTTTGCCTTGAGACGAGATACAAATTCAGTAGAACTGCTTGTCCCCAATGTAATATGGCTTGTATCTCCGACGCGATCGCAATAGTCTTTAGGGAAAAACTCCTTAATAGCCACCAATCTGTCTAATGCCAAGTCAGTCGCAAGATAAGTTATACCAAACCCACCTTGTCCAAGAATCTTTTCAATTCTATATGTTTCGTGACGGAGTAAAGCTCCGGATTTTAGTCCTTGCATAATGCTTTAGTTTTCAGTAAACTTACATTTACAATGAGGGCAAGTCATTGAATATTGCCTCTTCATTAGTTTATAAGAATAGTTGCCAAGAAATTTTCCACACTTAGGGTTTGGACAAATATACTTTTCTTGAAACTCTTCCATATACCGTTCCCTATCTTCTATTGATGTGTCATTCTTTGATTTCAAGAATGAATAGAACATAAAGACTAAGCCTATAAGGGTAAGAGCCACACATAAACTCTTTACAGCATCACCCCAACCACAAGCAAATGCGATAGACGATATTGCACCCGCTCCCATTGTAAAAAACATAGGAATGCGAGCGTGTAAACCTTGTTTACGGGCCCGTTTCTGTAATTCTATATTCTGCTGATGAAACTTGTTCCAAACTGATTCAAGATGTCTGATATTATAAGTTTTAGGTTCTTCCGGCTCAGCAACTCTCAATATCTTCTCAATGACCTTTAGTATATCCTGAATATTAATAGAGTATCTATCTTTACCCAGCTCCACGGTCGTATCAGAAGTAATCTGCTTGGTCATAATCTCGACACCATTAACGTAGGTTACATTCTGCTCTTTGAGATTAGTAACTGACAGACCTCCATCATTATTTATCTCTAAAGATAGGTGCGCTGATCCATGTTCTCCATTATATCTGCTTACTGAACTGGGGACACTGTTGGATGCTCCTACTGCCACGGTTTGTATCTTTCCTTTAACCGGGAAGCCTATCATTAAACGACCATTTACAGGCTCTTTACCAATTAAAATTTTTCTGTTGGTTAGTATCTGAGGTATATCTTGTATCATTCCGGTGTTTCATTAAGAGGAATATTCCGTGTTAGACCACTAATAAACAAATCGCGAAGTTTCTTCAATGCTTCTTTTGAAACACTAATCTGATATTCAAAATTCTCTCCATCGCTCAATGTCAGTCTTTGACGGACTATTGCAATTTGGTACACATAATTAAGATTGATGATATGACTCTTACCGATTCTTGCAAATATTGTAGCTGCCTCTTTGAGGTTTTCCGTAAGAACAGACTGCATCTGAGAAAGATTCATACACACAGTGCCGCGAACCTTATTGCTAAGGATTATATTGGTGTAATTACCATCTGCTTCAAAGTAAACAATCTTAGAAATGTCAACCCTGAAGAATTCATCTCGTGAGTTCAGATATAAGAATCTCTTAGCCATAGCTATACCATTGCGTTATAGTTTTCTGACAAAATTATTAAAATCTTGTCGTTTAACACTGGTCTATAATCTAATAATGTAGGAGTCATGGGGAATATTGTATGAAATTCGGTCTATGACTTTTTTGTCGAGATGAGTAAGTCTCGTATATCTACCTCTAATAGATTTGCAATTTTCGCAAAGGTGTAAATGTCCGGCTGTGATGTATTGGTACACCACTTTGAAACTGTCGCTGGATCCTTGCCCAGTTCTTCCGCGAGCCATTTATTGGTTCTTTTCTTCTCAACGAGAATAACCTTGATTCTATTCAAGTCGGTCATAAGCATAAAATTGATTTTGAACGCAAAGTTAATAATTCTTATCGACATGATTATTGAATATGCTGAGAAACATAATTCTATGAGTTGAATAAGTGGAAAAGAAAAAATGCCACCGACAACTGTGGAAGCTGGCGATGGCATTGGTTGGGATTAGGGTTTGGAGGGATAGTAATATGTATATGTGGTGTCGGCGCAGGTTCGCTGTTCGTGATGGCGAATCAGCGATTTCAAACTGTCTACTTCGTGTGTGGTGCCGTAGAGCATAAGGCGTTCTCGGTGCATTACCGTATTCATGTCGCGGTAAAGTCCGCGCTCATAGCGGTAGAGCCATTCGACATCTTTCAGCTTGGAGTTTTCGTTAAGCTGGTGGAAGAAGCCATAACCGAAGCCTCCGGCGGCGAGAACTGCGATTGCGAAAACGATATACACCCATTTCGGGATTGCCGCCCAGATAGCACCGTGGACAAGGTTGTAAATACGATGTAATACAGTATCAGCGGCCGCATCAAGTTTTTCATAACGCTTATCCACAGCTTTGTCTGCCGCCTCTTGTGCGATTTTTCGTATCTGTTCATCACTGACTGCCGGTGCCGATGGTGATGGCGAGGGTGACTTAAACATAAAGCCACTGCATACTTTCGTAATAGCTTGCGCCGTATAATCCGTTTGATTCTTGAGTGCCTGGCTCACCGCTCCATACACGTTTTCTTTAGTAGCGATATTCGATGGCAGCTCAACTTGGATTCTCTCCGGGATTGCTGATGCCGACGGTTCCGTCTGCACAGGCCCGGATACCAGTCGCGTATCAATGTCTGTCAGTAAATCCTTGTTCTCTTTCGCGGTTTTGAGAAGGTCGTCAATCTTCTCGTCCTGTTTCTTGACGAGTGAGTATAAATCTGCCATTACAGTGATCTTCCTTTTGTCTTTTTGGGTTTCTTTTTCATCGCGCGGATGAAGGCTTCTTCTTCCGGGTCATAGCCGGATCCGACTTGGAACAGTCCGCCGATAGCCTGACATCCGGTTTCGATTATGTTCTCCACGACATTAGCCACAGGAGCCTCCTTGACCTTTGCCGTCACTGAAATTGGTATCGGTCGCTGAGGCTGGGCTTCTCTTATTCCTGCGTTCTTGGCAAAGAATTTGTCAAGACGCCTGTAGGAAAATGCGCGGTCAATCTTCGAGCCGTTGAAGGTGAATTCGCCGTCGGAGAAGCGTATGCCCTGCGGCTTGCCTGTGTCGCGGTCGTTGTAAAATTCCACGGTTATCCCAGCAGGAGCGAGGCGACGGCGGAACTCGTCCCACGATTTGCAGCGGAACATTGCCGCCTTAATCTTTGCTCTCATCTCGCCAATAGCATCCTCATACAACTTCTTTTTCGGCGAAAAAGTCAGTCCGTATTTCAGTTTGATAGCCTTAGTCGCCTTATGGCTTTTGTCGAAATTATTGCTTTCGTCGATGGCTTTGCCGTGGAGATTCACGCGGTTATAGACTATATGGAAATGCGGCGAGGATGTTTCAAGGTGGCGCACTATTATATATTGCGTGTCCTTGATGCCCATGCGTTCCATATATTCCTTCGCCAGTTGCACCATGAAATCATCTGTAAGCCGGGGCAAATCCGCCTTGTCGAAACTCACGGATATATGACCGACAGGCTTGCTGATTCTCTTGTTGAGGCTCGCCCCGATGTCGAAACTGTCCACGATTCTGCGGTAGTCATCTCCGAAAACGCCGTCGGAATCTATCAGCCGCCATGTGTCGGCGGTGTACTTTTCCTTATCGTGGAACTCACGCATAACGTAGCCCACAATGTCGGATGCGCCTCCTTTTGCGAGTATTTTCGATATCATAACAATGTCGAATTTTGGATTTTCAACTTGCGGAGAATGGCTAAAATCCCGTCGAGACACGCCTCGGCTTTTCGTTTGGTCGAGGGCCATGCGTTAGCCTGACAAGCCTTAACCTGGTCGTTGAGATTCTTGCCTTGATACATAAGTTCGCGTAAAGCCTCACGCTCGAAATCAGTGAGACGCTCAACAATCGAGAGTTTGAAAGCACTTATACGGAGTAGTTCTGCTATGCTGATTCCGGCGGCTGCGGCCTTGGCTTTCACCTCTCGCTCTTCCGCATCGGTAAAATTCACGGATACTTTACGGTCTCGCTTATCACTTGATTCTTTCTTTGGTCGCCCGCGGAGTTTCACTCCCGGTGCGTCAGGATTGTATTTCCTCATGCAATGAAGTTGGGGTTGGTGACCGTAGGGAACAGAGAGCGTCCCGCTGGGGATGCGAGGGGGTTCGGTGTGGTAATTTTTTACCTCCCGAAACATACCCTTGCATCCCCAACTAACCCACTTACGTGAATTAGTTGTACGCTGACGATAACCGTTCCCAGCGGTCGGGTTAGACATTAGAGTTTGCGCCATATTTCGATGTCCGGGGAGTAGGCTCGCAGATGGTCGGCGAGGACAGCGTTTATGTAGCTGGCGACGGTGGTGCCACGCTCGCCGAGGATTCTGGCGATGCGTTCAAGCTGCTCCCAGATGTCATCCTCGATGTTGACCGGGTGTCGGTTCACCACCTTTGCCGGAGTAAGGAACGTTGTCTTAAACTCGGTGAAATCTGATTTGCGCTGCTGCTTGCCGATACGCTGTTGCTTCGGCGGCTCGGTTATGGCTGTTGCCTCGGTTGAAGTCTGGTCGTTGCCAAACAGATTTTCATTGGTAACGGCGTTGGCTGTGGTAGTGCTGTTAACAGCGTTGTCGCTGTTGACTGCGGGATTGGGGTTGGTAGAGTTATCTGATTTCATGATAAAATCGGGATTAGAAGTTGATACTTGGTTTTTGGGTGCATCGGTCAGCTCGGTTGACTTGGATGCGGTGGATTTATTTGTTTTCATTGGAAAGTGTGTTTTTTTGTGAAACTTTGATTTGTGAGATACTCATTCAAATCATTGAACTCGGAGTATAGTGTGGAGCGGTCAATCACAAATGAGCCATATACGGATGTCAACTCGGTGAGTGCTGTTCGTCCGGGAGTGTCGTTGTCAAGATAGCAGTTGATAGCGGTGTAGCCTTTGAGATATGGCACAGCCTTGTTGACATTGACAACCGAGTTGAGTATGATTGCATCGGCTCCGCTGATTATACCGAGTGTGAGTGCGGAGAGATAATCAATAAACCCCTCGAACACGGCACACTCTATTGACGGGCCATCTCTCGCCCACGGCAGATATGAGATGTCCTTGCGTCCCCGGCAACCTTTGAAATAGCGGTTGCGCAGTTCCCAACCGCCACTGATATTCTCGAATGCCACGGCAAAATAAAATCTGCCGTTGACGCTGTAATGTGCCTCCTTGCAATTCGCTTTGTCGATGTGTGCCGGAATGCCACGCTCTTGGAGATATGCGACAAGTGCGTGGTGTTCCAGTGGCACGACCTCAAATCGCTCCATACTCGGCGCATAGTGTCGCTGAAAAGAAGTGGAAGCGACTGTCTGCACCGATGGCGCCGGGCAACTGTCAGCGATGCAACGCATGAGATAGCTCAGGTCGGTTGACCGATATATCTCGGCTGCAAGGTCAATGATGTTTCCACCTCTACCAAATCCGAAGTCATACCAGCAGTTGAGCGTTGTCTCGACCTTGAACGATGGTGTCTGTTCCTGTCGTAATGGCGACTTATACCATAGCCTCGTTCCCTTTCTTGCCGTCGGTTCATGTCCGAGTTGAGACAAGAAGGAGGCTAAAGGGATTGATTTAATCTCTTTGAGCATATCTAAAATATGTGTTGGGAATTTGGTTCGGGTTCAGCTCACATATATACACCCCATACTGAACCGAACTTAAATCAGTAATAAAAATCGGGGTTGTATGAGTATGTGCCGTTTTCCCGGATTACCATCCGTTTGTTCATTAGAAAAGATTTCAGTTTCGTCACCTTGCCGTCGCCATATGGGAACCCACAGGCGGCATAGGCTCTCTTGATGCTGTCCTCACAGTTCTGACACCCTTTTATAGCGCCGTTGGCAAATGCCATTTCAAGAGCCTGTCGGTGCTGTTCGGGCGAAAGCTCCGAGTATGAGAAGGTCTGAACCTTTGACTTTCCGGCAAAGGTGTATTCAGTTGCAATCTCCGGAAGTCCTGCCTCATTTACGATGAAAGCAAATGGCGGGAAGTCCATCGAGCGGATACACGATGCCGAAACCTCCGTCACCTCGCTGTCGGTCGTGCTTTTGCAGACTTGCAGAACCGTCTCCGCTTTGTTGTTTAGTTCGGTACCGACATGACCGCGCACGTTATCATCGCTCTTGTTAAGGTGCAGAACCGTGTGTATGTGTATCTGATACTTGTCAGTCCACTCCATGAGCTTGCCTATAAGTCGTGACGATTCAATGGCGTTGTTGATGTCGAACATAAGGTCGCGGATTCCGTCAATAATCACCAGTCCGATATTGGGTGTGTTTGCGATAGCATTGTCGATAAGTTCAAGGCGCAAATCGGGCGTAATGGCGCGGAGCTGGGCGAATATCAGATTTTCCGGATGGCTGTCAAGTGGTAGCCCGGCGAGCTGAAGCGCACGTCGCATGATTCGCTGGCAATGGTGTGGACTCTGCTCGGTATCGAAATACAGGATTGTACGCTTGTCATCGGGAAACTCGGCGATATAGCGCAAAACCTCTCCATTGGTAAGTGCAGCCGCAAGAATCGCACTCACGTTGAACGTCTTTTTGCTTTTCGCCTTTCCCGTGGATGCCGAGAAGTTTCCAAGTGTGCCGATAACCGATCCGTTGCAAAAGAGAACCTCAGGACTTTTGGCTATCTCATCGGTCACTCTGAGCTGATACGACTGCCAGAGTTTGTTCAATTCTTTCGCATCCATCATTTTCTATCCCTTTCAAGCATCAGACGTTCGACATCGCTCTGACGATAGCACACCTTCTTACCGACCTTTACCGGAATTAGAATCTTGTTCTTGTTCCAGTTCCATAGGGTGGTGTGGCACACGCCGAATTTCTCCATCACCTCCTTCTTGGTGAGCAGAACCTCCTGTGCCGCGCTGACCATAGCGGGAAGAAGCTCGGCTTTGGCTGCCTCGATTGTCTGCTTTATCAGTTCGACGAGGTCAGCAAGTTTAACATTGACCGTGACATCGGTCACACCGCTGTTGATTAACTCTAAAAGATTTGTCATAGGCAAATACAATGTCGCCGATTGTTAAACGACCAAACGACTCCGGCGACTTTATGAATCGTTCAGCCGCTGTCCCGGTCGGAACAGCGATGCAAAGATAAAGGACAACCGCCCGCTTTGCAATAGCTAAAACGCTTCATATCAGCAATATAAATTCGTTTAATTTCGTTGGCGTAATTAAACGAATTAAACGAACTGAATAGCCGCGAATCACAACTGCCGAAAATGAAAAAAGCCACCCGACCGCAAGCGGTCAGATGGCTTCAATATGGTGAATTTACGGCGTTATGCCGCCTCAAAATGGTTTCTGATATTGTCGAGATTCTTTTTATCCTGCCCCATATCAATCATGCGCTTGCCTCCCATCATCGGAGTGGTGAGCTGCTGGTAGGCTTTCTGCACTCCGCGCAGACCGACAAACTTGTATTCGGGATAATGTTCAGACAGGGCATCGTGGAATGTGGAGATGTCGCAACTGCGTATGTGCGAATCCTCGTGAAGATAGATATACAGCATGGCGAGGTCATTGCCGCTCGACCGTAGTTTCAAGAACTCCGATATTTTACCCTTTATACGGTCTGTGTCGTCGGGAATGAGGTTGTCAAGGGTTTCGCGGATTTTTTTCCTGCCACGCTTCTTCGGCTCTTTCTTTTCATCGGTCACTTCGGATACTTCATCATCAGTCAGAGCAGCCTCAGGTCTTTCTTCCTCCATTTCCTCAATGACGGTGTCGGTAATCGGCACAATGCTTCCCATAGATTTCTGAATTTTTCGGAACTCCCGCCAATCTTCTCTTGTGCGGTGTCCGTTGACTATGCTCATTTGGATTGTCACAAGAATCATAAAGCGTGCTTTTATACGGTCAGACAGACCGGTATCCTTGTCCTGTATCATTTCCTCGTTGTATGATACGACAGTTTCCCAGCTGTTGCCGAAATACATCCATGCCAGCATCGCAGGAACAATGGAGTCAGGCTTCTGCGACTGGAACCCATCGACAAGAGTAGAGGCTATGTCGGCATCTCTCAAAAATTTCTCTATGGAATCCAGATCCTTAGGATTCTTCTCCGACATTTTAGCCATGACAACGTTGGCATATCCCGGAGCTGCTAACTGAGCATATTCAAATATCTGTATAAAACCGGAACGGTCGCGTCTGCTTACTTCCTCGGCGAAAGCGCAGTATTCCTCGCGGTGGGTGTCAAGCCACTCCTTGACCATTTCCTTGAATTTCTCGTGCTTGATTGTACGGGGTTTAATTTTCATATTGTGATGTAAACGGCGGGACTTCATTATCCCGCAATCTACAAACCGACAACCCGATTGAATGGTTCACTCGCCGTGCTTTATTAAAAAATGTGAAAAGATTTATCTTCCGTTCATTCAGTTGCGTCAAGGCTGGTTCAGCACCGTCCAAACGCCTCTCTCATAGGTAACTTTATAGGGAACTCGGTAAAATTAGAGTGAAAGTAAAATCGCCAAGTAGTTGAATATCAACTACTTGGCGATTTTGCAGGTGGTGCCACCAGGAATCGAACCGGGGACACAAGGATTTTCAGTCCTTTGCTCTACCAACTGAGCTATGGCACCTTTTGCGTATGCCCTTTCGGGTTTTGCGTTGCAAAGTTACGCATGTTTTTTTATCCCACCAAATTTTTCGGCATCTTTTTTTACTTTTTTTTCGCCCGGCTCAAACCAATACATCGATATTCATCTATATTACAGGCATATATGCTCTATGTTTTTTTCGTCCAGCACATAACAATTAGCGGCATTAGCAAGGATTACTGTAAAAACTGTCATTTGAAAAGCCACGATACAATCTGAGCCTATATAGATTAATACTTAATAAAGGCGAGAATGGAAGATTATGAGATTCTGATGAGTCCTTTTACCAATGCTATATGGTAGATCGATTCTTTGGGTATTTCGAATGGTTCGTAATCGGGGTTTTCCGATACACAGGTCAGAGTGGAAATGCTTGATCCTCGTTTTATTTTTTTGATTATCACTCCCTGTGCTGTATCAAGAACGTATACTTTACCCCACTGGAAATATGGTGCCTCAAATCCTATATATTGGCATGCCACATAATCTCCACTGTAATAGCGAGGCTCCATAGAATCACCGCACACCTGAATAACGAAGTCGGCTTTCAATCCAGGAATAATCAATCTTTCACATTCTGATTCGTGAATAGACATTTCACCAGACAAAAATCCGGCCATTGCGTCGATCGGTATAAGAGGTATACTGTTGCCTTGGCTTAGAACCACGGGCATTGTTTCATTGGTATCGCAGAGCATGCTTCCCTCACCGGTCAGCAACCAATGCGCCGAATATTGGGGATAATTTTCAACTAATACCTCAATCCATTTTGTCTGTATGTCTGTGCCGTTGGCGATTGCTCTCGACAGCACTCCTTTACTTGCTCCTAATGAGCGTTCTAACGCAGCGACAGTTATGCCTTCATTGTTTGCAATCTGCCGGAGGCGCGAAACTATTTTACACATCGGTTGAAAATAATCATCTAAATTTTTTATAATTGATAATTTACATCTATATTTGCACCGTATTCCATGCGGAACGGTTGCCAAAGATACGAAAAAGCACGTTCCAAGCAAAATTTAAAATCAATCCGGGCAAATATAAAGACTCAAAAGCATAGTTTGAGAAATATTTTCCCATAAAAACCACCATTATAATATGAAAATAACGACTGATACCAAGAAAAAGATAACATAGTGGCGTAAATTGAAAACTGCAACTCATACGCCATTAAAACAAATACATCAAGCATAAACCGATACGGCTTGAAAGCATATTGCATACCACTAATACATTAAAACTAAACCGCATAACCCTAACATTCATAAAAGAACCGATGCAAGCACAGACAATTGGACCCACCAAGCCAGGTATAAGCTATCTAAAACGCGCCGCTGAAATCAACAACATTTATGATCGCCACGCTCCTTCCGGGCTTTCCAACAGAGAAATATGGCGTCGATACATATATCCTTTGTATGGTGTGAGCGAGCGCACTTTCTACAACATTCTCAAGTCCTCATTAAGCAATAAATAAAACCGAACAGATAAGACTCTGGCAACTACCGAACACGACCTTAACACACTCGCTATACTTATCAGCGCCGCTATCCCGAAACGGACAGTGGCGCTGATTTTTCTACTGCACAAGCTTTATGCAGCACATTACCTCCCCTCCCCAGCAAAGAAAGTGTGCAAGCGTTGCACACCTGTATGCAGGCTATGCACGCTTCTTTGGATATCAACCCTAAACGTGCGTAAACTTGCAAAAAAATTCAAGCCAACATCTGGCCTAAACATTTCATTTAATCACAACTCAAACAAAACAAAGTTATGGAATCTCCTACAAAAACAATTGCCATCTGGCTCGGCGGAACTCTGGAAATCGCAGACACGCCGGAAGACGAATCGATGCCTACCACCGGCTTTTCAAGCATCGGCATCAGCAAACAGAAGCAGACCACCCTCGAGGCAAGCGAGGGAGAAACCTTAGAGCTTAAAGGCTCCGGAGGCAGAACCGTCGACATCGTGGAAACCGAAGGCGGATTCCTTCTCAAAACCGTTGTCATCAAGCCAACAGCTCTGTACAAGGCTCTCGGACTTACCGAAGACGATTACGACTCAAAGGGACGTATGAAAGTGAAGACCCATATAGTACAGAAGCGTAAGGCGATGCGTTTCATTCCTCTGCGTGTGGGCGCCATGGGTATCGAGGCACCAGTGACGCAGGTATCGTTCAAACCATCCGGATCCGAGGAGGAGGGCGATTCTGCCGAAGTGACATTCAAATTCATCTTCGGTGCCCAAAATTACTGGTACGAACGCTTCAAGCGCCTCGACGACACCGCTGAAACACCTGCTTAGCAGCAGATCCCGCCTGAGAGTATCCTCACAAAGGTAAGGCTCGCCCGGGGTTCGAATCCCCGGCAGGCAACAACCAAAAATCTACAGACACAATGACAAGAACAGAACAAAACGCAGCCCGTACAATATTGGGGCAATCTGTTGGCCAAGTAAATGTCGACGGCAGGACATATGATATACCCGCGCCGACAACAGCCACACTGATTATGGTATCGGCACTCGCAGCAGAACTTCCAGAGTTTGCCACCTCTATTCCAAAAGAGGATATTGTGCCCACTGTACTGCGCACAGCCCGCCATTGCAATGCCTTAGGGCAAATTGCGGCAGTATTGGTACTCGGCGCCAAACGCATACGAGAAACACCATTTGCCACTGTCGAAAAATACCACAATGTGCGACGCTGGTCATGGCTCCGACTGCGCAAGACAGAACGCGTGGCTACCACCAGACAGACAGTGGTCGAGCGCGATTATCTTGCCGGCAAAATACTGGCCGAAATGACATCGGAAGCACTACACGAACTTGTGGTTCGAATACTCGGAGAAGCGGGGATAGCCGATTTTTTCGTGCTTACCACTTCCCTCCGCACAAAAAGGCTTCTGGCTCCGACAAGGGAAGTGGAAACGACAGCATCTGGGCATTTGTCGGAAGTTGGGCTAAGTACCTGCAATTGAATCCCGATACAATATTATACGACATTAGCCACGCCAACCTACTGCTCTACGGCAGGTGTGTAGCAGGATACGGAGATACCAACAATGACAAGAGCAAGGACTCACATACAGACAAACCAACCGACTACAGCAATCCTGACAATTTCACAAACGCGCCAAAAAGAACAAGAATATGAACAACGACACTCAAAAAAACAACCAAGAGCCAAGCCTCAACGCGACAGGAACCAAAAGCGACAGGCTACCTGAGGAGAAGATCATAGTCGAATCGCAACCGACAAACGCAACAGAAGCATTCTATGCCTCTGCAGCAACCACATCGGCCGTACTTGGCAAGATTGCTGAAGAAAACAACAGAGCCATAGAGGCATTGTCGCTTAGATATAACCAGATTATATCCAAAGCGGAAGCCGGAACGCGTATGGAGGACCTTGCTTTGCATAACGACACCATAAACGTCATAGAGTCTGAAATCGAGAGCCGCCGCAGGCTTGATACACATATAACAAACACGAGATCTACGCTCGCTTCGCTTCTACAAGAGGCCGAATCCGCTGGCAAAAGTCTTGACATCCGGCAAAGCGATTTTGACATAAATGGTAATACATACGGCATAGAAAAGCTTACAGAGGCATTTTCTGCAACCCAAAACGCAATGTCGCTTTTCAGATCTGAAAATAATGCAGTGCAGAATATTATAGGACAGATGCAGCAACTTATATCTATCGCCATCAGCCTACAACAAATCATCGATAAACTGGACAACGAGAGCGCTTTACGACTCAGTGTACTCGAGCGCCTCGAAACCTGGTGGGTTCATTGCATGTCAAAGGCAGCAGCGACCACCATAAACGACAATACTGCACCCACCACCAATGCCACACCGTCTATATTATGGCGCTCCGTGGGCATAGCCCTCAAATCCATACCCGGAGTAAACCAGATGACCGACATCATAAAATCTGCTACAAATGCAGCTATGATGCTCATACAACATACCGCAAACGCTACAGAGCACATCAGTCCTAAAGCCACAGAATATAAGCGCGAAGCCACCCTTGGCAATCCGATGTACTACCGCCGGCTGATGCTTGAAGCCGAATCAAACGCCGACAATGATCTGCTCACCCCTTCTCAACGCAAGCAGGCTCAGAAAGACTACCATAATTACCGCAGACTTCACGAATCAACCCGCTTTTATGCTCCAATCTCGCAATCAACAACAGTAGCAGGTTCAGGACAAAATGAAACCGATACCAAACCTAAAGCCAATCTCGACCGATTGCGCCGTGCCTCGCAGTATGCCAACAACCTCGAGCAGACCCGCATTGACATAATGGCCGACGGTCCAGAAAAGGCCGAGCGACAGCTCAAGCTCGACAACCAATGCAAACAGGACGCACTATACTACCTAATGCAAGCCGATATCGAAGCCGAGGTGGCTCGCCAAAAGTCCCGATGGAATGACCACGAAGAAGCCGCAGCCCAAAATGCTGCCGCCAACGGTTTGGAATACCAAAAGAAACCGTTTTCAGAAGGAGTAATCGCGCAATATGTCTTAGTCCCGGGCGGCAACACCTCCAGAATTGATGCTGGTAATATTGACACACACCCTCTCGAAGCAATTCTCGCCCAATATGGACTATTACAAGATTTATTGGACATAAATAACCAAAAAAACCAAATCGAGCCACAAATCAAAGAAGCCCAGCAGGAACAGAGCGTAACAGACTTTATGGAAATGCCCGACGGGACCAACATAGGTCTTGCTTTCGGCGAAGTGTCAAAACTATCGCAAGACACAATCAACCAACTCATAGCCTATATGGAAAAATATAGGCAAAATGCTGTGGAAACATTCGACACAAAGCATATCGCCGCATACGAAAAAGCTCTTGGCAATCTTTACATAGCCCGCTCCGACAAGTCTATGGAAAAATTCTCAGGGATAGTACCAGAGTATTTCAAACAGCGAAAAGTACTTGAACAACGCAGGAACAGTAATACCGCGATGGCCAACACCCTCAGTTCCAAGCAAGAATCCCTGAGGGTCCGCGCAACCACACTCCGCAATACCATCGACATAGAGAAGAAAAATGGAGCCGACACCCTATCAAGTGAAAAAGAACTTGAAAAAGTTAAGGACGAAGCCTCAAAGGTCGAAGAAGCTTTGCAAAACACCCGCAAAGAGGGCGAGCTCCTCAACGAAGAACTAAAATCAATCAATGATCCCAACAAACAATTCAAGGGAATTTGCGAAGGCATATCCACATTTGCAAGTCTTATAGGGAACGCGGCTTCAGAAGCCGGCAGCATGTTGGAAGCACTCGGCAAAGAAAAAGCGGCCAAGACAGCCAAGACAGTCGGAGAAGTGGCAAACTCTGTCAAATCAGTCGCCGACGGCTTCGCCAAAGGCGGAATAGTTGGAGGCATAGCAACTGCGGCAGGCGAAGCGATGAAATGGATAGGCAAGATTTTCTCCGCCAGCGATGCAAGAAAGGAAAATATCATCAAACAGCTCCAAAAAGACATAGACTCGCTTCAAAAAGACAACGAACAACTCGAACGCCGCCGCAAAAATGAGTACTCCACCCAGAAAAGCAAAACGTACGATGAAGAAATCAGCTTTCTTGAGCAACAAAGTGAGCTTATAGACCAGCAGATTACCGAAGAACAGTCCAAGAAAAAGACCGATGACAATCGCGTGCAACAATGGCGCCAACAGATAGAACAAATCAATGAAACCATCGCAGAATACAAGGAAGCATCCATCGACGCTGTTATCGGCGAAAGCATTAGTTCGAGCATCGACAATTTCGCCTCTACCCTCGTAAACGCCTGGGGTACGGCCGCTGACAGTGCCGCCTCTGCAAAGGATATGGTACGCTCGATGTTGAGGCAAATGGTGCAGGAAGCTATGAAGACAGACCTCACCGAACCGGTACGCCGATTACGCCAAATGATGGCAGAAGCTATGGACGACAATATTGTCACGGATCAAGAGCGGAAGCGTATAGAAGAGCTTGCCAGAAAGTTCGGCCAAAATATAAGAGAAAAATACGAATGGGCTGAAGACATTATGAATGAGCCCTCTGAGCAGCAGATCGCCACAGGAGGATATTCCGCGCAAATATCCGAAGACACCGGCTCGGAAATTTCCGGATACCTCGCGGCCATCTTCCTTCAAAGCGACACTCGCAACAATCTTCTAAACGCCATCACCACTGACTTCGGCATTATGATGTCATATATCACAGCAGCCAAAGAAGAAGCCGCAGATACTCACGATCTCGCTTTCGCCATAGTTGGAAGACTTGAGGCAATCGAAAAAAACACACACGAACTATACGAAATAAACGAAAAACTCAGAAAAATAGAACTGAACACAAGATAGCTATGACACAGAGCGATATTATGACAAAGGTGGCACGCGCAGCCAAAGCCCTCGGCGCATGTGCAAAAACAGACTACGCCCAAAACATCGAATATATGGCTGAACTGTTTTTCTCCCCTCAGGGTCGTGAGTTCTGTCTCCGGCTCGGATATCCCGGTATCGAGCTATGGAGGGAAATCAAAACACACACACCGGACCTCGAGAAATTCGGTATATACGTAGATGCCGGCAACATTGCCGTCAAAGCCAATGAATTCTTGGCATTGATAGGCAATACATATGCCTCAGTAGAGGTATCGGGCTGCGATGTACTGCACCATATAATCGCTATGCACAAAGCCTTCGCCGTGGTGACTGCAACAGACCACGCAGTGATAGCAACCGAAGCCGGCGACGATTGCACTATCGAAATTAACACATATAACGGCAGCATAGCATTATGACCACATCCTCACTGATAATCAATGGAAAAGACGCCCTTGCCGAATGGGGTATCGTGCCACTCTCAAACCTCATTGGAGAGCTTTTGGCTCCTCCTCCGGCAAAAGATCCTGTAAAAAACACCAGCAGACTCGAACACGGCTCACGCTTTCTCCTACCCGGAGGCCGGACTATATTAGCTTCTCGCGATCTCACACTCGACCTCAGAATAAGGGCCGCTTCCGAATCCGATTTTTTGGCAAAGTACAATTCCCTGATACGCGAACTGGAATCGGGCTGGCTATCAATATCCACCGACAGGCTCCCTGGCTTAGTGTTCAAGTGCGTATATTTAAGCTGCAGCCAATATTCACAATACAACGGCAATGTGGCCAAGTTTATACTCCGCCTAAACGAACCTAATCCGGCAAATCGCTCATGAAACCAACCATAAATATATACAGCCCCGACGGAACACTGCTCTTAACGCCCATAATTACCAAAGAGGCAGAGGTACGACAAGCGCTGATGGCCGACGACCACGTCACCCTGTCGTGGAACGACATACAATGCGACACACTCCCCGCCGGAACATACATTGTACTTGGCGGCGAACGATATACATTGCTCGAACCGTACAGTCCCGAACAACGCAGCGAAGCCGAATGGAAATACAGTCCACAGTTTGAAAGCCGCACCGCGATATGGACAAAAAAGCCCTTCTTCCTCTACGCAACAGACGATGACGGCACCGTAACAAGCAGGGAGCCTGACTTCTCCTTTACAGGAAGCGCAGCTGATTTCGCTCGGCTTGTCATAAAAGCAGTGTTACACGAAACAGGGGAGAGTTGGACAGCTGAAGTGGACTCCGAACTTGACGGACACAAATCGCTCACATTCTCGGCTACCGACATAGCAGGAGCTCTAAGCCAGATTGCCGACACCTTTGGAACAGAGTGGCTTGCAGAAAAAACCTCAAACATACTGTATCTCGGCAAAGCAATGCTCCCGACTAACGACAGCGAGGAGCCTCCCACCCTCGAAGTAGGAGTCAACATCGGCGTGCCATCGGTACATCTCGCAAGAGAGAGTTATTACAACAGGTTCTTCGTTTATGGCTCTACACGCAACATCACTAAAAATTATAACGGTGCCAGCATAAACAACACTATCAACAAACGACTCACCCTCGACCCCGATAAATTCCCTGAAGGCTATATCGACAGCAGGACAAACGAATCCGAACCAGTTCTGCCCACAATCCTGACATTCAACGACATCTATCCTCGCTCAAATCTCGCTGTAAAAGAGGCGAGGCCGAGGGCTATGTACACTATGGAGGATGGTTCTGCCGATCGCGTACAAATTGGTACTGACGCCGAAGGACATCCCATCTATGACCAGTACGCCATATGGTATGTGCAGTTCGAATCAGTGTCTGCCGACGGCAGCCGAGAGGACTTTCGGCTGCCTAACACCGACATTTACAGCAAGGACAACCCCGACGGCGTTCTAATATCAGGAAAGTACATATCAGTACATTTCGGCTCGGGCGCGCTTGCCGGAAGAGAGTTCGAACTTCGCTATCACACAAAAGCCCAAACGCTCACCAACAGCGATGGTGTACCATTTTTAGTCAAAGAAGGCGACTTCGAGATTGTGTATACCAAAGACAACAATCTCGTCATTCCATCAATGGTAGGCGCCATACCGGCACAAGGCGACAAAGCCGTGCTCTTCAACATAAGAATGCCGCACCAATATGTGGCCGGGGCATATACCGAACTTGAACAAGCAGCCCTCAAAGCCATAACAGAGCTACGATCTGATAACAATAATTACGAATGTACGTCCGATCCCGTTGCCTTCCATAATTCACCAATTCTTAAAAATCTAAAACTCGGGCAAACCGTACTCTATAAAAATGGCGAACACAGTGTAACCACTCGCATTATCGCCATAACGCGCAAGCTCGACATACCGTCTGAACAAACAATCACGCTTGGCAACAAGCCTATCAAAGGATCGAAACAGACACTACGCGAAGAAGTTACCAATGCCAACAGGGACATAAGCCTGATGGCGTCGTTCAACGCTCTCACTCAAGCGACAATCAACAACTACAACCACGCGCAGAGAGCCATGCTCGAAGGGTTTGAGCGCATCAGCAAGATGTGGCAGCTCGACGAGGAGGGGCGCATCTACACGCCGTATGCGGCATATTCGCTGAAGGACGTGGCCGCGTTCGGGCCGTCCGAGGGCATCGGTGGTGGCGGGGGGCTTAGCGAGGAGGCGCTGGGGGCGTACCTCGCGCGCGAGGGCTATGCCACGCAGGTGTGGGTGCGGGAGTACGTGGCGGCCAACGCGCCGTCGGTCGACCTCTCGGCCTACCTCGCCAAGACGGAGGCCGCCGCCCTCTACCAGCCCAAGGGCAGCTACGCGGCGGCTGCGCACACCCACGGCCAGTACCTCACCGCGCACCAGGACATATCGCACCTGCTGGCCAAGACGGAGGCCGCGGCGCTCTACCAGCCTAAGGGGAACTACGCGGCGGCTGCGCACTCGCACGACGCGTACATCTCGGCCATAGGCACTTCGGGCGACAAGCTCACGTACACCAAGGGTACCACCACAACGAGTCTTTACGTGCCGTTCGCTTCGCGGTCGGGGGAGGTCTGCGTGGCCGACGCCAAGGCGAGCGTCGACACCTCGCAGTCGTGGCAGGCATACCGCACCGACCTCAAGGCGCGATTCTTCGACGTGTACGACAACGGAGGCCCCGACAGCTACGGCTGCGTGCTGGAGATTGCGGGGCGAGCCGGACACTGGCAGCCTCAGCTGTGGTTCGGCGGCTGGGTGAACGGCGTCCTGCGACACCGTAACCGCGACTACAACAGCGGCACGTGGGGGCCGTGGCACACCCTGCTCGACACCGCCAACTACGCCGCCACACTCGACACCCGCTACATGCGGCGCGACACCTTCGACGAGCTGTTCGAGAAGGTGACCGTCGACGGCTCTGTGTTCATCAAGGCCAAGCTGCCGTTCTTCTCCACCGGCGACGTGGCCGCGTTCGGCCCCGGGGCAGACATTCCCGGAGGCTCGGGCGGCGCGGCCTACGACCGCCTCGACGCGTGGGGCGACTACTCCACGGCCAAGGCGGGGTGGGTGCTGTCGGCAGCCCTCGGCCACGACCTGCACACCCGTCTGCAGAACGTCTACGGCAAACCGGCCATCGACTCCATGCTCGCGGGCTTCGTCACCCTCGCCACCCGGCAGGAGATAAGCGGGGAGAAGATTTTCACAAACTCCGTCTACGTCACCAACGGCAGGATAAGCGGCGAGATATCGTCGGCCTACACCGCCCACGGCATGCGGCTCGGCATCGCCGGCAGGAACTACTGCGACTTTCTGGAGTACGGCGGGGTGTGGAACTTCTACAAGTCGCGTTCCGGCACGGAAACGCTCGTGGCCAAAATCAGCGAGGCGGGAATATCCGCAAGTGCCTTCGCCAAGAACGGCGGCACGGCTTCCCAGTTCCTGATGGCCGACGGCAGCGTGGCGTCCAAGGTGACGATGACCGCCGTGTCGCACCTCGGCTGGACGTCGAACGGCGCCGACGCGCTGCGCATACCCTCCATGAACGCGCTCGCCTTCTGGAACGGGCGCTACAACGCCGCCGGCTCCAACCTGCAGTACTGCGACCGGGGACGCTTCGGCGACATCGTGACGCACGGCCACGGGGAGTACGTCACCGCCCTGGGCATCTCCGGCGACAACATCACGTGGATAAGGAACGGCGCCACAAACAGCATCACTGTGCTGTATGCCGCAAGGGGAGGCCGCTTGCACGTGGCAGACACCCGCTCGGTCAACACCAACTACACGCAGCTCGGCGACAAGGGCGTCTATGCCGACTTCAAACTCAACACCACGGTCGGGCTGCCCACCACGGCGGGCTTCTCGCCGGTGCTGAGCGTCAAGCCGTGGGGCGACTCGTCGGGAGGCCACGCGCACCAGCTGGCATTCCACGGCACCGGGGCGGTGTACTACCGCCTCGTGAGGCACGACGACACATTCGGGGCATGGCAGAAAATCCTCACCGACGCCAACTACGCCGCCACACTCGACACCCGCTACCTCACGGTCGGCACCGCCCAGGAGGTGGCCGGCGCGAAAACATTCCTTGTCAATGTCACGGCGAGGCACCCTGCCACCACCGGCGGCTCGGCAAGGGGCTTCGTGGTGTCGAACCTTGCAGGAACCGAGAAGGTGATTTTCGGCTCATTATGCAGTGCCGACGTGCAGGAGTATGCCTATGTCGGCTGGGGCGACAACGGGTGGCAGCAGGGCAATAACCTTGCCGTCTGCTCGAGTTTCCTGCGTTACAAGGGCCACGACATTCTGCACGCCGCCAACTACGCCTCGATGCTCGACGGGCGCTACGTCAACGCGGCGGGTGACAAGATGGACGGCGACCTCGCCGTGAGGAAGATGCACCTCCAGGGCGGCAACGAGTTCAACTGCGACGACAAGCTGTGGATAGCCTACCGCTCCACGCCGCAGGGCGTCAACGTGTGCCACGCCGACCAGCCCTTCACCTACGGCTCGGCAGGCCACGAGGTGCTGCACCGGGGCAACTACTCCAACCTCGTCAACGCCCTCAACCAGCCCCTGACCATACGCTGCGGCAACGACGCCAAGCTCATATTCGACAACACCGACGGCGAGCGCTACACCGTGCTGAGCTTCCGCGAGGCGGGCGCCGAGTACGCCAACATCATAGCCAACTCCGAGGCCTTCGTCTTCTCCGGCAAGCCCGTCACAATCGGCAGCTCGCTAACCACCCCCTACATGAACGGAGTCCTTGACATGAAGATGGAGCGCAACCTCTTCTTTAAACATTCGAGCAGCACCACGGGCATATACTTCTCCGCGCAGTCCGACGGCTCCCTGAGCATACGCGCCCACTCCGGCTACTCGTATGCGAAGACAATCGGCACCATATCCTACGGCGGGAATTTCGGCATAGGTACCACGTCGCCGCAATGGCCGATCGACGTCCACGGCGGTGTCCGCTGCGACGACTGGTTCCACACCACGGGCAACGGGGGCTGGTACTCGCAGACACACGGCGGCGGCATGTACATGCGCAACTCCACGTGGGTAGAGGCGTACAACAAGCCCGTGAAGATAGCCCACCGCACGGCCATAGGTTGCAGCGGCTTCGGCGTCGGATTGCAGCTGCGCGACGACAACCACACCGCCGTCGAGGTCTGCGGAGGCAACACCACCATGGGCATGGGCTGCCACAAGGACGGGCGATGGTACTGGTGGCGAGGCACCACCGACCCCGCCGCCACCTCCGACAAGAAATACGTGATGAACTTCGACGGCACGGTGTTCAACTTCGGCGACCGCGACATAGCCGTCCGCCGCGTCTACCTCGACAGCGCCTGCACAGTCTGGTTCCAGTACAACGCCGCCAAGGGCGTCATCGAGGCCTCCCACACCATAGTGTCCCGCAAGGACGTCGCCGCCTTCAGCGCCTAACCCCTCATTCCCAATTCCACATTTCTCATTCCTAATTCCTAATTCAAAGAAATGAGCCACACATCGACAACCATAAGCCGCCCCGTCGCCGTGAGCGACGTGCAGGCGGTCCTCGGCACCGCCGAAACGCGCATTTCCGCACTCTGCCGACACCCCGCCATAAACCGCTTCGCGCGCTGCAAGCCATACAACTTCGGCGGCATACTCCGCGACGGCATCACCGAGTCGACACGCCGCGCGGGCAACTTCGGCATGGCGCCCGCCCTGCTGGGCATAGGCTACATCGAGCAGACCTGCCTCACCCCGCCGTGGGGGCAGTGGACGCCGCCCGAAGGCACATATCCCTCGCGGCCTTGCCGCCTCGGCGACTTCGACGGCTACAACCATCTCGCGGAAAAATACATAACAGGCTTCGAGCTGCGCTCCTCGGCAGGCCCGCAACACACCCTGCCCATTTACGGCAACCCGCAATACCCGCAGGCCGAGGCGGGACTTACCGCGAGGATATTCACGGACAACACGGCAGACCTCAGGCTGTCGGACTTCGCCGTCAACGGCGTGAGCCTCGGCGACATGTACCTCACCATCGGGGTGGCCGACGTGGACCTAACCCGCATACACGTTGCGCAGGCACGCGTGCCGGTGGGCGACGACTCCGTGGACGGACTGAATGTGGAGATTGTCACCACGAAAATTGACGACCTCGCCGCCTTCAGTCCCGGCAACAAGGTGTTCGCCGGGCTGTTCCCACGCCGGCTCGACATCGACGAGCAGTACCGCTGCGCCGACTTCGGCTCCGCAGACCTCTCGACGCTGTACTCACTCGACATGTGGGGCGACGGCTTCCGGCAGGTGGCGTACAACGAGCAGGCCCCCGTCAAGTTCGGCACCGGAGGCGCGGGCGGCACCGCGCCGGAAAAGGAAACGGTGGTGGTGCGCGCCACGGCCTCGCGGAAGCAATTCGACATCGCCGAGTACTCGTATTCGGAATACGGGTCGAGCCTGAGTCTGAGGCCTCAGGTCAACCTCGGCTCCGACTACATCGCTTGGGACCCGTCCTCCTCCGACAAGCTGAGCATGCTTTTCGGCGCGGGCTGGTACCTGAAATTCAACGCCCGCCTCGAGCTGTTCGAAAACGGCATGACGGCATACGACGGCACCATCGACGTCCTGCCACGTGACTACGGCGGCACGTCGGGCGCCTCGTTCGACCTCGTGCAGTGGGCATACGGCAACCCCGTCTACTTCGAGTTCAACGAGCCTGTGCGCTTCGACGGCGTGTACATTGGTTCGGGCGTGCGGTACACCGGGCGTCTGACACTCACCCTTGACGCCTACTGCTCCACCAAGATACCGCTCATACGCGACGCCTCAACCGGGGAGGACATCAGGCTCGTGTGCGAGTTCGAGATAAGTTAAACAGTCACAACAAACCAAATAAAAAAAACAAAAGCAATGGAAACAACCGAAAACATCAGAATCACAGCAATCCACTCGGCCGAGGTGCAGGCCGACAACAGCGCGGACACCGCCCGCACCCACCACGTCGACGCACGCCTCACAATCGGCGCCGACGGCGTAACCTCCGTCAACGGCGAGGTGCACTCCGAAGGCACCGCCGCAGCCTCGTTCAGCCACTACGCCGGAGGCGGCAAGAACATCAATTTCCACACCGACGCAGACCCCGGCGAGGAAGCCGCCGTGCTCGCAGCCGTCAACCGCTTCATCGCCCAGACTACCGACATAAAGCCCGCGCAGGCCGTCGCAGCCATCGCCGCCGAACCCTGACCGCCCGACCACTTACCCACCCAATCACTTAATCACCTAACCACTTAAAAAATGACCTACAACGACACATACTTCCGAATGTTCCTCCTCTCGGAGGCACGCCGCCTCGCCCTTCGCGGCAAGGCGCTCGCCGAAATCCTCGCAGCCCGCGCCGCGTACATACCCGCAATCGACGAGTTCGAGAAAAAGCGGCAGTCCATCACCGCCGACACCGACGCCGACCAGAACGCACGCGACAAAGCCGTCGCCGACGCGGCTGCCGAGCAAAGCCCCGCGCCCGACCGCCGCATCTCCGTCGAGGCGTTCGAGCAGATAGCCGACGCGGCACTCGCCGCAGGAACGCCCATGCCCACCCCCTCCGGCGAGGCCCTGCCGCCCGACATCTGGCTCGAAACCCTCTTCGCAAACCTCGTCGCACACGAATGACAACCGACATTCCCTCCAATTGAAAAGCCGGGCGGAGGCTTTCGCACTCCGCCCGGCTCGGGGGGTATTTGTCTATCGCATTGCCTATATTAGTAGTTCCACTGGCAAGCAATCATTCTCAGGTTGGGGCAAGCAATGGTCCGCATATCTGTAATCATGTTGTAGCGGCAGTTGATGTAGCTGAGATTCTGGTCGAAAGATACATCAAGCATTGTCAGCTCGTTATTGTTGCAGAGAAGACGCTGTAGGAAAGTAAGATTGCTGAGTGTGAGGCTGCTGAGGTCGTTATACGAGCAGTCGATGAATACCACGTTGGGGCAACCTGAAACTTCTAACGATGTGAGGTCATTGTAAGAGCAAACGATATCCAGCAGTGCGTTACACTCACGAAGGCCGAGTGTCTTCATATTGTTATCGGAACAAATGAAGCTGGAGAGAGAAGGCAGATTCGATACAATCATGTTCTGCACACTGTTGTCGTCCAAATTAAGATTCTGGAGGTTGGTAACACCCGAAAGTGTGAGCGATGTAAGCTTGTTGTAGCCACAATAGAGATTCTTCAGAGCGGTGCAGTCGGCAACAGTCAAAGTTTCGAGGTGGTTGCTCTGGCAGTTGAGGGTTTCAAGAGTAGGCGAAGCCTGCAGATCGAGAGAACCCAGTAGATTCGAAGCGATATTGAGGCTCTTTATAGCCGGCGAGTTGTCGAGCGAGAACTCGGTAATGCGGTTATTGTTGAGCGACACTTTAGAGAGAGAGGTACACCCTGCGAGATCTACCTCGGTAATCTTGTTGCGCGAGGCATTGAGTTCCGAAAGCGAGGCATCACCTTTCACGGTAAGACCCTGAAGCTTATTGCGCGACACGTCCACTTTGGTAAGCGCCGTGAAGCCGCTAAGGTCGAGTACGCCGGCAAGCTTTTTATCCTTCCATTCGATTGCGGTCACATTTTTTCCCACAACGGTAACACCTTCCCACGTGGAGGGATCCTTGATGTTCGTTATTTTGAGAGCTTCTGCATTTGTGGCAGCGTGTTCGGCCGGCTGAGCCAGAAACGCCTGTAGCTGTTTGAGCTCGCCCTTGTTCACTTGGGCGAATGCTGCTGCACTCCCGAGAGCAACAGCAAGGATGAATGCGATTTTTTTCATGACAATATTAATAATAGTAAGTTGAATTTTGGCACGATGGCTTTTGTCCCTCGTTTGATATGCAAACAAAGACCCGGGCGAAAAAGTTCTCTTTTTTTATAAAATTTTTTAATGCGATACGCGTCCTTATCAGTGTGTCGGGAATATTTTGTAATTTTGTGCATAAAACAACTTTTTGAACCATGAAATTATCCCGATTCTTACTCGCTCTCGCTCTGACAGCAGCCCCGGCAGCAATGGCGCAGCGCATGGCCGTTCTCAGCGACCTCCATGTCACTCCCGGCAATGCCAACGAAGCAGAGCTTCGCAAGGCTGTCGACGAAATCAACAACAGCAATTTCGATTTTGTGATAGTGAACGGCGACCTCGGCAACGAAGGCTCCGACGCAGAACTGAAAAACTCCAAGGAGATATTAAGCCTGATAAAGCATCCGCTTTTCGTACTGCCCGGCAACCACGAGGATACTTGGAGCCAGAGTGCCACCAAAACCTTCGTAGACCTTTGGGGCAACGACCGTTTTGTGGCCGAATTCGACTCTCTGATAATAGTCGGCATCAACTGCGGCCCGTATATGAAGATGGGCGACGGCCACATCAAGCAGGAAGACCTCCACTGGCTCAAAGCCACACTCGACGAACGCGTAAAACCCGGCAAGAGAGTGCTCTCGTTCAACCACTACCCTCTCCTCGACGACCTCGACAACTGCTCCGACTACCTCGCCATACTTGAAGAATATCCTGTGATAACCCACATCAACGGCCACTATCACTCGTTCAGCCAGTACATCGCCGGCGGCCCCGACAGCGGCAGCGACATGCCCTGCGCCATGACCCGCGCCCTCGATATGCGCGACGGCAAATTCGGCTACGCCATAGTAGAGGTAAGCCCGCAGTGGGTACACTTCTACAACAAGCCGATAGGAAAACCAGCAGAAGCAAAGTTCGCATTCCCCGCCAAGACCAAGCATAAAAAAGCCAAACGCGCCGAACGCCCAGCCATAAAATCGCCCGAAGGATTCGCAGTAGAAAAAGTATGGGCCGACAGCGCCTCTATCTTCACACGCCTCGGATTCGACAGCAAAAATGTATATTTCGGCAACTCGCTCGGCCACGCCCGCGCCGTGAACAAGGCATCAGGCAAGCAGGCATGGAGCGTGCCTACCGGAGCAAGCCTGTTCAGCCGCCCCGTGGCTCTCAAAGGCAACAAAGTAGCAATCCCGATGCACGACGGCATAATGGTGCTCGACAGCCGCAACGGACGCCAGACTGCCAAGCATAACTCCAAAGAAGGCCCCTATGTGGCCGACGGCGTAATCACACCCGATGGCAAAGGATACATTCAGGGAGGCTACAAGCGCATCGAGCGCCGCCGCCCCGACAACGGAAAACTCATCTGGAGCTACGACTCTATATTCAATTACTGCCAGGCAGCCCCGGCAATCGACGGCACCGACCTCGTGTTCGGCGCGTGGGACACAAACCTGCGCTCGCTTAATCTTGCCACAGGACGCCTCAACTGGGTATGGAACAACGGCAAGAAAGCCAACATGCTTGGCCCGGGCAACGTTGTGCCTGTAATCACCGGCGACAAAGTGTTCGTTGTGGCACCCGACCGCTTTATGACAGCTCTCGACCGCCGCACAGGCAAGCAACTGTGGCGCGACAACTCGCACCGCTATCGCGAAAGCCTCGGCCACAGCGAAGACAACACCCGCATCTATGCCAAAACCATGGACGGCGAACTCGTAGCTATCGATGCTACCGCGCCGCAGTTCAAAGAACTCTGGACCCTCGACCTCGGCCTCGGCTACGAGCACGCTCCCTGCATAATCCTCGAAAAAGACGGCTACGTATACGCCGGAAGCCGCCGAGGCACCGTTACGATAACCCGTGCCAACGGACCCGAACTGATAGCCTCTCTTCCGCTCGGCGTCAGCGAGGTCAACGGCATTGACGTCGATCCCTCCACCGGCGACATCTATGTGTCGCTCATCGAAGGCACCATATTCCGCATAGCCCGCAAGTAATTCCATAACGTTTAACGTTCCATCGCGGCAGGCGTCGGCCTGCCGCGATGTTTTTATATGTCCTAAAACGACAGTTGCCGCTCCCGACATCGAATTTTTTTAGTACTTTTGCACATAGATTATGAACTCTTTGAAGATACTGGTAACAGGAGCAGCCGGACAGCTCGGCAACGAACTGCGAAGCATACTTGAAGAACGTATGCCCGGACAGACCGTATATGTCGACCTGCCGCAGGCCGATCTCACATCGCGCGAACTTGCCGAGGATCTTCTCCGCCAAGGCGGATTCACCCATGTGGTGAACTGCGCGGCATATACCGCCGTAGACCGTGCCGAGGAAGAGAAGCTGCAATGCAAGGAAGTAAACGAAGGAATCGTGTCGAATCTCGCGCGGATTGCCGACGAGCTTGGCACAAGGATAATACACATATCCACCGACTATGTGTTCGACGGAAACACCTGCCGTCCATACACCGAAAGCGACAAGCCCGAACCCCTGTCGGTCTATGGCGCCACCAAGCGCAAAAGTGAAACCATACTCCTCGGGCTGGCCCCGAACAGCATGGTACTTCGCACAGGCTGGCTATACTCTCCTCACGGCCACAACTTTATGAAAACGGTACTGTCGTTGGCTGAAAAAAAAGACAGAATAGGAATAGTGGCCGACCAGACCGGCACCCCCACCTATGCCGGCGACCTTGCCTCGGCCATCGTATCGATACTGGAGTCAAACCACTGGGTACCCGGCGTGTTTCACTTCGCAAACGAAGGCGTGGCCACATGGTACGATTTCGCCGTGGCAATACTCGAAGAAGCCGGAATGCCCGAAAAAGCGGCTGCCGTGGCGCCTATCAGCACAGCCGACTATCCTTGCGCCGCTGCCCGCCCCCACTACTCTGTGCTCGACAAGAGCCGTTTCAAAGCAACATTTGGCATAACCATACCCCACTGGCGCGACGGACTGCGCCGCTGCATGGCCGAAATGGCCGCTATCAATTAATATGGCAACACTGAACGACGAAATACAGAGGCGACGCACTTTCGCCATCATATCACACCCCGACGCCGGCAAGACAACCCTTACCGAAAAGCTGCTGCTGTTCGGCGGAGCTATCCACATTGCGGGAGCCGTGAAATCGAACAAGATAAAGAAGACCGCCACCAGCGACTGGATGGAGATAGAGAAGCAGCGCGGCATATCCGTGGCAACCTCCGTAATGGGATTCAACTACGGCGACTACAAAATCAACATTCTCGACACTCCCGGCCACCAGGACTTCGCCGAAGACACATACCGCACACTTACGGCAGTCGACAGCGTTATAATAGTGGTCGACGTTGCCAAAGGCGTCGAAACCCAAACCCGGAAGCTTATGGAGGTATGCCGCATGCGCAACACCCCGGTGATTATATTCGTCAACAAGCTCGACCGCGAAGGCCGCGACCCGTTTGAAATTCTCGACGAACTCGAAGCCGAGCTCAAAATATCGGTTCGTCCGCTCTCGTGGCCTATCAACATAGGCGCCAAGTTCAAAGGCGTGTACAATATCTACGAGCATTCTCTCGACCTTTTCACGCCTGACAAACAGCGCGCCACCGAGCGCGTCGAAATCGACAACGTGTCTGACCCCCGCGTGGACGAAGCCGTAGGAGAATCCGACGCTGCCCGCCTCCGCGACGACCTCGAACTAATCGATGGAGTCTATCCCGACTTTGATGTCGACGAATACCTCGCCGGCAAGCTCGCCCCCGTTTTCTTCGGCTCGGCGCTCAACACTTTCGGTGTCAAGGAGCTGCTCGACTGCTTCGTGAAAATAGCCCCGTCGCCACGCCCGGTCGAGGCTCAGGAACGCCGCGTAGACCCGCAGGAAGACGCATTCAGCGGATTTGTGTTCAAAATCCATGCCAATATGGACCCCAACCACCGCAGCTGCATCGCCTTCGTCAAGGTATGCTCAGGCCGTTTCGAGCGCAACGCACCCTACAAACAGATACGCACAGGCAAGACGCTCCGTTTCGCCGCCCCCACCGCCTTTATGGCCCAGAAGAAAAACATTGTCGACGAAGCTTTTCCCGGTGACATAGTGGGCATTCCCGATACGGGCAACTTCAAAATCGGCGATACCCTCACAGCCGGTGAAGAAATACACTACAAAGGCCTTCCAAGCTTCTCGCCGGAGATGTTTATGTACATCGAGAATACCGACCCGATGAAGTCCAAACAGCTCGAAAAAGGCATACAGCAGCTTATGGACGAAGGTGTGGCCCAGCTGTTTATGCACCAGTTCAACGGCCGAAAGGTAATCGGAACTGTCGGACAACTCCAGTTCGAGGTCATTCAGTACCGCCTGCTCCACGAGTACGGAGCGCAGTGCCGCTGGGAGCCTATGTCGATGTACAAAGCCTGCTGGATAGAAAGCGACGACCCTGCCGCGCTCGAAGCCTTCAAAAAGCGCAAGCACCAATTTATGGCACTCGACCGCGAAGGACGCGATGTTTTCCTTGCCGACTCCCAGTTCGTGCTCACAATGGCTCAGAACGATTTCCCCAAGATACGCTTCCACTTCTCTTCAGAATTTTGACAAGTCAACGCCCGGAATAAAACCTCTGAAAAACATGTCCTGTCTTCGCGCCATACTATGCATCATCTTCCCGCCACTCGCCGTGCTCGACAAGGGCTGTGGCTCCGTTATCCTTGTCACTGCCCTCACCCTGTGCGCATGGGTGCCGGGAGTGATAGGCGCCATTCTGATATGCTACAAAAAATAAGCACAATGAAACGACTCTCCATACTGCTCATACTCATGGCGGCAGCGTCGGCTATCGCAGCATCGGCTCGCAGCGAGGTGCGTTTCGGCAACGAATCTGCCGACACCACCGCCATAACGGCGCTGCTCGACAATGCTCCCCGCCAATACGCCAATCCCGAAGAACTTACGGCTTTCTTTGCCCGCAGCTTCATAGGCACGCCATACGCCGCACACACCCTCGAAGCCCCTGAAGAAATACTCACAGTGCGCATCGACAGCCTCGACTGCACCACCTTTGTAGAAACTGCGATGGCTCTTGCCTTTACCGTGCTCGAGAAGCGCTCCTCGTGGCGCGACTTTGTGTACAACCTTCGTCGCATTCGATACCGGGGAGGCGAAATCGAAGGATATCCGTCGCGCCTCCATTACATCTGCGACTGGGCTGTCGACAATAAATACCGTGGCAACTTCTCCGATGTCACCGGAACATTCCCACGATACTCCAACATGGTTCGCAGCATCGATTTTATGACCGACAACCGCAAGCTCTATCCCGCACTTGCCGATCAGAACAACTACGACCGCATAAGGGCTATCGAAAGCGGATACCGCAACCATAAATTCCCCTACATAAAAACTATCGACCTCGGCTCAAAAGCCACAAAGGCCGCATTCCGCAACGGCGACGTGGTAGCACTCGTATCCACACTCAAGAATCTCGACGTCACCCACATGGGCATAGTGGTAAAAGAATCTCCCGAAGCAGACCCTTACCTGCTCCACGCATCGTCGTCGAACGGCGTGGTGGAAATATCAAGCCGCCCCTTGGCCGAGTTTCTGAAGAAAAACCGCCAGTGGCTCGGCGTGCGGGTATTCCGCCTCTCAGAATAGCACACATCACAATTATCTATACCAATGAAACCGCGCCTACACTATTTCGACATGCTCAAAGGCATCGCCATATTCATGGTGGTGATGGGACATGTACTAACTATGTGCGTTCGAGAAATCGACAGAGCAGCAATTTTCAAATTCATCGGCGAAGTGCACATGCCACTGTTCTTCTTCATCAGCGGCTGGATGGCGATGCGCCTCGGCGAAGGCGGCAATGTCGCCACGCCCTCATTGCTGCCACGCGCCAAACGCCTGCTCCTGCCTATGCTTGGAGCGAGTACGCTGTGGCTGTACTATTTCCCTCTGTCCGGCCTCGAAAGCCCCCTTGTGTCAACATGGGAAGGCCTTTGGAGCAACGAATGGAAAAACGGCTACTGGTTCACACTCGTGTTGTTTGAAATATTTGCCGTCTATGCAGCCATAACCCCGCTGCTGTCACGCTGCCGCAACGTATGGGGCGGTATCGCTGTCACAGCCGCTGCGTGGGCCGTGATGCTTGCATGCCAGGCCATAATGCCGCCTATGTGGGTAGGCATATCTTCCCTCGGACTTGCAGCCACTTTCTTCCCTATATTTATGGCCGGTGCTTTGGCAAAAAAGCATAAGGATGGCTTCGGCCGCATCTGCGAGTCGTCGGGAGCTGTCACAGCGGCGCTCATAGTCACAGCGTTATGCCTCGCCTTCGTATGCTGGCCTTGGAAATACGGCTTCGCAAACGAATACAACCTTATCGCGGCCCGCGTCATTCTCCATCTGTCGCTCGCCGTAATAGCCGTCGCCACCGTCAAACCGTGGAGCGAGCGGGCATTCTCTCCCGAACGATCCGCTCCGGGACGCCTTGCCGATATGTGGCGCTTCATAGGCACTCGCAGCCTCAGTGTGTACCTCCTCCACTACTTTTTCCTGTTCCCTCTCGGCGCCGCACGCCCGGCGCTTGAAGCCTTGGGACTAAGCTTCACCCCATTGTTCGTATTCTCGGCAACAGTAGCGGCCGCCATAGTCGCACTCGCCCTGTGCGCCGACTATATACTGTCGTTCTCAAAGCCTCTAAGCCTGCTGCTTACAGGCTCGGAACCGCCTAAACAACCCTCTGTAACCAAATGAACATAGCAATCGTAGGCACAGGATATGTAGGACTCGTTTCGGGAGCATGCTTCGCCGAGATGGGTGTCAACGTTACCTGTGTGGACATCGATACCGAAAAGATAGCCCGACTCAAGGCCGGCGAAATACCGATATACGAGCCGGGGCTGTCCGACCTCGTAGGCCGTAACAGCGCCGCCGGACGCCTGCATTTCGCCACCTCGCTCACCGAAGTTCTCGGACAAGTCGAAATAGTATTCTGCGCCGTGGGCACACCCTCCGACGAAGACGGCTCGGCCGACCTCAGCCACGTGCTATCCGTGGCCCGTGAGTTTGGCGCGGCCATAGAGCGGAAAACGCTGCTGGTCACAAAATCGACCGTGCCCGTCGGCACATCTGCCAAAGTAAGGCAGACGGTCAACGCCGAGCTTGAGCGCCGTGGACGCACCGACATACCCTTCGAGCTTGCATCCAACCCAGAGTTTCTGAAAGAAGGCGCCGCCATAAAGGACTTTATGTCGCCCGACAGGGTGGTTATAGGCATCGAAAGCGACTATGGCCGCAAGCTTATGGAACGGCTCTACCGCCCGTTCCTGCTGAACAACTTCCGAGTGATGTTTATGGACCTGCCGTCGGCCGAAATGACCAAATATGCCGCAAACGCCATGCTCGCCACCCGCATCTCGTTCATCAACGAGATTGCCAACCTCTGCGAGCGCGTGGGCGCCGACGTCAACTGCGTGCGCACCGCCATCGGTGCCGACGCGCGCATAGGCGGCAAATTCCTGTATCCTGGCTGCGGCTACGGCGGCTCCTGCTTCCCCAAGGACGTCCGCGCACTTATCCGCACAGGCGAGGAAAACGGCTGCCCCATGCAGATAGTCCGCGCCGTCGACGAAGTGAACGAACGACAGAAAAGCATAGTGTTCGACAAACTCAAAAGAATATTCGACAGCAATGTGGCCGGGAAGCATGTCGCCATATGGGGACTCGCTTTCAAGCCCGAAACCGACGACATGCGGTGCGCGCCCTCTCTCGAGGTAATACGCCTGCTCGTTGAAAACGGTGCCACGGTAAGCGTTTTCGACCCCGTTGCCACCGACGAATGCCGCCGACGTCTTGGCGACTGCGGAGGCGCGCTCACCTATGCCAACGATATGTACGACTCACTTGTCGATGCCGACGCACTTGCCCTGCTCACCGAGTGGAAACAATTCAGGCTACCATCGTGGGCGGTCGTTGCGAAAACATTGCGTGGACTCCATATTGTCGACGGTCGCAACATATACCGCGATGCCGACCTCGAACCCTTCGGTCTTGTGCTCCACGGCATAGGCCGAGGCTAAACCACATACTGCTATGGACGAAGCTATAAAACTATCTATCAATCATATGGGCGGCACCGAACGCAAGTACGTGGCCGACGCCTTCGACACCGACTGGATAGTGCCGCTCGGCCCGCACGTCGACGAATTCGAGCGTCGTCTGGCCGCGTACCTCGCACAGGACAAGCAACTCCTTGCCCTGAGTGCGGGAACAGCCGCCATACATCTCGCCCTTGTATGCCTCGGCGTAGGCAAAGACGACGAAGTGGTGTGCCAGTCGCTCACCTTTTCGGCGTCGGCAAATCCTATCGCGTACCAAGGCGCGCGCCCGGTGTTCGTCGACAGCGAGCCGGACACTATGAACATATCGCCGGCAGCCCTTGCCGACGCCCTCGACAGCCGACGCAAAGCCACCGGCGCATATCCGAAAGCCATCGTGGCCGTGGATCTCTACGGCATGCCGGCCAAGTGGGACGAGATCGAAGCAATCGCCTCCGAACGCGGAGTACCCATAGTCGAAGACGCCGCGGAAGCCCTCGGCTCGCGGTACAAAGGACGCTGCTGCGGCACTTTCGGAGCTTTCGGAGCGCTGAGTTTCAACGGAAACAAGATTATCACTACCTCTGGCGGAGGCGCCTTGATATGCCCCGACGAAGACAGCCGCCGCAAAGCGCTGTTCTTCGCCACGCAGGCTCGCGAAAACCTGCCCTATTATTACCACAAGCATATCGGCTTCAACTACCGCCTGAGCAATATCTGTGGCGCCATAGGCTGCGGACAGATGGAGGTTTTGCCCGAACGGGTGGCTCGCCGACAGGCCATCAACGCCATATACGCCTCCGAGCTTTCAAACCGCGGCGGCATACGGGTGCAGGGCAATCCCGGAAGCGAATACGAGTCCAATTTCTGGCTTACCACTGTGCAGTTCGACGACGAAACAGCGCCCGAACGCATACGCACCGCCCTTGCCGCCCGTAATATCGAAACACGGCCTCTATGGCGCCCCATGCACATGCAGCCGGTGTTTGCCGACGCCCCCTACTATGGCGGCGACAATGCCGAACGGCTCTACCGCCACGGCCTGTGCCTGCCAAGCGGCTCAGTACTCAACGACAAACAGATAATGCGCGTATGCAGCACGATAAAAGAACTGATATAGACTGCCGTCAACGCTGCCTTATAGCCTTCGACCTCGACGACACGCTCTTCAAGGAACGCGACTACCTGCGTTCCGGCCACCGCGTGCTCGCCCGCAAGCTTGCCGGGGAAAGCGGCGCCGATGAGCGCGCGCTGTTCAGGCTCATCACAGAGCACCACCCTCGAGGCATCGAGGCGGCATTGGCATATCTTGCCGAGCGCGGCACTCCGTCCTCTTTCAGTGTCGACGAACTCGTGGAAGCATACCGCGCCCACACGCCCGACATCAGCCTTGACGCCGACACCGAGCGCACCCTGCAAGAACTTAAACGACGCGGGCATCGGCTTGTGCTGATTACCGACGGCTCCACCCGCCACCAGCGCGCCAAGCTTCACGCTCTCGGCCTTGACCGCTTCATCGAACCCGGTGCCGTCCTTATCAGCGAAGAAACAGGAGGCGACAAGCACACCCCGCTGCCGTTCGCGATAGCAGAAGAACGATTCGGAAAAGAAACCGCGCGCAGAATATATGTGGGCGATAATCTCTCCAAAGACTTCAAATGGCCCAACCAAAGGGGTTGGACAAGCGTTATGCTTGCGGACCATAACGGCATCAACGTATTCCCCCAGCAGCCATCGCAATGGCCGGGAGAATACCGTCCGTCGGCCTGCATCGACAATATTTCTCGAATATTAGAATTTGTATAAAATGGCAACAGCTCTCATAACCGGCATAACGGGCCAGGACGGTTCATATCTGGCGGAATTCCTAATGTCAAAAGGCTACGAAGTGCATGGTATAATACGCCGCAGCTCGTCGTTCAACACCGGGCGCATAGAGCACCTGTATCTCGACGAATGGGTACGCGACATGCACAACAAGCGCCTGCTCACCCTGCACTACGGCGACCTCACCGACTCGTCGTCGCTGATACGGATAATCCGGGAGGTGAAACCCGACGAAATATACAATCTCGCCGCGCAGAGCCACGTGAAAGTGAGCTTCGACGTGCCCGAATACACCGCCGACACCAACGCCATAGGCACATTGCGCCTGCTCGAAGCCGTGAGAATACTCGGCTACGAGAAACGCTGCAAAATATATCAGGCTTCGACTTCGGAACTCTTCGGACAGGTCGAGGAAGTACCCCAGACCGAGAAAACGCCCTTCCACCCTCGCTCGCCCTATTCCGTGGCAAAGCTATATGCCTTCTGGATCATGAAAAACTACCGCGAAAGCTACGGTATGTTTACGGCCAACGGCATCCTGTTCAACCACGAGTCAGAGCGCCGTGGCGAGAACTTCGTGACCCGCAAAATCAGTCTTGCCGCCGCGCGCATAGCTGCCGGAACACAGGACAAACTATATCTCGGCAACCTCAACGCCCTGCGCGACTGGGGGTATGCTCCCGACTATGTGGAATGCATGTGGCTCATACTCCAGCAGGAAGAGCCTGACGACTATGTGATAGCAACCGGCGAATACCACAGCGTGCGCGAATTTGCAACCCTCGCGTTCAAACGCGTCGGGATAGAACTGCGCTGGGAAGGCGAAGGCGTGGACGAAAAAGGCATCGACACCGCCACAGGACGCGTGCTCGTGGAGGTTGACCCACGCTTTTTCCGGCCGGCCGATGTGGAGCAGCTGCTCGGCAATCCTCAGAAAGCCAAGACCGAACTCGGCTGGAACCCGCGAAAAACATCTTTCAACGAGCTTGTAGAGCGTATGGTCGACGCCGACGTGGCGCTCGTAGCACAAGGAAAAGCCCCCAATGCTTGACAAAGACTCAAAAATATACATTGCCGGCCACCGTGGCCTCGTAGGCTCTGCCGTTATGGCAAACCTGCGCAAACGAGGATTCACCAACCTAATCGGGCGCACACACTCCGAGCTCGACCTGCTCGACCCCGTGGCCGTACGCCGCTTTTTCGACGAGGAACACCCCGATGCCGTGGTGCTCGCCGCCGCCCACGTTGGCGGCATTATGGCAAACTCGACCTACCGCGCCGATTTCATATACCGCAACCTTCAGATCCAGCAGAACGTTATAGGCGAGGCTTTCCGCAGCGGCTGCCGACGCCTTCTCTTCCTCGGCTCCACGTGCATATATCCGCGCGAGGCACCCCAGCCTATGGCAGAGGACGCCCTGCTCACTTCTCCGCTTGAGTATACCAACGAGCCATACGCCATCGCCAAAATCGCCGGTATGAAGATGTGCGAATCGTTCAACCTGCAATACGGCACCGACTATGTGGCGGTAATGCCTACAAACCTGTACGGGCCCAACGATAATTTCCACCTCGAAAACAGCCACGTGCTGCCGGCAATGATACGCAAGGCGCACCTCGCCAAACTTATGGACGAAGGCCGGTATGACGATGTGCGCGCCGACCTCTCCCGGCGCCCCGTAAGCACACTCCCCTTCCCTGCCGAAGCCTCCGACGCCGACATACGCGACGCATTGGCCGCATTCGGCATATTCCCGGGACGGCTCCGCCTGTGGGGCAGCGGCAAACCGCTGCGCGAATTTCTCTGGAGCGAGGATATGGCCGACGCCTGTGTGCACATACTGCTCAACGTATCGTTCGGACAGCTTGCCAAGGAAGCAGGCGCCCCCGTGCGCAACACCCATGTGAACATAGGCACAGGCATCGAACTTTCCATAGCCGAACTCGCGGGAGAGGTTGCCGGGGCCGTAGGCTTCAAAGGCTCTATCGAATGGGACAGCACCAAACCCGACGGCACCATGCGCAAGCTATGCGACGTAAGCAGGCTCCACCGCCTCGGCTGGCGCCACAGCGTGGAACTGCCCGACGGAATACGCCGCCTCTACGAGTGGTATAAGGCCGACACAGCCCCCGCGAGATAAGCCGAATACGCCGCGACCGGACGATTTGGGCAAACCGCGATTTTTTTGTAAATTTGTGCCAAATTTCAAGAAATGAAGAATATACGCAACTTCTGCATAATAGCTCATATCGACCACGGCAAATCAACCCTTGCCGACCGTCTGCTTGAGTACACCAATACCGTGGCCGCCAAGGACATGGAAGCTCAGGTACTCGACGATATGGACCTTGAGCGCGAACGAGGCATAACCATCAAGAGCCACGCCATACAGATGGAATACGAACTTGGCGGGCAGAAATACGTGCTCAATCTTATCGACACCCCGGGACACGTCGATTTTTCATACGAGGTGTCACGCTCCATAGCTGCCTGCGAAGGCGCGCTCCTGATAGTCGACGCCTCGCAGGGCATTCAGGCACAGACTATCTCGAACCTGTATATGGCTATCGACAACGACCTTGAGATAATACCGATTATCAACAAGGTCGATCTCGATTCTGCCAAGCCCGAAGAAGTGGAAGACCAGATTGTCGACCTGCTCGGCTGCAAACCCGAAGAAATAATCCGCGCATCCGGCAAGACCGGGCTCGGCGTTCCCGATATTCTACAGGCTATCGTCGAGAGAGTTCCTGCGCCCGTGGGCGACCCCGAAGCCCCGCTACAAGCCCTTATCTTTGACTCTGTTTTCAACCCATTCAGAGGCATCATAGCATATTTCAAGATAGAGAACGGAACAATCCGAAAAGGCGATTTCGTAAAATTCGTAGCCACTGGCAAGGAATACCATGCCGACGAAATTGGAATATTGCGCCTCGATATGAACCCTCGCGCAGAGTTGTCGGCAGGCAACGTGGGCTACATCATATCGGGCATCAAGAGCAGCAAGGAAGTCAAAGTGGGCGACACCATCACCCATGTAGGGCGTCCGTGCAGCGAAGCAATCGATGGCTTTGAGGAAGTAAAGCCCATGGTGTTTGCCGGCGTATACCCTATCGAAACAGAAGACTTCGAGAACCTGCGCACATCGCTCGAGAAGCTACAGCTCAACGACGCCTCGCTCACATTCTCGCCCGAATCGTCTGCCGCTCTCGGCTTCGGTTTCCGCTGCGGCTTCCTCGGTCTGCTCCATATGGAAATTGTGCAGGAACGCCTCGGTCGCGAGTTCGATATGGACGTAATCACCACCGTGCCGAACGTAAGCTACCGCGTATACGACAAGCGCGGAGGCATGGTGGAAGTACACAATCCTTCCGGACTGCCCGACGCAACACTGATAGACCATATCGAAGAGCCCTACATCAGAGCATCGATTATAACCACGGCCGACTTCATAGGTCCCATCATGACCCTCTGCCTTGGCAAGCGAGGCGAACTGGTAAAACAGGAATACATATCGGGCAACCGTATGGAACTCGTGTTCGACATGCCCCTCGGCGAAATCGTAATCGACTTCTACGACAAGCTCAAGAGCATCTCGAAAGGATATGCGTCGTTCGACTACCATATCCACAACTACCGCGAAAGCAAACTCGTAAAACTCGACATACTGCTCAACGGCGAAAGCGTTGACGCTCTTTCCACCCTCACACATGCCGACAACGCCGTCACATTCGGGCGCCGTATGTGCGAAAAGCTCAAGGAACTGATACCGCGCCAGCAGTTCGACATCGCCATACAGGCTGCTATCGGAGCGAAAATCATAGCTCGCGAAACCATAAAGGCAGTGCGCAAGGACGTTACCGCCAAGTGCTACGGCGGCGACATATCGCGAAAGCGCAAACTGCTCGAAAAGCAGAAGAAAGGCAAAAAGCGAATGAAACAGATAGGCTCGGTCGAAGTGCCCCAGAAAGCCTTCCTCGCCGTCCTCAAACTCGACTAAAACCATATAACAACAGAAATGGCCTGCCGCGTGCAGGCCATTTCTGTTGTTATAAGAGGCCGGTCATAAATCACGGAGGGTGAGCATGTAGCCGAAGCCGCGTTGGTTGACTATGGCAATTGACGGGTCGTGGCGAAGAGCGCGGCGCAGCTTGTGGATATAGCCGTGGAGGGAGTTTCGGTTGCTTAAATCATCGCGTTGCCATACGGCAATCATAAGTTCCGAGGCATCGACGGTCTTGCCGATGTTGGCTGCCAGCCGTTCAAGAATCTTGGATTCAAAATGAGATAGTTCCACCTCTTTGTCGCCAAAAGAAAGAATCTGGGTACTTACGTTGAAAACATAGGCACCTATTGCAAATTTAGTATCTCCTACTCTACCGGCGCTGTTCCGGCGCAGAAGCGCCTTGATTCTCACTATCAGCTCGCGTAGCTCAAACGGCTTTTTAAGGTAGTCGTTGGCACCTATCTCAAAACCCTTTTCAACGTCATCGATTGTACTCTTGGCTGTAAGAAACAGCAAAGGAACTGCCGGAGATGTCTTTCTTATAGCCCTCGCCATAGTGAAGCCGTCCATTTCAGGCATCATAACATCTGCCACCACAATGTCTGCTCCACAGGTCTTGAATTTATCAAGCCCGTCAATTCCGTTGCCGGCTGTAAGCACCTCATAACCTTGCCCTCGCAACGTGTCTGCGACAATAAGCGCGAGGTCTGCCTCATCTTCCACCAACAGAATTTTACTCATCTTTACCGAATTTTATAGTGAATACCGAACCTTCGCCTTCCTTGCTTTTTACAGAAATCGACCAGCCCATCTTATCGAGGATACTCTTTACATAGTACAGCCCTATTCCATAACCGCGCACATCTTGCCTGTCGCCGTGAGGCACACGGTAGAACTTGTTAAATATATACGGCATCGATTTTGACGGAATGCCGATACCATTGTCTGCGACACTTATACCGTCCGAGCCGCCTGACACAGTAATCACAACGATATCACCCGAATATTTGACCGCGTTGTCTATCAGATTGTTAATCACATTGGCAAGATGTGTTCTGTCTGCATTGACACACATGCTGCTGTCTATATCGACATTTATTGTCACGTCCTTGCCCGCAGTCATTCGTTGAGCGTCAACAATTTCCTCGACAAACGGCCTTAGAAGTATGTTATCAGCCCTAAGCTTCATAGCCCGGCGTCGCTCCATACTCACGGCGAGAATGTTTTCGACAAGTTCTCCGAGCCGTTTCAGCTGCTTGTTGGCGATATTGAGATATCTCGTCTTTTTTTCCAAATCATTATCCGTGTCATAATTCAGCAGGGCATCATTGGCAGAATAAGCTATAGCGATAGGAGTCTTCAGCTCGTGGGTCATATTGTTTACAAAATCATCTTTCATCTCCTCGATTGTCCTGAGCCGTGAAACCGTTCGGAACAGATACCACAAAGCCGTCGCTATGAGAATTATTATAGCGCCTGTCGACAGTACGATGCCCAACATCTGCAGCAGTACATAGCCCTGCGGAGAGGAATAATAAGCGACATAGCGCTCGCCACTCATTATATTATAGCATATCGACACACTGTCAAGACTCTCTTTTATTTCTGCCGGGGATTGACCTGCGACCACGGTTCCGTCTGATGAAATTTTATTGACAAAGGCATATTTCGGCCTGATTCCTTTCCGCGATAGAGAAAGTTGAAAAAGGCTGTCCAAATCAGCAATATAAAAAGGATATATCGGATCCACGGTCTGGTGGGCTCCGTAACCGATCTCATCGACCATTATGTCAGAATAGTTTGTACCCGGATCGAGAGGCATTTTCCGCACTTCCGTCACTTCTCCCTCACCGTCAAAAACGTAAATCATCAGAGTATCCCCCTCTATCGAACGTTTTTGCGACATTGACTTGCCCTGATAATCCGGCACAGAGTCGGGTACAGGATATTTCTTAGGCCTGTTGAGTACCTCGTCAAGATCCGCGTCTTTCAACGACTGGCTTATCAGTTCGACAGTTTGACGCGATATGGCCTGATATAGTTCCACAAGACAGTATATGTTGTAACAAAGCAATATCGATAGCGCGGACACTATGATGGCGCTGTATAACTTGAAATGTTTCATATTCTTACGATTTGTGCAAATTTACCAATAATCCGTATTACTCTGAGTTGCACACACCTCTATTTAAGACTAAATAAGGGAGCAGATAAGACTAAATAAGGCTGGAGAGTGTATATACGGCTGTTGCTTGCCGTAATTTTGTATCAGACAAACAACCATACTGCAATGAGAAAAACCATACTTTTCGCAGCACTCCTTAACGGACTTAGCTCTGCAGCCGCGACAGAAACGCCCGACACCATTGCCACGCAGCAACTTAACGAAGTCGTTGTAGAGGGTGAAAAACCGCAAGTCAGAGCCAAGGACGGCATAATGGTAGTGGATCTTCCCGCCATTGTCAAGGACAAACCCGTGACCAACATTCTCGAAGCTCTCGGATATCTTCCCGGAGTAATCAGCAACAACGGCACAATCGGACTCGCGGGAGCCTCGGAGGTAAGCATAATTCTAAACGGCGAGCCTACGAACATGCCTCTCCATAATCTGTACCAGCTCCTTTACACCACGCCTGTCGACCGCCTGAAAAATGTGGAGATTATGTACTCGGCACCGGCAAAGTACCATGTCAACGGAGCCGTCATCAATGTTATACTGAAAACCCCATCACCGCTCGACGGCCTGCAAGGGCAGTTCCGTGCAGGCTACAATCAGGCTCATTACGGTTCCTACGGCACCGCTCTTGCCGCCACATATGCTGCCAAGGATTGGATATTCGATCTTAACTACGGGGTGTCACGAACCAAATCGTGGAATCAGGAGGAAACGCGTTCAAACCATCTTTTGAACGGCAAGCGCACTCTGATCGAGGACCAGATGCGACGCATAAACCGCAACTGGAGCAACACCATCTTTGCATCGGCATCATATAAAACGCTAAAACTTAATTACAACGGTCAGATAACCTCCGATTCAAAGAGCCAAAGCCTATCGTCCGGCACGCTCGGCCACTTCACCAACGCATACAGAATGCTGTCGCCGGTCAACTACCATAACGTAGCCTTGCGATACACCGCTCCATTCGGAATGGCAGTAGGCTGCGACTATACCCGCTACTCCGAAGACCGCTCGCAATCGCTATACAAGGAATCCGAGTACCTGTTTGGCTCTGACAACAAGCAGGAAATCAACCGCTATCACATATACATCGACCAACAGCACCAACTCGGCAAATGGCAATTGAACTACGGCACGGAATATCAGCATTCCGAAGACCATAGCTTGCAGAAATACATTGCGTCGGACAATCACGGCTTCGATGACACGCTCCACGAGGACTTGGCAAGCATCTACGTCGGCACCCAGCGCTCTTTTGAATCGGGGCTGTCGTTCAACGCCTCTGCCAAGTGGGAATACTTCCACAACAAGTACAGGCACAACTGGAATTTCATACCCCGGCTCGCCGCCACATACTACAAAACCCCGAAAAGCATATTCCAGCTCAACCTCAGCACAACCCGCATCTACCCATCGTACTGGGAACTTCACGGAGGCACAAGCTACATTAACGAATACTCCTCCGTGACAGGAAATCCTGAGCTGCAACCATATATCAACTACGAGGCTCAGTTCAACTATATATTCAAGCAAAAGTATGTGGCCACACTCTACTTCCAATACGGCGACAAGGCAGCGGTGCAGCTCCCATATCAGTCGCCCGAATCATTGCATCTGATATACCAGACCATCAATATGAACTACAAGCGCGTTGCAGGCATCAACCTCTATGTACCTTTCAACGTAAGTTACATATGGAATGCCTCTGCCACAGCCAACATACTCAATCAGCGGGAAAAAGCCGACCGCTTCCACCACATCAGCTTCGACAACAGCAAGTGGATTTTCTATGGCTCGGTCAACAACTCATTCAAGTTCAGCCGGGAATGCCCGCTATCGTTGACTCTTGACTTCGCCTACATCTCTCCGTCGCTGCAAGGCATATCCGACCTGTCGGGACTGTGGAAGGTCGATGCCGGCATCAAATGGAATTTCGGCAGGAAACACTGTTGCGAACTCGACATCAAAGCCGACGACATATTCAACAAATGGTCGCCTGTGATGACAATCAACCACGCCGGCCAGGATTACCGCATGGCAGTGCGCGGAATGACCCGCAACCTCAAACTCACCTTCATATGGCGCTTCAACGGCTTCAAACCAAAGGAAAACAATATCGACGCCTCCCGTTTCGGCACCCTCTAAGAAACTGTTTAAATTTTATTGAATCAAATTTAAACAGTTTCTAAAAACATTTCGGCCTATATCTATAAACATACCGTACCCTTATAACACCAATACCAAAACCCGAAGAGTTTCTTTATTAAGTATATTTGTAGTTGCAAAAAATACTTACCTGATGAAACGCACAACCATACTACCAGCCCTCGGCCTCGCCATACTGATGGCGGGAGCGCCGCTCCAACAATCCTATGCCGCTAACCCGATATTGCCTATGTGGGAATACATACCCGACGGCGAGCCTTACGTGTTTGAAGACCCCGACAATCCCGGCAAGTTCCGAGTATATCTCTACGGCTCGCACGACAATCTCGTGACAGAGTACTGCGGCCGCGACCAAGTGGTGTGGTCAGCCCCTATCGACAATCTCAACGAATGGCGCTTCGACGGAGTGATATTCACCTCCACCCGCGATGCCAATGGCAATTTACTGTATGCCAACGGACAAGGCGACGTGCTCTACGCGCCCGACGTTGCCGAAGTAATCGACAGCAAAGGCAAAAAGACATACTATCTCTACCCCAACAACCAGGCCTGGGGCCGAAACGGCATGGTGGCCAAGGCATCGCGTCCAGACGGGCCTTTTGAAGTGTGCAACTGGGATCCCGAGAATCCGAAACATACCGTAGGCGACCTGCGCTTCGACCCGGGCGTGCTCGTCGACGGGGAGAAAGTGTATGCCTACTGGGGCTTCGAGGACAGCAACGGCGCCGAGCTCGACCCTTCCACCATGGCGACCATCGTACAAGGCACTCTCCACAAAGACCTCATACCAAGCTCGAAGCAGGAAGGCGTGTTCCGTTTCTTTGAAGCATCGTCGATGCGCAAAATCAAAGACAAATACGTGCTCGTGTACAGCCGTGTGACAGGTGACGGCGAATTTGGCCTGCCTGCAACCAACTACACTCTTGCCTACGCATACTCCGATAGCCCCATGGGACCGTTCACCTACGGTGGCACCATAATCGACGGACGCGGACGCGAAAAAGGCAAGGACGGCAAAACAGTATACACCGCCCACCCCTTCGGCAACACCCATGGCAGCATCATCGAAATAAACGGCCAGTGGTATGTATTCTACCACCGCCAGTGCGGCACAACCGAGTACAACCGCCAAGCCATGGTAGCCCCTATCGAAGTGAAAGTAACAGAAGGCCCGGGCGGAAAAGTAGAAATATCAGAAGGCGAATACACCTCGGAAGGCTTCGAACTTGGCGGACTCAACCCCCTCGAACGCCACTCAGCCGGCATAGCCTGCCACTATACCGGTCCTGAAGGCACCCGGCAGTCCTATCCCAACTATTACCATTCAGGCTCTTACATAGAAGCCCTGCGCCCGAAAATCAACGAAGGCGACAAAGCTTACGACCTGCGCATCAACCACGGCCCCGTGGTAAACAACACCGCCGGTTCGGTAGTCGGATACAAGTACTTCAACTTCGATCATCTCGGCGGGAAAAAAGCCAAATTGCTTGCCGAGCTGATACCCGCAGGAATTGCCGGAGGCTTCGACGTGCTTATAGACAACCCCTACACTGGACGTTGCATCGGGGCTGCCGACATATCCGGATTGCCGGCCGGAAAGCCCACCGAAATAAGCATAGACCTCAGCGACACCAAAAACCTGAAAGGAAAGCACGCGCTTTACTTCGTATTCAAATCACCGGCTGCGGGCCAATCTGTCTGCACATTGAACAACTTCGTATTCACAGCCGAATAACGCCATCAAATTTATTCGGGGCGACTATTGCATTAATCTCGCGAATTCTGCTTATATTTGCGATACGGTATTGCCGGGGACTCCGGCCGTGCCACTTACCTTAAACATATATACGTATGGCAAAAGTTTATGGAGCTGTAACAATCGACGACAAGCGATGCAAAGGGTGCGACCTCTGCGTGGTGGCCTGTCCCACCGATGTTCTTCAGCTACAGCCCAAGGAGGTAAACGACCGAGGTTACCACTACGCGTTCACGGCCAATCCCGGCGCCTGCATAGGCTGCGCCGCCTGCGCCACAGTCTGTCCCGATGCCTGCATCGAAGTGTACCGCTTTGTGAATCGCGGCGAATAATCCAACTCCAACCCTGAAAAGCACCAAAACACAATGGAAGAAGAAGTAAGACTGATGAAGGGCAACGAAGCCATAGCCCACGCCGCAATACGCTACGGCGCCGATGGCTACTTCGGATACCCTATCACGCCGCAGTCGGAAGTACTCGAAACCCTTGCAGAGCTGCGCCCGTGGGAAACCACCGGCATGGTCGTACTGCAGGCCGAAAGCGAAGTAGCGGCTATAAACATGGTTTACGGCGGCGCTGCCACCGGTAAAGCCGTTATGACCTCCTCGTCGTCACCCGGCGTCAGCCTCAAGCAGGAGGGCATATCGTACCTCGCAGCATCGGAGCTGCCCGCACTCATTGTCAACGTTATGCGCGGCGGCCCCGGCCTCGGCACAATCCAGCCCTCGCAGGCCGACTATTTCCAAGCCACCAAAGGCGGCGGCCACGGCGACTACCATATGATAGTCCTTGCCCCCGCCACAGTGCAGGAAATGACCGACTTCGTGGCCCTCGGCTTCGATCTGGCCTTCAAATACCGCAATCCCGCAATGATTCTGGCCGACGGCATCGTGGGCCAGATGATGGAAAAAGTAGTGCTGCCGCCACAGCGCCCGCGCCGCACCGAGGAAGAACTGCGCGCGCAGTGCCCCTGGGCAGCGTGCGGACGAGGCGACCGCGACCACCGCAACGTGGTGACTTCGCTCGAACTCGACTCGGCCAAGATGGAAGAAAACAACCACCGCTTCCAGCGCACATACCGCCTGATTGAAGAAAACGAGATACGCTTCAAGGAATACTACACCGAAGACGCCGAATACCTTATCGTGGCATTTGGCTCAATAGCCCGTATCTGCCTCAAAGCCATCGAAGAAGCGCGAGAAGCCGGCATAAAGATAGGACTGCTCCGTCCCATCACGCTATGGCCCTTCCCCACCGCAGAGATAGCACGCCTGAGCAAACAGGTGCGCGGCATACTCACCGTGGAGCTGAACGCCGGACAGATGGTGGAAGACGTGCGGCTCTCCGCCGAAGGACGCGTGCCCGTGTTCCACTTCGGTCGTATGGGCGGTATGATACCCAACCCCACCGAAGTGCTCGAAGCCCTCAAAAACGATTTTCCCGAACTCCGATAAAAAAGAAAAGCAATGACACCCGAAGAAATCATCAAGCCTGAAAACAAGGTATATTCGCGGCCTCGTCTGCTGACGGAGAACGTGACCCACTATTGCCCCGGTTGCAGCCACGGAGTGGTACACCGCATAATAGCCGAACTCCTCGACGAGATGGGAGTGGCAGACAAAGCGATAGGCATAGCCCCGGTAGGCTGCGCAGTGTTCGCCTACAACTACATCGACGTTGACTGGGTGGAAGCGGCACACGGACGCGCGCCCGCGCTCGCCACTGCAGCAAGCAGGCTCAATCCCGACAAGCTCGTATTCACCTATCAGGGCGACGGCGACCTTGCCGCAATCGGTACTGCCGAAACAATCCACGCCGCGAACCGTGGCGAAAACATCGCCATAATATTTATCAACAACGCCATATACGGCATGACCGGCGGACAGATGGCTCCCACCACCCTGCTTGGCATGAAGACCGCCACAACGCCCTACGGCCGCACAGCCGAACTGAACGGCTACCCGCTGGCTATCACCAACCTGCTGGCGCAGCTCGACGGCACCTGTTATGTGACCCGTCAGGCCGTGCACACACCCGCCTCCGTCCGCAAGACCAAAGCGGCCATCAAGAAAGCCTTTGAAAACGCCATGGCAAAGAAAGGCACTTCGGTAGTGGAAGTAGTGGGCACATGCAGCTCAGGCTGGAAAATGACACCGGCGCAGAGCAACGACTGGATGGCAGAGCATATGTTTGAAAAATACCCTCTGGGCGACCTTAAAAACGAAGACTAATGAAAGAAGAAATAGTAATCGCAGGCTTCGGCGGCCAGGGAGTACTCTCTATGGGCAAGATACTGGCCTACGCCGGTCTTATGGACAACCTCGAAGTCACATGGATGCCCTCCTACGGGCCTGAACAGCGCGGTGGCACAGCCAACGTCACGGTAATCCTCAGCGACGCCCCCATCAGCTCGCCCGTGCTTGACACTTTCGACACCGTGGTGGCCCTCAACCAGCAAAGCCTTGACAAGTTCGAGAGCAAGGTGAAAAAAGGAGGACTGCTCATATACGACCCCTCCGGCATTCACCGCCTGCCCCAGCGAACCGACATCAAAGTAGTTTCTGTCGACGCCATCACAGCATCTGTAGAGCTTAAAAACTCCAAGACCTACAATATGATTCTCCTCGGAGCGCTCCTGAAGCTGCGTCCGATGGTCGAAATCGACGCCGTGCTGCGCGGTCTGAAGAAAACGCTGCCCGAACGCCACCATCACCTGCTCCCGCTCAACGAGCAGGCTCTGCGCAAAGGCATGGAACTCGTGTAAAAACCATCTACGACAATAAAAAAAGCGGCATCAGCCGCTTTTTTTATTGCTTGTAAGTCGGTTCAGTCTGCCGCATGGTACTCTATAAGACCCGGCATCGAATAGCGGATTATCTTGGCTATCTCGATTCCGAAATCTGACGCAGCCTTAAGCAAAAGATCCTTGTACAGAACGCAGGTAGAGCCTACACAGCACAGGCGATGCTCCTTGTAGGGGTACGCCTGCATATTTCGCGTAAAAAAGCTCATAAAGGCATTATACACAAGCTCGTATACATATGGCTCATCAAGGTGCTCGGCAAGAAACAGCGAGTATCGCGAAAGGGTTCGGCTCGGTAGCGGATTGGTATACACCTCGTCCATAAGAATGTTGGGCGTCACCATATACTTCTCATAGAAAGCCCGGATAAGCTCCTGCGGCGCGATTCCCTTGAGCATATCGGCAATAAAGGTCTTGCCCATATATGCTCCCGAGCCTTCGTCGCCGAGAATGAAGCCGAGCGGAGCCACGGTCTTCACAATCTCCGAGCCGTTGTAGAGGCACGAGTTCGAGCCCGTGCCGAGTATGCAGGCAAGACCTGCCTCGCGGACAAGTAGTCCGCGGGCAGCGCCGAGGAGGTCGCTTTCCACAGTGACAGGCGTCTTGAACTGCGCCACAAGCGACGACTCCATTATCTTCGTTTTTTCCTTCGACGAGCAGCCTGCGCCATAGAAATACACGTGGTCCCAGCGACGGCGGAAAAACGCCTCGGGTAGCTCCAGACGGATGGCATGGGATATTTCGCGACGCGTCTGGAAGAACGGATTAAGACCCGTGGTGAAGGCATGCTCCACTATCTCGGTTCCGTCCAAGAGCGCCCATTCCGTACGCGTGCTGCTGCTTTCGGCTATGATTTTCATTTGGCAGAGTCTATTTGACGAAGTAATTCTTCAACGGCGGTACGAAGCTGGGCATCATCTCCAGCCACGATTCCCTCGGGAGTGTTCGCCACCTTGATGTCCGGCTCGAGCTGCTGGTTCTCAAGCACCGAACCGTCGGCAAGGCGGTAGCCTACCACAGGGATACCGAACACAAGGGTCGGATCCTGCATACGCACCCAGTTGACCGATGTCATAGTGCCCGGAACAGGCATTCCGACTGTCTTGCCGAGGCCGCGGTGGCTGTAAACCCACGGTGTTCCGTGAGCATTCGAGTAGCACGGCTCGGCCATAAGCATTATCGACGGTTTGTTCCAACGGCGCGAAGGCATGTCGCAGGTAGCCTCGCCGCGTATTTCCTGTGTAAAATATTTCTTGCCGCTGAGCAGCACCTCTATGTCCTCGTGGAGGCGTCCGCCACCGTTCCAGCGTATGTCTATCACCACACCCTCGCGGTCGTTGTACTTACCGAGGAGATCGGAGTATACCTTGCGGAACGAGTCATCGTCCATCGACGATATATGGACGTAGCCCAATCGTCCGCCCGACAGCCTGTCGACGTCGGCAGCACGCTGCTTCACCCAGCGGTCATACAGCAAGTCGCTCTGCCGGCCAGAAGATACGGGACGCACCACGATGTCGCGGCGAGTACCGTCGGGGGCAAGCAGCGACACGAGCGTGCGACGACCTGAAGCATCAGCAAGCAGACGGTCGACAGGCATCTCGGCTGTCACCTCCTTGCCGTTGATTTTCTCTACCACGGTACCGGGTACAACTTCCGGCGACAGATTGTAGAGCGGGCCCTTTTCGAGCACTTCCTCTATGCGGGCGCCCTTGCCTGCATATCCGAGGTCATAAAGCACGCCGAGCGAAGCGGTGCGTTCGCTGAACGCCGCCGAGGGAGCGCCCTGATAGCGGCCGCCGGTATGACTTACATTCAGTTCGCCGAGAAGCTCGCTGAGCAGCTGGGCAAAGTCGTAGTTATTGTTGATATGCGGAAGGAACTTGCGATAGTCGCGACAGAGGCCGGCCCAGTCCGTGCCGTGCATATCGGCAGTATAGAAGCGCTCGCGTTCCTCGCGCTCCACATAGTCGAGCATAAAACGACGCTCTGCCGCAGGATCAAGAACCATCTCGGCATTGTACGAAATAGGCTTGATGGTGCTTCCGAATTTATTAAGGCTTCCGCCGAAAAGGAATATGTTTTTCCCGTCGGCCGACATATCGAAGTATGCCGAACTTTCGGGGTGACGCTTCTTCATCGACAAATCACCGCTTTCAAGGTCAAGATCCCATATGAAGGTGCCCTTGTCGGCAGATGAGATAAAGTAGAGATGCTTGCCTTCGGTGTCAACAATTGCATCGCGGAGGTCGGTCGACATAGGCGTCACACGCACCTGTCGGTCGCTAAGCCCGTCATATTCCACATTTATTATCGAATCGTTCTTCTCCTTGCTGTCTTTCTTAGCTGCCTTGGCAAGCTCCCGCTCCTCTTTGGTAAGCTTGAAGTTATCGTATGCGTCGCGGTTCATAAACACGAAGAAAACGTCCATCTGCGACCCCCACGAAGCGTGGTTGCGCATACCGAGGCGCTCCGAGGCAAAAGCGAGCGCGTTGCCGCCAAGAATCCACTTAGGCTCTGCGTCGAAGTATCCGCTGTTGGTTATGTTGGTAAGTTTGCCGTCGGCCACATTGATTATTGCCACGTCGGAGTAAGGATCGTGCTTGCGGTCGATTATCTCGAGGGCTATCCATCGCGAATCGGGCGACCACGTGAAGTAAAAGCGTCCGTTGCGCTGACGGTGCGTCGAGCCGTCTGTAAGCTCTGTCACCTTCTTGCTCTTCATATCCATCACGGCAAGCTTGTTGCGGTCAAGTATAAAGGCCAGTTTCTTGCCGTCGGGCGACAGTTTGGGCACGGTTCGCTCGTGCTTGTCGGCTTTGAACACCGGCTCCTCGCTGATGATGGTGGCATGGGCGAGGTCGGGCTCGTCGGTCGGACGGCCGAGTGTGGCGCGATATATATTTGCGCGGCCGTCGCGCTCCGATGTGTAGTACAAGGTGCTGTCGTTGCCCCAGCTGAGGTCGCTTTCGGCCTCGGGTGTGGCAGATATCTGCTTGGTGGTGCTGTAATCGACAGGCGTCACAAACACATCGCCACGGTAAAGGAATGCAACGAGCTTGCCGTTTGGCGAGGCGGCTGCCCCGCCGGCGCCTCTCGAGCCGCCAATCTTTCGCAACTCGTCGGGAAAATCCGCCTTTATGTCCACTGCCACCTTCGCAGGCTTCGATGCCCCGGAGGCAAGTGTGTACAGCTCGCCGTCGTAGGTAAACGCCAGCGTTCCGTTTGCGGCTCGCGAAAGGAAACGCACCGGGTGGCGCTTGAAGTCCGTCACAGGCACGGCCTTGCCATAATCGCCGGCAACGGCGCGGTACACATTAAGGCTCTTCTGGGGAGCACGCTCACTGAGGAAATAGAGGGCATCGCCTGCATCGACAGGACACAAATCCTCACCGGGAAGGTCAACGAGTTTTTCATGTCGGCCTGTGGCAGGGGTATAGCGCCATATATCGCGAGTAACCGACGATGTATGGTGCTTGCGCCACTGGTCCTCGAAGCCTTTCACGTCCTCGTACACAAAGCTCTTGCCGTCGGGCGCCCACGAAATGTAGCGCGCCGGCGTTGCCAGAAGCTGGCGTGAGGCGCCTCCGCCCACAGGCACGGAATAGACCTGCGTCATTCTCCCCGTGGGGAACATGGCGCTCGAAGCCGGAGCCTGAATTGCGGCAGAATAAAGCACCTCCTTGCCGTCGGGAGTGAAAGCCTCGGGTATTTCCGATGCGGAATTATACGTGAGGCGCTTCCATTCCTTTGACGAGCCGTCGGCAGCTATCACAAATATATCGGCATTGCCGTAGCGATCGGAAGAAAAAGCGATAGAACGGCTGTCCGGGCTCCATATCGGAGTGGTTTCGTAAGAAGGCTGCGAAGTGAGCCTCAGAGCCTCCCCGCCGCCGGTCGGAACCGTGAATATGTCGCCTTTGTATGTAAATGCAATCCGACTTCCGTCGGGCGATATTTTCGCATTTCTAAGCCACAAAGGGCTTTCGGCAGCACCGGCAGATATGGCGCCGGCAGCAAAAATGCATAGTAAGATATGTTTCATCCTTTGCAAGAGTGTTTTATAGAGGTTTTTGCAAAGATACGGATAAGTCGAGCGCAAAACAAATTTATTTAATTTTGCCGAGCGAGAGTATCTAAGGCGATTAGCCAAAGATACGAATAAGTTGGGAGCAAAAGCAAATATTCTTTGCTTTTGACGAATGAAACACCCTCTAAATAAAAAAAGCGCCCGGAATAATCTACCGGACGTACTGAATTGTTGATAACGTGAATAATTTTAATGCAATGGCATCTATCGGAAAGCCTTACTTTGACATATCAGCCGAATAGATAGCAGCGCTTGCTGTGCAATACCATACTATTGCTTTCTTGAATAGTTTAAGCATAGTCTTTAGTGCTTAGTTTAACAATCTTTTTTACCTATGTGCATTTAAAACGCCGCAAAGGTACAAAAAGATTTCAAAACTATGCTAAAAAACATACTTTTAAAACACATGTCATCATCACTAAAACTTCTCCGCCCTATGTAGCAGCACATTAAAGAAAGAACGAAGGAGCTGCAAAAACTGCAACTCCTTCGTTTTTTCTTGCTGTGCTAAGAATTTAAGCGTTCTTCACCTTTTCAACAACAGCGGCGAAAGCCTGCGGGTTGTTGAGGGCGAGGTCGGCGAGGACCTTGCGGTTCATTTCGATACCGCTCTTGTGGATAAGACCCATGAGCTTGGAGTAGCTGAGGTCGTGCATACGCGCAGCAGCGTTGATACGCTGTATCCAGAGAGCGCGGAAGTTGCGCTTTTTGTCCTTGCGGTCGCGGTAAGCGTAGGTAAGACCTTTTTCCCAGGTGTTTTTAGCAACGGTCCATACATTACGGCGGCAACCGAAGTATCCACGGGTAAGTTTGAGGATTTTCTTGCGGCGTGCGCGCGAAGCAACGTGGTTGACTGATCTTGGCATTGTTTCAGATGATTTTTGAACGTCAGCGTCCGCTGTCTTGGCGGTGCTTAAGGCTGAACATTCGGTTAATAATGAATTATAAAATCACGAATTAAGCTTGGTGGTCAAGAGAAAGGCGGCTTATTTGAGGCCGAGGAGCGCCTTGACATTGGAAGCGTCCACACGTGCTACCAGACCGGAGTGGGTAAGGTTGCGTTTCTGCTTCTTGGTTTTCTTTGTCAAGATGTGGCTCTTGAAAGCGTGTTTTCTCTTGATTTTTCCTGATCCGGTAAGGGCGAACCTCTTTTTGGCACCGGAATTAGTCTTAATCTTCGGCATTTGTCTGTTTGTTAATGATGTTAATTCGAGTTGTATAATTACGCGCCAACCCGTGGCGCCTTATGCTATTTCTTCTTGGGCGAAATCATTATAATCATTCGCTTGCCTTCAAGCAGCGGCATCTGCTCCACCTTGCCGTACTCTTCGAGGTCGTTGGCAAAACGCAGCAACAGCACCTCGCCTTGCTCTTTGAAAAGAATCGAGCGGCCTTTGAAGAACACATATGCCTTCACTTTGGCTCCTTCCTGAAGGAAGCCTACAGCGTGCTTGAGTTTGAAGTTGTAGTCGTGGTCGTCGGTCTGGGGGCCGAAACGAATCTCCTTGACCACTATCTTCGTCGATTTGGCCTTTATCTCTTTGGCTTTCTTCTTCTGCTGATAGAGATATTTCTGATAGTCGAGAATCTTGCACACCGGCGGCTCCGCGTTGGGAGATATTTCCACCAGGTCGAGTTCAAGCTCGTCGGCTATCTTGCGGGCCTCGTGAATGGAGTAGATGCCGGGGGTTACGTTGTCGCCGACCAAGCGCACTTCGCGGGCACGGATATGCTCGTTGATGTTGTTCGGCGCCTGTTTAACCTGGCGAGGGTCGCGGCGTTGTCCGCGGGGTCCACCGGAGTTGGCCGGACGCGGCCCACCGGGGTTGAAAGGTGGTTTTTTCTCCATTCAGGGGATTATTGGTTAATCATTTGGTTGACTTCCTGAGTCAAAAGTTCTGCAAAGGTAGCAATTTTCATCGAACCAAGGTCGCCTTCGCCCGATTTTCTTACAGAAACCTCGCCATTTTCGGCTTCTTTCTCGCCAACAATGAGCATATAGGGTATTCGCTTGAGCTGATTGTCGCGGATTTTGCGGCCGAGAGTTTCGTTTCTGTCGTCTATCTCGATGCGTATGTCGGCATCTTCAAGGCGTACGGCTACCTCGCGGGCATAGTCAAGATACTTGTCGCTCACAGGTATCAGCACTGCCTGCTCGGGCGCGAGCCACAGCGGGAAACGGCCTGCTGTATGCTCCAGCAGCACTGCCACAAAACGCTCCATCGAGCCGAACGGCGCACGGTGAATCATCACAGGACGGTGCTTGGCATTGTCGCTGCCTGTGTATTCGAGCTCGAAGCGTTCAGGTAGGTTGTAGTCTACCTGAATCGTGCCGAGCTGCCAGCGGCGGCCTATTGCGTCGCGAACCATGAAGTCGAGCTTCGGGCCGTAGAACGCCGCCTCGCCGAGTTCGGTGCGGGCATTGAGTCCTTTTTCAGCACACGCCTCGATGATTGCGTTTTCGGCAAGGTGCCAATTTTCGTCGCTACCTATGTACTTTTCAGGATGCGAGGGGTCGCGCAGCGAAATCTGAGCCTCGTAGTTTTCAAACTTGAGCGCCTTAAATATATATAGGATTATATCCATTACTTTAAGGAACTCGTCTTTGATCTGTTCGGGCGTGCAGAAGATGTGGGCGTCGTCCTGCGTGAATCCGCGCACTCGGGTGAGGCCGTGGAGTTCGCCGCTCTGCTCGTAGCGGTACACTGTGCCAAATTCGGCAAGGCGCAGCGGCAGGTCGCGGTACGAACGCGGCAACGCGCGGAATATCTCGCAGTGGTGAGGACAGTTCATCGGTTTGAGCAGGTATTCCTCGCCTTCCTCGGGGGTGTGGATAGGCTGGAACGAGTCCTTGCCATACTTGGCATAGTGGCCGGAGGTGACGTAGAGCTGCTTGTTGCCTATGTGCGGGGTGATTACCTGCTTGTAGCCGTAGCGGCGCTGTATTTTACGGAGGAACTGCTCCAGGCGGTCACGAAGAGCGGCGCCCTTGGGCAGCCAGAGCGGAAGACCGGCGCCCACGCGCTGCGAGAACGCGAAAAGCTCCATCTCCTTGCCAAGCTTGCGGTGGTCGCGCTTCTTGGCCTCTTCGAGCAGCGCGAGGTATTCGTCGAGCATCGACTTTTTCGGGAAAGTGATGCCATACACGCGCACAAGCTGGTTGCGCTTCTCGTCGCCGCGCCAGTATGCGCCTGCAAGCGATGTTATCTTAACGGCCTTTATCGGAGCCGTGGTCGGGATATGCGGCCCACGGCAAAGGTCGGTAAACGCTCCCTGGGTATAGGTGGTGATGCTGCCGTCTTCAAGTTCGGATATAAGTTCGCACTTATATTCTTCGCCACGGTCGCCGAAAAGGGCGAGCGCGTCGGCCTTGGATATGTCGGCACGGACAATCTGCTCGTCACGGCGGGCGAGCTCGGTCATCTTGGCCTCGATCTTTGCGAAATCGTCTGATGTGATTTTATTCTCGCCAGGATCGATGTCGTAGTAAAAGCCATTTTCGATTGCCGGGCCGATGCCGAACTTCACTCCCGGATAAAGTTCCTGAAGAGCTTCGGCGAGCAGGTGCGCGGAGCTGTGCCAGAAAGCGTGCTTTCCCTCGGGGTCATCCCATTTGAAGAGTTTTAGCGACGCATCTGAATCCATCGGACGCGAGAGGTCCCATTCCTTGCCGTCGACACTGGCCGCAAGTACCTCGCGGGCAAGACGGGGCGATATGGACTCTGCTACCTGAAGCGGGGTTACACCTGCTTCGAACTCCTTTACGCTATTGTCGGGAAACGTTATCTTAATCATTATTTAAAAACATTATCAATCAGTCATTTACCCCATTCAGAGCAAATAACCTCAAAATCAAGCGCAAAGATACGAAATAATCCACAATATATAAAAAACTTCGGCCGTCTTTTTTCAGACTATTTCAAATAAGCTACGAATCAGCGCCAAACGCGATTTTTCAGGCAAGCGCCACCACTATCGGCACAGCAAGCAATATAGGCACGATCACGCCGGGCAAAAACACAGATAAAAGAGCAGCCAGCCAGACCATCAAAATGGCTGCCGGGAGGAAAAAAGATAACTCAGGTTCGGTTTGCGACATTTGCGTGGTCTTAATCATACTTATCCGGAATTTTGACCTCGCAAAATTAAAGCTTATATTTTGGTTTACCCCCCCCCGTGTTAAAATTGGTTAAACGCGGCAATCCCGACCACAAAAAGCCGGGATTGCAGCACATTGTGTAGCAGAAAGCGGTCATTTAGCAGCGTTGATAACGTCCTGCATAGTCATCGTGCCTGTCATCATTATCACTACGAGCGATGTTTCTTCGTCAACAAACACCACAAACTCGTTTCTGCCGCCTCCGAGTTTTTTCATAAGAATGGAAACATTAGAGCCGTCATTCTTCACGCTCATCAGCTTCTCATAGCCCTTTCCCGAACTGAAAGCGCCGCACTTGCCTTTCAGTTTGGCGAGGCCGCTTCCTTCCGCGCTGACTATCTCCAGCCCGTCGAGCTTTGACGCTATGCCGCCTATATCGAAGTCCCCTCCGGTGATATTGGAAGCGCCCGCCAGTTCGAGCATCGCCTTGGATATGTACACAGTCGACACTCCTGGCATATCCTCGCATCCCTTGAAAAACGCGCTCTGGGCATTCAGCCCCATGGCCGCAACGACAGCCAATATCATTATAAGTATCTTTTTCATTTCTATATGTTTTTTATTGATTCAATGGTTTCACTGGTAGTTTCGACCGTCACGCGGCTGCTTTCGCCAATAGCTTTGCAGCCCTTGTCGACGGTTCCGACAAGTATGTTGAGAGCCATCTCCGTCTGCTGCCGCACTTCTTCGGGACTCATCGTGCCGGGCTGCTGCCAGCGCGGCGACAAGGCAGGTATGGCAATAGCCAACATCACGGCAATCGCAGCTGCCACGGCAGAGAAACGCTTAGCGAAAGCCCGACGGCGCATTTTGCGGTCTATGCGCCTCACCACGGCTTCTTTGAGCCACGAGGGGGCCTCAGCCTGCGCCGACACGTCGAACACCCGGCGATCCGCCTCTAACTCGGCAGGCACATCGGCCGCCTCAAAGAAACGGCGCAGAACACGCTCCTCGTCGATGGTGCTTTCTCCTGCATAATACTTGGCCAGAAGCTTCTTAACGGTATTGACATCTGTATTCATATCTTTGCAAAATATTTTTTGACAGCTCCACGCGCACGGCACAGCAACACCCGCACATTTGCCGACGAAAAACCCGTGGCGCTTTCTATTTCCTCCATAGTGCAGCCTTCAAACTCGCGCATGGCAAACACAATTCTTTGCCCGTCGGGCAGGCTTGCCAATAACTTTTTCACACCTTCAAGCTGCTCACGCCGCTCATAATCGCGCTCTATGTCGGCGTCCGAAGCAAGAGCCACCATCTCGTCGGCGCCTATGGCCGGACGACGGCGATTCACGATATCGATAGCCGCATTGCGCGCAGCTCCGCAGGCATAAGCCGCCACATTGGCCACGCCGCCGAGAGAGCCGCGCCTCTCCCATAGCTTCATGCACGCGTCCTGCACGGCATCGGCAGCATCGGCCTCGCTACCGGTGATAGCGACAGCCACGCCGTACATACGGTCGATGCAGGAACAGACAGTCTGTTTGAATGCGGCAGCGTCCATAGTCGCGGCAATCAGTCATTTTTATTGACCATCTCACGAATATCATCAGCGGTGAACTTGCCTGAAATCTCGACAAGGGTACACTGCGACGAATCCGTAGCCAGAATATAGATATTGCGGTATTTATCGCCGTCCTTTCGGGTCAATATGGTCACTTTGTCGCCTCCGTCATTCACCCGAAGCATCTCGTCGAGCGAGGACGCCGCTTTGGAAAAACGGTTGTCGAAACGTGCCTTGTCAGCCTTGGAGGCATCAGACATAGAGAGTACCTTCACACCCTCGACCTTGCCTGCCAAAGGCTCCGCGCCGATGTCGGCGCTCAGGCCGCCAAGCTTGACAAGCCATTTGGGCACCTTCACATATTCCACATTCGGACGGTTTTTGAACTCGTTGAACACGGCATCGAGCTCGCCGGCCCGCACTGCCGGGGCAGAAATCACAGCCGCAAGGGCCATAGCAACAAAAATTCTTTTCATAATCAATGTTTTTAGGTTGTTATGCCTTATAGACTGCCCCAACCTCAGCGATGTTACAAAAGTAACAATATTTTTTCATCAGCCTTAGACACTCACGCTCGGCAAAACTAAATAAATTTGGTTTTGCGCTCGACTTATTCGTATCTTTGCACTTCGAACCAACTAATATCCTGCGTGAACGCAATAAAGAATATCGCAGTCCTTGGCGCCACAGGATCCATCGGGCGCCAGACCCTCGACATAATTTCCCGAAATCCCGAAAGTTACCGCGTGTCCGTTCTTACAGCGGGCAGCCGCGTGGACGAGCTTGTGGCAGCGGCACGCGTGCATAGGCCGCGCATGGCGGTGATAGCCCGCCACGAGCTGCTGCCGCGCCTGCGGGCAGCCCTGGAGCCATTGGGCATCGAATGCGCCTCCGGCGACGAAGCCCTCGCCGACTGCGTTGATGCCGACGACATCGACACCGTGGTTACCGCAACGGTAGGCTACAGCGGGCTCCTGCCGACGGTACGAGCCATCAAGGCCGGAAAAGACATAGCACTGGCAAACAAGGAAACCCTCGTTGTGGCAGGCGACCTTATCAACAGCCTTCTCGCCGAGTCAAGTTCAAAGATTTATCCCGTGGATTCCGAGCATTCGGCCATAGCGCAATGCCTCCTCGGCGAAGACACGGCCAAAGTGCGCAGACTGCTTATAACAGCTTCCGGCGGTCCTTTCCGCACACGCTCGGCAGCAGAAATGGAAAATGCCACAGCTGCCGATGCCCTCAAGCACCCCAACTGGCGAATGGGCGCCAAAATCACGGTAGACTCCGCCACTATGATGAACAAGGCCTTTGAAATAATCGAGGCGCACTTCCTGTTCGGCATAGCTCCGGAGAAGATAGAGGCCGTGGTACATCCCCAGTCTGTAGTGCATTCGATGGTGGAGTTTACCGACGGCGCCATAAAGGCGCAACTCGGCATACCCGACATGCACCTGCCCATAGCCTACGCCCTCGGAGCACACACTCGCCTTGAGAATGCCTCCGCACCACTGTCGCTCCAGAGCCTCAACGGACTCACCTTTGAAGCTCCCGACGCCGGACGCTTCCCCTGCATATCTCTCGCACACACTGCACTCGAACGCCGCGGCAACACGGCCTGCGTGATAAACGCCGCCAACGAGATTGCTGTCGAAGCCTTCCTTTCAGGTCGAATACCTTTCGGACGCATCTACCCGATAATCGCCTCAACTCTCGAAAAGATTCCTTTCGTGGCCAGCCCCACCCTCGACGACTACATAGCGTCCAACACTGAGGCGAGGGCTTATGCCACCTCTAACCTTTGATATTGTGGACATACTCATTAAAGCCGCCCAACTGATACTCGCACTGGTGATTCTCGTCACCGTCCACGAGTTCGGGCATTATATCTTTGCGCGCATATTCGGCGTCAAAGTAAATCGTTTCTTCCTGTTCTTCAATCCGTGGTTCTCAATCCTGCGCTACGACCCGATGAAAGGCACACTCGAGTTTATCGCCCCGGGACAACGCGAAGACGGCTCCTGGCCCAAGCCCGTGGCCTCCTGGAAGGTCGGAAAGACCCATCAGCCACGTCCCGACGGCAAACCAACGTGGCGCGACACCATCTACGGCCTTGGCTGGCTGCCCCTTGGCGGCTACTGCGCCATAGCCGGAATGGTAGACGAAACACAGGACAGCTCCAAGCTCGCCTCCGAGCCTCAATCGTGGGAACTGCGCAGCAAACCGGCGTGGCAACGCCTGTGCGTAATGGTGGCAGGCGTGGTGCTGAACTTCGTTCTCGCCATATGTATATATGTGGGAATAGCCGCGCACTGGGGCGACGACGTGGTTCCCTATCAGGCAATGACCGAAGGCCTTGACTTCAGCCCCGAGATGCAGGCCGCAGGCTTCCGTAACGGCGACATACTGCAAAGCCTCGACGGAAAGCCGCTCGAAGCCACCGATTACTCCATAGCGTGGAACATGATACAGCCCGGCGCCCGCGTAGGGGTGCTGCGCAACGGCGAAACTGTCGAAATAGGCATCTCCGACTCCCTGCTGCGCTCAATAATCAGCAAGGGTAAGGATTATCTGCCGATGAAGGTCCGCGTACCCGTCTATGTGGCCAAAGTTGTGCCGGGAGAGGCCGCAGCCAAGGCCGGGATAGAGCCGCGCGACCGAATAGTTGCCGTAGGCTCCGACACCGTGCCATCTATCGGAGAATTCATGCCGTCGCTGCAGGCGCACAAAGGCTCGACCGTGCCTGTGCGCGTGCTCCGAGGTGACTCGTCGCTGGTTATGCCGGTGGCAGTAAGCGACGGCGGCAAAATAGGCATACAGATGCTTTCACCCGTCGAAATCTTTGACCGCACACGCATAGAGTACAACATACTGCAGGCAATACCTCGCGGCTGGCAGATAGGCACCGAGCGTCTTGCCACATACGTGTCGTCGCTAAAGCTTATATTCACCAAGGAAGGCGCCCAGAGCCTCGGCGGATTCGGCACACTCGGCGACATGTTCCCGGCATCGTGGAGCTGGTACGCTTTCTGGCAGATTACCGCGTTCCTATCCATCATACTCGCGTTTATGAACATAATCCCCATACCGGCTCTTGACGGCGGGTATATACTGTTCCTCCTTGTTGAGATTGTGACCAGGCGCAAACCCTCCGACAAATTCCTCGAAGTGGCCAACACCATCGGTTTCTTCTTCCTGCTTGCCCTGCTCCTCTATGCCAACGGCAACGATATTTACCGCCTACTGCTCAAATAATGAAAACAGACATTGACCGCACCGCCAAAGGCCTGCCCGTTCTGCGGCTGCGCCGCGGAAAAGAAGAATCGCTCGACCGTTTCCACCCCTGGGTGTTCTCGGGAGCATTGACCCGCATGCCCGAAGAAAGCGACGGCATCGAAGAAGGCGACCTCGTTGCCGTGGCAGCCTCCGACGGACGCATAATAGGCACAGGCCACTTCCAGATAGGAAGCATCGCCGTGCGCATGCTTTCCTTTGATGCCGACGAAGATATCGACGCGGCATTTTTCCGCACAAGGCTCTCGGACGCTATGGCAATGCGCCGCGCCGTCGGCCTGCCGTCGGAAAGCACCGACGCATTCCGCCTCGTGCATGGCGAAGGCGACTTTCTGCCCGGCCTGGTGGTCGACATATACGGCGACACAGCCGTGATGCAGGCACACTCCCCCGGCATGCACTTCGCCCGCAATGTCATAGCCGACGAAATAACAGCCCTGCAGGGCCTCGGTGTGACAAACGTCTACTATAAATCGGAAACCACGCTGCCCTACAAGGCCCATCTCGATCCGCAGAACGATTACATAACCGGCGCTTACAGCCATAATATCGCCACCGAGAACGGGCTGCGATTTCATATCGACTGGCTTCGCGGCCAGAAAACAGGATTTTTCGTCGACCAGCGCGACAACCGCTCACTGCTCGGACAGTACAGCCGAGGGCGCAGCGTGCTTAACATGTTCTGCTACACCGGCGGATTCTCTGTCTACGCCCTCGCAGGCGGTGCCCGCGAGGTAATATCGGTAGACTCGTCAAGCAAGGCCATCAGCCTCACCGACGCCAACGTGGAGCTTAACTTCCCCGGCGATTCCCGCCATAAATCACATTCGGTGGACGCTTTTAAATACCTCGAAGGTATGGAAAACGGCGCCCACGACCTTATAATACTCGACCCGCCGGCATTTGCCAAGCACCGCAGCGCCCTGCAAAGCGCCCTGCGCGGTTACAGGCGCCTTAACGCCCTCGCTTTCGAGAAAATAGCTCCGGGCGGCATTCTGTTTACCTTCTCTTGCTCGCAGGCTGTCAACAGGGAGCAATTCCGCCTTGCCGTGTTCACAGCGGCAGCGCAAACCGGCAGGAAGGTGCGCATACTCCATCAGGTGACACAGCCCGCCGACCACCCCGTGAGCATCTACCACCCCGAGGGAGAATACCTAAAAGGACTTGTGCTCTACGTAAGTTAATATAATCAAAAGCCCGGCAGTGCAGTACCACCAAACCCACAAGCCGGGCTTTGATTTTATTGGTTTTACGCGTCCGGCGCTTGCCTTTCGGCCTATTTTTACTATCTTTGCATCTTGAAGCCCCATACGGAGCCTTACCTTGGATAATTTATAATAAACCATAACTAAAACCATCACACTAAAGTACCAATGAAAAAATCAGCAACGGCTCCGTCGGCGCAACGAGGTAACATAGTGGCTATCATTGCCATGTTCTTCCTCTTTGCGATGATTTCGTTCGTAACCAATCTCGCCGCCCCCATCGGCACGATATGGGGCTACAAATTTGAAGGCAACTCCATGCTCGGCATGATGGGCAACATGATGAACTTCGCAGCCTATCTCTTTATGGGTATTCCTGCCGGCAACCTCCTTACACGCATCGGTTATAAGAAAACAGCTCTCTGGGCCATGGCTGTGGGCGTGGCCGGTCTTTTTGTACAGTGGCTGTCGGGTGTTGTAGGTGCCGACGTCACCTTTGGGTCCGTAGGCGGCACAGCAGTTCCCCTCAACTTCTATATCTACCTCCTTGGCGCGTTTATCTGCGGTTTCTGCGTATGTATGCTCAACACCGTGGTTAACCCCATGCTCAACCTTCTCGGCGGCGGCGGCAACCGTGGCAACCAGCTGATTCAGACAGGCGGTTCGCTCAACTCCCTCTCCGGCACCCTTACCCCGCTCTTCGTAGGCGCTCTCATCGGCGCTCTCAGCCCCGCCACCACAATGGGAAATGTGGCTCCCCTGCTCTGGATTGCAATGGGTGTGTTCGCATTCGCTTTCATCGTAATCACATTCGTTTCCATTCCCGAGCCTAACCTCTCCAAAGGCAGCAGCAAGATCAAATATAGCCACTCGCCCTGGAACTTCCGCCACACAGTGTTCGGCGTAATCGGTATCTTCTTCTATGTAGGTATCGAAATCGGTATTCCCGGCACTCTCAACTTCTACCTTGCCGACCAGAGCGCCAACGGTGCCGGCATCGTAGGCGAGGCTTCGGCCGTGGCCGGCGGCGTAGTTGCCATCTACTGGCTTCTGATGCTTGTAGGCCGTCTTGTATCGAGTGTTATCTCCGGCAAGGTATCGAGCCGCACACAGCTTATCGTAGTATCGATGACTGCCATCGTGCTTATCTGCGTGGCCATCTTCCTTCCCACCGAATTCCGCGTTTCGATGCCCGCATACAGCGCTACCGACGGCTTCTCTATGGCCGAAGTACCCGCCAAGGCAATGTTCCTCGTGCTTTGCGGCCTCTGCACATCTGTTATGTGGGGCGGCATCTTCAACCTCGCTGTCGAAGGCCTCGGCAAATACACCGCCCAGGCTTCCGGCATATTTATGATGATGGTTGTAGGCGGCGGCATCATGCCCCTTATCCAGAATGCCATCGCCAACGGCGTAGGCTACATGGTATCCTACTGGCTCGTTGTGGCAATGCTCGCATATCTCTTCTTCTACGGCACCGTAGGATGCAAGAATGTCAACAAGGACATTCCCGTAGACGAAACATCTGACCCCCGCAATCTCTGATAAACAACACACACTCGGCACAGCGCCCGCGGATTCTGTCTGCGGGCGCTTTTTTTGTGAACTTTAACGCTGCCGGCCTTGTTGATATATCAACTATTGCGATATATCATACACGCAATCACATAGCTTACATATTCTGCAAACCAAAATTCAAAAAAAACCGATATGAACTACGCTCCCCTACAAGGAATCAAGGTTGTCGACTTCACCGCAGTGCAGTCCGGCCCGTCGTGTACCCAGCTTTTAGCATGGCTTGGCGCCGAAGTAATAAAGATAGAACGCCCCGGCATGGGCGATGCCACCCGCAAGGAACTTCAGTTCGACCCTAACGAGCCGAGCTACTACTTCCTGCAGCTGAACTCCGACAAAAAATCAATAACTCTCGACGCCGCCACACCCGACGGCAAGGAAATCCTCACCAAGCTGATTCAGGGCTGCGATATATTCGTGGAAAACCTGCACCCGGGAGCTATGGAAAAACTCGGATTCGGCTGGGAGGTTGTACACAAACTCAACCCGAGGTGCATATACGGCACAATCAAAGGCTTTCCTCTAAGCTCGCGCTTTGCCGACCTCAAAGCCTATGAGCCAATAGCCCAGGTAACAGCCGGAGCTGCGTCCACCACCGGCTGGTGGGAGGGCGACAACGCTGTTCCGTCACAGAGCGGAGCCGCCCTTGGCGATTCCAACACCGGCATGCACCTCACCATAGGTCTGCTTGCCGCGCTCCAGCAGAGAGCAAGAACCGGCGAGGGCGTATACGTGTACCAGTCGATGCACAACGCCTGCCTTAACCTCTGCCGTGTCAAGACCCGCGACCAGCTTATGCTTGACCGCATCGGGTACCTCACCCAGTACCCGCAGTACCCCGACACAAAGTTCGGTGACTTCGTGCCCCGCTCCGGCAATCAGGAGGGTTCGGGCGTGCTTGGCTGGACTTACAAGTGCAAAGACTGGGAAACCGACCCCAACGCATATGTATACATCATTCTGCAGCGTGATGCCAAAAACTTCGGAAAAGCATGTCAGGCTATGGGATTTGAAGACTGGGTTACCAACCCGGATTTCAATACTGCCGATGCCCGCGACCGCCACAAACAGGCAATCTACGCCCGCATACAGCAATGGTGTATCGACAAGGACAAATTCGATGTACTAAAACTGCTCGCGCCTTACGGTGTGCCGTGCGCCCCCGTGCTGTCAACCAAGGAAATAATGACCGACGAATCGCTTTACGACGGCAACACCCTCGTGAAAATCGACCAAGGCGGCACAATCGGCGAGTTCGTGACTGTCGGAGTGCCCTTCACCCTGTCGAACTACCAGCCTTCTTACGGCCCGTGCCCCACCCTCGGCGGCAATACCGAGGAAGTACTCTCTGCTCTCGGCTACACGGCCGAACAGCAGGCACAGTTCAAAGCCAACGGAACCACCGACGTGGTAACGAAGCCCGAAGCTCCGGCGAAATAACCATTAAACAACGAAAAAAATGACAACACAAACACCCTCAACAACCACGCCTCAGGCACCGTCCTACCCGCAGCAAGTGACAGGTATGGATATTCTGGTGCGCGCGTTGGGCATGGTAGGCATCGACACGATGTACGGCCTTGTGGGTATACCTGTCACCGAACTTGCCTACATAGCCCAAGGACGCGGCATACGCTTCATAAGCTTCCGCCACGAACAGCAGGCAGGCATGGCCGCCGCCACCCATGGCTACGTGACAGGCAAGCCGGGAGTGCTCCTCACGGTATCGTCGCTCGGCTTCCTGAACGGACTTACCGCAACGGCCAACGCCACGGTCAACTGCTACCCGATGATTCAGATCAGCGGATCGAGCGTGCGCGAACCGATCGACCTGCTCCAAGGCACATACGAAGGACTCGACCAGCTCAGCATAGCCAAGCCCCTCGTCAAAGCCGCATACCGCGTCAACAAGCCCGAGGACATACCCACGGCTGTGGTACGCGCATACCGCGCCGCAATATCAGGACGTCCCGGCGGCGTGTATCTCGATGTAACAACACCCTGCCTTGGTGCGATAATGAATGCTGAAGATGCCGAAAAGCTCTTCTATTCGCCTGTAGACCTGTGCCCGGCAATGCCGCCTGCACCCGGCGCCATAGAGCGCGCCGTGGCTCTGCTCGCATCAGCAAAGAAACCGGCAATCGTGATAGGCAAGGGCGCGGCGTATGCCCGCGTCGAAGAGCAGCTCAAAACACTCGTTGACAAAACCGGCATACCCTACTACCCGATGTCCATGGCGAAAGGCGTCCTTCCTGACAACGGACCTCTCAGTGCCATCTCGTGCCGCTCCACCATCATGGCCGAAGCCGACGTGGTGATACTCGCCGGAGCACGCCTCAACTGGCTGCTGTCGCGAGGACACGGCAAATGGAGCCAGAACACCAAGTTTATACAGCTCGACATATCGCCGGAGGAAATCGACTGCAACCGTCCGATTGCGGCACCGGTGGTAGGCGACCTCGCAAGCTCTCTCGAAGCGCTCACCGAAGGCATAGCGAGAGCCGGTATGAATATGGACCCCACATGGGTACCCGGACTCCAGAAAGAAAGCGAAGCTAAGAACGCCAAGTTCAAAGGCCGTCTTGCCGACAATTCCTCGGCAATGCCTATGAACCACTGGACGGCTCTCGGCGCCATAAAGCCCGTTTTGGAATCAAATCCTGACGTGATACTCGTCAACGAAGGAGCCAACACCCTCGACGACACCCGCGACAGCATCGATATGTCGCTCCCGCGCCACCGTATCGACTGTGCCACATGGGCAATCATGGGTATGGGCATGGGCTCTGCCATAGGCGCCGCCGTAGCTACGGGAAAAAGCGTCGTGGCAATCGAAGGCGACAGTGCCTTTGGCTTCTCAGGTATGGATTTCTCCACCATATGCCGCTTCAAGCTGCCCGTGACAGTGGTGATATTCAACAACGGAGGCATATACAACGGCATAGGGGTGAACATGGGAACCGACGGCGATCCCGCTCCCACCACCCTCGATGTACGCGCCCGATATGACAAGTTGGGCGATGCCTTCGGAGCCGCCACGTACTATGTGACCACCCCTCAGGAACTGACTGACGCGCTCACAAAGGCCATAGCGTCTAAAGCGCCCGCTCTCATCGATGTGCAGCTCGGAGCCGATTCAGGCAAGGAATCCGGCCACATCGGCTACCTCAACCCGACGCCCCTCGAAAACATAACCGTATAGCGTAGGACATTCTACAGCTGCGACGCCGAAAGGCGCCCGCCAACGGGCCGCCCCCGGCGCCGCAGCTTTTCTTTTTTATCACCTTCTATCAGTTTATTTATGCTTCACATCATTCTCTACGCCATAGTCCCGATATTCGTAATAATGGCATTGGGATATTATTCGGGCAAGTCGGGCGCGTTTTCCGGCAACGAAGCACGCGTTTTCAACAAGCTGGTGCTTAACTACGCCCTCCCGGCAGCCTTGTTCGTGTCAATCATCAAGGCCAACCGCGCAATGCTCGCTGTCGATATCAAACTTACCATAGTGTCGTTCGTGGTACTGATGGCCTGTTTCTTCCTCGTTTACTTTGTATTCAAGTACCTCTACAAAGACACCACTTCCGAAGCTGCCATTTCGGCTCTTATCAGCGGCTCTCCCACAATCGGCTTTCTCGGGTTCGCCGTGCTGCAGCCTATTTTCGGCACCTCTGCCGCTGTGGGCCTCGTTATAGCTATCGTTGCCATCGAGGTTAACGCCCTCGGCATTCCTATCGGTCTAAGCCTCCTCAACGCCGGCGACGCCGCCAAGGCCGCGGCCGAGAACGGAGGCAAGAAGCCAAGCGCATGGAAGCCGGTGCTGCAAGCCCTCGAACAACCTGTTGCATGGGCGCCCATACTCGCTGTAATCCTCGTGCTCTGCGGCCTCAAATGGCCGACTTGGCTCGATCCGTCCTTCACCCTCATTGCCGGAGCAAACGCCTCTGTCGCCGTGTTCGCAGCCGGTATCACGCTCTCCTCAGTCAAAATCACGTTCAACAGCCAGGTTTTCATGGGTTCGTTCCTGAAACTCGTCATTATGCCACTGGCCATACTCGCCGTCGGCCTGATGGTGCATATGGATCCTCTCAACCTAAAGATGCTCGTTGTCTGCGCCGCCCTGCCTCCGGCATTTTCCGGCATTATCATAGCGAGCCGCTACAACTGCTATGTGGCAACCGGCACATCGTCGCTCGCGCTCAGCACACTGCTCTTTATGGGCGCATGCCCCCTGTGGATATGGCTTACCGACGTGGCTCTGAAAATGTTCGCATAAAATCCCACATAATTTTCCCCAAAGCGTTCGGGACAGTCCGAACGCTTTTTTTGCTGTCTTTTTGTATCTTACATCAATTTGTGCTATTTTTGCAGCAGAGAGGCGCGAAGCCGCTCCGATATATCATACTTACACCTTTTAACTAACTATCAATGAAAAGATTCTATCTTTTACTTGTAGCCGCTGTGCTTTTTGCGGCCTTACCGGCCAACGCACTGCTTGTTGACACCAGCCCTACTCCGCTTCAGGAAGCGAGTACCGACGTGGTGCTTACTTACAATGCCGCATCTCCGCTCGGCAACGGAGCATTGAAAAACCTCACACCTTCGATCGATGTGTACGCCCATATCGGAGTAATCACATCTAAAAGTACCGGCACAAGCGACTGGAAGTATGTGGTCACCCCCTGGCCCGAATCAGGCAACAGCCAGACCGCCAATACCGAAAAGAACCGTCTTAAATTCGTATCGCCAAACAAATACACCCTGTCGATAGGCGACATACGCACATACTTCGGAATCAAAGACGCGTCAGAAACGGTGAAATACATCGCCGTGGTATTCCGCACTGCCGACGGCTCGAAACAAGGCAAGACAGCCAACGGCTCCGACATACTCATACCCGTGCTCGAGCAGGGCTTCCAGATTGATTTTACCTGCGATTCCCAGAAACTGGTGATATCTTCTCCGACAAAAATGACCTTCACCGTCAACGCGACGGCTGCGGCACAGCTATCAATCAGCGTCAATGGCGCGACAATAGCATCAGCCTCCGACAAGACCACCCTGACGGCCGAGCATACCTTCACCGCAAACGGGACATACAATGTCGAAGCCAAAGGCACATACAACGGCCAGACCCGCACACAAAGCATCGAAGTAGCATATCCCGGCCAGTCCGTGCAGCAGGATTACCCCGGCGGAATACCCCGTATGGGCGCTGTAAGGAACGACGACGGCTCTGTGACGTTCTGCATGGCAGCACCAAGAAAAAGGAGCGTGGTGATAGTGCCGTCCTGGGACGATTACCACGTATACTCCGACAACCTTATGAAATATCAGGACTATGAGGGCAACCGCTATTTCTGGATAACTGTCGAAGGCCTTGAGAATGACAAATGGTACCCGTACTACTATATTGTCGACGATACCTACAACGTGGCCGACCCCTATGCCAATCTCGTGCTCGACTGCTACAACGACCAATACATACCCTCCTCCGTATGGCCCGATATGCCGCAGTACCCGTCGGACAAAGTTAGCGGCACCATGCTTGCCGTGTATCGCCACGATACCGATAGCTACAAGTTCTCATCGTTCGACATACCCGACCACTCCAACCTCGTGATTTACGAGATGCTCTTCCGCGACTTCACCGGCTCCGACGGCATAGCAGCAGGCAACGGCACCGTTCGCCAAGCCATCGAAAAGATTCCATACATCAAAGAGCTCGGGTTCAATGCCGTGGAACTGATGCCCATCATGGAATTTAACGGCAACAACTCCTGGGGCTACAACACCAACTTCTATATGGCACCCGACAAGGCATACGGCTCGCCGACCGACTACAAAGACTTTATCGAGGAATGCCACCGCAACGGCATCGCCGTGATACTCGACATAGTGTTCAACCAGAGCGACGGGCTTCACCCGTGGTACCAGATGTATTCCATCAGCTCCAATCCTTTCTACAACCAGACCGCGCCCCACGAATACTCCGTGCTCAACGACTGGAACCAAGGCAACCCGCTGGTGCAGCAGCAATGGACCGACGCACTCAAATACTGGCTCACTGAATACAATGTCGACGGTTTCCGCTTTGACCTCGTAAAAGGACTTGGCGACAACGACAGCTACACCATAGCCGGAGGAACCGAGCAATACAACCAAAGCCGTGTCGACCGAATGAAACGCCTGCACGCAGTTATTAAAAGCGTCAAACCCGACGGCATACACATCAACGAAGACCTTGCCGGAAGCAAGGAAGAAACAGCCCTCGGCGAAGACGGCCAGATGCAGTGGGCCAATATAAACGATGCCTCGAGCCAGTTTACAATGGGCTGGGACGACGGCAACAACGACATCAGGCGCTTCCTCGCCACTGACGACGGCGGCCGTCCGTGGGCCTCGACAATATCCTATGCCGAAAGTCACGACGAGCAGCGAATGGCATACAAAAACGCCCAATGGGGTGTAGACGCGGTAAAGAACGAAAGCACCGACAACTACAAGCGCCTTGGCTCGCTTGCCGTGCAGATGCTTCTTACGCCCGGCCCGAAAATGGTATGGCAGTTCGGCGAGCTCGGGAACAACCAGAACACCAAGAAAGACGACGGCGACAACAACACCGACCCCAAAATCGTAGACTGGAGCGCATGGCTGGCTGATAACGATCGCACCTACCTGATGCAGACATATGCCGCTGCCATCAAACTGCGCACAGCCAACCCAGAGCTATTCTCTAAAGAAGCTACATTCACAGCATCGAACCTCAATGCCAAGTTCAACCTGCCTCGCCATATGCGCCTTGCAAACGGCGACAAAGAGATAATAGCATTTATCAACCCGGCCATAAACGGCGACCCCCTCGCAGTAAGCGTGCCCGCCACCAAGATGAATACCTCCAACGCCCGGCTCGTATGGGCATCGCCCGGCTTCACGCCCTCTGTGACAGCCTCCGGAAGCAACCTCAGCGTATCCGTGCCGCCTCATTCATTTGCCATATACGCCACCGACAACACTCCTCTCAGCGGCATCGACGAAGTGTGGAACGAACGCGGCGATGTAACCGTTATCGGCAGCAACGGCTGCATATCCATAATCGGAGAATACGACACAGCAACGGCCTACGACATCAGTGGCCGCGCCATGCCCTCTCTCGAAGTACCCTCCGGCATCTACATCGTAATTGTCGACGGCCACAGCTACAAAGTAGCCGTCCACTAACAACCACTGTTTAGACCCAACTTTACGGCCTTAGAGAGGTTGAATAACCTCTCTAAGGCCGTATTTTTACCATCTAAAACCGTGATTTTTCAGAGTTGCCGGCGCCTGTGCCACGGTAACGGTCGCGGGTCGTGTTGAAGCGGTACTGGAGAGTTAGCATCGCTGAGCGTCCGGGAGAGTAATTCCTCTGAACTATCTGAACTGCGTCATTATACATCATCGCATCTTTTTGCGAGGTATTGAACAAGTCCTTTGCCTCGAGAGTCACGCTGAGTGCGTTGTTGAAGAATCCTTTGTATATCTTGGCATTCACATACCAGGGTGTATTGGAGAGCTTCATATTGTTGTCCCATGCCGGGGTCATCAGTTGCGCATCCACGTTCAGCCAAATGTCGAAAGGAAGATGCACGGCATTCTGCCACTGGACGAGATAGCCGGGAGTATTCATCTTCATAAGGTTACCGTTTACAGGCAGAGTCAACCATTGCTTCATCATGCCGACATTGACTCGCGGTTGCCATACCCCGACCTTGAACTGGCCTCCCACGAAAGCCTGAAAGTAATGGCGGTGGTCGAGATTAGCCGTTCTGATGATGGTGGCCTCGCCGTCGCTGCCGTATGGTTCGGTGATGTGGTACACACCGTCTTTGAAGTAGGTGTACGACAGCTGGGCGAAAAATTGACGCCATTGTGCCATATATTCTACTGTCTGCATTTTTGTCGGCTTCAAATAGGGATTTCCGGTTTCAAAAGTAAGACGGTTAATATAGCTCACGGCACCATCGAGTTGGCCGTAACCCGGTCGAACGGTCTTTCCTGAGTAGTTAAGGCCCATACGCACCCGGCCAATTTGCGTTGCGACATTAAGCGACGGAAAGAGATTGTCATACGTCTTACTCTGGCCGTCACGGAGCTGCCCCATATCGTAATAATCGAATTTCACGTGCTCGTAGCGCAGTCCGACTCCGATATTGAAGCGCCCGAATTGCTGCGCCATCTGCACAAAGGCAGCTATACTGCTTTCGTCCACTCTGTTGTCGGAAGCAGGAACTTCGGGAATATTGGCTGAAAAGAGATTTGTGGTGTGGGTATTTGTGTATTCCTCGCCAACCTGTATCTTTCCTCTCCAAATAGGATGGCTTACCACTAATTTTTCGGCGAACATACGGTTGTGATTGGTAGACACGGTGCTGACAACACGATCTTCTCCCATTTCGCTGCATTCGTCGCTGAATGAGAACTCCTTGCTTTTATACCACAGGTAATCCGCATTAAAATCGATAGAAAACTCGCCCAACAGCCCGCTATAGTAAAGGTTGGCATAATGTCGCGGCAAAGCTGTGGATTTGTTGTTGACATCGGAATTATAACGGTCCTGCAAATTGCCGTTCTGCCAAACCTCGCTTGGAATAGCCCCTAAGATGTGATGCCTGTTCCAACTGTTCTGATAATATGCACCGATACTGTGCTTGTCGTTAAACATATATGAAAAACCGATTTTCCCGGTCATATCATTATAAGATTGTTTGCCAATAGTACGAAGCGTCTGATTGTAAGTACCCTTGGTTGTCGTAGTGGTCATTTCATTAGAACGATCTTCACGATTATAGCCGTACCACCAACCATAGTTGGCGAACAGTTCAAGTCCGCTGGTACGATACTTGAAATCAATGGTGTTTCCTGTGCGGAAATAATGCTGAAAGCCGTTGTCGCTACGGAATGTTCCGCTGAATCCGTCGCCTTTCGGAGGCTTGGCACGTATCAGGATAACCGATTTTACATTTGCCGCATACGCCGCACCGGGATTGGTAATCACAGATACGTTTTTCATATCCTGTGAATTGAGTTGGGCGAGTTCCTGAATGTCGTTTACCTTGCGCCCGTTGATGTAGATTTCGGGCGATCCTTTGCCAAAGACTTCCAATGTACCTCCGTTGTCAACCACCATCGGCACACGCGCCAGCACATCGTTGGCAGTTCCGGCGATGGCAAGCGAGCTGCCTTCGATTTCGGTGACAAGCGCATTGCCTTTCATTATGGTAGACGGGCGAGTAGCTTTGACTACTATTTCACCGAGTTGCACGGTTGAAGGAGCGAGTCTTATTATTCCCATATTGCCGGAAGGCGGAACTGTTGCGACATAAGTTTCATATCCGACAAATGATACTTTGCACGTAAGATTGCCGTTGATTTCGGCGTCGATGGAAAATACGCCGTTTGGGTCGGTTACCGAACCTGTCACATAGGCGGAGTCGCGGTACAACACAACGTTTACATAGTCGAGCGGCGATTCATTTTCTCCAACGACTCTTCCTGTTATCTCCCTGCAAAAAGCCGTGGCCACTGCTGAGATGACTATTAGAAGCGCAATAATCTGTTTCATATTAAGTATTATTTATCGTATTGTAAGTTCAATCTTGTTGGCGTTTGATGTGGTAAGCTCAGGAATACCCACATATTCCACATCAGCTTTTTAATGATTTGTTGATGCAAAATTATGTCTGAAAGGATTTTAATTCCAAATACGAAAGTCTTAATATGCAAGATGCAACCAACTGATTATCAGCGGTTGCATCTTTTAAAAGTCTTAATACGCCGTAGCGCGGTCTTATCCGTGGCTTAACTCCGTGGCTTACCTTGCAGGAATCTGACTATATCCTCCTTTTCGGGCACTCCGAGCTTCTTTCTTATCGAGGATTTCCTTACATAAATTGTGGAGGTAGTCTGTCCTGTTATCACGCTTATTTCCTTCGTCGAAAATCCGGCCATCATAAGCACGATTATCTGTTCCTCTTTCAAACTTAGAATATCGCCATACACGCCGTGTAACTTTGTGTAAAATCCGGAATAAAGATTGTCTATTATCTCAAAGACATTTCCCCAGTCAACAAGCTCTCCGTCTGTCTTTCCGTCAATAGATGAGATTTTCCGCAACATTTCACGGTTCTGTTCTGTCGGAGTTTCCGCAACCATCTTGATAATGCCTATTTGCTTAAGCATAGTACTGCGCAGTGCCACAGAATTCCTGATTTCGGAATCCTGCGCCACGGGCGCGGCTTTATACTCGTCGACCATTTTTTGCAACGCCTCGATGCGTTCTTCATTCTCTCGCTCACGCAAGCGACGGATTCTTATAATCCATAGCGCACCGGCTGCGATAATGAGCGTAACAATACTAATTATCAGTATTATCACTGTCTTGTGTTCATTATCAGCCTTCAGTGCCAAAGCCACGCTCTGTTGATGGAGCGCCCCACGTTCAGCCTCCCATTGCGAGGCCTTAATGCGGTTGAAGCGTTCGTTCTGGCGGTTATTAAGCCCATTTATATGCATCAGCTTGATACGACCGGTCTGCTTGAAGTCGATAATTGCATGGAGCAGGTTGCTGTAACTACGATAATAGGCGTCATCTTCACTTCTCAATTTGCCTGCGACACTGTCGGCCAACACAAGGTTTCTTGATGCACGGCCAACATCGCCGGAGTTCAACGCATTGATGGCATACTGGAAATACAGCAAGTCAGCCGCCCCATTGTCATACCCTGCTTTGCGGAATATTTCCCCGACAAGTTCGTCACTGTCGGCGTTCCGGCCATTCTCTGCCAACAACTGCGCACGCTCAAGCTCAAACAAAAATTGTTTATCGCCCCAATTGTTATTGCGGGCATAGTCTATAAGCTCATCCGCGATAAAAAGAGCAGAATCCGTTTCACCTGCATATTCGTATGCCGCTAAAAGCATACTTCGGGCCTCAACCTTTCTTATGGAATCCGTTTCCAACTCATAAAGCTTTTTAGCAAACGGAATAAGCTGTCTGCCCTGATACTCCGAAGCTCCGAGCAATGCTCGCACCCGAAGTGTCTGCACCATTATCGAATCCGGCACTCTTGTCAACCCCGAAAGAGAGTCAAGCATGGCCAAAGAACCGGGTGTATCGCCGCTCCAAAACTTATACCACGCAAAAACTATACTGCTCCGAATATCCCTTACAATATCTTTACCTCGATAGTAATCATACGCATATCTTACGAGAGAATCTCCTATCATAGAACGGTTGCCGGCCAAGTGGGCATACCCTTTCAGAAAATGATATTTCGCCCGCAAGGAATCTATTTTCAACTCAGAAGGCTCTATCGCATCTAAGACAGACAATGCACTGTCCACACTGCTCTGCATCAACTTTTCGGCTCGGTCGATTTCTTCATTGTACTGCGACATTGACTTAGAACAAGAAACAATGCCAAATACAACAACGGCCATCAATACACCTACAACTTTTCTCATTATGACCAAATACATTCAGACAAAGTTAAGTATATTCGATGGATTAGAGCGACTATTTCACCTGAAATCGAAGAAACGCAAATATAAACGCCGCATTCTTCTGATTGAGTTTATCATAGATATTTATAGTTTGCGAATTGGGATAATCGATATTTCTATTTTTGTTTTCCAATTAATTTGTTCCTGTTGGTCGTTGGTGATTACGAAGAGGTTGTCGCAGTGGAGTTCTTCGGCGGCTTCTGCGAGGGCGTCAAGTTCGCGTTTGCGGGTTTTCTCAGAGGTCATGTCGTAGCAGACTTGGATCAGTTGCTCGACCTTTGTGCCTTTGCGGGTAACGAAGTCTATCTCTTTGTCGTTGCGTGTGCGGTAATAGAACAGGGTTTTACCGGGGATATAGCCACGACGCAAGAGTTCTACAAATACTTGATTCTCTAACAAGCGTCCGAGGTTCTCACTGAGATTGAAAGCCGTGCTTTGCACAAATCCGTTATCAACAACATAAACCTTTTTCGGGGCTTTGCTCATCAGTTTTAGCTTGTTGTTGAAACGTGGCAGAAAGAAGAACAGATACGGCTCGTTTAGATAGTCGCAGAATTTCTTTGTCGTCGCCACGCTTGACAATCCCAGTTCTCCGGCAAGTTCATTGGCTGAAATCGGATTGCAGAAATTTGACAACAGATATGTTGCAAGGTTGTATAGGTCGGTTGTGTTCCTTACTTTGTGGCGTTTAGCAACATCTTTCAGTAATATTGAATCAAATAATGTTGAAAGATAGCTCTTGGTGATACTGCGAGCCGGTATGGTTTCGGGATAGCCGCCGTTGCGCATATAATCATCGGCGAGAACGATTGCCTGTGCTGCTTGTTCTTCCCGTTCAGGACTGATGTTTTTCCATCTCATCGTTTCGTCAAGACTGAACGGCAACATCTCAATCTGGAGATAACGCCCGGTCAGGACAGTCGCCATCTCGCTGCTCAACATTTTCGCGTTACTACCCGTTATTATCAAATTTTTTCCACGACGGTAAAGTTTGCTGATCCATAAATCCCAGTCGGGAAGATTCTGGACTTCATCAAGCAGCATAAAATCATAATCGGGATAGACATCATCAAGTGCTGACATCACCAGCTCCTCATCCCATTTTTCAAGCAACTGGCTGTCATCAAAATTGAGATACGCGAAATTTTTGCCTTGCAGCATAAGCAGGGCAAAAACAGATTTGCCTACGCGCCGAGGCCCGGTTATAAGTTTGATAAGCGGATTATGCAACAGTTCGTTGGTATCATACTTGGTATGTCGTTGCTGATAAGGACGCGACATCAGTTCGTCACGTTCCGCCCGCTGATTAAGTATCGTCGTTTTCATCGCAGTCTGTCTTAGACTACAAATATAGCGAATTTTATTCAACAAATACCCTGTATTGAATAAAATAGAAGTTTTTTTATTCAGTACTACCTGAGTTGCTGATTAAAATTGGAGAAAAATAGCGTGCTAATCACAGTCCAAAAGTGAAGGTTATGGTAAACCTATGTAAGAGAACGTGACAGCACGCTATGCCAGCGCATAATAAGCTCCTCTATTTTGCTCTTTGTTCTTACCTGTTGTTTATATGTTCGGTCGTGTTTATTATTCGGTAATTTCAATTACATTGCCTTCAAACCCTGCAATTTGGCTTTCATAATAGCCGTCACCTGTAACTCTGGGGCCGCTAATTACTTCATATCCGTCGGATCCAAGTTCTGAAGTAAGCTTGTCAACCATTTCACGATTTCCGACACTAAATGACAAATGTATAAAACCTGTGCGCATACGCGTGTCATTCTGCTCATGCAATCCCGGGCGTGTCATAATTTCAAGCCTTGTACCACTGTCAAAACTCAGAAAATATGACTTGAAATCTGTCTTAGGATTGTGGTATTGTTCTGAGGGTACGGCTTGGAAATACTTCACGAAGAAATCTTTCGCGCCCTCCAAATCACGGACATACAAGGCTACATGGTCTATTTTCATTGTCCGAAACTATTTGTTGTTTTCGAGCCATTCGGTGCGGACTGCATCCGGCAGATGCTTTACCGAGAAATCGGAGAATGTAACATTGAAGCCGTTTCCGTCAGGACAAGCACCCATCATTCCGATTTTTACAGGACGGTTGGCTTCCATCCATGCGTTTCTCATCATGATGTATTCCTTGTCGTCGAATGAATAGAAAACCTCTATCGCATCTTTACGGCGCACTGCCTTTATCCAGATGAAATCGACAGGCTTATCAAGGGCGATGACACTCCAGTCGGATGTGTGATGAGTTACTACTGTGCTGAGGTTGTATTTGCCGTCAACGTATTCTATACCGGCCTTGATATAATTCTCATGGTCGATACGAATCATCATGCCGGCTTGGTCGAAACGCACCTTGTAATCGCCGGACACCTTTACCTTTGCCTCGAATTCTCCGCCGTATTCCGCATAGTAGAAGGGAGCGTCATCAACGGTGAAACCATAGTGCGATACGCGCCAGTAATCACTCTTGGGTGTTACCGACATCGAGAGTTCGTTGCCAGAGATATTCCACTGTGACGGTTCGTTGAACCAGTTCATTTTTTCAAGTGTCTGGCCCGAAAGTGCCAACCCTGACATCAGCACAAATGCTGTTAGTAAAAACTTCTTTACCATATCTGTTATTTTATTGTCTTTATTACTTTACACGGATTTCCGACGGCTATTGCGCGAGAAAGAATATCTTTCACCACGACGCTACCGGCTCCGATTACGCAATCTTTCTTTCTCTGTCATATCGAATAACCATATATTATAGTTAACTTTGCAAAGTTAATTATCTGTAATATGGCGTACAATGACTATAAATAACCATTTTTCCCATGAGCAATCTTCCTAAACTAAACCAACTTCTGAAAAGTCAGTCTATTAAGGCTGATTCTATAGAAGCCACACGATTGCTGGATTATGCGGAATATGTATCCCGGATAGAGAATGTCACTGCCGTAGTCAGTGATTTGAGGCGTGGCACCAGCCGGATATTCCCCGGCAAGTTCGGCATTGTTTTGGGTATCGCAAACTATTCGGAAGAGGATTCCATTTGGGAAAAGGCCATTCTCAATCTGATGTCAGAAGATGAACGAGAGAAAAAATATCTCGCCGAATTGCGGTTCTTCAATTTCCTGCGACATATTCCACGTCATGCCCGACCGGATTACTATCTTGTGTCAAAATTGCGAATGAAAACGAAAACAGGTGACAATATAGATGTGATTCATCGGATGTATTACATTTATGCAGACGATTCTGAAACTGTAACCCATGCACTATGTCTGTATGGTCGTAGTGCATTTGACTTCATTGGCAAAAGCATAGTGGTCAATTCTCTCACAGGTGTTTTGGAAGAATTGACCTCATCAACCGATGCGTCAATATTAAGCCGGCGAGAAAAGCAGGTTCTGGCGCTTATTGATTCAGGAAAGAGAAGTTACGAAATTGCCGAAATTTTATCTATCAGCAAAAACACGGTAAGTCGCCACCGGCAGGAAATACTTGCCAAACTGCAAGTAAAGAACTCGATGGAGGCTTGCCGCATTGCTAAGACAATGAGGATAATATGAGGAATTATGCCGGATGATCAGAAACTATTGAAGTGTATGCGATCGTGGATGTTTATCTGCTTCTGTTTGGGAAGGAATGCACCTTCTGCCGGATAGCCCATAGTCAACAGGCAGATAAATTCGTAGCCTTCAGGGGCGTTAACAATCTTCTTTATTTGCTCTGCTTCATCAGCCACGGGGATATGAAAGACAGTGCCAAGACCTTCATCGGTAGCGGCAAGAAGCATATTTTCGAGTGCGCACCATGCCGATGCGAAATAATTGAGCGAGCTTTGTTCCACAGGGTGAAGCAACGGATCTTGTTTCTGATTGTAGAACGGTATGATAAGCAGACCGCTCTGCATCAGCATGCGTTGCTGTTTGGGAAGGGCGTCGGCAAACATCGCCATTTTGTCTTTGTCGCCGGTATTGTCAACCTCGAAAACGAGGTCTTTGAACGCCGCCATATTTTTGGCAAGAGGTGCTATGACTTTTGCTATGTTCTCACGGCCGCGTACAACCACGAATTCAAATTGGCGCAGATGGTCGTTGGTCGGAGCCTTAAAAGCGGCCGAGATTACTTTGTCGAGGATTTCATCGCTTACTTCGCGGTCGGAGTAGTCGCGATATGTTCGGCGATTATCCAATACTTCTGAAAATTCCATATTCGTCTTTGTGTTTATTTATCGATGCAAAATTACTGCTATATATTGCCTTGTATTTGTTGTATTATTTCTAATAATTGTCGTAAATTTGCAAAATCGTGAAAGATGCAGTAATTCCATATACTTTGCCCGAGGTGAAAGACCATTCCTTCTTTTTCATCTCTCAACATGTTGCCCCAAATATCGAAGCCAAAATGCACCGCCATAAGGCATGGGAACTGTATTTCGTAACCCGGGGTAACGGAGTACGCATGACAGGCGACACTCTGATGCCTTTTGCCGAAGGGGATGTGGTGCTGATTCCTCCGTCAATGCCTCACTATTGGGAATATAAGCCTGAGTCGGCAAACGATGACGGAGAAATTACATATCTTATGGTGGCTTTCAGTCCTGAACTTATAGATAAATGTATGGATGCATTTCCGGAAGTACGGAACAGGCTTTATGGTCAGATATTGCCGTCTGAGGCATTGAAATACGGTTCCGGCAGCTCCGTCGAGATCAAACACTCGCTTATGCGTATGAACGCACTCGATGATATAGGACAATTGAGCGAGATGATTCGCCTGCTCCCAATAATTTTTACCACAAAAGACCATACCTTAATCGGCAAACCTATAAAAATCGAGCGCGACATACGACGTATGCAAAAGGTTGCGGAATATGTGATGGCACATTACGTCCACAACATAACGCTTGATGATATAGCCACCCACATAGGAATGAACCGGTCGGCGTTCTGCACTTTCTTCAAACGCAACAGGGGTATGACCTTTTCGCAGTTTGTCACGCAATACAGGCTGGAAACAGCCTGCGGACTGCTTAAAACCTCGCAAAAACAAGTATCTGAAATCTGTTTTGCCGTAGGATTCAATGACTTGCCGCATTTTATCCGTGTATTCAAATCCACTTACGGAGTATCGCCAACAAAATTCCGACGTGATATAACTTAGCATACCGGATGCTGACATAGCATTAATATCCAGGGCGCAAAGACGCGGCTAACCCGGACAGGATTGTGTTTTTACAACATCTTCCTTATGGATTTGTCCGTCGGGCGAGATAGAATAAAATGTTTCTATCTTCAATGAAGTCTTAAAAACACATTCCTCATCATAATTCCAGCCCTTTGTAGTAGAAAGTTCTGTAATGATAAAATGGCTATTATCCGTAAATAAAACAGAACTCTCAAAGTAATCAATGTACTCAATATCATCAATTACATCTTTTATGTTCGATTCTTCTTGGATTGGGAGTTTTAAGACATCGGTAATTGCGATGTCTTTATAAACGACCATATAAATATCCTCTATATCTGAATACTCATAAACATAAAATCCCACGCACAAGCTATCTGATAGCTCCTTAATAGAAAATAAACGAATAGACGAATAAGAAAGCGATGCCCTATTTGGAATCTCGTCTGCTATGAGTTCCTGAATTTGCAGACTATCCAAATATATCCCTTGTCGAGAAAGAGCTTTTGGAATAGTGTCAACTGAAATAAGACTGTCGAGAGAAATACCCAAGTTACGAAACAAAATCAAATTATCATTAACAACAAGTGAGCTATCAGCTGTTAAATTTTGCGCTTTTGCCGCTTGTTGCTGATTACAGCCACTCAATATTAGCGTGGCAATAAAGATAATGATGATAATCGGAGAGAATTTAGGCATGGTAAATTATCGCTTTGATATCTACAAAGTTAGCTAAAATCGGCAAGATACGAGGTGTAATCATTGCAAATCTTAACTCCAAAATGAAAAAATTTTTATCCACCCGCGCAGCCCGGTATATGGTGGACAATCCCCATAAATTAAAAATTGCCATATGTTTGTTGAGAATGCCTATTATGGCAAACCATTCATCCTTATCACGAGCATATTCTTCAATGGAAGAATATCCCTTGGTGGTTTCTTGGATGAAAGCGATGCGTTTACGCTTCATCTCAAGTCGTTCTTCAGGCGACATCCTGCATGTTAAATCCATAATTTAACGTTTGAGATATTTCTATGGCCGCGATATCGATACCTTGCATTAGGTACCATTTTTGATGATTAGTCCATTCCAATAAAGGTGATATCGATCTGCGCACAATCCATAGGCTCTAAAAAATTCAGAACCACAATTATGGATTTCATTACGAAATAATAATAGCCCCTGAAAATATGATCTTAGAAACAACTTATACTTGAGTAGGGCTACTCTTCTGTCACAGCTACCCTTAAACTTAGACTGCTCAACATCATATGCGAAATCATAATCCCATGTTTCATCACATTTATTGAATCGAGAATTCCAGCCATCATATTCAGGACTAATAAGCCCCAACTTTTTAAGATTAAACTCGAAAAAGTTCCAGAATCGTGATGTGTGATTATCATGTACGAGATGGCATAGCTCATGGACAAGCACTAAGTCAAGAGATTCAAAGGTCAGTATTGTTTTGAATGCGACTTTTATTCTCCCACTGGCCCGGTTGCAAGTAGCTAAGGCGAGTCGGTATGAAGAATACGGTGAGAATGCCACAATCTCGGATTCTTCAAATCCGCTTATACCTAAAGTTTTTGATAATTCTGCCAGGCGATTGTTTATCAGACATGATGCCGCAATATAGAAATTGACAACCTCCAAAGGTTCGATACTATTTAAATCCTTACAAGGACTTTGCATCCATATTCTTGCCTGAGCCTGCAAGTCATAAATTGAAGTGTATAACTTCATGTTCGCTAAAGATTTGCTGAAGTGACAAGTATGACTTTGAATGAATCACCTGAAGTTTCGTCTTTTGTGATACCCCATCTAACATCGATGTCAGGATTGGCTTCCGATAAGAATGATGGGATCTTTAATATTTCCGTCATATTCGGCTGTCGGTTACCACAACGGAAACTAATAATGAAATTGGTTATCTTATCAATAGAGTACGGCAGCCCATTAATTGCCTTTGTAAAGGCATCATCAATTTGGTTGTCTATTCCGGTTGTTACATAGTTCTCACCTTCGGCGGAAAGCACTTCAACCACATCATCTTTATCAAGATTGATGAACCCGTTAGATTCTACAATCGCGTCCAGTTCCTTGATGTCGCCATATACCTCATAGCCGTTCCAATTTGAATGTTCAATATCCATGTCTTTTAAATTAGTTTTTTGCAGCCCGAACCGGACTCGAACCGGCAATGTCCCTTCCGGGGCACTTCCCATCTAATATGAAGCGCGTCTTACCAATTCCGCCACCGGGCTGATATAATTGTACCGCAAAATTATCAACAAGGTATCTCATTTTGCGGTACACCTTGCAATTATGCCAAACCCGTAAGAATATTTACTATTTCTTTGTAAGCAACCTCAAAAGCATTAGAGAAATTAAGATTCGGATACTACGTCATTAATTCTTCGTTATTGAGAACTGATAAGTTTAGAGAGTGAACTCATCTTGACTTCTGTGTCAAATTTTCACTGTCCGTAATGTCAAAATTTTCCGAAGCGGCAGGTGCCTTTGGGATTTGAAAAGGAGTCGGCAGATTGGATAGCCGACATAAACGACAAATCGTGAGCAGGGTCACCTTCTGAGCAATAATACATAAGACAAAACTTTGAGATTTTTAGTTTCATCAATACTCAACTTTGTCAGACTTGTTTTTCCACATTTCAAAGGCTTTTATCGCCTCGTTATCAAGAAGCACCTCAACGGGAAGGCGGCGCTCTCCTCGTGGCAATGCAAGCTCATCGTATATGAAGGAATCATCGAAGTCTATTGCTTTCGCATCATCTTTGTCGTTTCCATAATATATCTTGTCGATATGTGCCCAGTATATTGCACCAAGACACATAGGGCATGGCTCGTCAGAAGATAGTCGGCAATGTCTGGAATGTCCTCTGTCGTTTCTCTCAACGGTGGCACAGATATACTCGTCTGACGGAGAATGAAGAAAAGGTTGTCACGGAAAGTTTCATCGGCAACCATCTTCAATAAAGCGGAGTTGGCAGTACAGATGATACGCACATCGGGGTGTTCCTGCTCCAGAATATGCAGCAGCACCGATTGTTTCTCGAAGGTAAGCAATTGGACATTCTTGATAACCAAAGTTCCGCCCTTTGCTTCTTGGAAATAGCCCTCAATGCGGTTAAACATCTCGCTACGGTCAGATTCCGGGTCATGCCTGCCCACAAGTGCCGCGCCGCCAGCCTCCAAGACCATAAGAGGCTTCTGCGTTCTGTAGCTTTGAAGATAAATTTTCCGTGCTATATGCTCTTTGCCCATTCCGCTCTCACCGAAGATTATGCAGTTGGCATTTGTTGCCGCCACTCTTTCTATAGACTGCTCAATCTTACGGAAGGCTTTACTGCTACGCGGTATGAGAGTGTTGTCGAGTTGAAGCACGATGTTCTCCGATTTAGCATACTTGCCTACCGTTTCCACAAGCTGCTTGTCGATTGCGGCCCGTTGAATTACGTTGACCGCCCCGCCGTCGCTCATCACTTCAAGGAGGTCAGAGCCATTAAGGTTGTTTACTATGGCAATAACCGGGAAAGAAAATCCCTCTCCCTTTTGCCAGTTTGCTAACTCTTTTGCGGAACCGTCGGGCAGTCTGTGGCCTGCCACGATAACCGCTCCCGGTGGTAGTTTCGCCACCTTGTCTTTTGCAGCCTCCATCTTATCAACGGCAATCGGCTCATATCCGGCTCGCATGAGCAAGCCCGACATAAGCCGACGGTCGGATTCGGAGGCTTCTACAATAAGAACCTTGTTCATTTTTTCAAAAATAATAGATGTCAAGCATATAATCTATTCTTGTTTTTTAATGTATTATGCAATCAGGTAGCTATTAGGAATTTATTTTACAAGTTACGGTTCCACAAATTTTAGGGTTACAATAATAATAGAGCAATTTAGAACCCGTTAAAACTCAATTCCGACTTTCATAGAAATGAGATTATGGCTCAGTTTCTCTGAAAACTCGACTGCAACAATTTCGCTATCATATTTCTTTAACTGTTCCAATTTTTGTAGTTCATAACCTATCGACACGAACAGTTTCATACGTTTATAGACGGAGTATGAAATTCCGGCAGCCGGATTTAGATAGATACCGCCATTAGCGTCCTTTGAAACTGCAATCCCATACCCTACGCCGCATTGGATGAAGGGAGTGAATTTTTTCGGTTTGCAAATGCGGAATTTCACATCTGCAAATAGAGGCACTATCGGTTTCTCAAATAGAGATATGCCAGTTCCCACTCCTGCGGATAAACGCTCATTAAAATTGTAATTACCGCTTACCTGCCATATAAACGGTGTACATGAAGGCTTGCTCATGTCAAAGCCTGTACCGATTGTCGTTGCATAAGATATACGTCGGATCTCTTGGGCATGTACGGCTGTCCCAAGAAATATCAATGCCAAAATAATTATATTTCTCATTACTGTATGTTTATAGTTATCCGTTCAACTATATCCAATGCCGTTGTCAATCCCGACATATCTGTATGGATTTCGCCATCGCTTCCGTCTGGGCTGCTATGACCTATCAACGTAGCCTCAAAGGTCTTTTTACCCGTTGTCAAATCGACCTCTGCCTTGTAAATGACCGCTGGTTGTCCGCTTCCCTCTTTGCCACCAGAATAATTTGCATCTCCTTCTTGGGCGTTTTTAGGGAAATTGTCATTAAAGTCTGTGGAGTGATTGACCTCCACTTTAACTACAAAGTGTTTCAGATGATTTGCAGTTCTGAGCTTCACATCGAAACTTTCACGGGGAGTGGCTCCAGAAATACCGTCCACCACGGGCTTATCCTTTGTCGGCAGATAAAGCCCGTCATCATATATTATTCCACGGGAGTAGCACCAGTGCGGCAACGCCTCTTTTCTGCGGTTGCTTTTGCCATTTGCCAGTCCTGTGTCGCAATCTTGTGCGAAACATACACTGTCGAAAGATAGTTCCCTTTCATATCTTCCAGCCAGATGGCTATTTGTGGCGGGTTTTTCTTCTTGATGCCTAAGAACACCGGGAAATCATGTAGCCATTCCCGCCCTTGCTCGATGCAGACTTTTATATCACCCTGCTCGTACTCGATCAGATCCTTGTCGCAGGAAGCAAGGATAATTGTCGAAAGCAATCCTAAAAGAGCAATAATCATTTTTGTCATTTCTTTATAGTTTATTTATGTTACTTATTGGGAACATTGAGGCGAAAAAATTTTGTAGTCCGGATGAACGGATTTCAATCAACGAACATTCTGTCTATCAGATTCTCCACTTCATGATAAATTTGCTTCCACCCATTGTCCTCGCTTATGCATATTCCGTTAAATACGGGGCAATAATCGCCAAGCATTGCTAGATAAGTTATGGATGCCGTAATCATCGCAGATAACGCTGCTATTTCCTGTTGAGGACATCCTGTGACAGCGCAAACTTGTTTTATCAAATTCATGCCAATCGTCTCCCGCTGTTCCCTTAAAGCTGTAATTACCTCATTGTCGCAGGATAGTTCCCAACGATATAGTTTTCTTAAAACCGGGTCAGTTCGTAATTGTTCGATATGTTCACGGAACATTTTCTTAACCGCAGGAAGTACCTGTGTCGCATCTGAGAACTCAAGCGAAGAGTTCAACCAGAAATCATGCTTGCGTATATATGCGGCAATCAAACCGTCTATTGAATTGAAATAGCGGTATATCAAAATCTTGGACACCCCGGACTGAGCAGAAACGGCATTGATGCCTATCTTCTCAAATCCGTTTTCGGCTATCATCTGTCCAATCGTATCTAACAGCCGTTTTTCCGTAGCTTCTCTATCGCGTTCCATATTAATGTTACCATTTGGGAACAAAGTTACTACTTTTTTTAAAAACAACAAAGTTTTCATTGGAGTAATTTACTTCCCAATGGAATCTTTGCAGTATATTCGATGTATAGTGAGCTGTAATAAACGCCTATTTTGGATAATTCTCAAATATACGTCTGTTAAGTTTTAAATAGATTATTCTTGGTTAACTACGGTATAATTGAATAATATATATCCATAACTATCTATACTCTCTCTTATCCTCAAATATAATGGCTGGGGAAAAGAGAAAGGTATCTGGACAAATAGAACATACATCTACTCCCTATAATTTCTCTTTCCCCAGCTCAAATTATCCCTCACCACAAGCATATCCGTATAGCCTTGTCGCTTTTTATAGCCCCGTCGGTCTATATGCTGTGCGTTGATGATTAGCCGCAGGCTGGTAGTGCGGTTGAGGTTCCGCTACGAGAGAAGATTCGTCGCGCTGCTCCGGGCAGGTGTCAGTGGATCGTACTTACTGCGCAAACATATCTGCGGGGTTATTTCCTCCACTACCTCCGGATTTGGCTGTTTGGCGGCAAGAGTGGGTGTTATACACTTGTCAGAGCCTTTTCTCAATTATATCCTTGTATCGCTCGAAGTGGTCTGACAGCACATTGTTGACGAACGATTTGATTGAACATGGCGAATCACTTTCATAAGATATTATGCGCTTGATTTTCTGAATGAAATCCGGATTAATTTCAACCATCAAAAAACGCAGACGCGGGCGGAGATACGTCTTGTCAAGCAAGAATCTTTTCCGGTAGTCCTCCATGTCCTCGTCAGAAATGGCAGGAGCAGCTTTGGGCTGATCTGCTTTTACATTGATATTATCCGTTTGGGACTTGGAGCCTGTATTCTCATCACTATGTCTGTTTTTAAGTGTTGAGAGGCCAGAGGGTTCATCGCGGAACGTCCGTATAAACTCTTCAGGGTCGATGGCTGGTTCATATACTTTTGTCATAGAATTCGGGGTTATAAATTTATGTTTGGGTATAGGCATAGCTGTGGCCGTCAGCGTATCTCCTGACACGGACAGACCGGGCTTCTATCGGTGCGAGGCAGTGCCGGCACAGACTATGCGGAATGGGTTACAGCTATCTCCGTCGCGCAATGCGACCTTCCTCCGCTGTCGGGAGGGCATCGGCTAAGTGAGCCGGAAATGGATTTTGTCTTCAGTCATTTTCTTTTTTAATTTTGGATGTAAATTTAGCGGTGTATCTGCCAATAGCCGGTTTTCTTGATCCGGGACCGCGGTTCCGTTTGCGCGTCGGTGGCCGCCGGGTCCCTTAGCCTTGAAGCTATTAACTATTGATAAATATGTTTGTCATTCATAAAATCCTCAGATCCATTTTCCTGTCCTATCATAAGGAAATCTGAACATCGTTCGGTAAGCAGTTCCTATATACCATAAATTCTTTGAACTGTACGGAAGGATATTGTATCACCTTATATTAAGCCTTTAAATAGAACGGAAGATTCTATTTATGACGGACTGATAATCTTGACTGCGGTTCAATGGATAGTTCCGTTATATAGCAGGTAAATCGAACTCCTTGAAGACAGGTCTGATTGCCAATCTCTATACAAAGAAACAAAATAAAATCCGTTTTGTCAAGTCCTTAAAGTTTACAATTGTTTAGATATTAACCCTTTGCGTCCGGTTTTCCTCACTTTTCACCGGATTTCCCGAAAACACGGCTGAATTTTTAACATTCTTCGGCGAAATTTTTTTCTCACTGCCATTATCCGGCTTGCCGAATAAGATGTAAAGCGTCAGAATTTCATTCCAAAATTTTCTCTATGCTTGTAATTGCGAGGATTTTTTCGTAACTTTATACAAGCACCGGTGGGATTTACGCCCTCCGCAGGTATGGAACAAGCAGGAGTACGACTATCGTACACCCCGAATGGCAAACCGGGCCGCCATGACGGACTTAACCTCCTGTTTCATAATATTAAAGATGTACGTCGGCACATAGCGATATGTCTTTTCGGTTCCCGAAAAGGTTTTGGGTAACTCACGTTCCCACAAAACAACCTTGCCATGTGGAGGCTGTCCTCCAAAGTCGGGCATCCCAATTCTAAACCTGCGGTTGGCATAGGCTCACTGATGCGTCACCACTTAATCCACTATTTTATGACAAATTTTTTCAACAAAGGCGGGAGACCGCCGGTTGCCAACAAGTGCAGCCACCATGTCAAAGTCAGCTTTGACAATCTCGAATGGGATGAACTAACCCGTATGATGGAACGAGCCGGAACCACCGTAAAGGCTACTTTCATCAAGCAGCTCATCTTCGGCAAGCCTTTCAAGGTTCTGACCACTGATAAATCTCTCGCGGTTTATTGTGCCAAGCTCTCGGAATTTTTCGCCCAGTACCGCACAATCGGGGTTAACTATGACCTTACTGTGAGAACTCTGCGAGAGAACTTCACCGAGAAAAAAGCGATGACGCTTCTCTACAAGCTGGAGAAAGCCACCATTGAAATGGCAGGTGTGATGTCGCAGGTAGTATCGTTGTCGAAAGAATTCGAGCAGCAATGGTCGCAAAAATCTCGATAGGGTCATCGCTATACGGAGCATTGGCTTACAACGGCGAAAAAATGAACAAGGATGAAGGGCGAGTGCTGGGAGCAAACAAAATCATTCTCCCGGCAGACGGTCAGATTGACATTGCCCGCATGGTGGAGAATTTCAATGCATTCATGCCGAAAACTGGCAAGATCAAAAAGCCTGTGTTGCATATATCCCTTAATCCGCACCCCGACGACAGGCTTTCAGAACAGCAGTATGAAATCCTCGCCCGCGAGTATCTGGACAAACTCGGATTCGGTGAGCAGCCCTTCATAATCTATAAGCATATGGACATTGACCGCCACCATATACATATAGTGACCGTCAATGTCAACGAGCAGGGCAAACGGCTCAATCAGGATTTCCTTTTCCGGCGCAGCAAGAAAATCACCACCGAGCTGGAGGAAAAATATAATCTCCATAAGACGCAGCGGGAGAAAATCACACCCGATATGCCGATTAAAAAACCTGATCCGGCAGGCGACATAAAGCGGCAAGTTGCCAACACCGTGAAGATGATCGGTATGCGCTATAAATTCCAGACACTTGGCGAATACAACGCCATTCTCTCACTTTATAACGTGAAGTGCGAGCCTGCCGACGGCAGGGTGAACAGACGCGAGTATCACGGTCTGGTGTATTTCGCCACTGATGATGACGGCAAGGTTATCGCCAATCCGTTCAAGGCTTCACGCCTCGGCAAGTTTGCGAGTCGCACCGCCATTGACGGCAGGTTTGAACGTGCTAAGGATAAGATTGATGTTTCTACGACCAAGCGCAAGGTTGCCGATGTTCTTGCCAATTCCGCTGACAAGTCTGGTTTTGTCGCCAAACTGAAAGCCCAAAACATAGATGTGGTTTTCCGATATACCGACGAGGGGCGCATATACGGTGTGACATTTATCGACCACGGCACTATGACAGTATTGAACGGTTCCAGACTTGGCAAGGAGTTTTCGGCAAATGCCATCAACGATAGGTTCAACAATCCGGCAAATGCACCTACCGGTACTCCCGATGTTGCGACACCTATTGTTGTTCCACCGATAGAGCCGACACTCGAAGATGCCACCTCGGACAATCAATCGCAGACCGATACGGAGCAGCACACTCAATCTTTAGGCAGCCGGCATCAATCTTCCGGTTCCCATTCCACCACCGATTATAGCGACAACGATTTCACATTGCCGGGTCTTGACCTGTTCCAGCCGGGTCTGGCATTCAATCCCGACGAGGAGGAGTTTCGCCGCCGTATGCAGCGCAAAAAGAAAGGCCCACGACATCGGTTTTGACTGATTATTCACACAATAGTGTGAATGTCAGAAAATAATTCCGTAACTTTGCCACTGAATCGCAGTCATAAATTTAATTTGATTGTGGATTTAGTGGTGAGTAGGCGGGAGGGATACCCGCCTACTTTTTTTCAGCCTTATCCCAACCACTAAATAAATCCACTTAATCCACACAAATTTATGGACACCATTGAAATTGAACGGGAGGTATTCGACGCGCTCATCAACCGTGTCGATTTCCTCCACAAGACAGTAAAGGTCTTATACAAGCAGTTGCGCGATAAGAAACTGTCGGATTGGCTAACAACAAAACAGACCTGCGACTATCTCCACATATCCGAGCGTAAATTACGTTCCATGAAAGAACGAGGCAAAATAGGTTTCTCCCACCTCGGCAGGCTCTCGCAATTCAAGGGCGGCGACATCGCCAGGGTCATCGTCAAAGAAGAAGGTGCAGTGCAATGAAAGAAACAGTCACCGCCACCGACCCGCGCATAATGCGCCTGACGGCTCAAACCGACGACATCACTAATATGTGTCAACGGTTGAAAGACGAGTACCACCCATTGCTCCACGGCAGACGGTTCATCACCGACTCCATGCTTTCGGAATTTCTCGGAGTATGCCGACGCACCACGCAGTACTACCGCGACCGGGGACTAATCCCTTATTACCGGCTTGACGGCAAAATTCTCTACGCCGAGGAAGATATAGAAACCTTCCTGCAATCCAACTACCGACCAAAATTCGGCTAACATAGAATTCCAATGCAACAACGGCAACCGAAGCAGATAGCCCGGTTGCCGTTGTCATTTGTTTTTCGCAGCCCAATGTCAGTTCATCATCACGCAGTCAAATTTCTGACGCATGGAAGCCATATCCTCGTATATGGTTTTGTCCTGCATTTTTGCGTAGATTTGAGTCGTGCGAATATCTGAATGGCCGAGCATTTTGGAAATGCTCTCTATCGGGACATGGTTGCTCAACGACAGGGTAGCAAACGTGTGCCGACCGATATGCGAGGTCAGGTGTCGGTTGATTTTGGCGAGATCCGCCACCTCTTTGAGATAGGCGTTCATACGTTGGTTGGAGATTACCGGCAACACTACGTTCTCAAACATCACTCTCGGATGGCCGCTGTATTTCTCAATCAGCCGACGGGGCACATCGAGCAGAGGGATGACGCTCAACTCGCCGGTCTTTTCCCGATGTTTGCGTATCCACATGTTGCCTTCGGCATCTGTGGTTATGTCGGCGCGTTTAAGCGACTTGATGTCGCAAAACGCCAGCCCGGTGAAGCAGCAGAACACAAAAGTGTCACGCACAGCCTCCACTCGGGGATAGTCCTTCAAGTCAAGATCCATCATGCGTTTCAGCTCGGCCTCGGTCAGTGCCTCCCGATCGGCAACGGTACGCTTGAAACGTTTGCCGAGGAATGGATCTTCCGTCGCCCATTTGTTTGCAATGGCGTACTGCATAACATTCTTGAGATAACGCAGATAACGTACAGCCGTGTTGTTGGCGGCTTTCTTATTCATGCGCAGGAAATGTTCAAAATCCTGCACGAATCCTTTCGTCACATCTTTGACAGGCATGTCGGGTACATTCATGGTGAGCTGCATGAACTCTTCCAGATAGGCGACACAACGCACCCAACGTTCATAGGTAGCCTTGCCCATGTCGCCGCGCTCGTATTCGGCACGTCGTTGTTCGTTTGCCTGCCGGAACACATAGCACAGCATCTTCGGCTTCTCCACCGTGCCGAGGAAGTGGTCACGCAGGATTTTGGGATTCACCATCTTTCCCTCGCGCACAAGCATGTTATGGATTTCGAGGAAACGTGCCTTGACCACCTCGATATATTTGTTCAGTTCGAGATCACGGCGCGAGCGGCCTTTCGACATGGCACGTTTCTGGTCCCAGTTCTCCGGTGCGACACTGCGGCCTATGTTCATTTCCGACACCTGACCGCTGACGGTGATACGGACAAAGATCGGATACTCGCCGTTGCGGAGGGCGCGGGCTTTCCTTGCTATGAAAGACAAGGTGAAATAAGAATCATGTAACATAATTTGAAATTGTGGTTTAATGGTTACATAAATATAATCATTTTCGCCCAATTTCACAACAGGCAAGAGCAAGGAAACCAGTGCTATATGCGGATTTTCGTGAACAAAATCGTGAACATACGCACTATCGCATATTTTGTTCACGATACAGATTGCGTGAAGTTCACCGTTTTTCCGTGATTTGTCAGTCTGTTCACGATTAATCCAGCCCAACAATACGCTCAAAGTCGCTCAAATACGTTAAATATATCCTTATACGGCTCTCTAAAAGTTAAAAGAGCAAATAAGAG
>Ga0137306_100166_pt1 | contig 109032 bp, 98 predicted proteins | sample Inofroosms_March_FD_97187 | JGI IMG/M metagenome (GOLD analysis project Ga0137306, IMG submission 97187) | Mouse cecal microbial communities from Vienna, Austria - N-Acetylneuraminic and N-Acetylglucosamine D2O microcosms_March | ecosystem: Host-associated > Mammals > Digestive system > Large... | reverse complement strand
TGATTTTTGCATGCAGTCCTTCGACTCGCAGTCAAGAGGCATACTGATGGATATTATAGAGGACAGGCATCAGAAAAGGTCCACCATGATAACTTCGCAGCTGCCTGTAAAGGGGTGGTATGACGCCATCGGAGAAAAAACGGTGGCCGATGCGATACTCGACAGACTGGTACACAACTCTCTCAGGGTTGAATTGTTCGGAGAGTCCATCAGAAAAAGGAAAACCAAGAATGAAGAAAGATATCTATGAGATTTCATACTATACACTATATCAACGTGTTGAAATTTATATGTATTTTTGTACAAAATCTATGAACCAAATTTGCAATTTTTTATAGAAAAACAGATAGAATAAAAGTTTAACTCGGGCTTTAATCTTCTATTTTAGACCCCATTCCCGATGAACAACTTTACACTTTTTTGAAGGAGGAACTTTAGGTGGTCACCTTCATCCGTTTTTAAGGGGTCAAGTTTACCGTTTTTTCCAATATATTTCGCTTATGTTCGGAATAATAATAGTCCGAGTTAGACAGTAAATATATTTTCAAAGTGGAAATATATACATTTCCAAACTATTCCTAAAAAAAACCTTTATTTGAAAAAATAAAAGGTTATGAAATCAGAAATAGAAAAATATGTTAGTCAAAAGGTTAAGGAATTCCGACTTGCAAAAAAATGGAGTTTGCGATATCTCGGAGATTGCTTAAATGTTTCTCATACTTTCATAAAAGATATAGAAAACATAAATAGTAATACATCTTGCAATTTAGACCATATCAATGCTCTTGCGAAAATATTTGAATGCAAAATATATGACTTTCTCCCTCCTTATCCTTTAGATAATAAAGAATAACTTTCATGGTGCTCTTATCTGCTTCATCCTCTTTTACTATTAAAGGCAGAAAAAACGGTTCCGCCTTTCCCGTTGCTTAACACCTCGAAGAAGCTGGAGGCACATTAATGCTCTCCACGGGGGTACGAAACCGTATATTTAAGTAACAGGCATAAAAATGCCTGCTACATCAATGAAGCAGGTTCACTACTTCTTCGAGATATGTTAAGCACTGCAAATATAAATACTTTTGGAAAGAATCAAAAAATATTATTAGGAAAATCTTTTATTTGCAAACCAATAGAGAGGTTATAAAAAATGTCTCTTTGCGTCACTCTCACATCCTCCATCCCCGTTTCTTTTTCTTCCGCTTCCTCCTTAGTTCTTCTATCCACAGCGGTTCTGCATAATCGGGTGCCGGATTTGCCGGGAGATTCAACAAACCTCCCCAACCACCCGTTTCATACTCCTGCCGCTTTTCAAGACATTCCTGCTGCTGGTTGCCATTGTATGCCTGCCTGTAATTCCAATCCTTATTTTCCGGACTTGAGCTCCGTCCTTCGGTGTGGCAGTTCTCTGCAAACCTTTCCCGGAACGCATTGGCAGAAAACTCTTTTCCCAGCCTTGAACCATTCAGTACCGTCCGGTTTCCGTGGTCAATGAACGTCACCCCGTAAATCCTTCCGTCCTCATTCTCCCGGAAAACCACACCGATGCCTTCTTCTTTCAGCCGTTCTGTAAAATCCTCCCTGTTCCTGACTTGCGACACGACCTGTTTTAATACTAGGTATAACTTCTCCCGAATCCGTTCCTCCCGGATAAGCTGTGCCGATTCTCTGAATCTCTCCTCCAAAGCCTCACACCCCACCAATTTCCCGAACAGGGAAGATTTCAACGGGGTTCCCACCCGTTTCCCGGTATCATCCGTAGCCACGTAGAGTAACCCATGATACGGTCTGCCGTAAATGGCTCCTTTCACTTCCTCCACCGTCACATTGAACAACTCCAGCAGGGTGCGGAACTCCCCGAAGGACTGGAAACGATAATTGTCAAACAAATATTTTACTATGTTACCAATCTGGTGTCTTACGTCTCCCCGCGGGTAGTCCAGTTTCTTCAATTCGGGAGCGTCCGTCCGTTCTTCCTTTCCTGCCACATGCAAGCCGTATTCCTGTTCCAGCCTCCGACATATCTCCATAGAACGCCTGTTCTCAAAGTCACTCTTTATCTTCTTCCCGTTTTCATCCACCCGGATACTTACAACATGGAGGTGCTGGCGGTCGATGTCTGTATGCTTAAAGACGATATACGGCTGGTTACCATACCCCATTGCCTGCATATACCTTTGTGCCATTTCCGCCAGCTCCCGGTCTGTTATCCTGTCCTTCGGGTCGGGATTGAGGGAGATGTGGATAACGGGTTTCTCCGTCCGTCTGTTGGCAAAGAGATAAGGGGCAAAGGAGCGCATACATAGCCCCATGTCAAAACGGTTGTCGGGAGATTCGAGCATATTGTTTTGCAGGAGGATTTGCGCTTTCCCGTCCTCTGCCTTCAATCCGTTGTATTTTAAAACTCCATATATGGATTTACCGCCCGTAATCTTCACAATCATATTTGAGGAGTCGTTGGATTTGTTGTTTCAGTTCGTAATTGGCTTTCGCTAATTCAATGGTTGCCCGTTCAAGGGGATACAGCAGGCGGAGGGCTTTTTTGCGTTCAAAGTGTTGAAGCAGGTATTCCATGACCTGATTGTAGTTGTTGCCTATTGCCCTGACTTGGGCAGGAATGGAACTGAGTTTGACAATGAAATCGTGGAGGGTTTTATCGTAGCGGATTATCTTCATGGGGGTATTGAGTACTTTATCCGCGAGGAACTCGGACCGGGATTTCTTGCCGGAGCGTTCAAAGAGGGTGAGAAAGTGGACGTTTTCTTCTGCGGTAAACCGGACTGCAACGCGGTGGATTTTTTTGTTTGCCTTGTGCGGACGACCGACTTTTCTTTTCCCGGGTGGGGGTGTTTGTGGCGTAGTTGTGTGTTTTAGAGGTGTCATGGTTTTAGCTTTAATTGTGCTTTTAGTCTTCATTCTGTTTCTAATTTCTATTTTATTGTCATTTCTATTTTTATTTCACGTGCGGGGAACGACTTGGGAGTACCCCTTTTCCGAACAAGTTGTGAGGGCGAGTTTCGAGGCACCCGAAGAATTTTGAGGCACTCAAAATACAACTCGCTATTAGCTGACGCTAATAAAATCCGCCGGAGGACGGATTACCAATAAAATGATGAACAGAGGAGGAAAACTCTTTACACTGTGTTATCGTTCGGAGACAAAATTAGAGGGCTTATTGCTATGGGATTTGCTTTTCGGGGATGCCAACCACGACCACATTATGCCAAATGCTGCCACAGAGAGGGAAATATAATGTAAGCAGAGTGTTGTTATACAATAGTTTGTAAATATATGGTCGGTTGATTTACAGATTCATCAAATTATTAGTTTGATATTTCATTGGTCAATTGATTTACTGGTTTACTGACTTATTGATTTACTGACTTATTGATTTACTGACTTACTGGTTTATTGAATAATCCGGCTAATCATATGCTTATATGGCTATATAATTGAGAAAAGAAATGCTTTAAGGTGCAAAGGAGGAAATTGTTGTAAAAGCCGGAAATAACCCTAACGGGTTATTCTGACTTTTTCAAGGATTTCGCGGGAGAACGGGAAGTCACGGAGCCTCTCCACCGGCTCAGGCTAACTTCCCGGGCAGTGAAAAAATATAAAGAGAAGAAATAATTCGGAATAAATCAAAAATTTCAGACAAAAATACAATAAGAAAAATACTTCCTTCTTGAAAAAAGAAAACTAATAAATTTTTAGGCTCCCTAAAACATAAGCCTTTTATCAAAGAATATTTTTTGCATATTTCATAATACCGACTATTTTATCTCAATATATCGGATTTTTCATATCTTTATGGCAAATATCATCCAATCAAGATGTCTGTGCACATGAATGAAATAAAAGAAAAAGGAATTAAACAAACTTGGCTAGCTGAGAGGCTCGGTAAGAGTTTCAGTATTGTTAACGCCTATGTATGCAATCGCCACCAACCCAGTCTCGAACAGCTGTTCGAGATTGCAAAAGTTCTTCAGGTGGATCCGAAAGATTTGATTGAAAGTAAATAACGAATAAGATATGGAAATCCAAATTCAGGGCAATAAAATATATTGTCCGCTCAAAGATAAATGGTTGATTGCCACTCCGGAAGAGCAGGTTCGCCAAATATACATTTGCCGGTTGGCAAACGAATACCTGTATCAAGGAGAACAAATGGGGCAGGAAATAACCGTTGCCAATGGGCATCGCGGGCAGGGGAAGGCGCGTGCTGATATTGTTGTGTGGCGTTCCAAAGAAGATAAACAACACGAAAAAAGTCCGCTGATTGTGGTAGAGTGTAAGGCTGAAACGGTTACTATCCACGAAGAGGATTATTATCAGGGATATAACTATGCAGCATGGGCCGGAGCCGATTTTTTTGTGACCACAAACCAAAAAGAAACACGCGTTTTTCGTGTTGTTAAAGGTCACATGCCCAAACGTCTGGAAGAAATTGTGGATATACCTAAAGCAACGGATAACGGAAAGAAGATAAAAGAGTTATTAACGCAAACCAAAGCGTTTACGCGCGACGAATTTTCAAAACTGTTGTTTACCTGTCATAATATTATTCGGAATAACGACAAATTATCTCCGGAGGCAGCGTTTGACGAAATCAGTAAAATTTTGTTTATCAAAATTCGCTACGAACGGAAAAATACTGGTGCACAAATTTTCTCCTTGGATGAGTTCAAGAAATTAAAAGGAGCATATGAGGCGGTTCAATCCCGTGACAGTCGTCCGTTTTATCAACAGTTGTTTGAGAATACCAAAGAGGATTTTGCCAAAGACGATCTGTTTGAACCCAATGATACGATAAAGATTAAAGAGGCAAGTTTTGAGGCTATTGTTGAGAAATTACAAGTTTATAATCTCTCCAGTACTGCGGATGATGTGAAGGGCATAGCCTTTGAAAAGTTTCTCGGTCGTACATTCCGGGGAGAACTCGGTCAATTCTTCACGCCTCGTACCATTGTTAATTTTATTATCGATATTCTCGACCCACAAGAAGGCGAAATTATTTGTGACCCGTGTTGCGGTAGCGGTGGTTTTCTTATCCGGGCATTCGAGTATGTCCGTGAAAAGATTGAACGTGATATTCAGCTGGCTAAGAATTGTTTGAAAGAGCAACTTTTAGGCGATAATTTCGAATCGATGTCCGATAAGCGAAAAGAGAAAATCTCTGAACAGTTGGCAGTTTATCTTCATCAACTAAATACGGAACTCGATACACAAAATCCGGGCAGTCGTGTTTATGCACTTTCTCATAACTGTATTTTTGGAACGGATGCGAATCCTCGTATGGCACGTACAGCTAAGATGAATATGATCATGCATGGGGACGGCCATGGAGGCGTACATCATCACGATGGATTACTCAATGTGAACGGCGTTTTCGAAAATCGTTTTGATGTCATCCTGACTAATCCTCCCTTTGGGGCTCGTGTAGAAAAATCGCTGTTGGTTACAGATGCCGATCGGTTTAGGAATCAGGAAAAGATAAAGTATTATATCGGTCTTTATGGCGACGACTATATCAACGCTATGAAACAGATAACAGATCATATCGGAACGCCCGTTATCGATTTGTTTCAGGCAGGACAATTGAGTGGCTTGACGGAGGTATTGTTTATCGAGCGTTGTATTCAATTACTCAAACCAGGAGGCCGTTTGGGAATTGTTCTGCCCGAAGGTGTACTCAATAATACCAATTTGCAAACCGTCCGGGAACTTTTTGAAGGAATGGCGAAAATTGTGCTGATTACGTCGATTCCGCAGGATGTATTTATGGCATCGGGGGCAACTGTGAAACCCAGCCTCTTGTTCTTCAAGAAATTCACTATAGAAGAGCGCTTGCAATTCGATGAAATAAAACAGATGGCAACCGAAAAAATCAAGGCAAAATACCAAGAACAGCTTGAAGCACTTGAAATATTTTTATCAAGCCGGAATCCGGCCAGTGAGAAAAATATAAAACGAACTGAAAAACGGGCCTTGGACACGAAAATTGCTTCTGAAATATGGGAAATCGTTAAAGAAAAATTTGACTATACGATTCCTATTGCCCAAGTGCAGAAAGCAGGGATTACGACGACCGGAGCTGCTTGTGAAAATGAATTGGTCGATCTCGTACAAGAGTATACCCCCTATCGAAAGGCTAATCACCTGTGGACGACTAAGGAATTAAAATACCAATACGACATCAAAGAAAAGAAAATCATCCGTATTGATCAGGACGGGAATACGAAAGAGTTATGACTACGACAACTACGTATAAGTTTTTAGATTTTGTAAGTTTTTCTGGGCTTTACAATTGGAGTGTGCAATATTTGAACGAGTCGAAAATTCAGTTTAATGAAAAATATCCGCTGGTTAGAATCGGGGATTTTCTTACTCGCAATAAAACTGCCATTGTTATACAAAACGATAAGGAATATAAGCGTGCTACGATTAAAATTCGTAATGGAGGAATATTTTTGCGAGATATTCAAACAGGAGATAAGATTGGAACTAAAAAACAATTCCTTCTTACAAAAGGACAATTTTTACTCTCTAAAATTGATGCCCGTAATGGTGCATTCGGAGTAGTTCCAGACGAATTGGATGGAGGTATTATTACTGGTAATTTTTGGACATTTGATGTAGATTACAACCAAATCAATCCTCATTATCTTGCCTTACTAACTACCACCAGTTCTTTTATCGAATTTTGTGCACAAGCAAGTAATGGTACTACCAATCGTCATTATTTACAAGAATCTTTATTTTTAAATATAAAAATTCCTTTGCCTCCGTTAGACAAACAAAATGAGTTGGTAAAGCAATATAATGATTTGATTTTTTTTGTCAAGATGGAGAAAATGAAAATTGTCGATCTTGACGTCAAATCATCCAACGCAGTGATAGAAGCTCTCGGACTTCAACCTTATCCGGGATTACGAACAAAAAAGCTTCTACAATTTTCTCAATTTAAGAATTTAGATGTTTGGAGTGCTGAACAAATTTTATATTCAAGTATTTCTCCATATGGACAGAGCAAATATGATTGTAAAAGATTATCTCAACTAGCATTGATAAATCCGAAAACCGACCTATCTATCCTGCAAGACGATGACGAACTATCATTCATCCCAATGGAAGATGTTTCTAATGATTATGGTGAGTGGAATAGAAAAAAGGTTGGAACAAAATCCCGAACCAAGGGTTATACGAAATTTCAGAATGGAGATATTATTTGGGCCCGAATAACTCCTTGTATGCAGAACGGGAAATCAGCATTAGTTGATAATTTAGTTAATGGGAAAGGATATGGTTCAACAGAATTTCATGTTATTCGGTTGGTTAGCAACAAGGTTATGCCACAATATATACATACTTTGTTGCGTCATCATTTCGTTTTATATGATGCTGTGAAATATTTTACAGGTTCTGCCGGTCAACAACGTGTCCCTGCGTCATATTTATCCAATTTGCTTATTCCTGTGCCGCCTTTGAATATACAGCAAAAGATAGTAGACAATTATAATGAAGCCATCCAGATTGTTAAACGTGGATACGCAAAAATCAATGAATATACATATAATATCAAAACAAATTTCGAAACCCAAATTTTTGAACAAATATGAAGCCCGTTATAACGTTACGTTTGCTCATTGAGGAAAATGACAATTCAAATATTACAATTGGAATATCAACCAGCCTTTTTCCGAAGTTTTTTGGGGGGATATATTATGATAGGTTTATATGAAACTTGCTAATTTGATTACTATCCGGACTGTAGGGAGGGGCATTTAAATTTATATCTTTGATTAAAAAATAGAGTTATGGCAAAATCATTTTCTGAAATAATGCAAGAACATATAAATAATATGAATGCACTTGCATCAACAACCAATAAAATTCAATCGGCATTAGCTATAACCCCTGTTTCTCCATTCAAGGAAATACCCAAATGGGAGCCTGTAATTCCTGAAATACACAAAATATCTGCTTTGAAATCAGCTTTCCCATTTGTTTGTGGAGGGGAACAGATATCAACAAAAACTACTATATCCAAGACAAAACAAATTAAATCTGCCCCCCTTAATCCATATGCCGGACAATATTTTAAATTGCAGGAGTTTGAGATTATTACCCGCTATAAGAACCTTGAAAAATTGTACATTGATTTCCGGAGTACATCATCTTATTGTACATTCATCGGATTGAACGGTTCAGGAAAAAGCAATATAATCGAAGCCATAAGTGCCGTTTTTTACAGCCTCTATCGGTTAACGGTGTTAAGAAGTCCCAGAAAAACCGACCAATGCCCGTTTGACTATAGAATATCGTATATATACAAAGAGCATTTGATTGAGATCAAGAATGGGAAAACAAAAGACGGGAAGAAAGTCACGGAAGATATTCTCCCCAAAAATGTTATTGTCAATTATAGTGGAGAGGAGGACCGCCTATGGAGACAATATTATGAACCCATTTATTTGAAGTTCTGTAGCAAACTGACGGATGAATCACAGCGGTTTGAGACGCCGCAGATGCTTTACGTTGATAGATATTGCTGGGAAATAGCACTATTAATATTATTATATTCTGAAAGTGAGGATATTAAAACATTTGTAAGCTCTCTTTTCGGTTCAGTGCGGAATATATCGTTTGAATATAATTCGGAAGCATTCAAACATTGGGAACAAAATTTTGCGAAAGTATTTATCGATGAATTAAAAAAGCGTGAGTCATATACTATTGAAGAATTACGGGCACTCATTCAAAGCATCGATTTTATAGATAATGAAAGAACACTATTTCTGTTACTCTATCAGGCAACCGGACTTGATGACGATTGTTTGATTTCCAGTATAGACATTGAATTCGAGAATGGATGCAATGTAGAAGGTTTGAGTGAAGGTGAAAAGAAATTGATTTTAGCTTATACCATACTGCATGTTTTGGCAACAGAAACCAGCTTAACGATGTTCGACGAACCGGATTCACACGTTCATATCGCACGTAAATCCGAATTGGTTGAATTACTGAATACAGAAAATCGTTATAGTATAGTATCCACACATTCGCCGATCTTCATAGAAAAGATGCCCGATATGAATATTCGTTTTTTGAAAAACGGGCATATCGAAAATGTTGAAAAGTTAAAGTATATAGTAGAACTCAGCGGAGGTAAGGTAAATTATTTGGACGGGGCTTTTATACTCTCTTCAAAATATGTTTTGATTGTAGAAGGGGGAACAGATATTAATTATATCAAACGGGCAATAGAGATTTTTAGCACCCGGGATAGTAAATATAATTGTCTGAAAAAATTATCCTATTTACCACAGGGAAGTGCAGATCATACGAAAAATTTCTATCGGGAAGTTATTGTAAAGGCATTGGAGCCTATTGAACGGGTTCTGTTTATCTACGATCATGATAACAATGGAAAAAACGGATATAATGTAATCCATAAATACAAAGCCGATCAGCCTAAAATTGATGCCATTTATTACCAGCCAGACTATTCATCTCCCTTGGAGGAAAATGCTTTTTTTTATGTCGAGGATTTGTTTTCACCGGTAGCTTATCAATGTATTTTGGATGAATTAAAAAGTATGTCTCATTACAATGATTTCAAGAAACGCAAACAAAGTACTTGTGATAAAATAAAAGGCTATATCGAAACGCATTATGCAGATGAAGCTTTCAAAGAATATTACGATAATTTTAAACCTCTTTTAGACTACTTGGTAGACTATTTTTTCCCGCAGTCTGCAATAATCCAAAATTCATACTCGGAAAAGATATTGCTTCAGGGAAAAAGTGAAAATATTGTAGGCCTGTATAAAACATTGAAAACAGCAATAATTACCCGAAATACTGATATTGCAATACAGCCGCTTAAGCATTATGTAACACTGAAAAATAAAGGTGGTCAAACTATCCTATCTATAGAAATACAATCTAAAAAAATTCTTTTGTTTATAAATAAAAAGAAAGGTACCCTTTTGGATAGGAAAGGGTTGACAATTGATGTATCTGACAAAGGACATTTGGGAAACGGTGATTATAAAATAGAAATAACGTCGGTTGATAATATTCAGTCTGCAATAGAACTTTTGAGCGAAGAAATTTTTTAATTTTCTTTAGAATAATGGTTCATACTATTAATCTGACTGTTCACTCGGTGATAGCAGAGTGAGAAAGTAGAAATTCCATTTACATCATTCAGACACTCTTACGTTTGCCATATTGTGTATCCTTATAAGGAATAGTCTAATTTCTTAATTTTTTCGTTCAATTCTCTCAATCTTTCTATTAAATCGTCAAATGACACTGAATTACCATAAATCATGTGGAGACACATATTTTCATAGTCGGCTTTCCAATACTCAATGATTTCTACAGGAGGGATGATGCTGAGGGTTGCCGGATATAATGTGCTGTAATCAAAACCACGCAATCCGATGAAAGTACGACGGTGTTCAATAACCTGTCGGTAAAGTTGCTCATCATTGATAGCCCGTTCTCCTATGAGTGTTTTCAAAATCTGTCCTATGTCATATATGTGACGCGACATTCGTTCCGTACGTATCAATTCTTGCGGCTTTGCGAATTCTTCATGCAACAGGAATATTTTTTCAAGAAAGGTTCGTTCCGGAAGAACTGCACGAACTTTGAATGGTGGACTTACGAATGCAGCTGTTGGATATGTTTCATCAATAATTGAGCATACTTTACTCTCCACAACAGGCTCACTCATAGACCTGCCACTAATTTCAATTTTTACTGCATTCTTAATATATGGATTTATTTCAAACAAGGACGAATAGACCACTTCTATCACTTCCGGATCAGTCGTGGTTATTGGTGTGATGTTTACATTAACATTAAACATGTCAGCACTCAAACCGTAATTCAAAATTGCATCTCGCAATTCATTTTGTAGAGTCTCACGCACAAAAGAGCAAGCAGCACGACGAAGTCTGTCACTGATTTGTGTCTTTGAAAATGTGCCACCAAACCCTAAAAATTCGCGGTCGATAGCTATATCAATATCCTCAGAAAACCTGTCAATCAAATGCCAGCACTTACTAAGCGAAGTACCACCTTTAAATGAAAGATATTTTGAATAAGGCAGTGAATAAAGCGAACGGAGCACAACACATACCCACCAATCTTTTTCTATCAAGTTTACATTAATTCCCGTTTGTGCAGAACTTTGCCGGAAAATAAGCCTGCGCTGTTCATCGGTTAATTTATAGAATTCCATAGCGTTATTAATATTTTACGGACCCATATCGGAGCTAAAGAAATATCCTTAGCAAAATTTTCTTTGCTGATATTCTTTAAGTGTGATGCTAAAATTGCCGTCTGTTCTTCTGTTATCATCCCCTCGCCGATAGCTCGCATTGCGGAAACAATCAGCATCATCAAATCGGACTGATAAGCTAAAACTTTTAATTCGGAAGTATGCTTAAACAATATACCTCGTCCTTGCCCCACCGCAATTCTCCGTTGCGAACCATCCGTCAAATAAACAGCATTTGCAGGAACTTGTGTTGATAATCCTAATTTATTCAAAGCATAGTCACCCGTCGGAACTATCCTTGCTTTATCACGTTGCGCAATAGCATTGGCAATCTCATCCAGACTTGGATAAATGATACCGAGTCCAAATTCCTTGTCATATCTCGGATAATAGTAAATCCCTTGAGCTAAACGAAGAATCAATCCTTTCTTGTTCAAGCGCAAAATAGCCTTCTTTACCGCCTCCGGAGTACCATAATCTGCATAATCAGCTGAAAAAAGTATTTTCCCTGCCGGCTCCACTTTTATAGCCCGTTCAATGATATTTATAGTACTATCAATCATATTTTTCATCTCAGTATGGCACAAAATTATAATAAATTTGGGACAAAACAACGATAGGTAAAAATCTGTCAACAATCAGGACAGATATTCCAGTTTTTAAGCCATAAAACTGGAAAATTTAACTGCTAATATAATATTATTCATTCATTTGATTTTCTGAAATGAATCTACTATATTTACACTCGTAAACGAGAAACAGCAGACATAGAGATGTCGGTAGGAGCTATAAAGTGACAAGCCTCCGTTACAATTTCGTTACAGATTGAAATTCTGGAGAAGATAAGAAGTTAAATACTAAAATATTAGGTGCCATTAGGAACAGGTCCCGTCCGCACCGCTTAATGAAGACGAAAAAACAAGAAAAGTCCTGAAGTTTAATACTTTGGGACTTTTTCTTTTTCCACTCACCCCTGCAAAAAGTACCCGAATCCAGCAGTTGCCGTGGGTTTATTCGTTGGACTCTCCAAAAGGAATAAATCATTTTCAGAAAGTGCAGCTACAAATTCGAGATAAGAAAGCCGGGAGAGAAAAATTATGACGCAAAAGCCCCGTCCCTTTGTATCGCAACTTAAACGGAGGTTTTGCGTATGAACAAAAAGTTAATACTGGCAATTATGAAAATCCTGAACATCATTAAGCGGATAGAGCCAGGAACTGCTTTATTGAAATGCATTACGGTGTTATTGGCTTGCTTTTTCGGTTCTTATATCACCGGACGTTTTCATGAAGAATCAGGGTCTATCGGTGCCATTCTGGCGTGTACATCTGCCATTGTCGTGTTACAGGACAAAGACTTAAAAAACTCCCTTCACACCGGCTGGTTGCGGGTGTTAGGAACTTTTATCGGAGCTCTCATTGCCTGGATTTACCTCCTTTTCTACACATTTTCCATTCCGGGAATGCTCATTGCAGTATTTATAGAGGAAATCATTTGTATGCTACTAAAAGTACCGGATAACGGGAAAATGGCTACCATCACTTTAGTCGTTGTGCTCCTCATCAACCGGGAATATCCCAACCTGCCACCTTGGGAAAACGGGCTACTGCGTTTCAGTGAATCGGCTGTAGGCGCTGGCATTGGTATCTTCATGGTCTGGATTGAATACGTATTTCAGAAACTCCGGCTACTCTGGAAAAAAATAGACACTCACGCTAAAAGAAAATAAACACACCTCTCTCCCATTCCGGATTTCAGATGTTTTTCAGAATTATTATCTTTGTTTGTGATAAAAACAGGGATAATGAAAATACTACTTGTCGAAGACGACCCGGCTTTGCGGGAAATTCTCCAGCACTCTTTACAACAAGAGCGTTATGTGGTAGAAATCGCTCCCGACTACCACACAGCTTGTCAGAAAATCCACGATTACACGTACGACTGCATTCTGTTAGACATCATGCTCCCTGACGGAAATGGCCTGTCGTTACTCAAAGAAATGCAACAAGCCAGAAAACAGGAAAATGTCATCATCATTTCTGCCAAAGACTCTTTAGATGACAAAATAAAAGGATTAGACTTGGGAGCCGATGATTATCTGCCCAAACCTTTCCATTTAGCAGAGCTTCATGCCCGCATTAAAAGTGTGATACGGCGTAAAAACCGGGATGGGAACTTATTCGCTGAATACGGCAACATCAGAATAAACACGGACACATTTGAAGTATATGTAGAAAACAAACACCTCGAACTGAACCGGAAAGAATACGATATCTTACACTACTTTCTGAACCGTCCGGAAAGGCTGCTAAACAAAAACACCCTGGCAGAAGCTGTGTGGGGCGACCACATCGACCAGACCGACAACTTTGACTTTATTTACGCCCAAATCAAAAACCTGCGTAAAAAACTTATTGCTGCGGAAGCCACTCCGGAAATTAAAGCGGTATACGGTTTCGGCTATAAAATGACCTTGAAATGAAACTGATTTACCGGATACTTTACCGTCTTTCCATAGCTTTACTCCTTGTTTTAGGAATATGGGGAGCTTTCTTCTACCTGACCGTCATAGATGAAATCAACGATGAAACCGACGACTCTTTAGAAGACTATTCGGAAATAATTATCCGGAAAGCACTGACAGGACAGGAACTACCCTCCCGTTCCAATGGCAGCAACAATACTTACTACCTAAATCCGGTCTCGGAAGAGTATGCCCGTATCCATAAAAAAATCCGGTATTCGGATGAAATGATTTACATAGAGGAAAAGGAAGAAACAGAACCTGCACGCATTCTAAAAACCATTTTCCGGGACAAAGAGGAAAACTATTTTGAATTGACAGTATGCATTCCCACCATTGAGAAGGAAGATTTACAGGAAGCCATCCTTTCCTGGATTGTTTTCCTCTACATCACACTATTACTCACCATCCTATTAATCAACATCTGGGTTTTTTATCGGAGCATGCGCCCCCTGTATCACTTACTACACTGGCTGGACCATTACACCATTGGTTCTTCCACACTGCCTCCCGCCAACCGTACTAAAATCACAGAATTCCGAAAACTAAATGAAGCGGTACGACAAAGTGCAGAACGCAACGAACAGATTTTCCAACAACAAAAACAATTCATCGGCAATGCTGCCCATGAAATACAGACTCCTTTAGCCATTTGCCAAAACCGGCTTGAAATGCTAATGAACCGCGATAACATACCGGAAGAAGAACTGGAGGAACTCATCAAGACCCACCAAACTTTAGAGCACATCGTCAAATTAAACAAGTCACTGCTTTTTCTTTTTAAAATAGACAACGGGCAATTCCAGGAGAATCAGGAAATGGAACTCAACAGCATTATTTTAAAACTTGCCGAAGATTTCCAGGAAGCCTATGCATATAAAAACATTCGCTTAAACATCATTGAAGAAGCCCATCCGAAACTTCGGATAAACGAAACCTTAATCACCGCATTGATTTCCAACCTACTCAAAAATGCATACATACACAACAACCCCGACGGAGTCATTGAAATCCGCATCTCTTCCGAAAGCCTGCTATTCTCCAACACGGGGACGGAGGAAACTTTAGACGAACAACATATCTTCGAACGCTTCTATCAAGGCAAAAAGAAACAGGAGCACTCCACCGGACTGGGCTTATCCATCGTTCATTCCATTGCCCGATTTTATCATTTGCCTATCCGTTATTTCTTCAACGGCAGACACAATTTCGAAATCGGACTTCATCCCAACCATTTAATCCCCGGAAAATAAAAAAAATTCATTCTCCGTAATTATTTCAAATTCTTTTCAGATTTACACCTCATCTTTGTCATGTAAATTAAAAACAAAAGAATATGAAAAAATTAGTTGTCCTATTACTTTGTCTCATAAGCATACAGACCATCATAAAAGCCGATGATGACAAGCCCGTTGCTGTAAACGAACTTCCCAAAGAAGCCTTGGCTTTCATACAAAAACATTTCGCTGGCACTAAAATTTCGTACGCCAAAATGGAATCGGACTTTTTCAAAAAAGAATACGAAGTCATATTTGTCAACGGTCAGAAAGCCGAATTTGACAAAAACGGCACATGGAAAGAAATCGACTGTAAATACAATTCCGTTCCGGCATCCATCATCCCTGAAGCCATAAAAAAACATCTCACAGAACAATTTCCCGAACAAACCGTAATAAAAATCGAAAGGGATAAAAAAGGATACGAAGTCAAATTGAAAAACAAACTGGAACTTAAATTCAATCATGCTTTCCAATTGACAGACATAGATAATTAACAACAAGAAGTATAACAATTAATACAACACAACTATGAATCTGAAATTTTTATTATTAGCCGTAATTTTAGGCTCTTTAAGCCTTTTCGCATGCAGTGACGACGATGATTACACACCGGATCAAACATTAAGAGAATCCTTTGAAGCCAAATATCCGAATGCTACCCGGGTCTCCTGGGAGAAAAAAGGCATCTACCGTGTGGTCGAATTCTGGCTTAACAACCAAGAAACACACGCCTGGTTTGACACATCCGGAGAATGGTATATGAGCAAAACAGAACTCAAGACCCTCTCTGCCCTTCCGGTAAAAGTACAGGACTCCTTCAAGAAAAGCGAATACTCAACCTGGAAAATCGATGATGTAGACCGGGTGGAACGTCCAGGAAGCGAGGTCGTTTATATTATCGAAGTGGAACAAGGCAAGCAGGAAATTGACCTGTATTACTCACAGGAAGGCATCCTGATTAAAACCGTTGTAGACGACGATTCCAATCCCGAAGACCATTTGACAAACACACTTCCGGCTTCCGTAAAAGATTTTATAACAAAAAATTATCCTGGTGCCCGCATTGTTGAATATGAAATTGAAAAAGGCAACTTAGAGGTTGATATCATTGACGATAACAGAGGCAAAGAAGTGGTTTTTGACTTAAAATACAACTGGCTGTACACCGAATACGAAGTGGCCCGCACAGAAGTTCCTCAAAATGTAATGGATGCCCTGGCTGCTTCTCCGTATAAAGATTTTCACATCGACGACATCGATTGTTATGAAACAAAAACACCGAAAACTCCGTCCTATTACCGTTTTGAATTGGAATCGGGCAATACTGAAGTAAAAATAAACATCGACACCAACGGAACTATTACAAAATAAATAACTCTAAGACGGATTCAAAACAAACTTTTGAATCCGTCTTTTTATCCTCATTTACCAACCTTTTCCAATTCATTACGTATATACCGCAATAACATAAAATCTTACACCATGAAAAAATACATCTGCACCGTATGCAACTACATTTACGACCCAATCGCCGGAGACCCTGACAGCGGCATCAACCCCGGCACACCTTTCGAAGAACTACCTGATGATTGGGTATGTCCTTTGTGCGGCGTCGGAAAAGAAGACTTCGAACCGGTAGAAGAGTAATTTTATATATCTTTTATCTTTAATATATTATACGAAATACCTGTATCGTATACATCGGTTTGTTCTATTTTCTTAATCACCTGGACCACTTTTACCGTTAGCGGCAACACCAACAACTCATAAAGGGATTTCAGTACTGCCTGTGTAAATATCATGACAAGCAGCTCTTCTGCTGGAATCATTCCGCCGAAAGCTATCGGGAAAAACAGTATGGAATCCGCACTTTCGCCGACCAAGGTAGAGACCATCGCCCGAACGGAAAAATGACGTCCCCGGGAAGCGATCTTCATCCGGCTCATAACATAGGCATTCAGAAACGAACCGACTAAAAAAGCACAGAGGCTGGCCATCACAATACGCGGAGCCATCCCAAATACAAAATTAAACCCGGCTTCCCCCTCCCAAAAGGGGGCTGCCGGAAGCATTATCGCCAACTGGGCAAACGCCACTACCAAAAAATTCATGGCAAATCCCGACCAAATAATCAGGCGGGCCTTCTTAAACCCCCAGACTTCCGCAATACAATCATTGATAATGTAAGAAACAGGAAAGACGATCAAGCCCGCCGTTGCGGTAACCCCGCCTACCTGTATAACTTTGGTTTCCAAAAGATTCGAAGCAATCAGACACACATTGAAAAGTACGCCTAAAAGCATAAAAGGAACTGTTACAGTTTTCTGCATTTTCTTGTTTTTTACGTGGTTAATCAAGCACACGGAATGAAACTTCATTCTGAATACAACGAACAAAAATACAACATAAATCCCGCTTTGCAAAACAAAAACAGCCGGAGAAACCCCTCATTTCCCCGGCCATCTCCCTCATAACATCTTACAAACTATTCAACAACCCGACCTTTCCCTCATTTACCAACTTCAACACCAATTCGCCGAAAAGCGTATTCGCCCAGGCAAACCAGCGGCGGGTAAACTTCGAAGCATTATCCTTATGGAAAGACTCATGCATAAACCCCGTATCTCCGTCCGTATCGCGGAGCATACGGACACAATTCCGGATTTCAGCATCATCCTTACTGGTCATGGCTTTCATTATCAAACTCATCGGCCACACCATATCATACCCGATATGAGGCCCGCCGATTCCTTCTCCAACACTCCCCTTGAAAAAATAAGGATTGCTATCGCTCCACACCATGCGGCGGGTATTTTTATAAATTTCATCATTGTCCGCCACACACTCCAAATAAGGCAAAGCCAACAAACTGGGCACATTGGCATCATCCATAAAAAGCGTATTCCCGAACCCATCCGCTTCAAAAGCATACACCTCTCCATGCTCAGGATGGCGCCCCACGGCATACTTCCGAACCGCCTGTTCCACTTCATCCGCCAACGCCCGGCATTGCCCGGCCGCTTCCCTGTCTCCGACCACCTTATCCCATATTTCAGCCAGCTGCCGCAAAGACTTCACTGCAAACAAATTAGACGGCACCAAAAAACCTAAATCCGTCGAATCATCAGACGGACGGAAACAGGAAACAATCATACCGACAGGCTTCACCGGCTGTCCCCATCCATCACAAGTCAATGTATCCGACTTCCTTTCCGTACGCCGCTGAAAACGGTAAGACCCTTTATCCTTCTTGCGCTGTTGTTCCGTAAACGTCTGATAAATCAGCCGTGCCGCTCTCTGCCACTCTTTGTCAAACACCGAAGTATCTCCTGTTGTCTTCCAGTAATTATAAGCCAGGCGAACGGGATAACACAAAGAATCGACCTCCCATTTCCTTTCATGGATATAAGGTTTCATCTCCGTCCGGTCAGACTTCCATTCACTCGACTCCGCCCCATGCGTAAAAGCATTGGCATAACGGTCGAGCAAAATACACTGCGTCTGCCGGTTTATCACTCCGGCAATCAGCAACCGCAACTGTTCATCCTTTTTGCACAATGGCAGATAAGGCCACACCTGCGCCCCGGAATCCCGCAACCACATCGCATTAATATCTCCCGTAATAACAAACGTATCCGGACGCCCGTTCTTCATCTGAAAATCAACGGTCGTATCCAACGTATTAGGAAAACAATTCTCAAACATCCAAGCCAATTTCGGGTCCTTCAATCGTTTCTTTACCGACTCAATAACCTCTTCCACAGCCTTCGACATAAAACGCCGGTTAGCCGGCAGGGGGCGGTTACTGACAAACTCCTTTTCACCACTCATCGCTTGGGCCACAGCCTTCAACGGCGTACTCCCCACAGCGGCAGCCATCATGGCCAGTCCGCCCTTTTTCAAAAAATCTCTACGGGATACCATATCTTATCTATTACATACACAATAAACACCTTTCTATTCAGCCATTCCCTTGGCATCAGCATGCTTCCGCCACACACTTTTCGCCACACAATGCAACTTCTCTCCGGTTTCATCCTTTATCTGATGTACAATTCCCACCTCATCCCCCTCCTGCTGCATCTCATAAAACGAACGTATCGTACTGTCCGGCATAATCTCATGCTCATACACCACTTCCACCTCCGTCAAAATATGATTTTTCAAAAACTCAAACGGCAAAGAATTAGTCAGCCAGCGCATATACGACGCCTGAGTAACATGACCGTTAAAATCAATATTATCAAAAGTTGCTGTAAACAGGCGTGCTTCCTTCATTTGCACCGCCCTGTCCTGCTCCTGCAACAAAGGAGCCATCCTTAATTTTTTAATCTGATGGCTCGTACTCATTTCCACCACCTTTTCCGTCTGCCTCAACGGCCTCCTCCGCATCAAATCAATCAACATCCACTCCGAAGTCGCATTCACAAGCACCTCCCCATCCTGACGCATCATCCGATAATCACGCAAAGCAAACAGACGGTCTATCCCCGAAGGCCAGGTCTCTATCATCACTTCCTCCTCCTTATGAGGCATTTTGAAAACCTGAATATGCAACCGATGCAACATCCAGGTCTGCCCCTGTTTATTCAACGTATCCACATCCACCCCCAGCCTCTCCGTCTGGACCTCCGCCACATCATTAAACAGATCACACAGCGTCTTAATAAACAAACGCCCCTTATAATTGGTGTAATGATTGTAAATCTTAATTTGCTCCGTATATTTGGTAATCAGACTCATAACTCAATATTAAAAAGCGACATTCGCTCACCTCCCACCTCCAAAGCCTCTGTAAAAATAAAGATTATTCCCCAGAGTTCAAGCACGACAATGAATTATTGTAACCAGCCAGGATAATATTTCCGTAAAAAGGATAAAAAAACGGTTACAGATGCCAGGCAGATATTGCATTCTCCTCCTACTTGCTTTCAGGCTCATCTCCTGCTCACGGGAACAGGACACCGAATCCCTTTACCCGCCGCGTCCGGTAAGAACAGTAAAAATAGAATCCTTAGAAACCACAGACAAAACCTATACCGGTCTGGCAGAAGCCTCACAATTCAGTATCCTGGCATTCAAAATCAGCGGAACACTAACCGAATTAAACATCAAACAAGGACAATGGATACCCGAAGGATATATCATTGCCCGCATCAACCCCACAGACTACAAACTAAAATACCAAATGGCAGAAACGGACTATCAAACCGCCCGTTCCATCTACGAACGCACACAACGATTACTGGCCCTGAACGCCACAGCGCTGCAAAACGCAGAAATCTCCCAAGCCGACTACATCCAGGCCAATTCGGCTGTCAGCATTGCAGGCAATACCTTGGCCTACACCTCACTACGCGCCCCATTCAGCGGCATCATCGAACAACAGTATACCGAAAACTACCAACAGGTAGCCGTAGGACAGGCCATTGTCAAATTAGTCAACCCCACCCATTTGGAAGTCCGCTTTGTTCTTCCCGAAACAGCCATTGACCTCATCCAGCAACCCAAAAAAATCTTCGTTCGCTTTGACACCCGGAAAAAACAGTGGTTCGAAGCGGAAGTCAAAGAATACGTCTACTCATCCGAAGGTTCGGGCATCCCCGTCACCCTACGCATCACGGATAAAAATTTCCATCCGGTAAAAGACGAAATATATCCCGGATTTTCCTGTCAGGTCATGTTTAAAATCGAAAACACCATAGCCGACAACTTTGTTATTCCTGCCAGCGCTTTATACACCCGGAATCATCGCACCTACATCTGGGTCGTCAATCCGGAACACAAAACCGTCAGCCTCCACCCCATCGAAGCCGTAGGCTTTGAAGACAAAGCTGTGGTAAAATCAGGGCTCAACAGCCACGACATCATTGTCACGGCAGGAGTAAACGACCTGCACGAAGGGCAAAAAGTTTCCATACAAAAATGAATAAAATCATTCCAAAAATCTCCGGGCTCTTACAAAACCGGAACTATTTATTCACCATTATAAAAACAAAACTTATGAGTTTCCTGCAAGAATTTAAAGCCTTTGCCATGAAAGGCAACGTGGTAGACATGGCCGTCGGTATCATCATCGGAGGAGCTTTTGGAAAAATCGTCACCTCCCTGGTAGAAGACATCATCATGCCCCCTGTAGGCCTGCTCGTCGGAGGAGTCAACTTCAGCCGCCTGGCCATCACATTAAAACCCGCCGGCATAGATGCCACCGGAAAAGTCATTGAAGCCGTCAAACTAAACTACGGCAACTTCATCCAGACCACCATTGATTTCCTCATCATCTCCTTCTCCATTTTCCTTGCCATCAAAGCCTTAAACAGCTTGAGGAAAAAACAGGAAATCCAGGCAGCACAACAACCGCCGGTTCCTACCAAAGAAGAAACCCTGTTGACGGAAATCCGCGACATACTAAAAGGAAAAGAAAACCGATAACCTTTTATACTTTAACCGTCCCCGGACAATCAACCCGGGGACGGTTAAAAATTACAACTCCAACTCAATCACATAATCAATCGTATCCGCAGGAATACTTCCGGTCTCAATCAACACACCGTTTTTATCCTGTCTGAACTTCAACTTCGCGCGCTCTGCAAAAGCCACTGCCGACCTGACCTTAAGCGATTTCAACGGTAAATACAATACATCATCCTGAGAATTCAGCACATGCACATACAACTTATTCCCCTTCTGAGTTGTCACACCCCAGTCGTGCGGAGGCACCAGACCGCCCCGTGTACCATACAGCGTCCCGCCATAGACCCTCATCCAGTCACCAACCTCTTTCAGATGGGCCACCGCTTCGGCAGGCAGCTCCCCATTCGGACGGGGTCCGACATTCAGCAAAAGATTGGCATTATTTCCAGCCGCTTTCACCAAAAGATGAATGATAGACCTTACCGACTTATAATGACGGTCATGGATATTGTATCCCCACGTATTGTTCATCGTTTCACAAGTCTCCAGAGGCAAAGAACCGACCACCGACTCACCGGAAAAACCCGTCACATTCTGTCCCGGCAGGTCCTTTTCAAACATCTGGAAATCCTCTCCCTCCTTCACCGCCTGATGGTGGTTATTCCCTATCAGACAACCGGGCTGCAAACGATGAATCAAAGCATACTGCTCTTCCAACTGCCAGGGAGCCTCCTTTTTATCCCACCAGCCGTCAAACCAGATTCCCCCCACCGGGCCATAATTCGTAAGCAACTCCGTCAACTGCGCATTCATAAACCGTAAATAATCCTCCCACTTCCCGGTCATTTCCCTGCCTGTCCTGCGTCCGGTCGTCCCCAAAGGCACATAATCCGTACGATGCCAGTCCAGATGGGAATAATAAAAAAACAATTTCATTCCGGCCTTCCGGCACGCTTCCGCCAACTCTGCAATCACATCTCGTTTAAACGGCGTCGCCTGGACAATATTATAATCCGACTGTTTCGTATCAAACATAGAAAACCCGTCATGGTGCCTGGATGTAATACAAATATACTTCATCCCGGCATCCTTGGCAACACGCACCCATTCATCCGCATCAAACCGCGAAGGATAAAAACCCGAGGCCAGCTTCTGATACTCTTTCTCTTTCAGTCCTTTCTGCTCCAGCACCCACTCTCCGTTGGCCAGCATACTGTATATCCCCCAATGGATAAACATACCGAACCGGGCATCCCGGAACCACTCCCTGTTTTTCAGATTCTCTTCCGCAGGCTGATAGCCTGCCGTCTGTGCCTGCCCGCTCCACACACTCAGAAGCAGCAGCAAAAAACATACACACCTTTTCATGCTTTAAAAACACACTATAATCAAGAAGCCAATTTATATCCAAGCGACAACTGAAACACCCGGTTTTTATTATTGGAACCAAACGCATCCGCATCAAACACATTGGTTATACCCAAATAATAACGCGCCGACATCACCAGCCGAGAATCCGGCTCATAAGAAACACCTAACGCAAAACTCAGATCAAAAAAATTAAGGTCATGTAGCTTTTCCTTCACCACCGTACCTCCCGACTTCGTTTTAGCTTTTGCATTCAAAGCAAATCCAAACTGAGGACCCAAATCGAAAGTCACGTTCTTATACAAATTCACTTTGGCTAAAACAGGCAGATTCAGATAATTCACCCGTCCTTTCAACTTCACAGTTGCCCCGTTTTCCTTATATTTATCTGCAATCCCCTGACGGGAATAAAGAAACTCCACCTGCATACCCACCCACTCGGTCAACCGGGCAGAAGCAAAAATACCTGCATGTATACTGGTCTTATTATTAGCATCTGTATTCGAAATATTAGTAAAATTCAATCCCACTTTCGGACCGAAAGAAAAATCAGACTGGGCCTTCAGTCCCCATGCAAACCCCACTGCCAGCAATAACAATACAATCTTTTTCATATTCTCTGTCTAAATTAATATTATACAAACAAAAATCAAAAAATCCTCCCCGCCATCAACATATATCACTGATTTTACAAACCTCCATAAAAGAAGCACCCCGGACAGGTCCGAAACTTCCTCCGATCACCACAATAAAATCCTCCTTACTATACCCGGCAGGTAACAACACTTTCGGTATATCCCGGATAAACTCATCCCGGGAAGCCGGTTTCTCGGTATAATACGGCCTCACGCCAAAAGACAATGCCAACTCCCGCATCACCTTTTCATTATAACAGCGGGCATATACCGGCAATCCTCCCCGGAAAGCCGCTAAATAGCGGGCCGTACGTCCGCTCAGCGTGTCCACCACCACAGCCTTAATAGGTAAAATCGTGGTGACCCTCACCGCAACACGCGCCAACGCAGCTGTCACCTCATTATTAATACGAATCAGATTCCGGTTTGAATCGGGAGGCGTCACATACTCATTAGCCTCCGCAACTTTGGTCATCACCCTGACAGCCTCCACCGGATAATCTCCGTAAGCCGTCTCCCCGCTCAACATGATAGCATCCGTCCCCATAAAAATAGCGTTGGCAATATCACTGACCTCCGCACGGGTAGGACGGGGATGATCAATCATCGTATGCAGCATCTGGGTCGCTATGATCACAGGCTTCTTGCTTTCGATACACTTATTCACGATATACCGCTGGATACGCGGTATTTTTTCCGCATCGATCTCTATCGCCAGATCCCCCCGCGCCACCATCACCCCATATACATGATCCAGGATTTCATCAATATGATCCACCCCTTCCTGATTCTCAATCTTAGCTATAATCTTAATATCACTGTTCGCTTCATCCAGTATCTTCTGGATACCCATCACATCCTCCTTATTCCTGACAAACGAATGGGCAATAAAATCCAGACGATTTTCAATGGCAAAATTGATAAACGTACGGTCCTTGTCACTCAACGACTGCAACTTCATACAGGAACCGGGCACATTAACGCTCTTCCGGTCCTTCACTACCCCCGTATTCGTAGCCACCAACTCCAAACGGTCCGGAAATTTATCCTGCACAACAAACTCAAGGTCGCCGTCGTCAATCAATATCCTATCCCCCACCTTAATATCCTGTACAAAACGGTCATAAGAAACATGTATCAGTTTCTCCGGAATAACCAGACCATCCTCTCCCGTCACATATACAACCTCCCCTTTCTCCACGGGTATAGGCCATTGCACCATTTTCGTCCTCACCTCCGGACCCTTCGTATCTATCAGCAAAGGAATCTCATCGGAAACCTCCCTCACATTCCGGATCACCTTCATGGCATCCTCCAACGTCTGATGCGCCGTATTCAGACGCACCACATTCATTCCGGCCTCATACAATTCACGTAAAAAACCGACATCACATCGCTTATCCGAAATCGTAGCAACTATTTTCGTTCGTTTCATATCCTTCCAATTATCAGTAAGGTTCTACACTTTTCTATTTCTTCCGGCATCCGCATCCCCGTCTATCGGTCATTTCCAATCCGGCCCAGCAATGCCTGTATGCCCAATTCATACGAATTCAAACCGAAACCGGTTATCGTCCCGACACATACTGCCGACAAAAAAGAGGTATGACGGAACACTTCCCGCCGTGCCGTATTGGAAATATGCACTTCCACAACCGGCGCCGTCACAGCAGCAACGGCATCGGCAAGTGCTACAGAAGTATGCGTATACCCTCCGGCATTCAGGATAATACCGTCATAAGTAAATCCGGTTTCATGTATCTTATCTATCAACTTTCCTTCAACATTGGATTGTTCATACTCAATATTGACATTCCTGTATTTTTCCCGCAGATAATCCAGATACTCCTCAAAACTCCGGTTCCCGTACACCTCCGGTTCCCGCATGCCTAACAAATTGAGATTCGGGCCGTTCAGTATTAAAATTTTCATCATCATTTCGGTTTACTTGTCTTACAAATTTAGTTATTTTCATAATTGCAGCGATATTTTTTCTTAATTTTATCTGTCGGCCTCCCCTTTCCCCCACTCAAACCCTCACGGATTCAAGGAAATAAAACAAAAGTACCACCCCCCGGAACACCCGGCACCTCACCCCTGAAATTTACCGGCAAAATAGTTAAAGTATTAAAATTTTGCGTCAGGAATGAAAAAAATATATATCTTTATTTGTTACTTAAAATATTTATCTATTTTTGTGAAGTCAAGATAACATTATAGGGGCATATTTCCAGATGAACATGATTGATTTACTTAATAATTACAGAAAATGACTTGGGATAACGCAATTGAGAACTATAAGACATTTCTTATTCTCGAAAAATCATTGTCAGCAAATTCAGTAGAAGCCTACTTAAACGACATTCGTAAGCTGGCAAAATATTGTGAAGAAAAACACAATGTAAAACAAATGGAAAAAGTTTCGTACGACATCCTGAAAGACTACTTAAGTTTTGTCAACGAAATGGGAGTAACCCACCGTACACAGGCCAGAAGCATTTCAAGCGTACGTTCTTTCTTCAAATTCCTGGTATACGACGGAATCCTGGAAGCCAACCCGAGCAAACTATTGGAAGCCCCCAAAGTAGGCCGTAAACTTCCCAGCATCCTGACCGTAGAGGAGATCGATGCCATCCTGGGCGCCGTTGAAATGTACAAACCGGAAGGACAACGCAACAAAGCCATCATCGAGACGCTTTACTCTTGCGGCTTGCGCGTATCGGAACTGATCAGCGTAAAAATATCCAACATCAACTTCCGGATGGGCATCATCAAAATCGAAGGCAAAGGAAACAAAGAACGGATCATTCCTTTAAGCAAAAATGCCAAACAGGAAATCAAACTCTATATGAAAGGATACCGTGATTATCTCGACATACAGAAAGGATACGAAGATGTATTGTTCCTGAACAAAAGGGGAACCTCCCTGTCACGGGTGATGGTATTCAACATCATCAAACACCTGGCGGAACGGGCAAAAATCCAGAAACCGGTATCTCCCCATACCTTCCGCCACTCTTTCGCATCCCATTTAGTGACCGGAGGAGCTGATTTAAGAGCCGTACAGGATATGTTAGGGCACGAATCCATTCTGACTACGGAAATTTATACCCACCTGGACAACAACTACCTGAAAGAGACCATCAACCAGTATCACCCCAGAATCAAGGATGATGCTAAAAAAGACCAGGCTAAAAAAAACAAATAAAAAAACGGAACTGCAAATAAAAAAAAGAGCGTGATTACGCTCTTTTTTTTTACTTTCGCAAACGACAAACACGACATCATGGAAAACAAAGAAGAACTTCTGAAACAACTGAACAGCGACAACCCCGAATTATTCGCCGAAGCGGCTGAAAAAATAAAAAACGAAGGTGACCTGTCCATCGTTCCGGCTCTTTTCGACCTTTTAGCATCGGGCAAAGAACACCACACCACAACGGAAATCGTCAATCTGCTGGCAGACATCAAAAACAGCGGATTCGTTCCCCTGCTGACAGAACGCATCAAAGCCACTTCCCAGCCTGCTGCCAAATCCATTCTTTTACGGATATGCTGGGAATCCTCCCTGGACTTCTCAGCCTATGCCGAAGACTTCATAAACATGCTGAGACAGGACGATTTCACTGTAGCTTTAGAAGCCGCTACCGCCTTGGAAAACATGGAACACATCCCACACAACCGGAAAATCACCCTGCTCTCCCAATTAAAACAAATCTGCACGACAAACGAAAAACAGTTTCTGATTGACAACATTCTCAATGCATGGAGCCAGGAAGAGGAAGAACAGGAAGACTAAACCGACACTTCCGATTCCTCTGCCAACCATCTCCTGACACACTCCACCTTCTCTTCCAGAGACAACCCGCCGTCTATCCAGCGGATACGCATCCCCTCCCGTTCCATCTTGCGGAACCAAGTCATCTGTCTTTTGGCAAACTGGTGAATGGCGATATTCAACTGCCCGACCATCGTCTGATAATCTGTTTTGCCCGTAAGATAAAGCGTAATATACTTATACTCCAACCCGTAATAGATCAAATCCTCTGCTGAAATTCCACTTTCAAGCAACCCCTTCACCTCCTCCACCATCCCATTCTTTAAACGCGCATGCAAACGTTCCGTTATACGCCTGCGCCTCACCTCCCGGTCAACATCCACCCCCACTATCAACGGGTGAAGCTCCGGAAAATCGCGCTCCTCCTGCAGATGTGTCCGATAATACTCTTCTATCTCTATCGCCCGGACAGCCCGTTTGACGGTATCCACATCCGTCGTATTATGCATCTTCCCGTAAGTACTCAATAGCTGAGCCAACTCTTCCAGGCTTTTCTCCTTCAAGTTTTCCCTTAAAACCTCATTTACCGGAACCGCCAGCAATTTATAGGCTTTCAAAACAGCCTCCACATACAACCCGCTTCCCCCGCACAACACCGGAAAAACCTCCCTCTTCCGGCAATCCTCCCACACCCGGACAAAATCCTTCTGATACTCAAAAACATTATACTTGCTCCCGGCAGCCACAATATCTATCAAATGGTAAGGAACCGCTTGCCCCCGCCACACATACTCCCCTATATCCTTCCCCGTACCAATATCCATTCCCCGATACACCTGACGAGAATCCGCACTAATCACCTCGCCCCCGAACTCGACCGCAAGACGGACCGCCAAAGCCGTTTTCCCACTCGCCGTGGGACCTATTACACTCAAAAGATTAAACATTTTCTTTTCTGCTCCGTATTTTACCAAGGTCAACGTTTTTTACAAGTTTTCCGGACAAATGTAACCAATATACTGATTTTTTAATCAAAAACCGATATATTTGTAAAACATGGTTGATGACTTTTTAAAACTTATTTATGTATAACTATTTCCTTCCGGTCATTTTAGCTGTGTGTTGGTTAACAACCAATTCATTTGCCTTGCCGGTAAAACAGAAAGAAATTATTGAAAAACTAATCATAGAAGGCTCCTTTGAAAAAGCCCTGTCCGCCATTGAACACATCCAGGACGAAGTGACCGACGACTCCGACCTGCTACTATTAAAAGGGATATGCTATTACCACCTGGAAACCCACAAAACCCAGGCACCCGCCGTCCTGTTAAAAGCCTTGGCCTTAAGCAAAACAAACCATGCGGACATTGACATCACCTACCACCTGGCACAAGCCTACATGAACTGTTCGGACTACGGCAACGCCTGCAAAAAATACAAACATCTGCAAAAAATAGTACCCGGAAAATTCAGTAATTTCCATAAAAAAATCGAATCACAGATCGCACTCTGCCAATCCAGACTCTCTTCTGACCGGCACGACACCCTGATTCAGGCAAAAGCAACCCCGCCCGCTCCTTCCGCAAATTCCGCAAAAACAGCCTCTGTCAAAACAGAAAACGACACACTCACCAAGCAATACACCATACAAATCTGCTCGATGAGCTTTCCCCTTTCAGACTCTTTCTTCAAAGGACAATACGGTGTGAAACTCGTTAAAATGGGCGAAGTATACCGTTACATATACAACCTGTATCCGTCAATAGAAGACGCCCAGGCTGCATTACCCAAAATACGCAAAATATACCCGGACGCCTTCATCCGGGAATTCAATGAAAACAAACTCGGCAAAGCAATTGACTTAAACATAGACCAAATAAAATAACCGATTATGATGAATGACGAAAACATTGTAATCCGGGCACTCGAACCGGAAGATTTGGAGTATTTATACCAATGGGAAAACGACATGGACTTATGGGAAGTCAGCGACACATTAACCCCCTTTTCACATTTTACCTTAAAAAAATACATCGAAAATTCCCACCAGGACATATACGAAGCCAAACAACTGCGCCTCATGATCACCGACGAGGCAAACCACAATCCCATCGGCCTCATCGATCTCTACGATTTCGACCCGTACCACCTCCGGGCTGGCCTGGGAATCATGATTCACGACATCGAAAACCGGAAAAAAGGCTACGCCAGCAGTGCCGTCAAACTGATGACAGATTACTGCTTCGAGACCTTAGGGCTAAACCAGGTTTACAGCAGCGTGCCCAGCTCCAACATCGCCAGCCTGCAACTGTTCAAATCGCTCGGCTTTTCACAGACCGGATACCGGAAACAATGGCTGCGAAGAGGTTCGGAATGGGAAGACGTCATCTATTTCCAGCTTCTTGCCTCAGAATGGAACCAATAAAAAAACGCAGCGTCTGCTGCGTTTTTTTTTATTCATGGATATAAGGCAGCAACAACTGCCGCCACAACAAGTATCCCTTACCAAGCAGATGCAAACCGTCATTAGAATACTCCGGATTCATCTTTCCCTCCTCATTACAGAAACGGGAATAAAGATCTATATAAGTAAGCTGCCTTTCCTGGGCTTCCTCTTTCAACAACCGATTGATTTCCTCCACCACCTTCCCGCGGGACGTATGTCCCTGAAACTTCCCGTAACAATCATTCACCGGCAACACACTCTCAATATACAACTTGGTTCGGGGCGACTCCTTAGCGACTTTTTCCATAATCCGGACAATTCGTCCCACAATCGTATCTGCCGACGTCCCCCGCGCCACATCATTAATCCCTATCATCATAAAAATCTTTGCCGGCTTTCCCTTCAACACTGCATCCAGACGGTCATACACCCCCTCGGCAATATCACCGCTGATACCCCGGTTTTTAATCCGGCAATCCCCGAACAACTCCGCCCACTCGCCTCCGTCCGTAATACTATTCCCCAGAAACACAATATCCGTCGACGTTATCGGCAACTCCTCAAACAAAGTTGCTTTCTGATAATAATAAGTAGAATACTTTTTTTCCTGTCCCAGAGCAATCAGCCCCCAGGTTACCATCATACATACAAACCAAACCTTCATCATCTTCTTACAATTTCATATTCCTGTCCGGATCATAAATCAGACTCCCTACTGCCTGCCGACCGTCAAGAGTGACAAATACAGTCGTAAACATCCACTTCACCAAGCGCACCTCATCGGTCGTAAAATTTCCGACCGGCAATTTCCACATCACCTTATTCCACCCCTTTTTCAACACAACCTCCACAGGCGGACGGGTTTCAAAATTCTCATTTCCCAACACCGTTTCATTATCTTTCACCCGGTGTGAAGCCGTCCAGTGAGGAGGTGCAATTTCCTCCCCGTTAATCCACAAGCGGCTCTCCCGGTAATCCCATTTTCCGGCAGGCGGCGGCAAATCCTTCTCCGAACGTCCGTAATTCTGAGTTCCCAGCCATGCACCCACTTTCTGCTCCCGAGGGGAATACACCCACGTATAAGCATACGCCGTATGGTTAGGCTGAGGATGGGAATAAAAAGAAGGCATCAAGGTCCCCCACACATGGCGCAGATAAACGGCTGCACCCTCTGCCAGACGACTTCCATAATATTTGCCCTCATACTCATAAACCGTATCCGTCTTCTGCTCCGGAGGAAACACCCTCTTTAAATCCCCCCCATTCGGAAAAGCATCCGTAATCCGCCACATCACCCCGGACTGCTGCACATAGGCAAACGGTTCCTCCCCGAAATGGCGGGCCTTATGCCACAACAACCGCTTCTCAAACTCCGCAAACTTCTCCCGGTGGGCCTCATCCAAAAGCGTCCCCAACTCATAAAAATAACCATTCCCTCCCCCCTGCCAGCTCCTTTCTGCTATCGTCAGCATCGCCGGATAAAATCCGTTTTCCAACATAATATTCCGCTCCGGCTCCACCTTCCGGTCATTCCATACCGCCAGGACCACGCCCGCAAAATCCGGACTTCCCTCCTGCACACCGCCGATCGTGCTCTTAAACAACCCCACCAAATCGGCAAACGCATCAAAATGATTCAAATAATGCAACCGGCAATCAATCACCGGTATTCCTTTATGAGGCTTGCCCCGGTAACTCCACATCTGCAACATATCAATCTCCCCCGGCTGATACTTCCACCCCGGATTCCACGAAATCACCTTCTTGCCTTTTTCCCTCATATATGCCACCATCTCCGGCACAAAACGGGGATTGGTAAATTGCACCTCATCCGTCCCGATATGCAAATAGGGCACATCTTCAAACGTCTCGCACACTTCATCCATCAGGAGCTTCAAAATAGCCATTCCTTCCTTACTCTGCATATCATGGCGGAACGTCTTCCGGAAAGCAGCACTGTGTCCCGGCATATCCACCTCCGGTATCAGCATCACCCGGTGGGCCTTACAAAAAGCCACCAACTCCTTTGCCTCCTCAAGTGTATAATACTTTCCGGGATACCGCCCGAAATTCACACTGTCATTCAGCATCGGAAACACCCGGCTTTCCAGGCGCCATGCCAAATCCTCCGTCAAATGCCAATGAAACACATTGATTTTATAACGGGACAATTTCGCAATTTGATGCTTCAACTCCTCTACCGACAAATACCCCCGCCCCACATCATGCATAAATCCTCTGATGCGGAACGCCGGCCAATCTGTCATCTCACACCCCGGCAAATACTTCTTTTTGCCCGACTGTTCAACCATCTGCCGCAACGTCTGAAGAGCCCAATAAGCTCCTCTGTCTGTCACCGCCTCTATCCGTATCCGCTCACCGTCCACATGCAAACGATAAGCCTCCTCCGCATTCAAACGTACCCCCGGCAAAGAATCCACCGCCACAACTTCCACCTTCCGGGAAGCTCCCGTCCTTACCTCACACTGCACCTCCTTCAACCACTCCAACAACTCCTCCCGACACAACTGCACCTCCTTCAACTCCACGGCATCCAGCGGAAACTTCCGGGCAGTCCATTTCACCTCCTGCGGCTGCGGAAGCAAAACAGGCGTAGCTGCCACCTCCATATAACCGCCGAGCAGAACAAATAAAAAGAGTATGACACCTTTCATAAACTACTTACTCAATTTTTCAAGAATTTGCCAACACTGATACAAACCGCGGGGAACATGGAAACAGCCTTTCCATTTCCCACCCTTCAAGGGCAACAACACCTCTCCCCTCCGGTTCAAATAACCGAACCATTCCGGGTATTCTTTATCTGCAAAATGCCCCCAGGCATACTCGTGCACCTTCTCAAACCAGTTCAGACACTCCTCCGAACCCGTCAACTGATACCCTTTCAGCATCGTAATAAGCGTTTCGATATGCACCCACCACAACTTCTGATCCCATTCCAACTGCTGCACCGGATGACCCAAACGGTCCATAAAATAAAATATACCGCCATACTGTTTATCCCAGCCGTATTCCACCTCCTGCAAAGCAATCTTCACAGCCTTCTCTATCAAATCCTGACGGTTCAATCTTACCCCCAAATCCATAACAAACCACATAGCCTCAATGGCGTGTCCCGGATTCAGCAAACGACCGTCAAAATTATCCAGCAACTGCCCGTCCGCAGAAACATTCTCCACAATCAAATCCAACTCCGGACGATAGAATACATCCAGTACCTCATGAATACAATTGTAAATGGATTTCTCCATAAAATCCTTATCCAGCAACGGTTCAATCTCCAACGCCAGATTACAAAGAATCATCGGCAGCGCAAACCCCTTCATATTCCGTGTGCCGGGATGTGCCTTACTCCACTTCCCTTTGGGATTGTCTATCTTGGAAAGGATAATATCAAACGTCCTTTTCGCGATTTCCGCATACTCCTGACTTCCGGTAGCAATACTCAACTGACCGAAAGCCATAGCGGCAAACGTATAGGAAAAAATATTATACGGCTCCACCAGCGGCTGTCCCTCGCGTGTCAGAGCAAAATACCAATTGTAATTCCCGTCGTGACCGTACTTTTTCAGAAACTCGGCCCCCTGAATGGCACAATCCAGCCATTCCTGTTTCTTCTCCACCTTATTATAGAGCATGGAAAACATCCACACTTCCCGTCCCTGCAACCAGATAAACTTATCGGTATCAAACACCTTTCCCTCCCTGTCCAAACAGGTAAAATATCCTCCGAACTCTTTATCCTGGGAATTCTCCAGCCAAAACGGAAGCACCTTATCCAAAAGTTCCGATTTATACTGCTGAGCTAATTTTTTGAAATCCACCATTGTCATATCATTTTTATCAGTCATTGTTTCCTATTATTTCTCTAATCTTTTCCAAGTCAAACCTTTCGGTTGTTCTCCAGCCGGCCATATCAAACTGTACAGCCAGCCTACTCCTACCGAAACCACAATTCCGATAGCCCCGTATATCAGGAAGGACACCGACGTATAAATGCTTAAAGCAAAAACAACTACGGTTCCGGAAATAAATCCCAACAAAGCACCCTTGGCACCGATCCGGTCAAAAAAGATACCCATCATAAACAAACCTCCCAAACCGCTCGACAACAATCCCAGAATGGAATTAAAATAATCAAGCAGCGAAAGAATATTCCAGGTCGCCATCATCACTGCCAGCACCGTGCCTAAACCACCCGCCACAAAAGAAGCCCAGCGGGCTACACTCAGCACACTCTTATCCGAAGCCCCCGGCACACAATGTTTATAAATATCCATCGAAAAAGCCGTAGACGTCGAATTGATATTGGAGGCAATTGTTGACATCGTAGCGGCAAAAATCGCGGCAATCAACAAACCCGCCACGCCCACCGGCATCTGGCTCATCATAAAAAACGGGAAAATGGCATCACCGTTGGAAAGAGCATAACTCAACTCATCGGGGCGGGACTTGAAAAACGTATACAACCCCGTACCGATCAAATAGAATACAACAGAAATAAACACGCTCATCAACCCGTTCATCATAATTCCCTTCCCGGCACTGCGTTCATCCTTCGTCGTCAGATACCGCTGGATCACAGTCTGATCGGACGTATAAGAAATCAGGTTATTGGCCAAGCCGCCTAAAATCACCACCCAGAACACCGCTTTCGTACAATCGAAACTCCATTCAAACATTTGGAATTTATCGTGCTCCATAGCAATATCGATAAAACCTCCGACACCGCCCTCCGTATGGAGAATCAGGTAAATGGCAGCAAAAAACGCTCCGCCCACCAGGATAAAACCCTGAATCACATCGCCCCAAACCACAGCTTCCACCCCTCCCATCGTACAATACACCACCGTCACAATCCCCATCAATATAATACAGATATAAATATCAATACCTGTCACCGTAGTCAAAGCCAACGAAGGCAGATACAACACCAACGCCGTACGGGCAACCATAAAGGCAATAAACAACAGGCTTGCCATCAAACGGGTCGTATAATTAAAACGGAGCTGCAAATATTCGTAAGCACTGGTCACATTCAAACGCCGGAAAAAAGGCAGATAATACTTAATGACCGGATAAGACACCAGCAAAATCATCACCAGCATCGGATAATACGCCCAGTTCGTGGCAAAAGCCTTGGCCGGGATGGCCATATAAGTAATCGCACTAAGCATCGTGGCATAAATACTGATTCCGGCAGCCCACCACGGAATACGCCCGCCTCCTTTAAAGAAATCCTCACTGCTGGAAGCCCGGCGCATAAAATAATACCCCAACAGCAACATACCCAACAGATAAATCACCAGCACCGACCAGTTCACCCAGCCAAAACCCGTTTTAGTGCCCATCTCCACAGCATACACCCCTTCGGAACGAATGCCCGGCTGGCTTTCACCATTCACCACGAGCCAATGCCCTTTGTAAGGCACTACCGCCGCACCCGCCAAAGCCAATTCGGGGGAATACCCTTCCGCCACCCATGTATCCGTCAAAGTATGATAAATCAACAAATTACCGTTAAACCCATACCACGCGGCAGGATGTCTCAAATACTCCCGCTCCTCCTGCTGCAACTGCAACACCAACGAATCGTCTCCCGCCTGTAACGCCTGCTCTATCAACAAAGGCCTGTCCAGTGCCCGTTTAAAACGGTCGTAATTCACACCCCCGACAACAGCAATATGATGACTTCCGGAAGCCACAGCCGTTCCGCCGACCAACGCCCGGGCATGCTCTTCCTCATAAGGAATCACCTCCGCTACCGCTTCCCATTTTCCATTCCGTGGATTATAACTGTAACCGTCCGTATACACCCGGCTTTCCTGTCCGTCACAAACCGGAGAAAAACCGCCCAGAACAAAAAAGCGGGCTTCCTCTGCCGCATTTTGCACTACTCCTACCGGCTGCACACGAGGCCCTCCGGGAAAAGGAGCCACCTCATGCCATCCCTTACTTCCCCCCAATTCCAAAACAAAACAGCGGTTACCCGGTTTCCCGTCGATATTCCCTCCTGCCACATACACCACATTCCCGCTCACTCCTCCCGCCATATTATCCATCGCTACAGGCAAATCAGGCAAAGCCTCGGCTACAATAGCACCACCCCGCTCACTCTCCTTCAATATCCAAGCCCGACTCAAACCTCCGGCTGCATTCCGTCCTCCAACACAAACCACCCCCCACGGTGTTGTAAAACTGACGCCATAAGCGGCACTTACAGGCAATTTCCCGGCCTTTTTCCATTCCGAACCAGCATTCAGAGGGTCTGCCAAAACAAAAACATCATCATAATATACTTTCTCTCCGCCCTCTGCTGCCGGTACACCGGGAAAATTACATCCTCCCGCAACCACCAGCCTGTCACCCAACATCCCCGCATAAGGAGCAGAAACACCCTGTCTGTCACTTCCTTTCCCGGAAACCCACAATCCTGGCAATTGTTTCAGATTCACCACATTGTGCTGATTATCCCGTCCTTTCGTTTCCTCTGTCAAACAAGGTGTTCCCGCCGTCTGCCCTTTCTGTGAATCCTTCACTCCGGCCTTCACCGAAAAAGCCCCCAAAACCAAACATCCGACAAGCCAATAGTATCTCAAAGGTACCCTCATAACTTCATCTGTTTACATAAATCATTAAAATCGAAAGCCGGAAAACTCCGGGACGCAAATCCTTACAGTCCGCCGGCTTTCTCGCTACTCCTATCTCTTACATTTTGTTGCACCGATCAAAAAAATGAATCGCTTCCAATTCCGCCTTCATGGCCTTTTCTTCTTCATCGGTCATATTCCGGAACGGCGTACGGTTTTTACCCAAATCCAGCCCGATGAGCTTCATGATACGCTTTCCGCCTACAATATTGCCCCGGTAATTACAAATCACATTGATGACCTCCTGGGAGAAATTCTGCAACTCGCGTGCTTTTTCCAGGTCACCGGCAGCCCAGGCATCCAAAATTCCTACCAAAGCCCGACCGTTATAATTGGTCGTACCGCCGATACCTCCCTGTGCACCCCCCATCGCCAGACACGGCAAAATAGTTTCGTCCTGTCCATGCAGCATATCGAACTTCCCGTCTTTATACAAACGGCACTGGTTGTACTCATACAGACTCTCATACGTGTATTTGATTCCGGCAAAATTGGGGATACGTCCGTCCACCGCCTTCAAAAACTCAACCATAGACAGATAAGCATTATTGAAAGCCGGGATATGATAATAATAAAAAGGCAACTGAGGGGCACCGCAAGCAATCTCCTCACAATACTTCACCAACTCTTCCACCCTTCCGATCTTCGGAAACGGCGTAGCCATAGCACCGATACCCCATGCGCCGATTTCCTGTGCATGAGCCGCCAGGTTACGGCTTGTCTTCACACAAGTGCTCCCCACATGAACAATAACCTTAAACCCTTTGGGAGCCACCTCCATCCACTTCTCAGCCAATTTCATCCGCTCTTCTTCCGTCAGCATATACCCCTCGCCCGAAGAACCGTTGATAAATACCCCTTTCAATCCGTTATTTTCCAACAATTTCGCATACGCACCGATCGGTTCGTAATTCACCTCCCCGTTTTCATAAAACGGAGTAAAAGGCGCGTCGATTAATCCTTTGATTTTTTCCATTTTCTCTATTTTAAAATACATCTCCTTCATTTCTGAACGTAGAAGCCGGAAGCCCGTCTTCATTCACCAAATTACCCGTGCAGAAAGGTTCCCAACCGTAACGCACGTACTTCGGATTTTTCACTTCCGGACTTGTCACCTTCACCTCATTTCCGACAACCACCGCCTCCGCAGGCACAAACAAACGATCCTCACCTGCAATTTCAAAAGTCCTCAATGCCTGTCCGTCCGATGATTTCATGCCTTTGCCATAATCAAAAACAACATAAGCCGCCCCGTTACGAAACTCCACACCCCGGTATAAAGGTCCGGAAGGCGTCACCTGCTTAAAACCGTAATCCCGATGCAAAGCCCATCTCCCCAGACGCTCACCCACTTCCCGCTTCCGCACCGGATGAACATCCGTCCGGTGACCGAGATCACTGGACACTGCCATTCCCGTATTGGCGATTTTGGCAGACAAACGCCGCTGACTGTCCCGGAAATGGGGCCAGCTCGGTCTGTTTATGCTCGACAACTGCACATAGTAGAAGGGCAGCTGCTCTCCCCACGTATTCCGCCAACTCTCTACCAACGCAGGGAACACAACTTCATGCAATTCCACATTCTGCGCATTCGATTCCCCCTGATACCATATAACCCCTTTCACCGGAAAACCCGCAAGCGGCAAAATACCCGTCGCATACAGATAAGAAGGCTCATAAGAATGACGCTGGTACTTTAAAGTCGTATTCTTTACATTCAACAAAGCCCGCTCCCTCACCCAGTCCTGCAACATATCATTTTTAGTCCAATGATAAAGCTCATCCACCAATACGGGATGGAACTCCAACGTCCTCCTGTCGATAAACGCCTCCGCAGGAGCACCGCCGATAGCATTACAGATTAACCCCACAGGCACATTCAGACTATCGGACAACATCTTCCCGAAATAATAAGCCACCGCCGAAAAATCCCTCACACTCTCAGGCGCCGCACTCTTCCACGAAGCAGGCAGATAATGCTCCAAACGGTTCAACAGCAGCAAATCCGTTGTATCCCAACTCACCGCATTGGTATATACACGGGGTTTCATATCATACAGCCGGATACGGTCATTGGCGGATTGAGCAATCGCCTCCTTCGCTCCCGCAGCCTGTTTCACCATAAATGCCATATTCGACTGCCCGGAACAAAGCCACACTTCCCCTATCAGGACATTTTTAAACACCAGACTTTTTCCTGCCGTCTTTACCGACAGCTCATAAGGACCGCCTGCTTTCATCGAATCCAAAACCACCTGCCAGCGGCCATCGGCTCCCGCCACAGCCTTTTTCTTCTGCTTCCCGATTTCCACCGACACCTTCTCCCCGCTATTGGCAATCCCTTTCAACACCAACGCTTTTTCCCGCTGCAACACCATATTATCCCCATAAACGGCAGGCATCTGCAAACCGCCATAATCACCCGTAAGAGCAGAATACACCGTCCGCGCCAAAATCCCGGCACCCTCAGCCACCGGATGCAAAGCGTCCGGCAATAAATCAGGACGGTTATACAACCCCTCCTGCAAATCTATCAGTGGGACATCCGCCACCCGTGACACATGCTCTATCGCTTTTTGTATCTGTTCATACCAATCGCGCGTACCCGACTTAAAACGATGATGTACATTTGTAATCGGTGTCATACGGCAAATCCATATCCGGCAATCCGGATTCGCCACCCGGAAAGTGTCTATCAACTGCAAATAATCGCGTACGAACTCGTCCCTGTGATGGGGCCAATTACGGGGGTCCGTGTCGTTCAATCCCAAATGAATCACCACCCAATCCGCAGCGAAAGCCACCGCATCCCGGAACTCCTGCTGCTTCCTGTAAGGCCGGTGGCCTTTGTTTAACAACGTCGCCCCCGATTTTCCGAAATTCCGGACATCATACCCTTCACCCAACAAACGTGCCAACTGCGACGGATAACAATCCCGTTCCCGGTTTTCAAGCAGATAACCATAAGTGACGCTATTCCCCACGCAAGCCACCTTGATTTCACGGGCAAACACAGAACTTGCCCACAGAAATATAAAAATAAGAATACTTGTACGCATCATCTGTCAGTGCATGGATTTATCTCTTTATTTTCACTTTGGCAATCGCCTTTCTCATTTTCCCTGTGCCGATACACGGTGCATGTCCGTCTTGCGGGAAAAATACGGCAAATTCACCCGGCTGCAAAGTAAAATACAACCCCGCAACATCCGAATAAAAAGCAATATCATCCTTGGCATTGTAAGCCTCCTTGATATTCTCCAGACCGGAGCGTGATTTCCAGGCAAACGTCTCTTCACTCAACAGCGGAAACTGAATATCCGCATACTCATCATGCGTTTCCAAAACCGCCGCCGATTTATCTTTTCCTTCCGTCTCCACGACATTGATATACACATTTTCCCCGTCCAACTCAATCCGCCCCAACTCCCCGTGCAACAAATCATGGGATTTCACATAATCAAACACCATCTTAAAAGCAGGGTGCAAAGACTCCGCCAATTCACTGTCTTTTAAAGCATCTATTATCATTTCACTCCATTTTAAAGCACACAAAAATAACCTATTCCTGTCACACAAAAATAGGTTACGATTTTATAAAAACAAATATATTTATTAAAAATTTTTAATATTACACCTAAAACAGAGGAAACTCATCAGATCACCCCTAAAATTTTAGCACGTATCAACATCGCCACACCGATTACACTGGCATTGTCGCCCAATTTGGAGAGTTTAAAGCGGGTATCCTTGCTAACCAGACTCAACGAATATTTATTAATAGCCGTTTTCAAAGGCAACATCAGGTAATCCCCGACAAGCGAAAGACTGCCTCCGACCACGACCAATTCGGGGTTCAGCAAATTAATAAGCACCCCGACCCCCCGGCCCAATTTTTCTGCAATTTCCGAAATGAGGGAGATGGCAAGCACATCATCATTATTTGCAGCCCGGATAATATCATAGACCAAAATCTCCTTTCCGGCTTCCCACTGCGGAGTAAGCACGGAAGTTTCTCCCGCCTGCATCCGTTCTACCATCATTTTTTCCAACGATATTCCGGAGGCTTCCGTTTCAAGACACCCCTTTTTACCACAATGACAAAGCACCTCATTGTCAAACAAGGGTATGTGGCCGAACTCCCCGGCAAAGCCCGTCTTCCCGTAATACAGTTTATCATCCAGCATCATCCCGATTCCCAGACCGCGTCCAAGATTGACAAACAAAACATTTTTCTCCTCCTTGACCTCCCCGAATATCTTTTCGGCATACATCATCGCCCGGCTGTCGTTTTCTATATACGTGCGCACCCCCAGCCGTTCCTGCAAAATATCGGTCAACGGTATCTCACTGGAATTAAAATAGGTATAACTGTATCCGTTAGTCGGGTCCACCCGTCCCGTCAGACTGAAACCGATGCCGATAATCTCCTCTTTCTTAATCTCTATCTCCGAAATAAACTGTTCTGTTTCCACACACACCTGTTCCAGAGCCTCCTGTGTATTTTTCAAGACAAAAGGAACATTGTGTTTTTCCTGCAATATATTCCCTTTAAAATCCACCAGCACAAATTCCAGGCGCCGGCGCCGCACATCCACCCCCAAAAAATAAAACGCATCAGCAGACAGGCCGAACACATTCGGGCGGCGCCCCCCAGCCGTCTCGATCTTGCCGTGGTCAATCAAATACCCCTCTTCTTTCAATTCCGCCACCAACTTCGTCACCGTCGGAATGCTGATATTCAACTTTCCCGACAAATCGGCAATCGTCGCTCCCTCTGTCCGCGCCAGAAAAGCCAGAATACTTTTCTTTAAAAGACTGTTCTTGTATTCCGCCCCCGAATTTTTATCTCCACTGAATTTCAGCACACTGTCAAAATCCATCATAATACACGCCAACTTACTGAGTTTAATATATCACAAAAATAACAAAAATTCGAATACAGCAAGAGACAGGGAAAGAAATGAAGCCCCGCATGCCCAACCCAAGGGTTTCGCTATATTTACTTCAAAAAACATAAGTTATGCATTCAGATTATATACGGATAATATTCGTTCATAACTGACTTTATTCAAAATAGGCTCCGAAGTTTCTCCGAACATGCTCCGAACATAAGATAGCGAAGTCATTGAATATCAATAGCGAAGATTTTACCATCCACTCGAGGCACAAAATTCACGTTCTTGTTGTAAATAAGAGAATTACAAAATCGGAAAAACAATAAAGATACATGCCTGTCAAGCAGGTATCCGGCCATTTTCCTCATGCCATTCTGCTATCCGTATTCAGAAGAATAAACACGTCTTTTTATATTCTCTTTCCTTATATTTTATGCATATTTTTAATATTTTTTAAAAAGTAATTGGTTTTTGTTTTTGATTTTTAAAATTCATTATATATTTGCAATCGTATTCGAAAGGTGATAAAATGTGTTAAAAAGATATTATTTTATCTAAGACTTCACCAGATAATAAACATTAATAATTAGAAATCAATATTTTACAAAACAAACACCTGCTTGACAGGCATGTATCGGAATTTGGATTTTATTTACATCAGCTATAAAATTAATGACTATGAGAAAAAATCTATTGTTTATGGCGTTGTTCCTGATTTTGCCCGGACTGTTATGGGCGCAGGGAATAACGGTAAAAGGAACGGTTTCGGATCACTCCGGGGCTCTTCCGGGTGTGTCGATTTTAGAAAAAGGAACGACCAACGGAGTAGCGACAAACATTGACGGACAGTATGAATTGACCGTTTCAAACGGCAATGCGACTCTGATCTTTTCTTTTATGGGATACGTCACCCAGGAGATTCCATTAAACGGAAGAAAACAATTGGATGTTGTATTGAAAGAAAACACTGAAATGCTGGAAGAAGTAGTGGTATTGGCATACGGCGGTACGCAGAAGCGTTCCAAAGTAACCAACTCTATTGCCAAAGTACAGGAAGATGTGTTTAAAGGAGGTATCCTTTCCAACCCTGCACAGGCTCTGTCCGGAGCTGTTGCCGGTTTGAAAGTGACCCAATCTTCCGGTAACCCCGGAGAAACCCCGACGATTACGCTTCGTGGTGGTACCAACTTCGATGGTTCCGGTTCGCCTCTGGTAATTATCGACGGACAAGTGCGGGAAAGCATGAGCGACATCAACCCCGACGACATTGAATCCATGGAGGTCATGAAAGATGCCGGTGCGACCGCTATCTACGGAGCACGTGCCAACAACGGTGTTATCCTGATTACCACCAAACGCGGTAAAGCGGGACGCACGTCCATCAACTTCAAGGCTAAAGTGGGCTGGCGTTACATCAATGTACCTTACAAATTTTTAAATGCCCGCGACTACATTTACTGGATGCGTACCGCCTACAACAATGCGACGAATTTAACCGACGCAGACGGGAATACCTATACAGGCTGGGGTAACCTGAATTCATTGGGTCAAAACACACCTCACGGAACAGGTAATCGCTACTTCGATGCAGACGGTGTTACACCTTTAGACGGTAACAAGAGTAACCTGGCTATTTACAGTACTATGAACTATACTCCCGACTTAGCCTTCTTATTGAATCAAGGTTGGGAAACCATGACCGACCCTGTGTATGGTGGAGAAATCATCTTCAAGAGTTTCGACATCAGCAAGGTTAACCTGAATACACCTTCTTTCTCCCAGGATTATAACCTGAGCATGAGCGGCGGTAACGAAAAAGGAAGCTATTATGCCAGCATCGGCTACAACGACACGGACGGTAACGTACTGGGCAACTGGTACAGACGGGTGACTTTCACGTTGAATGCCGACTACAAAATCAAAGAGTGGCTGACTTCCAATTCCAGCTTCCAGTTTGCCGATGCCAAATGGAACGGCCTGCCTTCCACACAGGCAAGCGAAGCCAACTACTTCTGCCGCGTAATGAGTTTGCCCCCGACGATGCGCGGAACAAACGCAGACGGAGAGTATATCTTGGGCCCGAATTCCGGTGATGGTAACCAGAAGATCAACCTCGACAAACTGATCCGGGACAACAACACCGACAAATTTACGATTTCACAGGCTTTGACAGCCAATCTGTACAAAGGCCTGAGCCTTAAAGTTTCCGGATTGTGGTTCTTTGACGAAGAAAAGCAGGAAGCTTTTAACAAAGACTTCCAAACCGGTCCGAACAGCTACAACAGAACCCGTAGCTCTTCCGCCTACTTTAACCGCAAAATGAACCAGACTTACAATGCCGTATTAAACTACGACAATGAGTTCCTTCCGGAGCATAACCTGAATGCCATGTTCGGTTTCGAATTCTATGACAAATATGAAAAAGGATTCAGTGCTTCCGGCCAGGGTGCTGCTGTAGACGATTTTATGGATTTGAACCTGACCAATCCGGAATTGACCCGTTCTATCGACTCCTGGCATTCCCGCGAACGCATCATGTCTTTCTTTGGTCGGTTGAACTACGACTACAAGACAAAATATCTGATTTCATTCGTTGCCCGCCGGGACGGTTACTCCAAATTGGCTAAAGACAACCGCTGGGGCTTTTTCCCCGGAGTATCTGCCGGATGGGTATTCGGCAAGGAAGATTTCATGCAAGGCCTGAACAATGTGATTTCCTTTGCTAAATTACGTCTGAGCTACGGTTTGAACGGTAACGTAAACCAAAACTTTGTAGGCAACTACACGGTGCAGGGTGCATACGGCAGCGGAAAATACAATAACAATACCGGTTATTTGCTAAGCACACTGCCCGCACCGAATTTGAAATGGGAAAAATCCAATACTTTTGAAGTGGGTTTGGATCTGAGTTTCATTGAAAACAAGATTAACGCCAACTTTACGTATTATAACCGTCTGACCTCAGACAAATACGCCAACATCACCATCCCGACCACCTCGGGTTTCAGCAGTCTGCTGTCCAACAACGGTAAAATCCGCAACCAGGGTTTTGAAACCGAATTGGCCTTCAAGGCTATCAACAAAGGAGACTGGAAGTGGGACATCAACGTAAATGCCGCTTACAACATCAACCGAGTAGTCAAACTGCCGGACAACGGTATTTTGAGAAATGCACAGAACTATAGCCAGGCTTATAACCCCAAAACCGGTAAACTGGAAATCGTAGGCGGTTACCAGGAAGGCAGAGAACCGGGTGCCGTATACGGCCCGAAAGCGTTAGGTCTGTACCGCAGTTGGGAAGAAGTGCCTGAAAACCTGCTCGACAAGACCTCCGGTAACAACGGAAGCCGTGGTAACTGGTTGTATGGTAAAACCTCCTGGCGGGATGCAAATGCCAACGGCACATTAAGATCCGGCGGTCTTGCCATTGCTCCGGGTGATGTGAGATGGTTGGATGTGAACAACGACGGTGTAATCGACGATTATGATGTTGTAAAATTAGGACGCACAACTCCGCGTTGGACAGGAGGTATCACCACCAATTTAAGTTGGAAAGGTATAGCTCTGAATGTCCGCATGGACTATGCTTTGGGCCATACGGTTGTGGATTACGGTTCACAATGGGTAATGGCTTGCGCACAGGGTACCTACAACACTTTGACCAAAACCAACAATTCATTCTCTGCTACCAATCCCAAAGGCAAATGGCCGACCTACATGTGGGCCGACCAATTCGGTAAACGTAACTATTGCCGTGACAACAACTCCATGTTTGTTTACAAGGGCGATTATCTGGCATTCCGCGAAGTGACGTTGTCATATAGTCTGCCGAAATACCTGTTGGACAAACTGCACATGCAGGGACTGGATCTGTCCGTTACGGGACAAAACCTGGGTTACCTGACAAAAGCCAAAGATGCTTACAGTCCCGAAGTCGCTTCTGCAACCAGTGGTTATCCCCTGCCTAAGATTTTGGTATTGGGCTTGAATCTGACCTTTTAAAACCGACTAAAATGACATTGAATATGAAAAGAATAAAATACATATTGACCTCCTTCATTGCACTGTTGTTCCTGACAAGCTGCAACGAGTTGGATTTGACTCCGGAAGATTACTACGGAAGCGGTAACTATTGGAAGAATGCCTCGCAAGTGGAAACAGCCATGCAGGGCTTACATATCCGGGCAAGAGCCTATTATTGGTCACTCTTTCAAATGGGAGAATTGAGGGGCGGTACGTTCCACGTCGGAGCTTCTATGATCGGTACCTCGCTGGATGCCCAGCAAATCGTAACCAATTCCCTTTCAGAAGATATACCGGGAATAAGCAACTGGGGTAGCGGTATCTATTATGTAATATTTCCGCTCAATCAGTTTATCACAGAGGTGGAAAACGGTTGTACGTTCCTGACAGAAAGCCAGCGGGATTACTACTTAGGTCAGGCTTACGGTATGCGGGCATTCTATTATTTCATGCTGTACCGTACCTACGGCGGTGTGCCCCTTATCACCAAGCCGGATGTTATCACAAGTACGTCGGCAGAACAGCTTTATGTTGCACGTTCTACTGCTGAACAGACCCTGAAATTAGTAAAAGACGACATTACAGCTTCGGAAAACTATTTCGGTACCTCTGCCAGTTCTCAAAAGGTATACTGGACGCCGAATGCCACCCAGATGCTGAAAGCCCAGGTTTATTTGTGGTCTGCCAAAGTGGCTACGGGCGACCATGCTGCCGGAGGACAAGCAGAGCTTACTATTGCAAAGAATGCTTTGCAAAATATCATGGGTCAGTACAGCCTGTTGGATGATTTCGGAAGCATTTTCGATACGAAAAACAAGAACAACGCTGAAACGATTTTCGCTTTCCGCTTTCTGGAAGGAGAAGCGACCATGGCAAATGTAGGTTATTTTGTAGCTGAAGACCGTTATTTCAACGGCTTGTTCTATACTGAAGAGGGTAAAAAGATGAACGATACCCTTGAAGTATTGAATGCCAACCCTCACCTTCTGCGTTATGTTTACAAATGGGGATTGTTTGAGTCTATGAACGAAAACGACACCCGTATTGCCGCTACGTTCCTGCCCTGTTATTCTCCGGCAGACAGCACCAATACGACTTTCAAACCTGCCGGATTGCTGTATCGCAAGACATTGGGCAGCATCAATGCAGCAAACAACCGCATCTACGATGCAGACTGGGTGGTATACCGCTATGCTGATGCATTGTTGATGATGGCTGAAATCGAAAACGGGTTAAATAACTTTGCGGGAGCTGCCGACTACATCAACCAGGTACGTGCACGTGCCTACGGTTACAACGGCGATTTGTCCGGCTTCAGCACGGCTTATCCGGCCGAAGTGTATGCTGCCGGTGATTTTGCCGACAACGAACTGGCCATCCTGCACGAACGTGACAAGGAGTTTGTATTGGAATGTTCCCGTTGGTTTGACGTAGTGCGTTTGCGCGGGAAAGACGGTAAATCCATCTGCTTCTCTGCCACTTCCGGCTATACGGATATTGACGATAATACCCAGAAACCGGTTCTGGACTACGCAACCCAATCACACATGTTGCTGTGGCCGATTAATGTCGGAGTGTTGAATCAGAACCCGTTACTGACACAAACTCCGGGTTATCCGACAAACTATAGTGACAGAAATAAATAACCACTACGTCAGAAGTGTTTTAAATTAAGAATCCTGAAAGAACCCCCGGAAGTCCCACCGATTTCCGGGGGTTTTGTTCTATTCACATTTTATCCCTATCTTTGCCGGGAAAAATCAGAAGAAATGAAGCACAAGTCCGGATTTGTCAATATTGTAGGAAATCCCAATGTCGGAAAATCGACTTTAATGAACCGGTTAGTGGGAGAAAAAATTTCCATTATCACTTCCAAGTCTCAAACGACCCGCCACCGGATTAAGGGGATTGTCAACGAGAAAGAGTTTCAGATTGTATTTTCGGACACCCCCGGTGTGGTCAAACCGAGTTACAAAATGCAGGAATGCATGCTGGAGTTTTCCAAATCGGCGCTGACCGATGCAGACATCATTCTCTATGTCACGGACATCGTGGAAGACATCCGCAAAAATGAAGACTTCATTGAAAAGGTAAACCAAAACGAGGCTCCGGTCTTATTGGTGCTCAACAAAATTGACCTGACCAACCAGGAAAAACTGGAGGAGCTGTACGACAAATGGAAACAGCTTATTCCCCGTGCCGAAATTTTTCCCATATCGGCGACGGAAAACTTCAATGTCGACAATCTTTACAAACGGATTATAGCACTTTTACCCGAAGGAGAGCCTTTTTTTCCGAAGGACGAACTGACCGACCTGCCCGCCCGTTTTTTCGTTACGGAAATCATCCGGGAAAAAATTCTGCTGAATTACGAAAAAGAAGTACCCTATTCCGTCGAGGTTGAAGTGGAAGAGTTTAAAGAGGATCCGAAACGGATTAATATAATGGCCGTCATATACGTGGAGCGCGATTCACAAAAAGGCATTATCATCGGCAAACAGGGCGAAGCACTGAAAAAGGTAGGTACGGAAGCACGCCTGGACATAGAAGCCTTTTTCGGGAAAAAAGTTTTTCTGAACCTCTATGTCAAAGTTCAGAAAGACTGGCGCAGCAAAGAGCGGGACTTGAAAAACTTCGGATACGTGCAATAAAGAAACAGGGACAAGCCGCCCGCACAGCGTCTGTCTCCGCCGGAGTCATTAATGTATGTATGTAAATCAATAAGAACATGAGTAATATCGTAGCAATTGTAGGGAGACCCAATGTCGGGAAGTCCACTTTGTTCAACCGTTTGATAGGCAGCCGCAAAGCGATTGTCAATGAGGAAAGCGGAGTAACAAGAGACCGGAATTATGGCAAATCGGAATGGTGCGGAAAAGAGTTTTCGGTCATTGATACCGGTGGCTATGTATCCAACAGTGACGACATTTTTGAAGAAGAAATCAACAAGCAGGTATTACTCGCCCTCGACGAAGCCGATGTGATCCTTTTCATGGTAGACACGGAAATCGGTCTGACGGGCTTGGATGAGAATTTTGCGAAACTGCTGCGTAACATACAGAAACCGGTGTACCTGGTAGCCAATAAAGTGGACACCGGCGAGCGCATATACGATGCCAGCGAATTTTACCGTTTGGGCATCAACAGTGAACTTTATTGTATTTCTTCGGCTAACGGATTCGGAACGGGCGAACTGCTCGATGCCATCTGTTCGCATTTCACGGAAGAGAAGGCAGAAGATACAAACCATCTGCCCCACATTGCTATTGTCGGGCGTCCGAATGTAGGTAAATCTTCAACTATCAATGCACTTATCGGTGAAGAACGCAACATTGTGACGGAGATTGCCGGTACAACCCGCGACTCGCTCTACACCCGTTATAACCGTTTCGGGCACGATTTCATTTTGGTGGATACCGCCGGGATGCGTAAAAAAGCCAAAGTAAACGAAGATGTGGAATTTTATTCGGTGATGCGTTCCATCCGGGCGATAGAAGAGTCAGACGTCTGTATGTTGCTCATAGACGCCACCCGGGGCATGGAAGCCCAGGATCTGAATGTGTTCCACCTGATTGAACGCAACCGGAAAGGTGCTGTGATTTTGGTCAACAAATGGGACCTGATAGAAAAAGACCACAAAACAACGGCTGCTTTTGAAAAAGAGCTGAGGGAAAAAATTGCTCCTTTCCGGGATGTTGATATTATCTTTACCTCTGCGCTGACCAAACAGCGTTTGCTCAAAGCTCTGGAAGCCGCTATAAAAGTATATGAAAACCGGACACAAAAGCTGAAGACCTCCGAACTCAACCGGGTGATGCTCGAGGCGATAGAATCTTATCCGCCTCCCATGACGAAAGGCAAATCCGTAAAAATCAAATACGTTACCCAGTTGCCGACACACGCCCCCTCGTTTGCGTTCTATTGTAATCTGCCCCAGTATGTAAAAGAGACTTACAAACGTTACCTGGAAAACAAGATCCGGGAAAACTGGGATTTTACCGGTGTTCCCATTCAACTTTTTATGAGAAAGAAATAACCGGCAGGAAGATTTAACGGAGTTCAAAAATTACAGTTTTTAACCGATATTTTTTATTTTTTCATTACTTTTGTAGGTGTTTGAGAGGCAGGCATGGCAAAAAACAACAAAATAGGACACGACGGAGTTGTCAGAAAAGTCACTGGAACCGGGATTGAGGTAGTGATAGAAAGTCAGTCGGCCTGTACGGGGTGCCATGCAAAAAGTGCGTGTGGCATGGCTGATGTGAAGCAGAAAATCATTACGGCGGAAGTGCCTCTTTTTCCGGTAGCTCCGGGGGAGAAGGTAACGGTGTATGCCCGTCTGAACCAGGCGGTTTTTTCTGTTCTTTTAGCTTACGTCATACCGGTATTAATTATTATAGCTTTTATCTGCCTGCTTTTGCATTTGGGTGCGGGAGAAACCTCCGCGGCCTTAGGTGCATTGGGTGCACTTGTTGTTTATTTCATACTCCTTTATCTGAACCGCAAGCGGATAGGCAGAAGGATCAGATTTACGGTCGAAAAAAGAGCTTAAGATACATAATTTCTAAAACATGAATACGATTGTTATTACTATCATTTCTTTGTGTGCAATTGGTGTTGCTTCGGCAATAATACTCTATTTTGTTGCACAAAAATTCAAAGTGGAGGAAGATCCGCGCATTGATACGGTAGAAGGTCTCCTTCCGGGAGCCAACTGCGGAGGATGCGGGTATCCGGGATGCAGGGGATTGGCAGAAGCTGCCGTAAAATCAGAAAACATGGAAGGCATTTTTTGTCCTGTGGGAGGAAGTGAGGTGATGAATAAAGTGGCGGTTGCTTTGGGGCGTGAAGTGGCAGTGCAGGCACCCCGAATCGCGGTGGTAAGATGTAACGGAAGTTGCGCCAACCGTCCCCGCACCAGCACTTACGACGGCGCCCGTTCCTGTGCGGTGGAACACTCTTTGTATATCGGAGATACCGCTTGTGCATTCGGTTGTTTGGGTTGCGGCGATTGCGTGGCAGCCTGTCCGTTTGACGCCATTCACATGAACAGGGAAAGCGGATTGCCAGAGGTGGACGAAAGCAAATGTGTCGCTTGCGGCGCTTGTGTAAAAGCCTGTCCCCGCAACATCATTGAATTGCGTAACAAAGGTCCCAAAGACCGCCGGGTATTCGTTTCCTGTGTGAACAAAGACAAAGGGGCCGTAGCGCGTAAAGCCTGTTCAGCCGCCTGTATCGGTTGTATGAAATGTGCGAAAGAGTGTCCATTTGAAGCTATCACCGTAGAAAACAATCTGGCCTATATCGATTATACCAAATGCCGTCTGTGCCGGAAATGTGTGGCGGTTTGCCCTACAGGTGCCATCCATGAAGTGAATTTTCCGGAAAGAAAAACAGCTCCCGCACCCGAAACCCAAGCGGCAAAAGCACAGGAAGCCCATACTGCTCCTAAAACTCCTGCTGCTCCGGTCAACGAGGAGGCCCAGGAGACACCGGAAGTAAAAAAGGCGGCAGAAACACCTGCTCTCTCCGTAGAGAAGGAAACGACAGCGGAAGCAACAGAAAAAACTCCTGCACCGAAACCGGAGAACACTTCAACGGAAAAGGGAGGAGTTGAATCCAACATTTGAAAAAGGTATCAGAAAATTATAGTAAATTTTAAATTTATACATTGTGTTAAAGACATTTAAAATCGGAGGCGTACATCCGCCCGAGAATAAATTATCCTCAGGCGAGAAGATTCAGATTCTACCTGTCCCCGAACAGGTTATCATTCCGCTGGGACAACACATCGGAGCTCCTGCCACACCGGTAGTACAAAAAGGTGACAGCGTAAAGGCAGGGCAATTGATTGCCACCGCAACAGGTTTCGTTTCGGCGAACATTCACAGTTCGGTTTCCGGGACGGTGGTTGCCGTGGATAATGTCACGGATGCAGCAGGGTTGTCCAAGCCCGCCATCACGATAAAAGTAGAAGGCGACGAATGGGAAGAGGGCATTGACCGTTCTGTCAAACCGGACCACAACATCACGCTTTCGCGGGAAGAGATTGTAAAAGCCATCAGTGCCGCAGGTATCGTGGGCATGGGCGGTGCTACTTTCCCGACCCAGGTAAAACTTTCCCCTCCTCCCGGTTCCAAAGCGGAGATTTTAATCATCAACGGGGTGGAATGTGAACCTTATTTAACCGCCGACCACCGGATTATGCTTGAAAAAGCGGAAGAGATTGTTGTCGGTGTTCAGATTCTGATGAAAGCCATTGATGTAAAACGGGCGGTCATCGGCATTGAAAACAACAAACGGGATGCCATCGAAAAATTGAAAAATCTGACAGCCAAAACTCTGGGCGTAGAAGTTTGTCCGTTGAAAGTGAGATATCCCCAAGGAGGTGAAAAACAGCTTATCAAAGCTACCACAGGCCGGTCGGTACCTTCGGGGGCTCTTCCGATTGCTGTCGGGGCAGTGGTGCAAAATGCCGGAACTGCTCTGGCCGTGTATGAAGCTGTCATGAAACACAAGCCGTTGATTGAGCGCGTAGTTACCATCACCGGGAAATCGGTCAAGAAGCCCGGCAATTACCTTTGCCGTATCGGAACGCCCATTTCGAAGCTGATAGAAGCAGCCGGAGGTCTTCCCGGTGATACTGCAAAAATCATAGGCGGCGGTCCTATGATGGGACGGGCTATGGTAAACCCGGATTCCCCCATCCTGAAAGGTACGAGCGGCGTTTTAATCCTTAACGAAAAGGAAGGCACCCGCAAACCGAGCCGCAATTGTATCCGTTGTTCCAAATGCGTTTCTGCCTGTCCTATGGGACTGGAGCCCTATTTGCTCATGACACTGGCAGGTCATAATATGCTGGAGGAGATGGAAACGGAAAAAATCATGGATTGCATTGAATGCGGTTCCTGTAGCTTTACCTGTCCGGCCAACCGTCCGCTTTTGGACTACATCCGCTTAGGCAAAGCGCGTACCGGAGCTATGATCCGGAACAGGAAGAAATAAATCAGGAACTCATTCCAAATTTTCAAATTAAACAGTATGAATAAATTATTGATATCCCCCTCCCCCCACGTTCACAGTGGCGATTCCATAGAGAAAAACATGTATGGGGTTTTGGTTGCACTGCTCCCTGCGTTTATCTGCTCGGTTTTGTTTTTCGGGATGGGGGCATTGGTCGTAACGTTAACATCCGTTATAGCCTGTCTGATTTTCGAATATCTGATTCAGAAACTCTTATTAAAACAACAGCCTACGATTTTTGACGGCTCCGCCCTCATTACAGGTGTGCTCTTGGCTTTCAATGTTCCTTCCAACCTTCCGGTATGGATTATTATCATCGGAGCATTGGTAGCTATCGGTATCGGTAAAATGAGTTTCGGCGGATTAGGCTGTAACATCTTCAATCCTGCTTTAGTGGGACGTGTATTTTTATTGATCTCTTTTCCGGTACAGATGACGACATGGCCTGTCGCTTCCGGTTTGAATACGCCGTATCTCGACGCACAGACGGGAGCTACCCCTCTGGCTTTGATGAAAGAAGCCCTGAAGAGCGGCCAATCGGTCAGTGACGTGATGACATCCGGTGCCATCGGCAGCTACCGTGATCTGTTTTTAGGCAACATGGGAGGCAGTCTGGGCGAAATCGCCGCTATCGCTTTGCTGATTGGCTTTGTGTACATGTTATTCCGCAAGATTATCACGTGGCACATTCCGGTAACGATTTTCGCTACCGTATTCGTATTTGCCGGAATTTTACATTTATGTAATCCGGAGCAGTTTGCCGACCCGGTATTCCATCTGCTTACGGGAGGTATGATGTTGGGAGCCATCTTTATGGCAACCGACTATGTCACCTCTCCGATGAGTAACAAGGGAATGGTCATTTACGGTATCGGCATTGGTGTTATCACTATCGTAATCCGTGTTTTCGGTGCTTATCCGGAAGGAATGTCTTTTGCCATACTGATTATGAATGCTTTTACGCCTCTGCTCAACCGGTATTGCAAACCCGAACGATTTGCTTAATGTTCTACCTGTCCGGCAATGACCACCTGCAAGGCAGCCGGACACTATAATTAAAATTATGGGAAAAAAATTAGAGTCAAACTTTAAAAATATGGTGTTGGTGTTATTCTGCGTAACACTGATATCCTCGGCAGCAGTAGCCTATGTCAATTCTTTGACTATCACTTCGATTAACAAAGCCAAAGAAGCCAAACAGGCCGATGCTATCCGCCAGGTTATTCCCGGAGCGTTCAATAATGATCCGGTTGCCGATACCTGGAAGGTGGAAACCGACGGCGGTGTCCTGGAATTTTTTCCGGCAAAACAAGACGGCGAGACCGTGGGAACAGCCGTAAAAACCTATACGAAAAACGGTTTCGGCGGGGAAGTATGGTTAATGGTCGGTTTCAATCCAGACGGCAGCATCTCCAACTACTCCGTACTGGAACACAAGGAGACTCCGGGATTGGGGTCTAAAATGGACCAATGGTTCACCAAGGAGGGCAAAGGCAGCATTATCGGTAAAAAACCCGGTACGGCGGGACTGAAAGTGAGAAAAGACGGCGGAGATGTGGATGCCATTACAGCGGCTACGATCTCTTCCCGGGCATTTTTGGATGCAGTAAACCGGGCGTCTGCCGCTTTAGCCGGAAATGCCGACGTTTATTCGGGAGCAACCCCGAAAAGCAGCACACGTGACACGCTGACAGAAGAAAAGCCGGTTGCCTGCGATTCTCTCTGTAATCATCATTGTAATCAATAATACGGGGTTTGTTTTTCCTTTACGGAGTGATAAATCCGAACATTATAAATCTGAAATATGAGCAATTTGTCAAATTTAACCCGGGGATTATTTAAAGAGAATCCGACTTTCGTACTTTTGTTGGGTATGTGTCCGACGCTGGGTGTTACCACATCCGCCATCAACGGTATGGGAATGGGACTGGCCACAGCATTTGTACTGGTGATGTCCAATCTGGTAATTTCATTGGTTGCCAACAACATACCGGATAAAATCCGTATTCCTTCGTTTATCGTGATTATAGCCGCTTTTGTAACCATAGTAGACATGTCAATGGCAGCTTACCTGCCTTCGCTGCATGAATCTCTGGGGTTGTTTATCCCGTTGATTGTGGTAAACTGTATCGTTTTGGGACGGGCGGAAGCCTTTGCTTCCAAAAACGGCGCATTGGCTTCCGTACTGGACGGTTTAGGCATGGGGTTAGGCTTCACGATGAGTTTAACTATTTTAGGAGGTATCCGGGAGTTATTAGGAAGCGGGAAAGTGTTCAACCTACCGGTTTTCAATGAAAATTACGGCATGTTGGTTTTCGTCCTGGCTCCGGGAGCATTCTTGGCATTAGGCTATCTGATTGCTTTCATCAACCGCATCCGAAGAACCAATTGAATGTTCGGAGGGTTTTAATCATTGCAAATTTTAGACTATGGAATACATATTAATTTTCATCGCAGCCGTTTTTGTCAACAATATTGTGTTGGCTCAATTCCTGGGGATATGCCCTTTCCTCGGTGTGTCCAAAAAAGTATCCACGGCATTGGGTATGACGGGAGCCGTCACTTTCGTTATGGTGCTGGCGACGTTAGTGACCTTCATTGTACAGAAAACCATACTGGATCCTTTCCACATCGGTTTCATGCAGACCATCACATTCATTCTGATTATCGCCGCTCTCGTGCAGATGGTGGAAATCATACTGAAAAAGGTAAGCCCGGCGCTTTATCAGGCATTGGGCGTATTTTTGCCGTTGATTACCACAAACTGTGCTGTGCTGGGTGTTGCCATTATGGTTATCCAGAAAGAATTTAATCTGCTTGAATCCATTGTATTCGCAGCATCGATTGCCATCGGTTTCGGATTGGCACTAACCATTTTTGCCGGTATTCGCGAGCAGCTGAGTCTGGTGAATGTACCCAAAGGTATGCAAGGTTCCCCCATCGCTTTGGTGACCGCCGGGTTGCTGGCAATGGCTTTTATGGGATTTTCCGGTATCGTATAATCACCTTTCACGGATTTCACTTCCTGTAAAACAAGTGAAATCCGTGAATTATTTTTCCGGGATATGAAAAAGCTGGCTTGTTTTTTATTTGTTCTATACCATCTGTTCTCCTGTTCTTCGATTCAAACGGTAGACGAGCCCGATCCAACACTTACTCCGGGGCAAACAGAAACGGAAATCGAGATTGTGCTGGGAGCGCAGCCGGACAGCATCCGGCTCGGTCGTAGTATTCATTTTTCGATGAGTGTGATTCAAAGCACACCTGCTTCGCTTTTCAACCTGACCATCGATACAACAGGCAAGTTCAAGCTGGAAATTGATGATAAAGAGTTCAGCCAGGTAAAATCCCTGCTGCCCGACCTGAGTTATAATGTAGAATTTACACCCCAGGAGGAGGGGTATGCCGGAATAACTTTCCTGGTCGTCAACGAAGAAGGCGATTCCTGCATGAAAGCCATTGAACTCTACACCTATTCCCCCCAACCCACGATTGAATTCAGCAGCAGTCCGGATACCCTTCGGGTCAGTGAATCCGCGGAATTCCGTTTTACTGTCAAAGGGGTAACGGGTGAAGAGTACACGCTACACGTAGATACTGTCATTCCGGAGTTCCGGGTACCGTTAGCCCAGGAGATTTCCGGCAAACGCGAACTTTTACACAGGGGTGTTACCCTCAGCGTAAACGGGCGTCCTTTGGTCGATTCGATAAAATTACGTTCCGGATATACCAATATTTTCCGCTTTTCCGAGCCCCAGGCAATAGGCGATTATCACGTGTCTTTCACTTGTACCGACAAACGGGGAAAAGTAATTCGGGGCTCCAAACGGTTTCATGTCCATTCGACGGAAGAAATTATCGTGCGGTTTTATAACGTGGATCCGCAAAAGGACCTGGAAATTGAAAAGGAAAATTTTTATGAAATTTTAAACCGGGATTACAGCCACAGCCCCCTTTCTCCGGTCTTTCAGGACCAAGAAACCGATTCCGTTTCCTGGCACATTCCTCCTCAGGAAGTCACCAACTGGCAGCTTGTCGGGAAGGGGTTGACGTTTCATATTGAACAAAAAGGAAACACCGAATTTTATTTTCCTTCGGACGGCATTACCTACGATAAAGCAAACGCCCCGTTGACGCCGGAGATTGACGGCAAGGACATCAGACAAACCCAAATAGGGACCGGATTTCACGGTATGTTGTTCTTTTATGAGGAGGATCGTCCCTGCGAAGCTGACATCACGTACCGCCTGACAGTGTTTGACCGCTGGGGCCAAAAGAGGTCAATCGATTTGCCCATACACACGTATTAACTGATTGTAGCTGAATCCTCTGAAATCCGGGATAACCGCATCCGCTTTGTTGCGTATAGCTTCCGCCGAGTTGGTGGTCGCCAGACCGATAACCTTCATCCCGGCTCTCTTGCCCGCTTCGATGCCGGAAAAGGAGTCTTCAAAAACAATACACCGGGCGGAAGTGTATTGCAATTCTTCCGCTGCCAGCAAATAGCATTCCGGGGCGGGTTTTGACCGGGTGATTTTATCGGCTGTGACAATCACGTCAAACCACTCTTTCAATTGGGGAAGGACCCGGTATACCTCTGCCATCTTCGCATCGTTTGAGCTGGTCACAATCGCCAGTTTTACTCCATGTGCTTTTAAATCCCGAATAAATCCGTCCGCTCCGGCAATAAACCGGAAAGGCATTTGCCGCTCAAAATCCCCGAGTTTCCGGATAATCGTTTCCGCCTGCTCTTTTCCCGGAAAATATGTCGTCAGCAAGTCCGACAAAGTCCGTCCTTTTACCTTCGCAGTAAAGTCAGGGATTTCCGGACAATATAAGCGTCCCTGCTCTCCCCAGAATTGAGAATAGAAATCCTCGGTATCCAGTATTACTCCGTCTAAATCAAATAGTCCGGCTATTTTTCTTTCCATCAGTATCCGTTTAAATTCGCAGTCCTAATTTACACAAAAATACCTGTCGGCATAGAAATAAGAGCAGTGTTTTGCGGTAAAATTCCGCAGCAGCGTTCGTATCTGGAAAATATATGATATTTTTGCAGGACAGAAAAACCGTTTCTTTCACCGGACCAGGCAAAGAACCGGACAAAATATCCTGACATGAAAGCATATCTGCAACACCCTGTATTCAATGTATTATCCGAGATTGCGGAGGAGAAAAACGCAGAGATTTATGTTATCGGCGGATATGTTCGTGATTTGCTGCTGCACCGACCGTCCAAGGATATTGATATTGTTGTCCGGGGAAACGGCATTGAGCTGGCACAGGCTGCCGCAAGGAAATTGGGAAATCCCAATGTGTCGGTGTTTAAAAATTTCGGAACGGCCATGTTCCATTACAAAGGGGTGGAAATTGAATTTGTCGGGGCACGCAAAGAGTCTTACCGTGCCAATTCCCGCAAACCCATTGTGGAGGAAGGGACTATCGAAGACGACCAGAGACGCAGGGACTTCACAATCAATGCTCTGGCAATCTCGTTGAATAAGGCCAATTACGGTCAATTGGTAGATCCTTTCGGCGGATTACAGCATCTGGAAGAACGATTGATAAAAACCCCGTTGGAGCCGGGCATCACGTTTTCGGATGACCCTCTGCGCATGATGCGCGCCATCCGTTTTGCTTCGCAGCTTAATTTCAGGATAGAAGAAGAGACATTCCGGGCAATACAGGAATATAAAAAACGTTTGCCGATTGTTTCAACGGAGCGGATTATGGATGAGTTCAACAAAATCATGCTGTCTCCGGAACCTTCCAAAGGTATTCTGCTGCTGGATGAAAGCGGCCTGCTGGAACAGTTTTTTCCGGAACTGACTGCTCTCAAAGGGGTGGAAACCATCAAGGGTATCGGACACAAAGATAATTTCTACCACACACTGACCGTCTTAGACACGCTTTCGCTGTATTCCCGGGATCTGTGGTTGCGATGGGCTGCTTTGCTGCACGATATAGCCAAGCCCGTAACGAAAAAATTCGTACAGGGACAAGGCTGGACATTTTATGGACACAATCATGTCGGGGAGCGCATGGTGGCACGCATTTTCAACCGTCTGAAACTTCCTCAGAACGAAAAAATGAAATATGTACAGAAATTGGTAAACCTCCACATGCGTCCCATTGTCCTGAGTGAAGAAATCGTAACGGATTCAGCCGTACGCCGTCTGCTGTTCGATGCCGGCGACGATATTGACGATCTGATGACGCTGGCGGAAGCCGATATAACGTCGAAGAATGAGGAAAAGGTCAAGCGGTTTCTGGCCAATTTTAAAATCGTACGTCAAAAATTGAAGGAAGTAGAAGAAAAGGATTCGATACGCAATTTCCAGCCTCCCATCAGCGGAGAGGAAATTATTGCCACGTTTAATCTTCCCCCCTGCCGCCTCATCGGAGAGATAAAAAATGCCATTAAAGAAGCCATCCTGGACGGTATTATCGGCAATAACCCGGAAGAAGCACGCGAGTATATGTTTAAGATTGCAGCAGAATTAGGAGTGTCTGCCGCTCGTTGAAAGCTCCTTTTTATTTCGCAAATTTCGGCACTACAACTTTCAATGCCCCGGGTAATACCCGCGCATGCAAAGGAGAAGTCATGACTGCCGCATCTCCGTCGATATGTACATGATTAATAGGACCTTCTATGGTGATTTCCCTGCATTGGATGTCTTTGTAATAGGTGAGTTTATCTATTTTGCCGTTCAGAAAGCAGAAGAGGAAATACACCACTTTAAACAGGTTGGGGCGCCGCAACATACAGACGTCCATCAATCCGTCGCGCAAGGAGGCATGAGGAGCAATAAAGGCGTTGTTACCGAATTGGGAGGTATTGGCCAGACTGAGGATAAAGCATTTTTCCTCCCGGGTCGTCCCTCCGTAGCTGATACGGTATGTTTGGGGAGAGTAACTGAACCACAATTTCAAGCCGGCAAAAATGTAAGAAATCATCCCCCGGATACGGAAACGGTTAAATTCATGAGCCACTTCGGCATCGTATCCTACTCCACTCACATTCAAAGAATAGGTCCCGTTTATCTCCAATAGGTCTATCTGGGCGTAAGCACCGGACAGGAGCTGCCTCAGGGCTTTTTTCATCCGGACGGAATATCCCAAATGGCGGGCAAATCCATTCCCGCTACCCAGGGAAACGACCCCGAATGCCACGGATGTTCCCACCAAAGAAGTTCCGACTTCGTTTACTGTCCCATCACCGCCTACGGCTACAATATGGGTATATTTTCCTTCGGCCAGGGCCTCTTTTACAAGGATGCGGGCATGCCCGGCATATTCCGTAAAGCGGATGTCGTAATCTATGCCTTCGTATTCCGGCATTTTCCTGATTTTTTCCGGCATTTTCTTTCCCGCACCAGTTCCCGATACCGGATTCACAATGAACAACAAACGCATGGCTCTCTGATTAAAATATCTTCCTCCGCTATTTTCCGATTCCGTAATAGATGTAACCGAATTCTTTCATCTGCTCCGGACTGTAAATGTTACGTCCGTCGAAGATTACTTTTTCTTTTAACGCTTTTTCGATGTAAGTAAATTTCGGAATCTTAAATTCCTGCCATTCCGTTACAACGATCATTGCATCCGCACCATCCAGTGCTTCATACATTGTGGAGGCATATTCTATCCGGTCCTCCATCCTGCGCCTGCATTCCGTCATGGCAACAGGGTCAAAAGCACACACGGTCGCACCGGCTGCTAGCAATTTCTCTATCAAGACCAAAGCAGGTGCCTCGCGCATATCGTCCGTGGCAGGTTTAAAGGCCAATCCCCACAAGCCGAACCGCTTTCCCTTCACATCCTGCCCGTAATGCTTCATGATCTTATTAAAAATCAATTCTTTCTGTCTCTCATTCACGTTTTCGACAGCTTTCAGTACTTCCATGCTATATCCATAGTTGTCGCCCGTTTTAATCAATGCTTTCACATCTTTCGGGAAACAAGAACCTCCGTACCCGCACCCCGCATTCAGAAATTTCTTCCCGATGCGGCTGTCAGCCCCAATGCCTTTTTTTACGGCTTCGACATTCGCCCCTACCAATTCGCACAAATTGGCAATGTCATTCATGAAGGAGATGCGTGTTGCCAACATGGAATTAGCGGCATATTTCGTCATTTCTGCGGAAGGGATGTCCATAATCAGCAGAGGGATGTTGTTGAGCAAAAAGGCATGATACAAGCGCTCCATAACTTTGCGGGCTCTTTCGGACTCCACACCGACTACAATCCGGTCCGGAGCCATAAAGTCATTCACCGCATCTCCCTCTTTCAGAAATTCCGGATTGGAAGCTACGTCAAATGCAACGTCCGTCCCTCTTTTCCGCAATTCTTCCTCTATCGCATTCTTTACCTTAAAATTCGTTCCCACCGGAACGGTAGATTTAGTAACAACGACTGTATAATGGTCAAGCAATTGTCCCACTTCCCGCGCTACTCCCAGGACATAACTCAAATCCGCACTTCCGTCCTCGTCGGGAGGGGTACCCACAGCAATGAAAACAGCATCGGCATCTTTTAAAGAGGTCGCCAGGGAGGTGGTAAAAAATAACCGTCCGTCTGCCCGGTTTTTGGCCACCAATTCAGCCAGTCCGGGTTCATAAATAGGTATTTCCCCTTTGTTCAGCATCCGGATTTTCTCTTCATTGACATCCACACATGTCACCGTTATGCCCGACTCCGCCAGGCAAGTCCCTGAAACCAAACCAACATACCCGGTACCGACAACCGATATTCTCATAATCAGATTTTTTACATATAACGCGACAAAAGTAAAAAAAAATAAAACCTGCCCCGTCGGGATTCAGTTTTATTTCTATAATTTTGTCTATAATATTCAAAAATAAACGATATAGACTGAAAAGCCCCGGAAACACTGTAAAATAAGCCGGAAGCCTATAATAATCATTCACAATCCGAGTAATCTCATAAATTTTTCTGTTATGAATTTCAAGACATATTTTTTCTGTTCTATCTGTTTCATCGCTTTGTTGTTCAGTTCCTGTTTCCGGCAACAGAATCAGCAAACGGGAAATAACCCCTATATCTACAGTCATACGTCGGGCACTATTCTCTCGAGCGCCCCTATCCATATCTGGCTGGAAGGTAGCGCAAAAGATGAATTTCACAACGGCGAAATCCTCCCCTCATCCGTTCTGCAATTTACTCCGTCGGTGAAAGGACAAGTTGTTCTCTCCGACCGGTCGATGCTTGAATTTATACCGGAGCAGCCCTTTAAGAACGGCCAAACCTACCGGGTCAAGTTTCACGTAGGAGCTCTCATGGATGTTCCCCGGCAAAACGAATACTTTGAATTTCCTGTAAAAATTACAGAATTAAAAGCCTCTTTCACACCGGGACACTTAAGTTCCGAAAACTATAACGATACACTGACCTACGAAGCAACCGTCACTACGTCCGATTATATCGCACCGGAAAAGGTTGAAAACACCGTTACGACACATTGGAAGGCTTCCGGCCTGAAGCAGGAATGGATTCACAATGGCAATAACCACACTCTGAAAATCAAAAACATAGCAAAAGGCGAAGAACCGACAGTCCTGACACTAACGTTTGATAAGCTGGTCAGCAATTACGAAAATTTTGAAGTCACCATTCCCGCCAAAGAGCAATTCAGCGTGCTGGATATGCGGCTTGATAAAGACGACCGCAATACCGTCCGGATAGATTTTTCAAATGATTTGGACCCGGAACAGGACCTGAACGGGCTGGCCACTATCGAAGGGATTTCCGATATCCGGTATAAAATTTCTAAAAATACACTTTTCCTCTATTATACACCCGGAGAAAACCAGGAGAATCTGAAAATAACCCTCCATCAGGGCATTCGAAGTGTGGAGGGTCAAACACTCAGCGAAGACGATACGCAGATTCTTCCTCTGCCTTCAGACATGCCGGCAGTAAAATTCATCGGCAAGGGTATCATTATGCCGGCAAAGGGTGAAGTGCTGCTGCCTTTCTCCGCTGTTGCCCTGAAAGCTGTCGACATCCAGATTATCAAAGTATTTCAGCAGAATATGAATTTTTTCCTACAGGAAAACAACCTGGCGGGAGATAATGAGTTTATGCGTACCGCCCGACCTGTATTCCGGAAAAAAATAGACCTGACTGAAAACGCATCCCAGATTAACTTAAACCGCTGGCACGACTTTACCGTGGATCTTTCCAAATTAGTCCAACTGGAAAAAGGCGTAATATACCGGGTAGAAATCAGATTCCGCAAATCCTATACGACACTGGATTGTGCCAATGAAGGGAATGATGATGCCAATTTCTACAAACAGGACTGGGACGGTGAGAACGATTATTACAGCAGCTATTATACGCCTTCCGACTACAGGTGGGAAGAAAGGAATGATCCATGCAGCAATTCTTATTACACAAGCCAACGCTTTATCAGCAAAAACATCATCAATACGTCTTTAGGCCTTTTAGCCAAACGGACTACAGACAACAGGTATTTTGTTGCAGTCAATGATATTGCCACAGCAGCCCCCGTAAGCAACTGCAAAGTGATGCTCTACGATTATCAAAACCAAAGGTTAGATTCAGCGATGACGGACAAAGATGGTTTTGCCTATCTTGACCCGGGAACGAAGGGTTTCATTATTCAAGCCAGTAAGGACAATGACAGAGCATGGCTCAAAGTGTCTGACGGAAATTCCCTGTCGCTGAGTAATTTTGATGTCAGCGGCCAGGATGTACAATCCGGACTAAAAGGGTTTATTTACGGAGAGCGAGGGGTATGGCGTCCGGGAGACCCGGTTTATCTCTCTTTTATTCTGGAGGACAAACAACACGTATTACCTGCCGGGCATCCTGTTATCGCCCAATTGATTGACCCGAAAGGCAATTGTATTGAAACCCGCCAAAGCGCTACCGGCGAGAGCCCTATACATACCTTCCGCTTTTCCACGTCACCCGATGCACCAACCGGATACTGGAAGGCCATCATCAAGGTGGGCGGTACCGTATTTTCCAAAACGTTGAAAATCGAAACGATAAAACCGAACCGAATGAGTATCACGATGTTGTTCCCTCATGACGATCTCATAGGCAAGGGCATCGCTGATCAGACTATCGAAGTAAAAAGCCGCTGGTTAAACGGGGCTGAAGCCCCCCACCGCAAAGCTATTAGTGAAGTGCGATTGCAGGCAGGCAATAATAATTTCAAAAGTTATCCGGACTATACCTTCCAGGATGCAGGTTCAGGTTTTGAACCTTACGTCGCAACATTGTTTGACGGTACGACCAACGCAGAAGGGAGTTTTAAAATCGACGTAAGTCAGATACAAACCGAAAATGCCCCCGGCCTCCTCAATGCTACGTTTACGACCCGTATTTTTGAAGAGGGAGGAGATTTCAGCATTTCCAGTTACACGACCCAATACTCTCCCTATACGCTTTACACCGGTATCCGCCTGCCGGAACCGGATGACGATTGGTATTCCACCCGGGAACCCGTTAAGTTAAGCGGTGTGATTGTCAATCCTTTGGGTAAGAAAACAAATACACAAACTACAGTCAATATCCGGGTCTATGAGACAACCTGGCGCTGGTGGTGGGATGCGGAGAATAATTCCCCGGGCTCCTATATCAACCGCTCTTATGACAATCTGGTTTTTGAAAAGAATGTCAAAACTGTCAACGGTAATTTTTCCGTCAATCTGAATATCAGCCGCTACGGTCGCTATTATATCCTGGCAACCAACAAAGCATCGGGCCATAGTGCAGGCAAAATAGCCTATTTCGGCTCCTGGGCGGAAAATAACAACGGAGAGACAGCAACCGTGCTCAATCTCTCTGCCGATAAGAAATCGTATAAAACCGGCGAAAAGGTACGTATCCGCATTCCTTCTTCCCAGAAAGGAATAGCCATTGTCAGTCTGGAAAACGGAAGTACTTTCAGGGACATCCGCCGCATAGAAACGACAGCAGGTTCCTCTTTCTTTGAATTTGAAGCGACCAGCAGCATGTGTCCCAATATTTACGTTTTTGTCACCTTGATCCAACCGCAGCAAAAACGGGACAATGACCACCCTATCCGGATGTACGGAGTACTCAATATCAATGTGGAAGACCCGGCACTTCACCTTAAACCCGTAATCCATATGCCGGACGAACTGCGCCCGGATGAAGATTTCCAGGTTACGGTAAGTGAAGAGAACCAACAGGAAATGGATTACACGCTCGCTATTGTCGACGAAGGCTTGTTGTCCATTACTTCTTTCCGCACCCCTCAACCTTTCCCCGCATTTTATGCCCGGGAAGCTTTGGGGGTAAAAAACTGGGATTTTTACGATTTCATTTTCGGCGCTTACGGAGCCCGGCTGGAAAAAGCGTTTGCCATCGGGGGAGACGAATCCCTTACCTCCCTGCAAGACGAAAAGACCAACCGTTTTAAACCAGTTGTTCTGTTCAAAGGGCCTCTTCATCTGAAAAGAGGGGAGAAACAAAATCTTACGTTCCACATGCCGGAATATATCGGAGAAGTGAGAGCTATGCTCGTAGCCGCCACCAATCAAGGGGAATACGGTGCGGCTTCGGCGTCAGCCCTGGTGAAAAAACCGCTGATGCTTTCTGCCGCTCTCCCCCGTACGTTTACACCGGGAGACACTCTGGATATTCCGCTGACAGTCTTTGCCATGGACAACAGTATCCACAACGTGGAGGTACAACTCACTACAAACGATAAAATTAAAATTCTTGGTCAAAGCCGGCAAGAAACCACTTTCCGGGAAAAAGGTGAAAACCTGCTTTGGTTTAAACTTTGTGTCAATGAGACAAGCGGCGTAGCTGCCCTGCAATTCTCTGCCCAATCGGGAAAGGAGAAGTCAACACTGAAGGAAACAGGCGAAATCCGTATCCCTAATCCGCCGATTACAGAAATAGAAGCCCATTTACTGAAAGCAGGCGAAAGTTTTGATTTCAAAAACACTGTAGCAGGTGCTAATCCCCAAGCTATGCTGGAGATAACGACTATCCCGCCGCTTAACCTGGCGGAACGCCTGAACGAGCTTATCACTTATCCTCACGGATGTGCCGAACAAATTACATCGGCAGCATTCCCACAATTGACGCTTGACCAATTAATCAGCCTGACGCCTAAACAAAAAGCCAAAATTGAAGAACACGTCAAAACGGTCATCCAGCGTTTAGGATTGTATCAAACACGGGAAGGGGGCTTCGCCTACTGGCCGGGAGAACCTCACACATCGGAATGGGTAAGCAGCTATGTCGCACACTTCCTGATAACAGCCAAACAGTTAGGTTATAACGTACCGACGCCTTTGCTTCAAAATGATTTGAAATACCTGAAAGCAATTGCCAACAATTACCGGATTCAAGATGAGTATGACGCCACAAACCAAGGGTACCGGCTCTATGTACTTGCCTTAGCCGGAAAACCCGATTTGGCCGCTATGAACCGGATGAAAGAACTCAAAACCGCAAACAATACAGCCAAGTGGCTGCTGGCTTCCGCCTATGCTCTAAGCAACCATCCGAATATCGGACGCAACCTTATCCGGGAAACTTCCCCGAATGTGAATCCTTACCGCCAGACAGGATATACTTTCGGCTCAACAACCCGAGACCAGGCAATTATTCTCCAGGCAATGGTGAATCTCAATATGCAACAGGAAGCCTTCCAGATGTTGGAAAAAATATCTTCGGCCCTTTCTTCCCAGGAATGGATGAGCACCCAGACAACCGCCTTTGCCCTCCTCGCCGCATGCGATTATGTGAAACATTTTGTCGGGAAAGTGGACGGACTCGACTTCTCTATTCAACAGGCAGGAAAAACAGAAAAAATCACCCTGACCCGGACGGTTTACCAACAGGAAATCCCTGTAAATCATGAAAAAGCAAGCGTAAAGGTCAGCAATAACAGCCAGAACCAAGTTTATGCCCGGTTGATAACCTCTTCTGCTCCCTATAACATCGTAAGCAAACGGGTGATGTCAGGGTTGCTGATGAATATACGTTACTATGATGCGGCTGGCAATCCGATAGATGTAGAGCAGATGAAACAAGGAACAGATATTACAGCCGAAATCAGTATCAAAAATACCGGAATAACGGGTACTTATCAGAATCTGGCCTTATCTTATCTGCTCCCATCGGGTTTTGAGATTATCAATGACCGGCTTACCGGAAACAGTTCCGCTTTTAAAGAAGTCGATTATGTTGACATACGGGACGACCGCTACTATGTCTATTTCAGTTTAAAACAAGAGCAGACTAAAACATTCAAATTCCGCTTCAATGCTGCTTTCCCGGGTGTTTTTACCCAACCGGCCATCACCTGTGAGGCGATGTATGACCACAGCATAGAAGCCGTGTTGCCCGGAGGCAAAGTGGAGATACGATGAAAAATTACCGCACTGACGCAGCCTATCTCCAGGAGCTCATCAGCCAGGGAGAACACCAGCAACAGGATTTCAAGTTTGAAATTTCAGATGCCCGCAAAATAGCACGCAGCCTATCCGCCTTCTCTAACACAGAAGGCGGACGGTTGTTGGTGGGCGTGAAAGACAACGGGAAAATAGCCGGCGTCAGGTCCGAAGAAGAAGCCTATATGATTGAGGCTGCCGCCAAACTCTACTGCAAACCGCAAGTCGAGTTCAGCATCAGGAATTACATCATCGAAAACAAAACCGTACTGGAAGTATGCATACCGGAAGGTGTACAAAAACCGTACTATGCCCGCGACAACGATAACAAGTATAAAGCGTATCTGAGAATAAAAGATGAAAATATATTGGCCACAGCCGTACATATCCGGGTATGGCAGCTGATGAATGCTCCGAAAGGCACTTTTATACATTATTCTTCACACGAACAGGCATTGCTGGACTATCTTAATGAAAATGAACGGATTTCACTGTTACAGTACTGCAAACTCTTTTCCGTACCCCGTTTCAAAGCCATCAGCCTATTCGCCAAACTTATCCGTTTTGATGTCATTGAAGCCGTCTTCCAGGAACGTAAATTCTATTTTCGCCTCCACCCGCAAATTTTTCCGATCCAATAACAAAATATGCAGTTGGGTACTTGTGTAAAAAAATCTATACTTTTGTATACGTCAATTATTATAACAGTTTTACCGATGAAATTATGGTTTTCCGGAATATTGCTATGCGTAATCTCGGGTTTATCAATACAAGCTCAGACTGTCGACACCATCAGCGTTTATAGTCCTTCCATGAATAAACAGTTCAGGAACGTTCTTATTCTGCCCAAAGGATACGGCAAAGACACCACACAAAAATATCCCACTGTTTACCTCTTACATGGTTTTGGCGAGCGGTATGACGGATGGTTAAAACGCATCAAACCCAATTTACCCCAACTGGCTTCCCGCTATAATATGATTATCGTATGTCCCGAAGGAGGCCGCAGTTGGTATTGGGACAGCCCCGTAAATCCGGAGATTCGCTTTGAAACTTATGTCAGCGGGGAACTGCCGAATTATATCGATTCCCATTATGCCACATACGCTTCCAGGGAGACACGCGCTATCACAGGATTCAGCATGGGTGGGCATGGTGCCTTATGGCTTACGTTCAGACATCCGGACATTTTTGGAGCCGGAGGTTCTATGAGCGGCGGAGTGGATATACGTCCCTTCCCCGAAAAATGGGATATGAAAGTACAATTGGGCGAGTATTCCCAAAATCCGGAAAGATGGGACGCCTATACCGTTATAAATCAAATTCCGGAGTCCAATGTATCCGATTTGCCCGCACTTATTATCGACTGCGGCAGTGAGGACTTTTTTTATGAGGTAAACCAGGCATTGCATGAAAAGCTGCTTGCCCGTCATATCCCGCATGACTTTATCATCCGTCCCGGAGCCCACAACCGCCCCTATTGGAAGAATGCCATTGACTATCAATTACTTTTTTTCCATCTTTTTTTCACAAGAGAATGAAATAAGCCCTAAAGTCTGTCTTTCCTCCGGCAACTTTTTGCTTCACATCGCGTAACAACTGAATAACTTCATACATAATTACGCCATGAGGAACAAAATACAGGAGCTTTTAGGGGAAAAACAAGAATTTTACTTAAACCATACTTGCCGGACGATTGACAAAAAAATGCTCCACGTTCCTTCGCCCCATTTCATTGATGAAGTATGGACCGATTCCGACCGCAACCTTCCGACACTGAACAGCTTGCAGGCACTCTTTAATCATGGCCGCCTGGCCCATACGGGCTACCTGTCCATCCTCCCGGTTGACCAAGGCATTGAGCATACAGCCGGAGCATCCTTTGCTCCCAACCCTCTTTATTTTGACCCCGAAAACATCGTCCGTCTGGCCATTGAGGGAGGATGTAATGCCGTAGCCTCCACGTTCGGAGTATTGGGAGCCGTGGCACGCAAATATGCCCACAAAATTCCCTTTATCGTGAAAATCAACCACAATGAATTGCTCAGTTATCCCAACAGCTATGACCAGATTCTTTTCGGCAACATACGCGAAGCCTGGAATTCCGGAGCCATTGCCGTAGGAGCCACCATTTATTTCGGTTCCACCGACAGCCGTCGGCAAATTACAGAGATAGCCCGGACTTTCGCCTATGCCCACGAATTAGGTATGGCTACCATCCTCTGGTGTTATCTGCGGAACCCGGCTTTCAAGCAAGAAAGTATTGACTATCATGTAGCGGCTGACCTCACCGGGCAAGCCAATCACTTGGGAGTAACACTGCAAGCCGATATTATCAAACAGAAATTACCGGAAAATAACGGAGGTTTCACAGCTCTGCATTTTGCGAAGTCAGATCCCCGGATGTATTCCCAACTTACGTCCAGCCATCCGATTGATTTATGCCGTTATCAAGTTGCCAATTGTTATATGGGAAGAGCAGGCCTCATCAATTCGGGCGGAGAATCACGGGGAGCAACGGATTTGCAGGAAGCTGTCATAACTGCCGTTGTCAACAAAAGAGCCGGAGGTATGGGACTCATCAGCGGAAGAAAAGCTTTCCAGAAAGAGATGAATGAAGGGATTGAACTGCTCCACACCATTCAGGATGTCTATCTCGATCCGGATATTACCGTAGCCTGAATCTCTATTGCTTCCCTTGGTTAGCAACGGCTTCCATCTGTTTACGGATTACCTCCGGATCGCCTAAAAAATAATCTTTTTTCAACTCCAGTTGTTCGTCAAATTCCAGCACGTAGGGAACTGCCGTCGGTAAATTCAATTTCACAATCTCTTCATCCGAAATGTGTTTCAGGTATTTAATAATCCCCCGCAGACTATTCCCATGAGCCACAACCAATAACTGATCAAAATTTTTCATATTCGGAACAATGACCTCTTTCCAATAGGGCAAACTGCGGGCAATGGCATCTTCCAAAGATTCAGTCAAAGGCATTTTATCCCCCTGAATGCCCATATACCGAATATCCAAACGGGGATTACGGGGATTACGGGGATCATCGTCATCCAAAGCCGGAGGTGCCACATTATAACTCCGTCGCCAAACCAACACCTGCTCTTCCCCATATTTCGCCGCCGTTTCACTTTTATTCAACCCTTGCAATACTCCATAATGTTTTTCATTCAAACGCCAGCTCTTTTCTACAGAAATCCAGTCCAAATCCATCCGGTCCAAGACGACATTCAATGTTTTCACCGCTCTTTTCAGATAGGAGGTGTATGCCCTCTCAAACAAAAAACCGTTTTCTTTTAATAAATCTCCGGCTTTTTCAGCTTCTTCCATCCCTTTCTCCGTCAAATCAACATCCGTCCAACCGGTAAATCGGTTTTCTTTGTTCCACAGACTTTCTCCGTGGCGAAGCAAAACTATTTTCTTCATAAAATTCATTTTATATTTTCCCTGTTTCCTCATACGATATTTGCCGGGAATAGTTCCCTCTCCCGCCTTTTCTTCTGCTTACAGGTAAAAAAGGAACACAGCCAATGATTCATAAAAAAAAGAAATGAAGCGGGCCTGTAGGTCCGCTTCCCAAACTTTAAGCTGTGAGACTTCCGAAACAAACAGGAGAGGCTTCCCCTGTCTGTTGCTTCGCAAAGAGTAAAAGCTTAACGCAAAATGACTTTCACTATATCTGAAACAGAAGGCACAGGGAAAGTTTTCCCGACTTCCGTTATATTCACATTCTCCGGAATCACCGTACCTCCGAAAATGTACTGGGCATTTCCTGCTCCCGGGAACTGACTTACAGCCGATCCATCGTCCAGCAATCTGATATCACCGGTTATGTCTTTGGCAGCAAGAGCCGTCACGGAAGATCCGGTAGAATAAAACCAGTCATTCGAATATCCGAACATGGTAGCAAAAGTCAGCTTATCTCCTTTGTAGGCAGAATACTGCACTTCTACTTTATTTCCCGGATAAACGGCGCTATTACCGGCAACATAAACGTTTCTCACATTCGGCATTTTAGCCAAAGCCTCTTTCAACGGATTCACATTCCCGGTCTGGGCCAAAGTTTTCAATCCGTTTCCCGGATCTTTTGCATCCAGGGCATAAATAGGATTCACATCTCCAGTATAAATCACAACTACAGCTGGTGACAACGTAGTAATAATACCTGTCTTATCTTCCACCACGTCCTGGAGCGGGTCTTCATCACCGTTTTCCGCCAATTTAGTCAGTTCGGCACTCGATTTTTCACCCGGAATAAAGAAAGGTTTGTCGTTGAGCACTTCTCCGTCCAACACATTGGAGACTACCCACACGCCGGGAGAAAACGGAGTTTCATTTGCCGTGTTGTTGGATAAATTCGTAATGCTAAGGGTGAACTCGGACTTCGTCTTATCATAAGTAAGGTTCAGCTTCATCATTGCCGAAGCTTCCGGATAAGTATTCCCCTGAGCATCCGTCCCATTTACCTGCGTCACGCTCCCATTCTCAGCAGTTCCCGGATGGGCAATACTCGGTCCGGGCTTTACATTCACCCTTGTTCCATTGTCCCACAGTTTAACCTGTGAAGAGACGTCACCTGTTACAGGTGTTCCGTCGGCATTATACAATGCAATCCCGGGATTCGCCGGGGCAAAAAACAAGTCATTGGAATAACCGTAGCCGGTTGCAAACATTAAAGTCTGACCTTTAGCCGCATTAAAAGTAAAACGTACGGATTCTCCCGGTGCAATAATATCTCCGGTTGAACCTTGTCCTTCAAAAGTCCCGCTCTGTACAAAATCTTTCAATGTAGTTACGTTCTCCAGACTGAAAATGGATGCATTGTCTCCGTGTTTATCATTGTCATCATCATCACAAGAAGTAAAACATACCCCTCCAACCAATAATGCTGCCAACAATGCAGCCGGTAAAAATCTTTTCTTCATTTCTTTTGATTTTAATGTTTCTAATTCGGTTTTATGTACCGATTAGAACGAAAGGGAAAGAGAAAAGTTCAGAAGAGATAACTTTTTATTGTTCATAGACTTACATTTGTTTTTATCAACACTATGATAAATATCTCTTTTTCGTAAACTCCTGTTAGAAAACCAAAATCCAATTTATTAAAAATGCAATACTTTTTAATATACACATAAAAATATACATTCAGATTCATTCATATCCCGGTCAATCCTAAAATAAAAGCCGCAGGAAACCATGCTCTACAGACCGCACATTAATCAATCATAAACTTTTCAGGCTTCCATGACTATTTCAAACCAACCTGCTTACTTGTAACAGAACCCCAATAGCTGTCCCACCCCACGTCAAGATAAAAACAAGCGTACGACTCCTCATACATAGGGAGGTATGTTGAGCCTGTAAAAATACAGATGGTAAAAAAGAAAAGTTTAAAATCTAAAAAAGAAAAAACCAATACAACTCCAGCTATTTTCAGCTATATTGTCAACTTTTGTATAAATCGGAAGCATCAACCGGAAGAGTTCATGCCCAATAAAAAAAGAGAAGATGCTTTGTCCCAAAAACAATACACCTTCTCTTGGCATCCGGATATTTCCCGAAAAACTATCTCTTCATATCTTTCTGACTGTCATGTGACATTCCGGTGCCCATATTGTTCCGGTCAGCAGTACGGATATTGTGCTCCATATTTTCGGCTGTCCGGTTAATCTGTTCTTTGGCCCGGTCTATATTCCGGTTAATTCCGTCAGGCACTTCATCCAATTTTTTTTCTGCCTTCTCTATTTTTTTCTCAGCCTTTTCCAATTTGCGCTCTCCGTCGTTTACAAAGCCTTTCGCAAATTTTTCACCAGCCTTTTCTACTTTCTTCTCTGCTTTTTCAATCTTTTTTTCCGCCTTTTCAAGCTTTCTTTCTACCTTATCACTCAAGCCCTCTCCCGACTTCCAGGCAGTTTCATCCCCCCGGGTTTTGTCATATCCCACTTCATCCTGACGATTCTGTTCTCCTGCTTTCATCCGATCCGAATCGGAACGGTTTTCCTGCTCACTCCGCATACCTTCGGTTTGTCCATACATACCGGAGTTATTTCCTTTGTTTTGTTCATCTGTGTAGTTCATAGTCGTTAGTTTTAATTGTTTAACTTATTTATCCAGCTGGATTAATCTTATACTATCAATAACAGCCCCCGAATATTACAAACGCATGCTATCCCTGACATCCTGAGACTTGGTCATGTCCGTGAATCTTGACTATCTTATTATAAAGTCCCATAATGAGCAAAGGGGCCGCCCATTGACCGATAAAAAGGGCTGCATGATTCTTTTTGCAACATTTCAAAATCAGCGAAGTGCCCATAGCCGCCATAGCTGCTGTCAGATAACAACCGGAAGGGATCTGGGCAGTACGCTCCTCTATTGCCGTCGTCACTTTTCCTTCCTGAGGAATATTTGTTTCCATAATTCATGAATTTATTGGTTAATAAACTATTTTCATACTGCTTATACGATTTTCCTTTTTGCACAGTTTTCAGATTACAGCCCCTATGTTATTGATAATGAATAAATATTGTTATTAAATTTATATGGGCGTTATCTTTTCAAAATCTATGAGAAGAAGTTTATAGAAAGTAGCGGCCCGCTTTCCGGCAAAAGCCGTATACATCCCAAGGATAGGGAAATGACACCGTATTCAGCAAACCAGTACCTTCAGCAGAACGCAACCTTAAGAAAAGAAGCAGAGAAATCCCTGCCAGCAGAAAAGAATATAATTCAATAGATACAAAAAAAGAAAACCGCAATAAAACAGATTATTACGATTTTCTTCCGATAAAATTACGGGAGGCAACGTCCTCCCAATATATATACCAACAAAAACAACTTACTTTCTGGCTCCCAACTGAGAATCCAGGAACAACAAACCGGCTTCTCCTGCTTTCTTTACTTTGTCAACAATGCCCTGTGCCGTAGCCTCTTCTTCCACCTGTTCACGCACAAAACCCCACAGAAAATCCTGGGTAGCATTATCTTTCTCCTCATGAGCAACACTGACAAGTTTGTCAATCAAGGCAGAAACATGGCATTCATGTTTATATACCTCTTCAAATACTTCCAATACACTCCCCCATGCATGAGGTACTGCATCAATTTTGCTTACTTTAGCAGCTCCTCCCCTTTTGGAAATATAATCAGCCATTTCATAGGCATGTTCCAATTCTTCCTGAGACTGTTTTTTCATCCAATGTGCAAACCCTCCGAAACCTTGAGTTTCAAAATAAAATGACATGGACAAATAAAGATTGGAAGACCACATCTCAGCAGCAATCTGCTCATTAATCGCGTTTTGTAACTTTTCTGAAATCATAATATTTAATCTATTAGTATAAATTTTTTTTTATTTCAAAACAATATCCATGCCAAAAATCAAAAAATAGACATTTTGTCAGTCTATTCCCCCACATCTCCGGTCAAAACACTTTTCAGAAATTCTGATAAATTCCGCCAAACCTTATTTCTCCAATCTTATAAGCGACTTCCCCCTTTGTCTTCGCGGGAATTTTAGAAGGACCGGAAAAAATCGTCCTAATCCATTTGTTCAGAAAAGTTTGGTTTATTGGAATATCTTTGAAGTATCTACCGGAAAGCATAAACCAATAGTTATTTATTTCATTATCAACACCTTCAAAACTCCACTCTTTACCCCTTTGCTGAAAAAACACAATGAAATTTGCTATCTTGAATATTGTTCGTATATTTGCGAACAATATTCAAGATATGGAAGAGAAGAAAGATTATACTGTTACGCAGGAACAGTTGGCAAGATTTGCCAAGGCATTGGGACATCCTGCCCGAATTGCCATTATGCACTTTTTGGCAAAGCAGAAAACGTGTTATTTTGGGGATATTCACGAAGAACTTCCCATTGCCAAAGCAACCGTATCACAGCACTTGAAAGAGTTGAAAGATGCAGGACTTATACAAGGAGAGGTTGAAACGCCTAAAGTAAAATACTGTATCAACCGAGAGAATTGGCAATTGGCTCGTGAACTCTTTAAGGAGTTTTTCGGGCAATGTATCTGTAAATCGGGGGAGTGTTGCTGATAATCCCCTTTTTTTAATATTAATGTTCGTTGTTTTGCGAATTACGTTTAATATAATAAATTTATAAATTATGGAAATTAAAGTATTAGGAACAGGCTGTGCAGGTTGTAAGGCTCTGTATGCAACGGTTGAACAAGTAGTAAAAGAATTAGCTTTGGAAGCGGTAATAACCAAAGAAGAAGATTTGATGAAGATTATGGAATACAATGTAATGACGCTTCCTGCCCTCGTTGTTGACGGTAAGGTTGTGGCAAAGGGCAAACTTTCTGCCAAAGAAGTAAAAGATGTATTAACCAAGTAAATCAGATGATGATGAAACGCTTTTTATTCCTTACCATTGCTTGTTTGTTTTCTATTTGTGGAATGGCTCAGATTGCCGCGGATACCTATGTGGAAGTTCTTTATTTTCATGGGAAACAACGTTGTGTAACTTGCAAAGCCATTGAGAAATACACGAAAGAAGTGGTCAATGCAGAGTTGGCAGAGTTGGTCAAAAATGGTAAACTACGTTTCAAAGAAATAGACACTTCAACTCCTGAAGGCGAAAAGCTGGCAGAGAAATATCGTGTAAGTTGGTCATCTCTTTATGTTAATAAATGGAAGAACGGTAAAGAAGAGCGTAACGACATGACACGTTTCGGATTTCAGAATGCCCGAAACAACACATCGGCTTTCAAGAAAGGATTAAAACAAAAAAATCAACCAGTTGCTAAAATAATACAGTTTTATGGAATACCTACAAACATGGCTGGATAATAGTGAGATACCTATTATTACCGCTTTTCTGCTCGGTCTGTTGACTGCTGTAAGTCCTTGCCTATTGGCTACCAACATTACCGCTATCGGATTTATCAGTAAGGATATAAATAACCGTAACCGGATATTTACAAATGGCATTCTATACACTTTAGGACGTGTATTGGCTTATTCTGCATCAGGCGCAATACTTATCGCAATACTCCGAAAGGGCGCTGATATGTTTGCCATACAAAAAGGTATCAGCGAATGGGGAGAACAGCTGCTTGCTCCGGCTTTGATTTTGACAGGTCTGTTTATGCTGTTCGGTGATAAATTGCAGTTACCCAAGGTCGGATTTTCCGCTACTGAAAAGACAGAAAAACTAAAAGGCTCATGGGGTAGTTTGTTGCTGGGGATATTGTTTGCCATGGCGTTTTGTCCGACAAGTGGGCTATTTTATTTTGGCATGCTTATTCCCATGTCGGCTATGGAAAGTGAGGGGTATTTGCTGCCTGTCATTTTTGCATTGGCAACAGGACTTTCCGTTATGCTTGTCGCTTGGATTTTGGCATACAGTGTAGCAGGGATAGGAAAGTTTTATAACCGTGTGCAGACTTTTCAGAAGTGGTTTAATAACATGGTAGCCATACTGTTTGTCTTGGTTGGCATTTATTATGGATTGATAAATTGGGGTATAATATGAAAATTTTGATTTTATGCACAGGAAATAGCTGTCGCAGCCAAATGGCGCATGGTTTCCTGCAATCGTTTGACAAGAATATACAAGTGTATTCCGCCGGTACGCATCCGGCAAAGAAAGTTAATACTTTGGCTGTTGAGACAATGGCAGAAGTTGGCATCGACATAAGCAAGCATATTCCTGCCCATGTAACCACTTATTTAAGTGAAACATGGGATTATGTGATAACAGTATGCGGTAGTGCCAACGAAACGTGTCCGGCTTTTGCGGGCAGTGTAGGGAAACGGTTGCATATCGGTTTTGATGACCCCTCGGAAGCAATAGGAACAACAGAGTTTATTAAAAGTGAATTTGAAAGAGTGCGTAATGAAATCAAGAATGAATTTACAAAATTCTACATTACGGAGAAAAAAAAACAAGAGCTGCCCAAATGTGCTTGTAACCGATGATTTTTTAGGTTATATGTTCGTGTTATTCAAAACAATAATAAGATTATGATACAAAGATTTGCAGATTGGCTGGTGTATGACATCTTCGGTTTGGATGCTTCAACAGCTTTAGGAGAAGCTATAAACTTCTTCTTTTACGATACGATAAAGATCTTGATATTATTATTTTTCATCAGCGTGATAATGGGCATTATAAATGCCTATTTCCCGATAGAACGTCTGCGCAATTATTTGACCTCTCGTAAACTATATGGATTGCAATATTTCTTTGCAGCCTTATTTGGTGCTATTACCCCGTTCTGTTCCTGTTCTTCCATACCTCTGTTTATCGGATTTGTGAAAGGGGGCATTCCTTTGGGAGTGACATTCGCCTATCTGATAACCTCGCCTTTGGTAAACGAGGTTGCTGTTGCCATGTTTATCGGCACTTTCGGGTTACGCATTACCTCTATCTATGTGATTAGCGGTATTCTGTTAGGTATGGCAGGCGGATTTATCTTGGGCAAGATGAAATTAGAACCTTATTTGAGTGATTGGGTAAAACAAATTCAGCAAAATCCAACTTCCGGCTCAGGAACATGGGAAAAAGAGCGCACTCCGATTTTTAGACGATTGCCGATTATCATGCAAGAAGCATGGGGCATAGTCAGAGGTGTACTTCTGTATATTCTTATTGGCATTGGTATCGGTGCTTTTATGCACGGTTATGTACCTGAAGGATTTTTTGAGCAGTATATGTCCAAGGAAAACTGGTTTGCAGTTCCTCTTTCGGTAATCCTGGCAGTTCCGATGTATGCCAATGCAGCAGGAATAGTGCCTGTGATTGAAGTTTTTGTAGCTAAAGGTATCCCTATAGGAACGGCTATCGCTTTTATGATGGCGGTAGTCGGGCTTTCACTTCCCGAAGCCACGTTGTTAAAGAAAGTAATGACATGGCGTTTGATTGGTATTTTCTTTGGAGTGATAACCTTGTTTATCATCATCTTAGGTTATCTTTATAATATTGTATTATAGCGCAAAGAAAAACTCCTGCAATATTAAAATATTGCAGGAGTCTCCTTTGCTTGTCTGGTGTTGTCCAGCTTCTTGGTGATCCGCCTGGGATTCGAACCCAGGACCCCAACATTAAAAGTGTTGTGCTCTACCGACTGAGCTAGCGAATCGGGTTTGCTTGATTGCGGGTGCAAAGATAGAGAGAAATATGGTATTTACAAACTTTAGACGATTTTTTTTGAAAAATAAACTTTTTAAAATACCGACGGGAGGGGAAATGGAAGAAAGGAGGAGAAATTTTATTTTTTTTATGGTGAAACAGGCACCTTTTTATACTTTTGCCAAGTGCTGTTCCGGGGGTATAAAAAAACGGAGGCATGCTCAATCCGGTAAGAATAATACACATTTAAAGTCTGGAAAATGTTTTTAGAAAATGCCAATCGGGCAGGATGGGTCGAAGTCATTTGCGGATCCATGTTTTCAGGTAAGACGGAAGAGTTAATCCGGCGCCTGAAACGGGCTCAGTTTGCCAGACAACGGGTGGAAATTTTCAAACCGCAAATAGACATCCGGTATTCGGAAACGGATGTGGTTTCCCACGATGACCACGCCATACGCTCTACGCCGGTTGAAAATTCGGGAAACATTCTTTTGCTGACCGGGGAGGTAGATGTTGTCGGGATTGATGAAGCCCAGTTTTTTGATACAAACATTGTCAATGTATGTCAACAATTGGCGAACCAAGGCATCCGGGTTATCGCTGCCGGTCTGGATATGGACTACTTGGGAAAGCCTTTCGGTCCCATGCCTCAACTTATGGCCATTGCCGAATATGTAACAAAAGTACATGCCATCTGTGTGCATTGCGGCAATCTGGCACACCACTCCCACCGGCTGGCCAATAACGACAAGTTAGTCATGCTGGGAGAGCAAGACACGTATGAACCCCTATGCCGCCATTGTTTCAATAAAAAGCAACGGGAAGAAAAAAACGAACCGTCTACGCCTCTCCCTCAAAACTGAGAGACTCCACCTGTTGCATTCTTTCAAGCAGAACAGGCAGCAGTTTACGGCGTAAAGCCAATGTCATACGACATTCCAATTCAAAGTTACGCTCCAGCACGACAGGCTCCATCTCTTTAATGATACGCATCACGTCATTCAGAACAGCATAGCTGAATTTTATTTTTACCACTTCGTCTTCTGTCTTTTCCACCACAATTGCATGGTCAAGGACATCAGCAGCAGCTGTACGGTAAGCATTTATCAACCCAGACACACCCAATTTAATGCCACCGAAATACCGCACAACCACAATCAGAATATTCGTCAGATCGTTTGAAACAATTTGTCCCAATATCGGTTTTCCCCCCGTAGAGGAGGGTTCTCCATCATCATTTGCCCGGAAGCGCAACTTATCAGCCCCCAAACGATAAGCATAACAATGATGCCGTGCATCATAATATTTTCCCCGTAAATCCTCCAATATGGTTTTTATCTCTTCTTCGGTATATACAGGAAAAGCCAAGGCAATGAACTTACTGCCTTTTTCCTTATATAGTCCTTCGGCTTGCGCTTCTATCGTTTTATAGGTATCTTCCATAAAAAATCAGGGTTTGAAAACGGAGCCTTCCTCCGCATTCAAACCCTAAATATAAACATCTGCTGCAAAATTAACAGCTACAATACAACTTTTTCTGCAATTCTTCTACTTCTATTCTGAACTTACGGTCTGTCTCCATCATGTCATTGACCACCTTACAGGCATACAACACCGTTGCATGGTCTTTCTTCCCTATCTGGGTGCCGATAAAAGACAAGGAGGCCTTGGTATAGCTTTTACAGAAATACATCGCCAGATAGCGTGCTTGTACAACCTCCCGTTTCCGGGTTTTTGTCTGCAACAATTCGGGTTCAATATTAAAGTGTTCACATACCACCTGCTGTATTCTGTCAACCGTCAAATCTTCCGCCTGCCGGCGCACTGTTTTGCCCAACACATCCCTCACCAGCCCCACTGTCAAATCCTTACGGTTAAACGTTGCCTGGGCAAGCAGAGAAATCATGGTTCCTTCCAACTCCCTCACATTGTTGTCCACATACTTGCAGATATATTCTATCACGTCAGGAGCAAACTCGATACCGTCTTTTTTCGTCTTATAAAGCACGATTTCCTTGCGGGTCTCAAAATCGGGAGACTTAATTTCAGCAGACAGGCCCCATTTAAACCGGGACAACAGCCGGTCTTCAATGCCGCTCAATTCTGCCGGTGCTTTATCGCATGTCAGGATCAACTGTTTTCCTAACTGCTGAAGATGATTAAAAATATGGAAAAACGTATTTTGTGTTGCCGTTTTGCCTGCCAGTTCATGGATATCATCCAGAATCAGCACATCAATCAATTGATAAAAATGCAGGAAGTCATTGATTTCATTTTTCCTCACGGCTTCCGTAAACTGGGTCTGGAACAAATTGGTAGATACATACAAGACCACCTTTTCCGGAAAATTCTGTTTCACTTCCAAACCAATAGCCTGAGCCAGGTGAGTTTTTCCCAATCCGGAACCGCCATAAATAAGTAACGGATTGAACGCCGTCCCTCCGGGATTCTTTGCAATCGCCGTCCCGGCAGATTTTGCCAGACGGTTACAACTTCCCTCAATAAAACTCTCCATCGTATAGGCAGGATTCAATTGCGAATCTATCTGTAAACGGTTATTGACTCTTTCAAAAGGATTTTTCAGACCGATCTGGTTCGGTTTGTCCAGATATATCGTATTGGTTTCCGGTTTTTTAAGCGGAGCGGAAGACAATGTAGTAGTCAGCGGAGCCTTTTGCTGATTTTCCACCACTACCGAATACTCCAGTTTTGCATTGGGACCAATCACCGCTTTCAAGGAACTGCGCAAAATATCAATGAAACGTTCTTCCAAACATTCGTAGACATAGTTACTGGCCACCTGAATCGTCAACACATCATCCTTAAACTTTAAGGCACGGATTGGCTCAAACCATATCTTAAAAGTCTTAGGAGGTAACTGCTCTTCTATCAATTTCAAACACCTCGCCCAGATATTTCTACAATTTTTTTCCATAATATTCTGCTATACAGATATTTCTAATTTTGCTTCTGTTCCTTATTTTGCGAATGCTAAATTCTCAAAAAAAAGTAGATAAAAAAAATGAGCTTTCTATTGATTTTTATCAGAAAACGCTTACGGTTTATATATCAGTTGTTTATATTTAAATCCATGTATATCAATACATTGAAAAACAGAAAACAACAACAAGGAACAGACTTTTCAAGCAACTAAATTTATCAAAAAAGTGTTTCATTCCCCTCTTTGTTTCATGCCTAATCCTTTAAATCTAAAGCTCCCCTCTCCTGTAAACGAAATACATAATAAACGCACCGTTTATTACATTATGCTAACGAACAATCTTCTCTAAATCCGACTATTTAGAATGGTTCTACTTTTTAATTTTGATTTATTTTAACAATAAATGAATGTTCGAAAGATTTTTTAACACTATCATATTCCCTTTCAGCCGCTCTGAGGGTACGATAGGTTCCGATCATATAAAGGAACTGTCCGTTTCTCCTAAGTAGCTCCATCTGAGGATATTTCACCAAAAGCGGAGCATCCGGAGACAACGGTTTATCTGCGGAATAAACCACAATACCATAAGCATCCTCTTTCGATTTTTTGGAAGAAAAATCAAAAACGGACAGACTGACAAACTTTTTAGGATTAGCTCTGAATTCTGTCAAAAGTCTATTCAGATTTTCGCTGACAGCAACCAGATTATAATACAGGTCATCGTTATTTACCGCCTCTCCCAACGTTCCTTTTCCACGATTGATTTTCCGGGTAATCGAATCCACTTCCGCCAGAATGTGATCCAAACGCCTCAAGGCACACCCCAAATCTGCTGCCTGCAAAGTATCCGACAAAGCTGAAATATTATTCAGACTCCTTGATATATTATCATTGTTCCGCTGTAAATTATCTGTAATACTGTTTATATTGGCCAATATATTGGAAATACGGTCCGCCTGTCCTGTAATCAGCCCATCCAAACTTCCCGAAGCATTTTCCACATTTTCCAACGTACGCCGGATACTTTTGAAACTCCCTTCTATACCTCCTTTCGTCCTGTCATTAAACAGTCCTTGCAACACGGTCAAAACCGTATCCAAGGAAGTCATGATATTTTCCGCTTTATTTTTCAATGGCAGAATCTGTTGATTGACCTGTTCCAGCAACCCCAGTTCAAGCTGTGTCCGAAGCGTATCCCCGCTCTCGGCATAGTGCAGAGCATCTCCCGGCTCGATATTTATCGCCTTGGATCCCATCAAATCGCTATTCTGAATAGCAGCAACAGAATTGGCCGGAATTTCAAGCCCCTTTTTAATGGAAAATTGCACCAACACGTGTTCATAACGCGGGCCGACGAAACGAATGTCATTGACCTGTCCCACATGATAGCCCCGGTACACAACACTGCTCGACACTTTCAGCCCATCCACCTGGTCATATACCCCGTAAAAAACATTGTTCCTGTCAAACAAAGCACGGGCTTTTAAAAAATTGATTCCCCAAATCAGAATGACAATCGCACCAATAGCCGTCACGGCCAGTTTTACTTCTCTCTTAATCTTCATTGTTATTTTAATTTCTTTTCCAGTATTTTAGCTTCTCCTATTTTTATTAATTTCCCGTTATATACTGCAATCACAAAACAGTCTTTCACTTTTTTACGGATACGCTCCAAATTTTGCAACACTTCTTCGTAACTATCTGCTTTTCCCGTATAATACCGGTAACGGTCTGCCGTTTTCAATTCGCTCACCCGACCGGAATAACCCAATTCCCCGGCATCTTTTATCTTGCTGCTCGCCGATGCGATTTGAACGGCATAAAACAAACCGTCTGTTCTCTCCGGAGTCCCCACTTTTTCCCCCTCTTCCTGCTCCGTTTCATCTGAATGATCTACCAATACCGCCGAATTACGTTCCAATTCTTCCTTATATGCCGTAAAAGCTTTTGCCACAGAGCGGGCAATTTTATTCTGCCCGTCAGCCGTGTTCAGAAAACGTTCCTCCTCCGGGTTACTTATAAAACCCATTTCTATTAATATAGCGGGCATGGCCACGTCCTTCAACACCAGATATCCGGCCTGGCGCACACTCCGGTCCGCATTGTGTGTGGCGCTAATCAGCTCATCCTGTACAAAACCGGCTATACGAAGACTATTTCCTAAATACAAATTCTGCATCATGGAAAAGATGATATAAGATTCCGCCCGGGAAGGATCAAAACCGGAATATTTCACACTGTAATCGTCCTCGTACTTAATCACCTCATTCTCTTTCATCGCCACTTTCAGGTTCGCTTCCGTCTTGTGCAACCCCAACACATAAGTCTCAATACCGCTAACGCTTTTATTATTAGGGACAGCATTCACGTGCAGCGACATAAACAAGTCGGCTTTATGCTTATTGGCAATCTTCCCGCGTTCGCCCAACTCAATGAACACATCCTTGTCACGGGTATAAACCACTTTCACATCCGGATGCTTCTCCCGGATCAACTTACCGACTTTCAAGGCTACTTTCAGCGTGATATTTTTTTCATAACTCACTTTCCCCACACAGCCCGGATCCTTCCCCCCATGTCCGGCATCAATACAGATACATTTTATCTTGCCATAACTTTCCTGAGCACACACCATTCCCTCAAAAGAGAGCATTCCCAAAAACAACAAAACTCCCACAATCCCGTATCGAAATATCATGATATTTTAAACTTTTTAAAAAGAATAATGAGCATTAACAATCAATATTTCTTACATTTGCCATCCCAAACAGAGAGTTGGCGGCAATTATATTCAATACAAAAATAATACAATAAATTGCAAATAAGAGAATATATACACCATTTTATTGCCTTGTGCTCCGTTTTCATAACGCTGACACTACTACCGGCAACTCTCTCCGGACAAGCGAAAGCAGACACTCTACTTTCACGACCGATGCCTGTCTTAGCTCCTGATACTCTCATTATCCAGCAGGATAGTGTCGCCACAGACACCCTCCGACAAGACTCCGTAAAAAAAGAGAAACCGCTGTTTAATGACGTGATTTCCTACAGCGCAGACGATTCTGTACGTTTCTCCATTGATTTGAAAAAAGTATTCCTGTACGGAAATGCAACGGTAAAATACCTGAAAACCGAGCTGAACGCCCAGTATATCGAACTGGACATGGATAAAAAACAAGCTTTCGCTTCCGGTTTACCGGACACTTCGGGAACATTAATCGGAACTCCGAAATTCAAAGACGGCTCCCAGGAATTTGAAAGCAAAGAACTCCGGTACAATTTTGAAACCCGCAAAGGTTTTGTCAAGGACATCATCACCCAGGAAGGCGAAGGCTATGTCCAGGGCAAGCTGACCAAAAAACTTTCCGACTCGGTATACTGCGTAAAAGAGGGTTGGTACACGACATGTGACCAGCACGACCATCCCCATTTCTATATCCGAATGAACAAAGCCAAGATGATCAAGGACAAAAAAGTCATTGCAGGCTTCTCCAATTTAGTGATTGAGGATGTCCCCCTCCCCATTGCCCTGCCTTTTGCCTTTTTTCCCATCACCAAGAAAGGGACTTCGGGTATTATCATGCCCACCTACGGAGAAGAACGCATGCGCGGATTCAATCTGAAAAACGGAGGATATTATTGGGCCATCAGCGACTACATTGACCTCTCCCTTACCGGAGACATCTATACCAACGGTTCATGGGGAGCCAACCTCATCACCAATTACCGCAAGCGTTACAAATTCAGCGGAAACCTCAATTTCTCCATGAGCCGCAACCATACCAGTGAAAAGGGGCTGCCCGACTACAATCAATCCAAAGACTGGTCGCTCCGCTGGAGCCATTCGCAGGACGCCAAAGCCAACCCATACAGCACCTTTTCCGCCTCGGTCGACATTTCGTCTTCCAACAACAACTACTACAACTCCACCTCCATCAACGATATTGCCAACCAACGCAAGCAATCCAGTATTTCTTGGAGTAAAAAATGGCCCGAAAAACCATTCAGCCTTACTGCGGCATTCAGCCACAACCAAAACAGCCGGGATTCCTCCATTTCCGTCTCTTTTCCGAACGTGAATTTCCGGATGACACAGATTTATCCTTTGCGGAAAAAAGGCAAATCCGGCAATTTGAAATGGTATGACAACATCGGAATATCCTATACTGCCGAACTGAGAAACAGTATACAAACCAAAGAAGACGAACTGTTCAAAACCTCTCTGGATAAATGGCGCAACGGTTTCAAACATTCCATTCCGCTGTCCACCTCTATTAACCTTGCGAAAGACGTATCGTTAAGTCCTTCATTCAACTATGACGGGGTATTGTTTTTAAATTCCATACGCAAAAGCTGGGAAAAAGACACAACCCTCGACGCCCAGGGAAGAGTACGCTTAGACACCATCAACGGTTTGCACTACGCCCACAACTACAACGCAAGCATTTCCTTGGGATACAATCCGACCGTATACGGTATGTTCATGTTTAAACCCAACAGTAAAATATACGCAATACGCCACGTTATCCGTCCCAGCATTTCCGTCTCCTACTCTCCCAACTGGGGCGTAAAAAGGGGAAAATACCGGAGAGTCTATTACGACGGCGACGGCAAAGCCCAGGAATATTCCATCTTTGAACAGGCTTTATACTCTATTCGGGAGACGCCCGAAAAATCAACGGGAAGCATCAGCCTCAGTATCGACAACAACCTGGAAATGAAAGTCCGGAACGATAAAGACACAACAGGAGAAAACGAATTCAGAAAAATCAAATTGCTGGAAAGTTTCCGGATTTCAACCAGTTATGACATGTTTGCAGACTCACTGAACTGGTCCTCCATTCGCTTGTCCGCACGTACCAAACTGTTTCATGACAAACTGAACATCGACCTGTCTGCTACCATTGACCCTTACCTGCTCACAGCAGATATGGTAAAAGTGAACAAATACGCAGGCGGATTGGGACGTCTGACTAACGTCAGCCTGACCTCCGGCTTCCAGTTATCTTCCGACAACGGGAAAAAGAAAGAAGAGAAAAACGAACAAGTGGGCGGATTCTACGACCGGTATATGGACTTTGAAGTGCCCTGGTCACTAAGTGTCGATTACAACCTGAGTTACAATAAAAGTTATTCCAGAAATCCAGAGCCGGGAGCACGAAAAGCTTTGGCAAAAGGGAACCTCACTCAGATGCTGCGTTTGAACGGTGACTTTTCGCTGACACCGAAATGGAAATTCGGATTCAGCACGGGCTACGACTTCGATCAACACGAGGTAACTGCAACCAGTTTCAACATCTCGCGCGACCTGCATTGCTGGGATATGACTTTTTCCTGCATACCGTTCGGAACGCACCAATCCTATAACTTCCAAATCAACGTACGCTCCAGTCTGCTGAGGGATCTGAAACTGACCAAACGGGAATCGTGGTACGATTCCGGCAATTTTTACCGCTAAAAATCCGGGAAACCTGGCTACAAGGTCCCACTCTCTTCCATATATACTCTATCTCTCTTATACTACTCCTGTATCCAGCAGGTCGGGAGAAGTACAAGAGAAGTACAGGAAAGATAAAAGAGAGGGGGACTTTACAGGAAGATTCTACCTATTCACCATAGATTGCTATATCACAGAAAATTTGTCAGACGGCCCCTCTCTCATCATTCCCTCCTCTGCCGGACAACTTCATAAATCATGACGGCAGCGGCGGCTGAAACATTCAACGATTCTATATTGCCACTCATGGGTATCTTGACTTGTTCGGTGACAATGTTCAATATTCCTTCATCAATTCCTTTATCTTCCGAGCCCATCACTATCGCCAGCGGAATTTTCATATCCGTTTCCGTATAATATTTTTCTGCCTTTTCCGTAGCAGCATACACCTGCATGCCCTGCTGGAACTTCAGTTCCCTCACCAATTTTTTCAGATTCAGTACCCGACACACCGGAATATGATACAAAGCTCCCGCCGACGTCTTAATCGCATCGGATGAAATCTTTGCCGAATTTTTATTGGGGATGACAATCGCATCTACACCCGCACATTCCGCTGTACGGGCAATGGCGCCGAAATTCCGCACATCCGTAATCCGGTCCAATATGAGGATAAAAGGCACCTTATCCCTGGCTTTTACTCCCTCAATCACTTCCTGTATATCCTGGTAAGGAACAGGGGAAACTTCTGCCAACACCCCCTGGTGATTCCGGTCGGCAAAAGGACGGAAAACCTCATCGGGAACATATTGAAAAGGGATATTGTTTTCTTTCAGCAGAGAAAAAAGTGTCTGGAACAGTTCCCCTTTTATTCCCTGTTTCAACATCACTTTATCGATTTCTTTTTCCTGCTGGATAGCTTCTATCACAGCCCGGATACCGAATATACATTCCTGTTTGTACTTGGCCATACTATATTGATGAATTAATATTAATTTCCACTCTGTTTTATACTTTCCAGCTTCTCCTGCGCCTGCTCCCATTCTTCCATACACCGATCCAAGGTTTTCCGCGCTTCGTCATAATCTTTATAGAGCTGCTCCCCGGTCTGTCCCTCCGCCATGTGGCTTTCCATTTCCGCAATCTTTTCTTCCCATCCGGCAATTTCTTTCTCCCACCGTTCAATCTGCTGCTCGGCTTTCTTTATCTCGCGGTTCCATTGCTTACGTTCCTCAAACGACATCCGGCTTTCAGTCTCCTCTTTTGCTTCCGTCTCCTTCGGAAGTGCCACCTGATTCCGTTTTTTCCACTTCTCATACTCACTGAAACAAGCCACTTTCTTGGCTTCCAGGAAATCATTCACCCCACCCAGATACTCCTTGATGCCATGATTGGCAAACTCAAACACCTTGTCTGCCAGTCCGTTCAGAAAATCCCGATCGTGTGAAACCACAATCACCGTCCCTTCAAAATTACGGAGCGCCTCTTTCAGAATATCTTTGGTGCGCAAATCCAAATGATTGGTCGGCTCATCCAGAATCAGCAGATTATAAGGTTCAAGCAACAGGCGAACCATTGCCAGACGCGTTCTTTCTCCTCCGGACAACACCTCCACTTTTTTATCCACATCCTCACCGGAGAATAAAAACGCCCCCAATATATCCCGTATCTTTTTCCGGATTTCCCCGACAGCCACCCGGTCTATCGTGTCCAGCACCGTTAACCGGGTATCCATCAAATCAGCCTGATTCTGAGCAAAATATCCGATATTTACATTATGTCCGATTTTCAAACTTCCTTCATAAGGAATTTCATTCATAATCATCTTCACCAGCGTGGATTTTCCTTCACCGTTCTTGCCGACAAACGCTACTTTTTCCCCCCGCATGATGTCGATATTCAGCTCCTCCAGCACCAACTTTTCTCCGTAACATTTTCTCAATCCCCGTCCGCTGACCACCACCTCCCCGGAACGCACCGCCGGCTGAAAACGGATATTAATGCGGGCTGTGTCCTCCTGCTCTACCTCTATGCGGTCGATTTTTTCCAACTGCTTAATCCGGGACTGTACCTGCACCGCCTTTGTCGCTTTATAGCGGAACCGCTCAATAAACTCCTCGGTATCCTTAATCTGTTTCTGCTGATTCTCATACGCCCGCAACTGCTGTGCAATCCGCTCCTTTCTCAATTCCGTAAAACGGGTGTAAGAGACTTTATAATCGTATATTTTCCCCAGCGAGATTTCCACCGTACGGGTGGTTACATTATCCAGAAATGCCCGGTCATGAGACACCAGTACCACCGCTCCCGGATAAGTCTGCAAAAAAGATTCCAACCACGAAATGGACTCTATATCCAAATGGTTGGTCGGCTCGTCCAACAAGAATATATCCGGTTTCGCCAGCAGGATTTTCGCCAGTTCGATACGCATCCGCCACCCCCCGCTGAATTCTTCACATTTCCGCTCCATATCCTCTGCCGTGAATCCCAGCCCTTTCAACACCACTTCCACTTCGCCATTAACATTTCCCTCTCCCCTTATCGCCAACTGTTCATTCTTTTCCGTGATGTGATGCAGCAACTTCGCATAAGCCTCCGACTCATAGTCCGTGCGCTCTGCCAATTCCAGATTCAGGCGTTCCACCTCATCGCGCAAAGCGAACAAATCGGCAAACGCTTTTTCCGCCTCTCTCCGGACAGTATTCCCGTCCTTATAAATCATCGTCTGAGGCAAATAGCCCATCCGCACTTCTGCCGATTTGGAAACAGTCCCTTCTGTAGGTTCTTCCACACCCGCCAATATTTTCAACATCGTGGACTTCCCGGCTCCGTTTCTCCCCGTCAACCCGATACGGTCCTTCTTGTTTATCAGAAAAGACACCCTGTCCAACAAAATAAAACCACCGAAAACGACACTTACATTATTTACTGAAATCATACTCCTGGTTGATAAAATCGTACAAAGATAGGAAATAAAGCCAAAAGCCTACCGATAAACAGGCGAGCTTATAAAGAATCTTCCGGACACACCGCATAACCAGTCCGAGCTGTCCCTCTAAGATGCAGGAAGTATTTCCCTCCGGCGCTTTTCTTAAAAAAATTACTACTTTTGGACTTTGAAACCAATCCTAATTCAAAATCAAATGAATATCAAAATCCTTTTATTACTGTGTTGTCTGGCGACAACTCTTCATGTATTTGCTTCAAAAGATAAAATTTACCCTACGCCCCAGTCTTTGATTCAGACAGGAAAAACAATCACCCTGAACACTCCTGTCTTTGTCAACGGAATGACAGAAGCCGATTCAACCGCTGTGCAACAGCTCTGTCAGCTTTTCAACACAGGGAAACAAAAAAAGAACTATACCATTCACATCGGAGAACGGGGCGACAAAGCCGTAAAAAAATATGTTCGCCAGATTCCCGAAGTCAACGGGGGCTACTATTTGTCTATACAGCCGGAACAAATGATTATCGCCGGACACGACGAAAGAGGTACATTTTATGCCATTCAAACACTGAAACAACTCTTAAACGGCAATACCCTGCCGGAAGTTGAAATAAAAGATTTCCCCGCAGTTGCTTACCGCGGGGTTGTGGAAGGTTTTTACGGACAACCCTGGAGCCACGAAGACCGCATCCGGCAACTCCAATTCTACGGAGAAAACAAACTCAACACATACATCTACGGTCCCAAAGACGACCCCTACCACAGCTCCCCCAACTGGCGAAAGCCTTATCCGGAAAAAGAAGCCCGCCAAATCAGCGAACTGGTAGCCTTGTCCAAAGCTAACAAAGTCGATTTCGTGTGGGCCATCCATCCGGGACTGGATATTCAGTGGAATGAACAAGACCGTCAGGCTCTCTTGAATAAATTTGAAAAAATGTACGAATTGGGCGTCCGTTCTTTTGCTGTTTTCTTTGACGATATTTCGGGCGAAGGTACAAACCCGGTACGCCAGGCAGAGCTGCTGAACGCCATTCAGGACCAGTTTATCGCACAAAAAGAAGACGTAACTCCTCTGATTATGTGCCCCACCGAATACAACAAAAGCTGGTCGAATCCGAAAGAAGGTACCTACCTGGACATCCTGGGAGAAAAACTGCATCCCTCCATCATGATTATGTGGACCGGCGACCGGGTAATTTCAGACATTACCTGCGACGGCCTGCAATGGATCAACAAACGCATCAAACGGCCGGCATACGTGTGGTGGAACTTCCCCGTCAGCGACTACGTACGCGACCATCTCCTGATGGGTCCGGCATACGGGCTGGATTTACAGGCAGGTCCGCTCATGTCCGGTTTTGTATCCAACCCCATGGAACGTGCCGAAGCCTCCAAAATCGCCATTTTCGGGGTAGCCGACTACTCCTGGAATCCGGAAAAATACAATTCCGATGCAGCTTGGAAAGCAGCCATACAAAACGTTATGCCCCGTGCCACGGCAGCGCTGCACACCTTTGCCTCCCACAATTCAGACTTAGGGAAAAACGGACACCGGTACAGACGGGATGAATCCGTAGAAATCAAACCCGAAATGGAAAAATTCCTTTCCGTTTTCAAACAAGGGCAAATTCCACAAAACACCCTGGAACACATCCGGAAAGAATACAAAAAAATAGCCGAAGCTCCGGCACAAATAACAGGTTCAAACGATAATCCGACACTGGTCAATGAAATCCATCCCTGGCTCAAACAATTTGAAATTTTGGGCAAGGCGGGACAGAAAGCCCTGGATTTAGCGGTTCTGACCTCCGGCGGACTGACCGAAACATACTGGCAGAAATACCTGGAATTGCAGGAACTGGAACAACAACGCAAACAGGTTGACAAAGCCTACAACCAAAATCCCTACCAACCGGGAGTCAAAACCGGCTCATTAATCATGCAGCCGTTTATTGACAGCCTCCGGATAATCAGTGAACAACATCTTTTTAAAGGGAAAGGGCTCTCGCCGTTAACTGCAAATGCAGAAGTATTCACGACCATTCAGCAGATTCAGAACCTGCCGATACAAAGCGACAAGGAAACCCTTTCCATTTCACCCGCGCTGGAAGTAATCCGCATGGCACCCAAACAATATGTCGGGATTGCGCTTCCCTATACCCTATCCCAAGCTCTGCTGGAAATTAATCTGAACATACCGGCAGCCCTCCAATGGGGCGCCGTACAAATTTCCACTGACGGTAAAACCTGGGAACCGCTGCATGCCGAAGAAAAAGAAAGGAACATAACGGCTCAGATACCGGAAAACCATTCTTTCAAATACGTGCGCTTTATCAACAATAGCCGCCAATCCAGGGAAATATATCTGAAAAAATTCAGCTTACAGTCCCCGCAACTTTTGGACGGCTCCAACAACATGGCACTGATAGAAGACCACAAACTCAGTTCAGCTTACCGGATTGAGAAATCCCAAACCATAGAAATCAGTAATCCGTCTGCCCACAAACAAACGGAATATATTCTATTATCTGATTTGAAACCGGGAGCTGCAATAAAAATCACAGGAAAAACAGACCGGAATCAAGAAACAGAATTGGGTATCATTCATTCCGCATTCGGAGTATTTACCTGTCCGGAAAACATATCCACCCTCCGGCTGGAAATCACCACTACCGCTCCGCTCCATCTGTATGAACTGATAAATAAGAATTAAACAAAGAAGAGCCGAAACGTGATAATCATCCTTTCGGCTCTTCTTCTTTACACCTTTATCCGCGCAATTCCCTCTACTTCAACCAACAACTCTTCGCGACAGACATCCGCCAACAAATAAATGACGGGAAGTCCCGCCAACTGTCCGCCGATATATGCTTCCACAGCCTCTAAATCGTCCGGATATTTAAGATATACCCGAATCATCAACAACTCCCCTTCCCCTGCAACCCCTTTACTCTGTAAATTCTTTCCGGAAATCAGATAGTTGATATTCTCCAGAGTGATCCCCATTTGCGGCAACACTCCTACTTCTGTCAGGCTTTGCTCTCCCCGGATAGCAGCCGTTCCCGATACATAAATCATCCTCTCATTTCCCGACTCCAATACCCGTGCCCGTTCAAACTTAGGGGTTATCTTACCCAAATCTGCAGACAATTTCCCCATCAATACCTGCTGCGAATAAGCATGCGCAGCTATTTGCAAAGCATTGTCCAAAGGCACACTCCGACATTCCGGTCCTTCTGTTTTTACAGCAGTGAAATCTATCACGACTCCGCCCCATTGCATTCCGATACCCGTAGCAGCGGGGTAACCGTTATTCCAGGTTGCCGAAGCATAAAAACTGCTCCGGGCTTCATTAAATGCCTGGTAACGTTGACACTCCCCGTCAAACTCCGTAATACGCTCCAAATAATTCCATTGTCTGACAATTGCATCCACGGCAAACCCCTCCTCAACCAAAACCGCCCTCATCTGCTCCATAGCTTCTTCCGCCTGCTTTCTGACCGGAGAATCTACATCACGGCCACTCATCCCTCCGGCTATCAGTTCACGATAACTTCGTCCCCGCAAAAGCACATAAGGCAAATTCCGGTATACTTTGTATACCACCTCCCCCTCAAAAGAAGCATCCACCCGATGCACCTCCACAGCCAAATCAGCCGTCAGAGGCCGCTGTGCAATATAACTGAAAGCGGGACAACACTTCCCGAAATGGGCATGGACCTGTCTTTCAAGTTCCCTTTTCTGATTCCGATACTCCTGATTATCCCGCGGACTTCCCCAAAACACCAGGCGGACAATTTTCTCGTCCCCCCCGCATTTTTCTAATAATTCACCCACCAATGAACTGAAATCTTTTCCTCCGACCGTATAAATACTACACTTCATAATTCTGTCAATCTACCTGTATATACTCCCCTTCCGCACTCGTTGCCAAGTCATAAGGGGAAATCTTAATCTCATCTTCAACAAACACCGGCACATTATAGGACTTCAATAAAGGCTGATCCTTTTCAAATGTACTCTGAGGCAATAAGAAAGGCTTGGCCATACTTCCGTTCTCATCCACATACGAAAAATAGAGCCGTGTAAACACACCATCCTCCCGCCGGCTACTGAACACGACCCATCTCCCGTCCGAAGACCAGGAATGAAAACTTTCCGTTTCCTCACTGTTGGCTTCCGATGGCACCAACTTCCCGGTTCTCAAATCCAGCATACACAAATCCGCCTCCTTATGCCATATCGGGAAACAACCGTAATCGGACTCTGTAAACAACAGAAAATTCCCATCCGGAGACACCCGGGGAAACACACAGCTCCCGTCCGTAGAAAAAACCGTATCTGCCTTTATCCCGAACTGCCGCCGCTGCTCATCGAAATCCACCCGGCAAATATGATATTTCAACGCCTTAAAATCCGTATAGGTAGCGGCTGAATCCGCCCGGCTGAAATAAAGACTTTTCCCGTCCGGACTCCATGCCGGATAGGTTTCAAAATACCGTTTCGTACCGATAACCCCTGTATCCGTTACCACCTCATTTTTTTCGACATCATACAAAACAATATCCGAATCCCGGTCATACACCTCTATCTGCTTTTCTTTCTGCCCGTGAAAAAACTGGTGTGTGATATTGGTGGAAAAAGCAATGTACTTTCCCGAAGGATGCCAGGCAGGATAAGTAAACGTAGTCAACGTATGGGGAGTACGGGTATTCAGACGCTTCACCACACCCTCCGTTATCAACAGTGTCCCTCCGGCTTCACCTCTCATATGAAACACAAAACGTTCCGGATTCCCCCGGTCAAAAGTATGGCAATTCATGCAATTATTACGGGTCAGACGGTTCTCCATAATCGCTTTTTCCTCAAAATTCGTCAGATTCCGCTGATACAATCCCATCCCGGACCAACGCTCATATCCCGGCTCAATCAAACGATAAGCCACATAATCATCTATCGGGACATTTTTCACCTGCCAGCAAAAAGGTGCAAACTTTTTCCATTTTCCCGCATATTTTCCAAACACCTCCACCCGTACACATCCCTCAGCCTTCACTGCTTCCGATAATAAAGCTTTCCACTTCTTCTCTGAAAAAATGAACTCACCATCCCCCTCACATCCATACTTCTCCACCTCTCCGACAAAAAGACGAACAGCCGCTTTTTCACAGGAATCGGTCAGATAAAAATTCAACGGCGCAATATTGACAGGTATCGTTACCCCGGTGTAATTCGGTGAAATAGCCGGCAGTTCCCCAACTTCCTCATACCCGGAGGGTTGCTCACCACAACCGACACACAACAGCATAGCCAACCCGTAAATTAAATATTTCAATTTCATGAACCTTTTTTCTTAAAATGCATGTAATACCAATACGTGTTTCCGAAGTCATTAGCCAACAAACGGGCAGCCTCCGGATTCTTCTGCAACTTTTTGTAAGCACTGGAATAGAGACTCAATCTCCTGAATTGCTCCACCGATATTCTATACTTTTCCAAAACCGCCTTATCCAAGCCCGATTGCAGCACAATAAAAAGAGCCTCCTCATAATGCCGGGGCAATCTTCCCGCTGTCCCTGCCGGATAAAATCGGGCAAAAAAATGATAAAACACGGGAATCTGCTTCTCCAGAAGGCAAGCTGTCAGCAAATATTCCTGCAACACTTTATTGTCCGGATTCTGCTGTTGCATATTTATCAAATCCACGACCGAACCGGAAAATCCCGGATAAAAATCGGGACCGGAAGAAGGAGCTGAAGGGGCAAAAGCAACCAACTCCCGCAACCTTTCTTCTGCCCAGCTCCGATAAAATAAAGAATGACTCAACTGAACAACTATCTTTTTAGCCGCCTCCGGTTTTTCAATACGCACCAACAACTCGGCCATACGCTTCAATACATGCCCGGAAACCTGTCCCGCCCTACAATTATAAGCCTCAAAAAGATACCGGTATGCCTCATTATTTTGCCCCAACTGATAAAAAATTTCATGTCCGAACAAATTGACAAGGTAATTGGCACCGGCAGGCAATATCAATCCTTCCGCCCCCACCTGCGGATAATCAAACATACGCTCTGCCATGTCACCTTCTTTTGCCAAAGCCAGATTATTAAGAGCCACAAACGTCGGTATTTCATACCGAACCTCAGCAGCCAGATCCGACATCTCTTTCCAGCTTCCCTTTGCAACGGCCAATTCCGCATGCAAAAGAGCCTCCACCCCAGGACGATAACAGTATCTCCGCAAAACCGCCACACAACCTGTTAAAATAAAAGCCCCCACTACCATCTGCAAGATTTTACCCCTTAACCGCTCAGGCCTCCAATCCGGCAAAAATTTTCCCGCTACCAACATACCGGTAAACCCATAAAACAGGATTCGGGCTTCTACCACTACCTGAGTGCGGGAAGCATCCGGAAAAAACTCGTACAACCAAGCATAAGGCATCAGATATACATGCCTCCAAAACCACCATACCCCGACAACAAAAATCAACCCGCCAACTATCATCCGCCACTTCTCTACCGACTTCCTACCCCATATCTCTCCGGCAAAGCACAACAAATAAAACAACAGGAACAGTCCTCCCCCTAAAAGCAATAACAGGAAAGGAGACAGGAGACAGAAAAGCACACCATTGACTTTTCTGTTTTTTATCCTCCCCCAAAAAGCAAGTAAAGCAAAAAAGAATACAACCCTTAACGTTTCACCAAACAGAAAATCATAATTCATTTGCAGTCCCAACAATCCGAAAGCCGGCAGCCAAGTCCAGATATACCATTGTCTGAAAACACCCCATTGTCTGAAAAGAGAAGCCACACTGTGTTGCACAGCCCAAAGAGCCAAGACATTCAATAAAATTCCCACCCACAGGTAACGAAAAAACTGCATCATAAAGAAGCCTGCATATTCACTCCATCCGCCCGGCTTCCAGGCATACTGCTTCCAAAAAGCTGTCGTAAAAAGAAAAAGATTGTAATTCTCCTGATAAAATACGTGATGGGGATATAAAAAATACCAAAATCCGGCTACCAAAAACAACAACACACAAAATAATCTTTTCCGGAAAACCTCAGAATATAAACACACCACCATCTTACTTCAATTAAAACACACCACAATAAATCTTCTGTCCAAACTTACATCATTTCACGCACTTCCCCTATTTCCGGGACACTTCCCACTTCAACTCCTCCGCACCCGCATCAAACGCAAGTTTCCTTGCCAACACAAAAAGATAATCAGAAAGCCGGTTTATATAACGAACGACCCTGTCATCCACATCATACTGTGCAGCAACATCCAACACCCGTCTTTCTGCCCGCCTGCAAACCGTCCGCGCTATATGTGCAAACGACGAAACCTGCTCCCCCCCAGGTAAAATAAAATGGGTCATAGGAGGCAGCGTCTCGTCCATCCGGTCCATAGCCTTTTCCAAAAAAGCTACATCCTCGTCCGTAACCGCCAAACCGCTCCGAACCTCTTTGAGCGACGTATCTGTCGCCAAATTTCCACCTACGGAAAAAAGAATATTCTGTATCACAATAAGCTGTTCATTCAACTCCGGCGCAACAGGAAAGGAGCGGATCAATCCCAGATAACTGTTCAATTCATCAACAGTTCCATAAGCCTCTAAACGCACACTGTTTTTCGCGACACGGGTTCCTCCGATCAGAGAGGTCTGCCCCTTATCTCCGGTTTTCGTATAAATTTTCATTCTTCTCCGGTTTATACTTCAGTTCTACAACATCAGATGATAACTTCCCTTCTGCAATTTCTCATCAAACAGCAAAATGCCATACCACATCATATCCACTCTCACATTCGCTTTCCCGGCCAGTGACCTCCAAAGCGAAGCATTAAAGCTGTTCTTATGTATATCGGAAATAAAGACACATTGTTTCTTCTTTCCTATCATTTCCAATAACTCTTTTTCCCGCCCCTTCAACAACACCCGACACTCCCGCCCGATATAAACCATATCCGCATCCCCACCAGCCTCCAAACAGTTATATTTTATCTGTTCCGCACCATCCAGACTTTGCAAATAAAGCCCCAATAGTTCACTTCTCTGCGTAAAGCAAACCACATTCCGTACTTTCAGGAACACAGCTATCCGGAACAATAAACGGTAAAAACGCCGCTCCCTGTACCCAGTACCTGCCTGCCGTTCCGCCCCCTCCGGATAAACAAACACACGACGCCTGTCCCGGATAACATTCAAAATAAAATTAAACATAAAAGGAGAATGCACACCATATCCCCGTTTGTGTCGGAAACGGACAGCATGTTTCACCCTTTCTTTCAAATATCTACCGATCATTTTTATATACTTGGCTTTGGAACCGGACAAGCCGTCCAAAACACGTAATTTCCTAACGAAAATAAAATATATTTCCGACTTCCTAAACGAACTCACATATTTTTTTTACTTTCGTTCTCCGGTAAAAAAGAATCCTGCGGCACAATTGGAAATAGCTGGTTTAAATATCAAATACTTGCCCGGTGTGGGCGAAAAAAAAGCAGCCATACTGCGTGAAGAACTCAATATCGAAAGCTACGAGGACTTGCTATACCATATTCCCTACCGCTACATCGACCGCTCACGCATCTACACCATTCATGAACTGAACCCGCAACTCCCTTATATCCAAATCAAAGCACGCATACGCGACTTAAAAATGATCGGAGCCGGAAAAAGTCAGCGCATGGTTGCCACAGCCTATGACGAAAGCGGAGAACTGGAACTTGTATGGTTCAAAGGCCTGAAATACCTGCCCAGCCAAATAGAAGCAGGTAAAGAATACCTGATTTTCGGGCAACCCTCCTCTTTCAACCGGAAAATCAACATCGTTCATCCGGAAATAGACAGTTACGAAAAAATATCCCACCTTTTGGTCGGTTTTCAAGCGGTTTACCCGACAACAGAAAAGATGAAAAAAGCTTTTCTGAACTCAAAGGCCGTCAGCAAAATGCAGGCAGCCATTTTCCAGCACCTGAACGGGAAAATCCCTGAAACTCTCCCGAACTGGTTTTTACAAAAATACAAACTGATTTATCTCCACGACGCTTTATACAACATTCATTTTCCCACCTCTCCGGAAATGCTGCGCAAAGCCACTTTCCGGTTGAAATTTGAAGAACTCTTTTACATTCAGCTCAACATACTGAAGCTGAAATACAAACGCAAAACATATTTCAAAGGATGTACCTTTCCGCTCATCGGAGATTATTTCAACATTTTTTATAACCAATATCTTCCTTTCCCACTGACCAATGCCCAAAAAAGGGTGATCAAAGAAATCAGACAGGACTGCGGAAGCGGAAGACAGATGAACCGCTTACTCCAAGGCGATGTCGGAAGCGGAAAAACCCTGGTGGCAGTCATGTGCATGCTCATGGCACTCGACAACCACTACCAAACCTGCCTGATGGCTCCAACTGAAATTTTAGCCAACCAACATTTTGCCACCATTAGGGAACTGCTACAAGACCTGCATATCAACATTGCCCTCCTTACCGGTTCCACTAAAAAGAAAGAACGCACCTTAATCCATGAACAGTTGGCAGACGGTTCGTTACAAATTGTTATCGGGACCCATGCTTTGCTGGAAGATGTCGTAACCTTCAACAATGTAGGACTTGTTATTATAGATGAACAACATCGGTTCGGGGTGGCACAAAGAGCCAAACTCTGGCACAAAAACAACATCCCCCCCCATGTTCTGGTCATGACCGCCACCCCCATACCCCGTACCCTGGCCATGACCCTCTATGGTGACCTGGACGTTTCCATCATTGACGAACTCCCTCCGGGACGTAAACCCGTCACCACACTCCACTGTTATGAAAAAAAACAAAACGAAGTATTCCGGTTCATTGAACAGGAACTGAACAAAGGCAGACAAGCTTATATTGTATACCCGCTTATCTCCGAATCAGAAAAAATGGACTTCCGGAATCTGGAAGACGGATACGATCACGTCAACCAATATTTTCTCCCTCGCGGCTTCTCCACCAGCATGGTACACGGCAAAATGAAAGCCGTAGACAAAGACGAAGAAATGCGGCGTTTTGTCAATGGAGAAACACAGATACTGGTAGCCACAACCGTCATCGAAGTCGGGGTAAACGTCCCGAATGCGTCAATTATGGTAATTGAAAGCTCCGAACGATTCGGATTATCACAACTGCATCAGTTACGCGGACGCGTAGGACGAGGAGCAGAACAATCCTACTGCATCCTCATGACCTCATTCAAATTATCGAACGAATCACGTCAAAGAGTGGAAACCATGATTTCTACAAATGACGGTTTTGAGATAGCAGAAGCCGACCTCAAACTACGAGGTCCCGGAGATATCGAAGGCACACAGCAAAGCGGCCTTGTATGCAATCTGAAAGTAGCCAACCTCGGAAAAGACGGCCTCATACTGAACGAAGCCTCCCGGGTAGCCAACGAAATCTTAAAAAACGATCCGGATTTAAGCAAAGAGGAAAATTCCGTTTTCGCAGCACAAATCAAACGACTGTTTAAAACCAAAATCAACTGGCGGTTTATCAGTTAAAAAAAAAGATGGACGAATTACTTCACCCATCTTTTCTATTGGCAATATTCCTTAATTTTACTTTGCAGCCATCACCTCTGCCGGAATCAGATTCATATTGCTCTGGTCAAATACCAATGTCTTCTGGTTGGGCAAATAAGTGAATACACTCTTATCTTTCATTTCAACAACTTTCACTTTATTTTCACCTTCCATCAGATACCAAGCTTTTTCTTTCGGGAAATACTGGAAACTCACAGCATCCTCACCCTCTGCCGAAGCAATCGTCAGATTATTCTGTTTCTTAATCATTTTATACATCTGCCCTTCGTGCAATACATCCATCTCTTCCACCTCATCGGCATTCATGGCAATCGGGTTATTTCCACCCCAGAATTCAATGGAGTTGAAAATAAGCGCATCACCTAAACAAGCCAACTCATAAGCCGGCAAAATACACAAACCAAGGAATACCAACTCATTCACAAATTTACTGTTGGAAACTTCCCCATTCCAGCGATGCAACTTGCTGGTCAAAGCAAATGAACCATAGCATCCGGACATTAAAACACCCGTTGCTGCAATCAGAACAACTGTTGTTAATTTAATAATTACTTTTTTCATCGTTTCTCTTTTTTATTAGTAATCAATATTTATCTCTTTAACCTCTTGTTATTCGTATTATTCCCAAAAAAGTTTTACTGAAAACCTACTTAACTTTATCCCAGTCCTTCAACAAAACAAAGAATATCCCTTTTTAAGAGATACCGTATGTAAAACAAAAATACAAAAATTTTAACAATAACAATATTTGCAGAGCCAAATCCGGGTAGAATAAACGATATTTGTAAAAAAAGAGAGGCCGCATAACCTAAGTTATTTAGCCTCTCTTGACGAATAAAGCAAATTTATTTTTTCTTATAGAACTTATGAGGCTTAATCATCAGTTCCGGTTTCAGAAGCTGGTCCAGTTCCTCTTTGGTCAGCAACTTTTCTTCCAGTACCAAATCATAAACACTGCGATTTTCTTTCAAAGCCCGCTTGGCAATCCGAGACGAATTTTCATACCCCAAAGTCGGATTTAAAGCCGTAACAATACCGATACTGTTCAGTACCATTTCCCGACAATGCTGTATATTCGCTGTAATTCCCTCCACACACAATATTCTCAGCCGCTCCATCCCCTTTTGCAACATCTTGATGGAACTGAAAATAGCATGAACAATCACGGGTTCCATCACATTCAACTGCAATTGTCCGGCTTCTGCGGCAAAAGTAACCGTCAGGTCATTACCGATAATCCGGTAACAGATCTGATTCACCACTTCCGGTATCACCGGATTCACTTTCCCCGGCATAATAGAAGAACCGGGCTGCATCGGAGGCAGATTAATCTCATTCAAACCGCAACGCGGGCCGCTGGACAACAATCGCAGGTCATTGCATATCTTCGACAACTTCACAGCCATACGCTTCAAAGCCGAAGAATACATCACGGTCGATCCGGTATCCGGAGTAGCCTCGATTAAATTGGATGCCAACACAAACTCTCTGCCACTGATAATACGTAAATTCTTGATACATTTTTCAGAATATTCCGGCTCCGAATTAATACCCGTACCAATAGCCGTTGCTCCCATATTGACTTCTAGGAACAAACGCGCCATCTGATTCAAACGGTCAATTTCTTCTTCCAGATTGGCGGCAAAAGCCTCAAATTCCTGCCCCATCGTCATAGGTACAGCATCCTGCAACTGAGTTCTTCCCATCTTCAACACTTCCTTAAACTCCTCCCCCTTCTGCCGGAAAGCCTGAATCAACAATTTCAATTCTTCCACCAGCTCATCATTCATAAAAATAAAAGCCAATTTAAAAGAAGTAGGATAAGCATCATTGGTAGACTGCGACAGATTTACATGGTTATTGGGATGACAATATTGATATTCCCCTTTCTTATGCCCCAACAACTCCAATGCACGATTAGCCACCACCTCATTGATATTCATATTGGTAGAAGTGCCAGCCCCTCCCTGTATCAAATCAACCGGAAACTGATCGCTCAGTTTACCTTCAACAATCTCTTCACAAGCCTTTTGTATAGCTCCGGCAATATCATCAGGCAACAGCCCCAATTGCTGATTAGCCTTAGAAGCCGCCCATTTCACCATAGCAAGAGACTTCACATAATTCGGATAATCTCCAATCGTAATCCCACTGATATTCGCAAAATTTTCAATTCCTCTTAAAGTCTGTATCCCGTAATAAGCCTCTGCCGGCACCTCTTTTTCTCCCAGCAAATCATGTTCTATACGTGTTTTCATAGTATAAACTTTAGTTAGTTACATTCAAATAATCAATTACAGATTCCTATATAAAAAGTTAAATTCTTATCAATTTATCACTTTTTAAAGATAAAAAATAACATTTCTACCTTTAAAGACTCCAAAGTTAACAAAGAAAAACAGATTAATCCAAGCTTTATAAAAGAAATCTTTACCTGCCGAAAGAATCCCTGATTATTCACACAAAAAGCATCCATACAACAAAAAAAGGCTGCATCCCATCACGGATACAGCCTCTCAATTATTAGGTCATAATTAAACTTCTTCCTCCTCTCCCTCTTCCCAAGCGGAAACAGGTTTCAGATTTTCAGGCACCTCTTCATTTTCATCTGAAAAATAAGGAAACACATCCATAAACTGCGTATCTGTAATACTCACAATTTCATAAGGAACAACAAACGTTTCCAAACTTTTTTCCAGATTCTCCAAAGCCCTGTTAATATTAGCGGCAGCCACCAGATAATACTGATTACTGGACTTTTCCTTTCCACTCACCTCATCCGCATCTATAATCGCAATCTTCGCTTTATACCACCGGTCATCATTTTCATCCACCGACTCTACCAACTCCGTAATATTCGACTTTTTAAGCCCGTTAATGTAATATTCCCCCTTAATCACCGACTCCATTTCCTTCATTATTCGACTCTCCGCCTCCGTATAAGACATCGCATCCAAAAGATAAGATTCCGTCACTTTTTTTTCACGTCCGTCTTCATTCACCTTAATATACTTCACCTTCGCTTCAAACCAGTTTGCTGTCATATTTTTTCTATTAAATTAATAAAACAATCACGCACCAAAAACGAAAAAAGCAGCTACATTTTCATGTAACTGCCTATTTCTTAGGCGTCGGGGTGACAGGATTCGAACCTGCGACCCTCTGCTCCCAAAGCAGATGCGCTACCGGGCTGCGCTACGCCCCGTCGATCTTGAAAAATCTTTCAAAGAATCTTTTTACCCTAAAATTTAATGCTGCAAATGTATATACTTTTCTTTATAATACAAGCAATTTACAAAAATAATTCCTCTCAAAATAAATGCCCTGTAAAATTAAACTTTACAGGGCATTTGATGTCATATCACTCTTCTGCGGAGAGAGGGGATTATGAACCTACTCCCCAATATCCTTGAAATTCAATTTCTTATCATCATGTCAAAGCCTTAGGGGGTACAACTTAGGTCACAAGAATAACGCTTTTCTGTCACCTTTTGGCTGTTCGTTGTCTGCCTAAAACTACGGTTCAAAGATACGGCTTTCTTTTGATATATGCAAATCATTGAAAATAAATCTTATGCGGTTAGTGTAAGGTGCAAGCTATATATAGATATATACTTGCACCTTGCACTAAATAATTTCCCTAATGATTTTGTAGATTCATCTATATAATGTAATTTTGTTCCCGAATGGTAACATTGCAAAAATATGGAACGTGACAGAGAAGCGACAGAAAAAAGATTGTTAGATACAATCGGACAAATGATAATCGAACAAGGATTTGAGAAAATAGGCATCAATGCTGTTTCCGCACAATCCGGAGTGTCTAAAATTTTGATATATCGCTATTTTAATTCAATAGACGGTCTGATTGCCGCATATATACGGAAACATGATTTTTGGCTTAATACTTCATTTGAGTTTTCTGATACAGTGCAAATGCTTCCAGCCATAAAAGAAATGTTCTACAAGCATATCGAACGATTACGTACCGACCCTGTTTTAAGGAAACTATACCGTTGGGAATTGTCTTGCAATAATGATATAATTGCATCATTAAGAGAACAACGGGAAAAAGTTGGTATGAATTTAATTGAACAGGTTTGTACTTTATCCGGTCGTCCTAAACAGGAAATAGCGGCACTATCTGCTATTATAACTGCTTCTACTACCTATTTGGCTATGCTTGGTGATTATTGTCCTGTATTCAATGGAATAAGCATCGATGAAGATAATGGGTGGAAGCAGATTTATAAGGAAGTAGTAAATCTATTGGATATATTATTTGCGAATTGATTTTGCATTTATTCATATTATCCATGTTTTGCCTTCAATGTTCCCAGTAAGTAACATAAGTAAACTCTAAATATGATGAAAATGAATTTAACTCTTATCGGATTGATTATGACAATCGGTTTTACCTCCTGCGAAAAGGATTTGATTGAATACAGACAGGGAGATATAAAAGTCTGTGTCGAACAGGGGCAGGAATGGCTGCATGATTTCCCCGTGTTCTTAGGCATCACAAAGAAAAACCCACCTCAAATAGCTATATGGCTTGAAGATATGCAAGGCAATTATCTTTCGACAGTCTATGTTTCGCATAAGATAGCGACACAAGACTGGCAAATGGCAAAAGGCAACCGCAGAAAAGAAGCATTGCCGCACTGGTGTCATTCTCGTGGAATAATGTATGGCGATGGACTTTATCTGCCGACAAAGGACGAACCCATAGTGGACGGGATTTCAGGTGCGACACCACGTAAGAGTTTCGATGTGAAACTAAAAACAATAAGTGACTTAAAGCAATTTATAGTCAAGATAGAGGTCAATCATTCTACCGACTTTAACGACTGTTATCCCAAAAATGCCAAAGAGGGCGATGCCAATTATTCGGGCGGTAAAGAGGGAAGCGGACAACCTGCAATCATTTATATGGCAGAAGTAGATTTATCAAAAGGGGAAACAACCTTTGAAGCTACATTGACAGGACATAGCAGCCCGGATGGAAGTGATGGAGAAATCCATACGGATATGTCGGGACTGACAACTGCATTGGAAATAGTCGAACGGATAACCATAAACATACAATAATGAAAAATATAATTTTAGCAATACTGATTTTATACGGAAGCATTGTACATGCCCAAGAGGTCAGGCGTATATCTTTAACAACATTTATCGGAACAGGTTTCGATATGAGCAAACCTTCATATACGCCATTTATAGGGCAGATAATTGGTAATTATAACTTTAACGAACGTTTCTCCGTTGGTGTCGGCACTGGTGTTTCACTATATGAGAAACCTTTAATCCCAGTATTTGCTGATGCAAAAGTCAATGTCTGCAAACCAAGAAAATTTACTCCTTTTATAAAATGCTGTGCAGGATATGGGTTTGCGGTTTCTGATGATGCGAATGGCGGCATATACATAAATCCTGCTATTGGGATTTCATGTGTTGTACAAAAACGTATGAAATTACTTGTACAAATGGGATATGATATGCAAAAATTGGAACGATTAAAGAGATCTGAGAATGATATTGTTTCTGCCGAATTTGTCGAAAAATTGAACCATAATATTATTTCACTGAAAATTGGCTTTGAATTTTAGTTCCTATTAGTGGCTTATTTCAAAGATAGCTATTTAGGGTAACTGATTTCTTAACAGATTGAGTAACTTTGCTCTCAATAATAGAAACAGCAATGGAAACAGACATAGAAACCAAATATTGCCAAACCTGCGGAATACCCTTAGATATTGACTACAATAATCTTGGGGTAAATACGAGTGCGGAATATTGCGACTATTGTTTGAAGCATGGTGTCAAGGGTTACGATTTTTCGATGGACTATCTGATTTACCTTTGGGGGCTTTTCCCCGAAGAGTATTATAAAGAAGTAGGTATATCCTATACTTCGCAGGAAATCAGAGAGGTAATGTCAAAACGGCTTCCCGAAATAAAACGGTGGAAACAAAAAATCAATACAGCCCACGTGTTATATGAGCTGATTGTAAGGGTACAAGAATACATTAACCGCCATTTGTTCGAGGAACTTAGTTTAGATGCCCTATCGCAAACGGCAGGTATTTCCAAATACCATTTCCGGCGTGTTTTCAAGGCTGTATGTGGTGAAAATGTCGGGCTTTACATTCAACGGTTAAGATTGGAATATATCGCTTTCAAGTTAATTTCAACCGATATAAGTGTTACAGAATTGTTATGCCACATAAACTACCAAAACAAACATACACTTTCAAGGGCATTCAAAAGTTATTTTAAGTGTACGATACCGGAATTTCGTAAACTACATTCCAATGCTAACCCCGCAGGAATGTATCCGGTGCAAATTGTTCCTTGCATTGAGAAAGTTCCGCCTGTTCGTATTGCCTGTTTGAAACTGGAATGGACGGAACATATAAACCATGATTTTACGGTATTATGGAAACAGATTCTACGCCTTTCTGAAAATTGCGGTTTACAGTCAAGTGGCTGTAAATTTATAAGCCTTACATTGGATTGTCCGCTAATTTCTTCAGAAGAACAAACCCGTTTCATGGTGGGTATAACCGTTACGGAATCATTTAACGTTCCCAATGGCTTTTCTGTTCATGAAATAGAAGCCGGAGAATATGCAGTGTTTCAATTCAAGGGGTTATATCACGAGTTGAACAGAGTATATCGTTACATATACCTTGATTGGTTGCCGACAAGTGGATATGCGCTACGGGAGCCTTACACATTTGAAACCTATCTCAATACTCCCGAAAAGACCCCTGTTTCGGAGTTGAGAACGGATATTTATATTCCTATTGTGCGAAAGAACAAATGAATGACTTAAATAAGGAAATTGAACAACAGCTAAGAAATGAAAATGCCGATTTTGTTCACTTCGTGGATATTTCCATGCTGGATATACGACAAAACCGGGGTTTTCCCTATGCCCTACTGATAGGAATTGCCATAAATCCACATTTTATCAAAACTGTACATGATAGTCCCGATTATGTGCATACCCTCAGCGATGAATATGCACAGGCAGAAAAACGGGTGGGAATGATTGCAGACAAACTGGCTGGGCGGCTTATCAGCAAAGGTTACAAAGCATTATCACAGTCCGACAATGCCTTGATAACCGAGAATACATTTGACTTCACAACAAAAACGTCCGTTTTACCACATAAGACCATTGCCGTACTTAGTGGTACTGGTTATATTGGCAAAAACAACCTGTTCATCACGGCTGAATATGGAGCGGCACAATGTCTTGGCTCTGTCCTAACAAATGCCCCTTTATCAATAATGGAACACGAAATCAAGTCGTCGCAATGCGGTAATTGTAATATATGCAGGGATGTATGCCCTCAAAAAGCGTTAAACGGGGTTGTATGGGACATGAATGTTTCAAGGGATGAGATAGTAAATGTTTATGACTGTGTTACGTGCTTGAAATGTTTGGTTTATTGCCCGAAAACAAAGGCATACATGAAACGACATATCACTATGAAGTAAGATGAAGGGGTATATAGGTAATATATTGCAGGAAATAGACATAGAGATTGACGAAATCGACCTCTACGGCTATGATATTATCGAAACCTCTCTTTCAATGGTACATAAGCTGCAAACGGTTCTTGATGATTTGAGAACTAAAATACAAACCTATATATTTCCAACCAAAGAGGACGAAATCTTATTTTTCAAGACACAGAAACCGGAAATACTCGGTCGGTTGCTATTCTTCTATAAGATATACAAGATTGAAACACAATGCCCTAATGGTAGCGATGAAGTGATTAGGAATTATATCAATCGGGAACTGGATAATCTGACCTATTTCTTCAATCGCAATTTGGACTTTTATCAATACTACCGTTCACACTCCACTGTGTACGATGAATACTACTTTGTACGTGGAAAAGCTGATTTGCGGTTATGTACCGATAGCGCTCAGTTTGATAAAGACCCTAATTTCTCAACCGGATATGACTATAAAGTGGCAAAGATTATCGCCAATGAAATGCTGCGCATTTATTTGAATAAGCGATTGGTGAAACTGGTAACGAATAATCAGATAGAAGATAACCTACAAAGATGCTTCAAATATCCGTTCCGCTTCACAGGCAAAAAGTCATATCTTATCGAACTGGGATATTCTCTTGTATCTTCGGGCGACATAAACAATGGCAACGTGGAGATAAAAGAAATGATGAATTTCCTTAGTACAATATTCCACATGGATTTAGGGGATTATTACGCTTCATATATAGCCATGAAAGAGAGAAAAGACCGGACGGCATATCTTCATCATCTGATAGAGAGCCTTGTTAAGCGGATGAATGAAGATGATATGAAATAAATTCCTGTATTCCAGTATGTAGAAGTACCATGTTCTCCCCAACATGGTACTTTCTTTTTATGGTGAAATCTACTTTGAAAAATGACATTTCGGAGAACTTTTACGCCAATATTCCCCTAAAAATAGCTTGAAAAAAAGTAATACCATGATAGATACAACCATGACTTTTAGGTTATTTCTTCTCCCTAACTTTGCAGCAAATCAATAAGTTAGCAATATGGAGATTATAACATTTGAGTCAAAAGCCTATAAGGAACTTGATAACAAGATTACCGCCATAGCAGACTACATTTTCAATCACTTGGACGAAAACAAGACTGATGAAGATGAAATTTGGGTGGATAGTTACGAAGTCTGCACGTTCCTGAAAATCAGTGACCGTACTTTACAACGCCTACGGGCGGCAGGAATGATTTCTTACTCCGACATCAAGGGGCATTACTTTTACAAGATTAAGGAAGTAAAGCGAATGTTGGAAGAACGCCTGATTAAGCGTGATAAGGAGTGTATAAATGAACTGATAACCAATCATCAGAAATATGTTAAGGAAAGAAGAAATTCTAAGCAGAACAAATAACGGTCTGCTTGTTTTCAAACATTACTTACCCGGGGACTGGCGTATTGGCAGGCACTTTCTTAATCCTCTTTATCAGGATAAGAAAGCATCCTGTAATATCTACTTCGACCGCCATAGCGGTATGTATAAAATGAAAGACTTCGGCAACGACAATTATAGCGGTGATTGTTTCTTCTTCGTGGGGCAGTTAAAGGGGCTGGACTGTAATCGGGCGGCTGACTTCGTGGAGATACTGGAAATCATAGACCGGGATTTG